>Ga0066710_100004193_pt1 | contig 12653 bp, 10 predicted proteins | sample GraSoiAngelo_159_FD_79666 | JGI IMG/M metagenome (GOLD analysis project Ga0066710, IMG submission 79666) | Grasslands soil microbial communities from the Angelo Coastal Reserve, California, USA - 14_1009_16_40cm | ecosystem: Environmental > Terrestrial > Soil > Grasslands | place: USA...
GAAACCCGGATGCCGTCTCGAGCCGGTCACGGAAGCTCGAGAACGACGACGGCGTCATCGTTTCCAGAATGTCTACCTGCGCGACTAACACCTTCATGATCGTGCGCACGCGTTTAAACGTGTGAATCGCGCCGAACAGATCTCCGCTAGAAAAACCCCGCTTAATTTTTTCAAACTCGTGCAGCAGTTGCTTAAACCAAAGCTCGTAGGTCTGATGAATGATGATGAACAACGTCTCGTCGTGTTCAGGCGGGCTGGAGCGCGGTTTCTGAAGCGAAAGCAGTTTCTCCAGATCGAGATAGCTCGCGTAAGTGAGCGGCGGCATATGTGAAGATTACGAAGAGAATACGGATCAAGAAACCTTAAACCAGCAAGTCCTGAATGGAATGACGTATAAGGTTTGGCTTCTTGTGTTCTCTGTTTCCTAATCCAAGCCCTTTGTGCGTTCCTTGAGTTCCCAGATGAACGGTCATTCCATCTGGCGCAGATACTCCTGGTCCCACGCCGCCGGAATACTTTCCCGCGCTGAGTACGGGCCCGGTTCGTACGCTCGGGAGGAAATGCCTTCCTGGCTCAATTCGCACACGTGCCAGTCCTGCCTGTTCACCATGTCCCAAAACTGAACGGCATCATCCGGATTAAAATCGCTGCGCTTGAACGCTTGGGGGTTAAAGAACCAATCGCAGTAGATCAAAGTGCGTTCAGGTGATTGGGGGTGGAGTTGGTGCACCATGACGTAATCAGGATGCAGGCTCAGCAGCATGTTCGGGAAAATGGAGTAATAAAATACGAGGTGGAAATCTTCCTCAGTAAAACGGCCTACCGGCAACGCGCAGGCATTGCCGCTCATCGTCATGCTTTTGTCCTTGTTGATTCGCATGAATCCACCCAGGAACGGTCCCTCAATCAAATCGTTCTCGGCTGAATCGTACGGTGAAATCCTGGAAAGCTCGGGGTGCACGCCCAAACAGTGATAACACTCAGAATAATTTTGAAACATTAACTTCCAATTCGCGTCCACGTCATACTCGATCCGTTTCGCCGACCGTAGCGCCGCCATGTTCCAGTGCGAAAATTTTCCCGTCAACGGCGCGAACCATTCCTCCAGTCGAGCAGAAGCATCTGCCAGATTCACAAAGATAAATCCCTCCCAAATGCCAAGCTGCGTCTGGCCTAACGAATAATCGGCCTTATTAAATCCGGGCGTCTCATCCATGTGCGGCGCGCCGATCAACCGTCCATCGAGCGCGTACGTCCACGCGTGATACGGACATTGAATCGCCGCACACTGTCCGTTTCTGTTTTCGATTAGCCGACTCCCGCGGTGGCGGCACACGTTGTAGAACCCGTGGATCGCTCCGTGTTTATCCCGGATAATGATCAACCTCTCGCCCGCGACTTCTGCGGTGAAATAATCACCAGCTTCCGCGATCAGACTCTGATGCCCGACTAATACCCATTGTCTGGAGAAAATCTTGTCCTGCTCCTTGGCAAAAATCGTCGGTGAAATAAAGTACCGTTGCGGCAGCGTTTTTGCGCCCGCGCGGAAAGTTTCCGTCGTTTTGCGAAAGGTGGGTGCTGCTTTCGTTTGCATCGCAGGCACTTCGCAAGCTGTATTCGCCATATGTTCGCGTCAACGCAGTTGTAGAAGCGCTTGCGCCATGCGCCTGTCTTCGGTGGAAAAACCAACGCCCTACTTCAACACGGCCATGTGAAACTCGTACCAATCGTCGAGATTGTTCAGGTTCACCGCGTCTTTTGGCGAAGAAGCGTCATCGGCGATGCCGCACACACCCAGAATACCCTTGCGTGTCTCGTCATCGTGATTGTAACCACGAACCGCTGCGTTGTGCATGTCGATCGCGTCTCGATTTAGCGACTTCGCATTCTTCTTCACCCATGTCTCGAACTGCGGGTACGTCGGCTTGTTTTTCCTGATGTAATCTCGCACCGCCGGTTCTTCGAGTCCGAGCGCGGCGAGCGTCATCGCATCGAAACCCTTGCCAACGCCGGGGTAACCGGCAGCAAGTTTTTCCGCTTCCTCCAACGAGACCTTCTGCCAAAGACGCGGGAGATGCAGCACGCCTAACGGCCCGGCAACGCCGGAACTGATCAATGGAACATATGTGTCAGCCATAGTGACAGCTTTGGTAATCCCGGCTCAGCCGAATTGCAAATTACTGAGTCCTGCAAGGGCGTCCTATTCGCTTTCGATATCTGGCTTCGGCAATGGCGAAGAAATTTCGACCTGTGTAAGTTTACTATCCGGCTCGCGGCTGGCCTCGAGTTCTACTTCTTGTCTGGGATCGGTGCGCGTGCTCAGAAACAGGATCCTCGTGATCTTGCCATTAACATTGATCTTGTTAAGGCTTTGATTGAGATTGTTCGCTGCGTTTGCCGCCGCTTGCCAGCTGTCCGCTATTTTCTCCGGAGTAAGCGATGAGGTGCCGGTCTGAACGATCTTTACTTCGTCATCCACGATTTTTCTTGCCGGCGTGCCTGCGGCCTTGAATTCTGGGGTTGCCGGCATCCAATTGGGTAATACGACCGGTCCCGGCACTTCAAGTTGCTTCTTCAGCACGGCCTGCAGTTTTTCCTTTTCACGTTTTTCCTGTTCCTCCTGCTGCGCTGCCTCTTCTTTTGCCTGCGCTTCCATTTCAGCAAGTTTTTTCCGGGAGTCCAATGAGGTGGGGTTCTTCTGAAGGGCGCCGGCTTTCTTCTGCATTTCGGCTGCCTCTTTCAGCAAGTCCTTAAGATCAGGATCGTTCAGTGGATTGTCATCCTGTGCGCGCAACAGCGAGGTTAGAAGAAGGCAGATGGCAAGGAGAATAATGAAAGGCTGATATTTCAAATCCATCACACGAGCGTAGCAAACCCGTACGACGCCCTGCAATCCAAATGACGCTTGTTTTTCCGTCAGATATCAGCGGGCGATGAAACAAACTATTGTGGAAATGAAAATCGCGAAAGCACGATCGAGATTGCGTAACCTGCAAGCCCCCATGTCACGCAGCGTGCAAACTTGCACGGCTTTAAGCCGTCAAGTTCAAACGGGGGGAGTTCAAGCTTTCATTGGAAGTTAAGGCCTATAAAAGCAAAGCTGCGAGCGCGACGATTACGAGGACGAGGAAGCCAATGAGAGCTGCCTGTACGATCCGGTCTTGAACGTGGGCGCGTTTCGCCGCCCTCGCGTAAGGTATTCGTGTGAAGGTTACCATCGTGTAGAGCGGCAGATAGATTCCGGGCAGGGCGGCTTCGAGCGCGTGATCCAGTTTCTTTTTCGCTCGAAATGTTTTCGATGCGGTCTTGTCTCGCATCTCGACGAAATTGCCAATCGCAAGATCGGCTAGCGCGTCGGCATTCTGTTTTCGGCGACAAAAGTAATCTGCAAAAGCGCGCTCTGGATTATCGGAGAATGTTTCCAGAGACTCGTCCAGCACAACGCAATCTTCGAAGGCAGCATTCATGCCTTGTCCATAAAATGGCACGACTGCGTGCGCGGCATCGCCGACGAGGCAAACCTTGTCCCGGTAAAACCATGGCGCGCAGCGAACGGTCACGAGTGAACCGGTTGGATTATTGCGGAAATCTTCGAGCAACGTTGGCATGAGCGGCACGGCATCTTGGAATTCTTCATTGAAGAATCGACGGACATCGTCATCGGTCTTGGCAGCGGCGAAACTGCGCGGCCCTTCGAATTCCCAAAAAAGCGTGCAGGTAAACGAGCCGTCCGGATTCGGTAGCGCGATCATCATGAAACTTTTCCGTGGCCAAATGTGGAGCGCGTTTTTTTCCATTCGCCACGAGCCATCTGGTCCGGGCGGAATGGTCACCTCCTTGTAGCCATGGGCGAGATAACTTTCGTCATAGTGAAAATTGTTGATCTTGATTTGCATTGATTTGCGAACGGCGGAGAAGGCGCCATCGACGCCGATAATGGCGTCGCCCTGTGCCGTGACGGGTCCGTTTACTGTTTCCAAATGGGCAACCGCCGATTCCAGATCGACATCGGTGCATTTGTGATTGAAGCGGACGCGCACGTTCGGGTACCGCTGCGCTGCTTCGATCACGGTCGTATTAAGCGCACCGCGTCCGATTGAGTTGATACAGTTTTTTGGATCGACATCGTACGGACTGAAATGCAGCGCGCCGGTTCTATTGTGAATCATGCGGCCGCGCATCGGGATGGCGTGTTTCAATGCTTCATCAGCGATTCCGATCTGTTCAAGCGCATGAATGCCGCGCGTCGAAATCGCAAGATTGATCGAACGTCCGCCGACGAGGTTGCCTTCGCGGGGATCGGCCCGTCTTTCGTAAAGATCTACGTCGTGCCCACGCCGTCCCAAGTAGGCCGCGAGCAGTCCGCCCGCCAGACCGCTACCGATGAGAACGAATCTTGCCACTCCGTAAGAATCTATGAATCACGAAACTAGGAAAGCGGGAAAAGCCGACAAACGGATGTGAACGTGCGATCTATCCCACAGCGTCTGACAAAGACGCCCTACAGTTCTTGAAAGGCATCTCCCAAATGATTCAGAACGTCACGGGGCAACAGCGATTGCTCACTTTCGCCATTGTTGAAAATCGCGATCTCGGCTGCCCGCCCACATACCCATGCACCGATTCTCGCCGCATCATAGAGAGAGAGCCCCTGTCCCACCAAACCGGCGCAAACCCCGGTGAGGACATCACCCATTCCGCCAGTGGCCATGCCGGGATTGCCAGTCGTGTTATAGCTCAAGGGCCGACCGTGTTCAGCCACGATGGTGCGACTGCCTTTTAGCAAAAGGGTTATGGGAAAACGACGGCAGAATTTCGTCGCTGTTGTGGCGCGCGATTCTTTTTCTCCTGGAAAAAGCCGTTTCATCTCACCCGGGTGCGGTGTGAGCAGCCGTTCGCCTTTGCAATGTCTAAGCACGGAAATCTTTTCTGACACAACGTTGAGCCCGTCGGCGTCGAGCACCATCGGTTGTTTGGGTTTCACAATCAGGTCGAGAATTTCGGCTGCACGCGACTTGCCAAGGCCGGGTCCCACCGCCCACACGTCGGGTTTTTCCTTGAGCAAGTCACGATACGACGCGACGGGCTTCACCATTGCTTCCATGACCGAGGCACTAGCAACGATCTCGTAGATTTCTTCGGGCACAAAAACTTCCACCAGACCTGCCCCCGCCCGGAGCGCACCCTGCGATGTCATCAGCGCAGCGCCGATGAATCCTTTGGAACCGGCTACGACACCGATCCGGCCAAATTGATTCTTATATGAATTGTATTTGCGTCTGGAGCGCAAGCCGCTAAAGGCCGTCGGGCTGGCGATTATTTCCTTCGGTTTCGTTTCCGGCGACTGCAATTCTTCCAACGGTACCATCTCGAGCCTGCCCACATAATTGAGCGCGTCGTCGGCTACCAGACCCGGCTTTGCGTATCCGATCGTTACGGTAAAATCCGCGACTACGCAATCGCGATCCGTCTTGCCTGAATCGGTGTCGAGGCCGGTCGGGAGATCAACGGCAAATACGTATGCGCTTTTTGCTGTGCGCAATCGATTGATGGAGCGACACGCGGCGCGTATTGGTTCGCGCAGCGGCGGCTTTCCGCCGACGCCAAGCAGACCATCGAGAACGATGAGCGGAGCAGCGCTGCCGAGGTATGCCGTCGTGACGATTTCTTCCTCTGCAAACGACAATTGATCAGCTACGCACGCAAAAAGCTCCAGAATCGTGACACCGGCGTCATGCTCTTTCCCGTCGGCCCAATCGGGAACTCTGGTCGGCGTGCTTCGTAAATCGCAGAGCTTTTTGCGCATGAGTTCACTGCAATCAGCTTCCTTGAAAGCGAGCCGCACTTCGATTTTCCATCCGCGGGTTGCCAAACATTGCGCTGCAAATAATGCGTCTCCAGCGTTATGTCCCTTGCCGGCAAACACAATGCAGCGGCCGGGCTTCTGGAAAAATTTCGAGACTGCCTGGGCGACACCGGCACCGGCCTTGTTCATCAGCGCTTCGACTTGCACGCCACTCGCGAAAGCGGCCTCTTCTGCAGCCCGCATCTGCGCTGAGGTCAAAATTGGCAGGTCCAATCAGCCCTCCGGTCTGCAGCGCCGGCGCGCGCTTCTGAGTCTGCCGGTTTTGATGAACTTTTCTTTTTTCGGGAGCTTTTCTTGTGTGAACGCTTGGACTTGCGACTCGAAGATTTCGAGATCTTCGTTTGGTCAATGTACGGTTGTAGCGGAATGCTCTCCGCCGTCGCGACTCGCGTCGTGCTGAAACCGCGGCCAACGGAATTGCGTCCGCTGACTCCAGCTGCGATCTCTTCTGCAAGTTTTTGGCGGTAAGAGGCGCTCTGGGCGTACGCCGCTTCGGTCGGGTTGGTCAGGAAACCGCACTCCACAAGCACGGCCGGAATGTTTGTCTTGCGCAAAACGTAATAACCACGGCGGCGCACGCCGCGATTGTCTGAAGGCGCGCCCCCGGCGACATGATAATGAATGGCCGAGGCGAGAGGCAAACTGTCACGGCTGTAAAAGTATGTTTCGATGCCGCTCGCGCCACTTCGTCCTGTCGCATTAAAATGGATACACACGAAGACGGCGTTTCGATACGAGTTGGCGATTGCCACTCGTCCCCCCAATGGAACAAATACGTCAGTGCTCCGGGTCATGACTACCCGATAGCCACTGGATGCCAGAACATTTCTAAGGCGCAGTGCCACGTCGAGCGCCATGTCTTTTTCGGCGATTCTTTGGCCGGGGATCCCACCGCGATCATGGCCGCCGTGCCCTGCGTCGATCACGACAGTTATTGGTGAGCTGTCACCGCCGGAACTGCGGCTGCTCCTGGCTGCGTGGGAAGTACGCGCCAGATATGTGAACAGCAGAACGCCGACCGATAAAACAATCCCGCAAAAATTCCTGTGCATCACCGGTCGTTTATGGGCGCCCCGGGCGGACGAGCGGAGAGTTTTGGTGCGGTGCTACGCGAGCTTTTCGCAGGCGCCTCGACCATGCCGCCACGAACGGCGATTTCGCCGTTCCTGGCATGAACAAGACGGGGCCGGGTTTTGGTTTCCATCAACGAAGAGTGCTCCAGCAGTTCGCCGTTTAAGCCGATGCGGCAGTACGACCAGGTGCGCGGAGCCGCGCAATGTAAAACATGCAATTGATTGGCGCGATCGATCTCCGCTTGCGGTTGCTCGAAAGCGATAGTCCGGCCTAACGAATAGGTGGCATAAGCGACGCCCGTATCCTTGTCCTGCACGCGCATATACAAAGAAGTGTGGTCCGGAAAACGATTCGTCATCAATGAATACGTGCGCACCTCGCCGGATCCGGCAACGCCGTCCGGAACTCCAACTGTTTGCTGCCAGATCGGCCGCGCGTCGGTGACTTCGAAAACCCGCGTTGCAGAGTAAAAGAATTTTCCCAGGTCCGCGAAATAAACATTCGTCCGCACATGATATGCGCCGAATTCGTTGACGGGATACAGTGGCGTGAGATCGATTTGGCGTGTTACTCTCTGCCCGGCCGCGATTTTCAAAGGCGGCTCACGATTTGCCCTGCTCAGCGGCGCGATCGGTTGTTCCTCACTGCCAGTGAGCTCGAATCCCAGCCAGGACTGCCCCTCAGCGTCGTGCAGCTCAATATCGCGTCCGGCCAGATTGGTAACGGCGACTGTCGCCACCACTGGTTCATATGCGATGTATTGCAATCGCTTGAATTTCAGGTCCACCTGAATCTGTCCCTCTGCCACAGTGGCAAAAAGAAAAATGCCCAACGCTGGAAGAGCGCGAATCGTGACATTGATTGTCTGACTCCGCCTCGTGCGAATGCAAGCAATACATCGTCGAAGCAATTGCGTCATCGGGCTGAGGGACTATTTGAAGGAGGAAACTGCTGCAACAGTCGCGACGGTTCGGCCTGGACAGCTTGCAGATCGTCGTCGTAGTAAACCCGGACGATGTAGCCGAGGTATTTCCGTTGTCCGATGTCCCCAGAACTTTTTGAGCTGCGACCTTTCTGCCCCGGCCGAACTTTTGCCGCTGCCTCGGAAAGCGATGACTCGGATAAAGCGCCGCCCGTTTTCGCGCGCACGTAACGCACTAGGAGCACCTCTGGGTTCGTGTCCGACCAATCGTGCTTCGGCGTCAGCCATTCATTGCTCACATCCGCATCGGTTAGCTTGATGTCTTTGTCGTTCACAATGTCGTAGAGGAACACCAGGATTTTCACCTTGTCATGGTCGATAGCAGCGCCGGGCTGTTTCTTTATCCCGATCTCCAGCGCCAAATTCGTTTCAGCTTCCGGATCGGGCGTTTCCTTCGTTTTGACTTGAGAGATGCCCATGATCGGGCCGACCGGGTTGCCGCCGACATCTTTGCGTGGCGCAATGTCATTTTCGGGACTCGCGCTGGCTGGCTCCGTCGGGGCCGCGGCCGGAACTCCGACCTTCAACCGACGATCCGCCAAAGCATAGGTTTCGCTATCCGACGGGCTGATTTGCTTGATCCTGCTCCAAAGATCATTCGCACGATCGAACAATTGCATGGATTCATAGGTCTGCGCCATTTCCTCGAGTACGCCGGTATTGTCTGGCTCGCTGTCCAACGCTTCCTGCAAACGTGCCAACGCATTTGTCGTATCGCCGCGTTCTCGTAACTCTTTGCCTTCTCGCAGCAGTTGCTGAACAATTGATGGAGCAGGCGACAGTGCCGCTGGCGGGGCGCTGGGCCGCGCCGCCGCTTGCCGTTGCGGTGGTGACGCCGAAACTGAGGAACTGGCTGGAGGCCGCGCGATACTTGCTGCAATTGCTTGCGCCGAAACCCGATTTGCCCGCGCACGGCCGACATAATATGACGTCGCAAAGAAGATTTCGACTACCCCAAGAATCACGATGAGGCCTAGCGCTACGTGGAAGCTTGGATCGATTTGGATAGCCCGTGAGAGAAGAGTCCGCATGGGGAGCAATAACCCAGTCTTCTAAGCGCGCTGTTGCCAGCCTGTCAACAACCAGCGGGATATTTGACCGCTGGATCACTAAAAAGTTAGAACGGGCGACAAAACAAGGAATGACGGCTGGGAAACCGTCGTTCCTTGTCACTATCGCGAAATGTCGTCCTGGCTCAGCATTTTAAATCCTTCACCTGTCAGCACGGAGGATGCGCATTCCGTGTCGTCCAAGTGCAGCGCGATTGCCGCAAAGCCACGTGGCCGAATCAACAGCGGGTAGGCGAAATGCACATTGACTTCCGCCATCACCAATGCTGCGAGCAGTTTTACGAGTTGCGTGGCGACTTCTCGCATTTCTACCACCACGACTTGGCTAACGCCGAAAGGAACGTTTTTTTCCCGGAACAATTTTTCCACGCGCGCGGGATCGCTCGCGATGATCCGTGCAATGGCCGAGTCGGTGGATTCCGATACGCTCAGCGCGACAACATGGGTGTTCTGCGTGTTCAGTAATTTCACAACGTCTAACATCGCCCCGACCTTGTTCGGAAGGAACACGGAGAACTGCTTCACCAGCGGCCCTTCCATTGTTGACGTTGTTCCCGGCAGATTCGAAGTCATTTGGATTGCAGCGCTACGACGCAACCTCCATACGCGCCAGCCGAACTATCTCATTGTCGGCATTTCGTTGGCAAACCTAATATCTTGGTGCCGAGGGCTGAAGCGTCGCATCTCGAGAACGCATTGTGATTTAGCGTGGCGAAGCACGCTCTGCGCCTTACATTCGCTGTCCAATATGGAAGAAGAAACCGAGCTGATCGCGCTCAGACGTAAAAAACTGGAAACGCTGCGCGCGAAAGGCGTCGAGCCGTTCGGCACAAGTTTTGACGTAACCGGATCGATCGCGGAGGTGCGCGAGCAATTTAAAGAAGGTGAAACGCTTCGTGTTGCCGGCCGCATCACCGCGCATCGCGACATGGGCAAAAGCCACTTCCTCGACCTGCGTGACGTCACCGGACGGATTCAAGTTTACGTTCACGCCAAAGAAGTCGGCCCGGAATTGACCGAACTTTTTCGGTTGCTCGACATCGGTGATTTCATCGGCGTGGAAGGAACCTGTTTTGTCACCAAAAGCGGGGAACCCACGCTAAAAGTGAGCACATTCCGCTTGCTTGCTAAGTCGTTGCGCCCGCTCCCGGAAAAATGGCATGGTCTGCAGGACATCGAAGCGCGTTACAGGCAGCGTTATCTTGATCTCCTCACCAACGAACGTTCGCGTGCGGTGTTCGAAAAACGAATCGCCATCGTACGCGAAACCCGGCGCTTCTTCGAGGACCGCGGCTTTGTTGAAGTCGAGACGCCAATTTTGCAGACAATCGCTGGAGGAGCGGCCGCCGAACCGTTCAGAACGCATCACAAGGCGCTTGGCATAGATCTCTATCTACGCATTGCGCTGGAGCTTTACCTCAAACGTTTGCTCGTGAGCGGATTCAACAAGGTGTTCGAAATCAATCGCAACTTTCGCAACGAAGGGATTTCCAGAAAACACAATCCGGAATTCACGATGCTTGAGGCCTATTGGGCCTATGCAGATTTCGAGAAGATGGCGAACCTGGTCGAGGAATTGATTTGCCATCTCGCCACCAAGGTCTGCGGCTCGCTGACAATCGAGCCTCGAGATGCTGATGGGAAAATTATGCGCACCATTAACTTGCAACGCCCCTGGCGGCGGGTCCGTTACCACGATGTGGTACGGGAAGTTGCCGGCAAGGATTGGTTCGAGCTCTCCAGCGACCAACGCCGTGATCGCGCTACGAGCGAATTCAAACTAGAAATTGTGCCGCAGCTTGCCGATTTCGAAGTGACGCAACACGTGTTCGAGAAACTGGTCGAGGAGAAGACAATCGATCCTCTGTTTGTGACGCACTGCCCCAAAGAACTGGTGCCGCTGGCAAAACAAAACGCGGCCGACAGCACGCTCGTCGATGTCTTCGAGTTAATTGTCAACGGCGCGGAGATTGCCCCAGGATACAGCGAGTTGAACGATCCGTTTGTGCAACGCCAGCGTCTGGTCGAACAAGCAGGCGAGGAGAAGCAAAATATCGATGAGGAATTTCTGCTCGCGCTGGAGCACGGCATGCCGCCGGCTGGCGGCATCGGGATTGGGATCGACCGGCTCACAATGCTGCTCACCGGCGCCGAATCGATCCGTGACGTGATCCTGTTTCCTTTGCTCAAACCAAAAAAACCGTAGCCGTCGCTGCGTCCGCGACGCGATGTGGTAATACTTGGCGGGCGGATTGGAGACCGCCGCTCGTTGTTCTATGATTCAATGGTGCCGCGAATCATTTCAGTGCTGTTTTGGACGGTCTGTGCCTCTGCCGCGGCGGCGGTCCCGGCGAAAACCGAGCGCCATGTGGTGGTGGTCGTGTGGGATGGGATGCGTCCGGATTTTGTAAATGAGCAAAATACTCCGACGCTTTGGAAGCTCGCTCGAGACGGTGTTATTTTTCGTAACCACCATGCGGTTTATCCCAGTGCAACCATGGTGAACGGGACGGCCCTGGTGACCGGTGTGTATCCTGGCAAGAACGGCATCATTGCGAACCATGTATATCGACCGGATATCGATCCTCGCCACGCAATCGACGTCGAAGTGGCATCAGTGGTGGAAAAGGGCGACGAACTGTCGGGCGGAAAATATGTCGCAGCGCCAACGATTGCCGAACTTGTGCAACGCGCGGGCGCTCGCAGCGTAGTTGCAGCCGCGAAGACGGTCGGTCTTTTATTGGATCGACAAATTCGAGGGCGCCGGGATATCGGCGGATCATCGACACAAGACAGCATTTCGCTGCCGGACGTAAGGCGGCAAGGAGATGCGGCAATTCAAAACAGCGTCACGCTCTTCGCGGGGCAATCTTTGCCAAGCGCGGCACTTGCGCCAATCACTGAGGCGCTTGGTCCGGGTCCGTCGGCTCATCTGCAGAACGATTTCTGGACAACCAAAGCGTTGATAAATGTTCTTTGGAAGAACGGCCTGCCGCCGTTTTCAATTCTGTGGCTGGGCGAGCCGGACCTTACACAACATGAAACCGCTCCGGGAGCACCGGCGGCCCTCGTCGCGATCAAGTCTGCCGATGAAAATCTCGCCCTCGTTCTGTCGGCATTGGATGAATACAAAGCGCGCGGAACAACAGACGTCATTGTCGTTTCGGATCACGGTTTTTCCACGATCAGGCGCTCAATTGATCTGCGGAAAACCTTGAACGAAACCGGTTTCACGGTGACGACAGAATTCGGCGATGAACCGAAACCGGGAGACATCATGCTGGCCGGCAACGGCGGTAGCGTTCTTTTTTATGTCATCGGACACGACGCGACCGTGACGCGTCGCCTCGTCGAGTTGCTGCAACAGTCCGATTTCGCAGGAATGATTTTTACAACACAGCCGATGGAAGGAACGTTCGAGCTGGAGCAGGCAAGAATCCAAAATGATCGTGCCCCTGACGTTATGATGGCATTCCGATGGTACGATACGAAAAACCAATTCGGCATCCCGGGAATGATCGACGCAGATTGGCAACGCGCGGCAGGCAAGGGGACCCACGCCACGCTCAGCAGGTTTGACATGCACAACACGTTGGTCGCTGCCGGCCCGGACTTTAGACCAGGCGAAACCGATGATCTCGCCAGTGGGAATGTCGATCTC
>Ga0066710_100004194_pt1 | contig 12653 bp, 10 predicted proteins | sample GraSoiAngelo_159_FD_79666 | JGI IMG/M metagenome (GOLD analysis project Ga0066710, IMG submission 79666) | Grasslands soil microbial communities from the Angelo Coastal Reserve, California, USA - 14_1009_16_40cm | ecosystem: Environmental > Terrestrial > Soil > Grasslands | place: USA...
GGCCGGACACGGGTCGAGCGCGCGGTAGCCCGCCGCCACGGGGACGACCGCGGCGAAGCGGTCGGGCCGCTCGCAGGCCATGCGGGCGGCGAAGCCGGCGCCGTTGGAGACGCCGGTGATCGAGACGCGGCGCGGGTCGAAGCAGCTGCTGACGACGGCGTCGATCGTGTCCGAGACGTTCGTGACGTCGGTCGTGCCCTGGGCGTCGTTGAGCGTCCAGAACCCGCCGGCGGCGCGCGTCGGCCACAGGACGCCGAACCCCGCGCGGGTGCCGGCGCGGCCGATGCCCAGGCGATCGCCCTTGTCGCCCCCGCCGCCGGGGATGACGACGACGATCAGCGGGGTGGCGCCCGGCTTGGCGCCGGACGGCACGCGCAGCACGCCGCCGTCCACGACGTGGCGGCCGGCCGAGGGGCACGTCGCCTGCGCCTGGGCGGGACGGCGGCTCGCGCCGGCCCCGCACGCGGCGAGGAGCGCCGCGAGGGCCAGGGCGCCGGCGAGGGAGCGGCGAGCGGTCACGACGGGAAGCCTACGGGGGCTTCGATCACGCGCTCGGCGTCGTAGGCGGCCAGCTGCGGGAAGGCGAGCGCGATGAGCCCCACGCCGGCGACGCACGCCAGCCCGCCCGACGCCATCGAGAAGCGCGCGCTGGTCAGCGACGCCACGACGCCCGCCTCGATGTCGCCGAGCCGCGGCCCGCTCGTCACCACGAGCGAGAAGACCGACGACATGCGCCCGCGCATCGCGTCAGGCGTCACCGTCTGGTTGATCACCGACCGGCAGACGGCGCTGACGCTGTCGGCGGCGCCGGCGACCGCGAGCAGGGCGGCGGCCGGCCACAGGCTCGACACCAGCCCGGCGGCGGCGACGGCCAGGCCCCAGACGATCACCGCGCCGATGACGATCAGCCCGAGCCGGCGGACGTGCTCGAGCCATCGGGTCGTCAGCGCGGCGACCGTCGCTCCGGCCGAGACCGCGGCGAACAGCAGGCCGGTGCCCGACGCGCCCGCGCCGTAGACGCCGACGGCGAGCACGGGGAACAGCGCGCGCGGCATGCCGAAGGTCATGGCGAAGAGGTCGATGGCGAACGAGCCGAGGAGCGCGCGGTTGCCACGCACGAAGCGCAGGCCCTCCGCGATCGAGGACCCGATCCCCGCCACGCCGCCGTTGGCGGAGCGGTCTTGATCGGCGATCGTCGCGTAGGCGGCGCGCTCGGCGTGCTCGCCGTGCGGCACCTGCGGCGCCATCGCCAGCGCGGCGCCGACCATCGCCGCGCAGCTGACCGCGTCGACGAGGTAGGCGGCCTGCACGCCGCCGGCGCTGATGAGCAGGCCGCCCAGCCCGGGGCCGAGGACCATGGTCAGCTGGTAGAGCCCGAAGTTGACGGCGAGCGCCGAGCGGATGTGCTCGGGCGCGACGACGTTGGGGATGATCGCCGAGCGGGTGACGTTCTGGATCGCGCCGAAGCCGGCCAGCAGCCCGGCCAGCACGTAGAGCGCGCCGACCGGCGGATGGCCGAGCACGGCGGCCAGCCACAGCGCCCCGGCGATCGCCACGAGCGCCACCTGGTCGGCGAGCAGCAGGCGGCGGCGGTCGAAGCGGTCGGCGAGCGCCCCGCCGACCAGCGCCAGGGCGACCAGCGGCACGATCTCGGCGGCGCCCAGCAGCCCGGTGAGCAGTGGCGAGCGGGTCTGGACGTAGACCTGAAAGGGCAGCGCGACGAGCGTCGCCTGGGTCCCCATCCCGGACACGAAGTTGCCGAGGACGAGCAGCCGCAGGTCGCGCGAGGCGCGGTACGGCGTGAGGTCGGCGGTCAGCCGCGGCGGACGCAGTTTCACGGGGTCGTTACGGTGTGAGCGAGGGAGGACGGATGCTCAAACCGGACGTCGACATCCAGGAGACACAGGAGTGGCTCGAGGCGCTCGAGGCGGTGATCCGCCACGACGGCCCGGAGCGCGCCCAGGACCTGCTCGAGCGGGTGCTCGAGCACGCGCGCGCGTCGGGCGTGCCGCTCGAGGTCAAGCTGAATACACCGTACGTCAACACGATCCGGGTCGAGGACGAGGAGCCGATGCCCGGCGACGCGGTCGCCGAGCACCGCCTGCGCTCGCTCATCCGCTGGAACGCGGTCGCGATGGTCATGCAGGCCAACAAGGAGTCCTCGGAGCTGGGCGGCCACATCGCCAGCTACCAGTCGGCCGCGACGCTCTACGAGGTCGGCTTCAACCACTTCTGGCGCGCGCCGGGCGCCGATCACGGCGGCGACCTCGTCTACATCCAGGGCCACTCTTCGCCGGGCATCTACGCCCGCGCGTTCCTCGAGGGCCGCCTGACCGAGGAGCAGCTGCGCGGCTTTCGCCAGGAGGTCTCGCGCCCGGGCGGGGTCAGCTCGTATCCGCACCCGTGGCTCATGCCCGACTTCTGGCAGTTCCCCACCGTCTCCATGGGGCTGTCGCCGCTGATGGCGATCTACCAGGCGCGGTTCATGAAGTACCTGACCGGGCGCGGGATAGCCGATTCGACGTCACGCAAGGTGTGGTGCTTCACCGGCGACGGCGAGATGGACGAGCCCGAGTCGATGGGCGCGATCTCGCTGGCCGGCCGCGAGCGCCTGGACAACCTGATCTTCGTCGTCAACTGCAACCTGCAGCGCCTCGACGGGCCGGTGCGCGGCAACGGCAAGATCATCCAGGAGCTCGAGACGAACTTCCGCGGCGCCGGCTGGAACGTCATCAAGGTCATCTGGGGCAACCGCTGGGACCCGCTGCTCGCCGCCGACCACAGCGGGGCGCTGGTGCGCCGGATGGAGGAGGCGCTCGACGGCGACTACCAGACCTACAAGGCGCGCGACGGCGCCTTCGTGCGCGAGCACTTCTTCGGCGTCTCGGAGGAGCTGCGGGCGATGGTGCGCGACATGTCCGATCAGGAGATCTGGGCGCTCAACCGCGGCGGGCACGACCCGGTGAAGGTCTACAACGCCTACCTCGCCGCCACCCGGCACAAGGGCCAGCCCACGGTGATCCTCGCCAAGACCGTCAAGGGCTACGGGATGGGCGAGGCCGGCGAGGGCCAGAACATCACCCACCAGCAGAAGAAGATGACCGAGAAGGCGCTGTTCGCCTTCCGCGACCGCTTCGAGCTCGAGCTCTCCGACGACGAGGTCCGCGCGACCGCCTTCCACAAGCCGCCCGACGACTCGCCCGAGCTGACCTTCCTGCGCGAGCGCCGCGAGGCCCTCGGCGGCTCGCTGCCCGCGCGCCGGCCGTCGGCGCCGGCAATCGAGGTGCCGCCGCTGTCGGCCTTCCAGTCCCAGCTCGACGGCACCGGCGACCGCGAGATCTCGACGACGATGGCCTTCGTGCGCGTCCTCGCCGCGCTGGTGCGCGACAAGCAGTTCGGCCCGCACATCGTCCCGATCGTCCCCGACGAGTCGCGGACGTTCGGCATGGAAGGGATGTTCCGCCAGCTCGGGATCTTCAGCCAGGTCGGCCAGCTCTACCAGCCGGAGGACCGCGAGCAGCTGATGTTCTACAAGGAGGACAAGAAGGGCCAGATCCTCCAGGAGGGCATCAACGAGCCCGGCGCGTTCTCGTCGTGGATCGCCGCGGCGACCTCGTACGCCAACCATGGCGTGACGATGATGCCCTTCTACATCTTCTACTCGATGTTCGGCTTCCAGCGGGTGGGCGACCTGGCGTGGGCCGCCGGGGACTCCCGCGCGCGCGGCTTCCTGCTCGGCGGGACCGCCGGCCGGACGACGCTCAACGGCGAGGGGCTGCAGCACGAGGACGGCCACAGCCACGTCCTGTCGTCGGTGATCCCGAACTGCCGGTCGTACGACCCGGCCTACGCGTACGAGGTGGCGGTGATCATCCACGACGGCCTGCGGCGGATGTCCGCGCAGCAGGAGGACGTCTTCTACTACCTGACCGTCATGAACGAGAACTACCGGCACCCCGCGATGCCGGAGGGCGCCGAGGAGGGCATCCTGCGCGGGATGCACCGCATCCGCGAGACCGACGGCGCGCGCATCCAGCTGCTCGGCTCGGGAACGATCCTGCGCGAGGTCCTCGCCGGGGCCGACCTGCTCGCCGAGGACTTCGGCGTGGCGGCCGACGTGTGGAGCGTGACGAGCTTCACCGAGCTGCGCCGCGACGGGATGGAGGCCGAGCGCTGGAACGCGCTGCACCCGCGCGAGGCGCCGCGGCGGGCCTACGTCACCGAGCAGCTCGACGACCGGCCCACCGTCGCCGCCACCGACTACATCCGCGCGGTCCCCGATCAGATCCGGCCGTACGTCCCGGGCCCCTACCGCGTGCTCGGCACCGACGGCTACGGGCGCAGCGACCTGCGCCGGGTCCTGCGGCGGTTCTTCGAAGTCGACCGCCACCACGTCGCGGTCGCGGCGCTGAACGCGCTGGGCGAGGCCGAGAAGGCGGCCGAGGCGATCGAGCGCTACGAGATCGACCATGACGCGGAGGCGCCTTGGCTGCGGTGATTCGCTGGCGCTCATCACCGTCGCGCGAACGAGATGACTCGCTGGCGCTCGCCATCTTCAAGCGCGAACTTCGTTCGCGCGGCCCTGTCTCGCGGCAGTCGCTGTCGCGCAGGGGGCTGCGATGAGCGAAGTTCTCGAGGTCCTCGTCCCGGACATCGGCGACTTCACCGACGTCCCGGTCATCGAGATCCTGGTGGCGCCGGGCGAGGAGGTCGCCGCCGAGGCGCCGCTCGTCACGCTGGAGTCCGACAAGGCGACGATGGACGTCCCCGCGCCCGTCGCGGGCGCCGTGCAGGAGCTCAAGGTCAAGGTCGGCGACACGGTCAGCGAGGGCACGCCGATCCTCACGCTCGCGGTCGCGGCCGAGGCGGGCGCGCCGGAGGCCGCGGCGCCGAGCGCGGTGGAGACCGCGGTGGCGGCGGAGGCGTCGGCGCCCGTGCAGCGGGCGAGCGAGGCGCCGCCGGCCGAGGCCGCGGCCGGTGCCGGCGACGGCGCCGTCTACGCCAGCCCGGCCGTGCGCCGGCTCGCGCGTGAGCTCAAGGTCGACCTCGCCGCGGTGCAAGGCAGCGGGCGCAAGGGGCGCGTCACCCGCGAGGACGTCCAGGCCGCCGCGGGCGCCGGCCCCGCCGCCGTCCGCGCGCCGGCGCCTGCGGCCGACGGCGCGGTGGCCGCGCTCGGGCTGGCGCCGTGGCCGCAGATCGACTTCGCCAAGTACGGCGAGATCGAGCGCGTGCCGCTGTCGCGCATCAAGCGCATCTCCGGCCCGAACCTGGCGCGCAACTGGGTGATGATCCCACACGTCACCCAGCACGACGAGGCGGACATCACCGCGCTCGAGGCGTTCCGCAAGCAGCTCAACGCGGAGCAGACCGAGGTCAAGGTGACGATGGTCGCGCTGCTCATCAAGGCGTGCGTCGCGACGCTGCAGGCCTTCCCGGACTTCAACTCGTCGCTGGACGGCGACGAGCTCGTGCTCAAGCGCTACTACAACCTCGGCTTCGCGGCCGACACGCCGCAGGGCCTGGTCGTGCCCGTCATCAAGGACGCCGACCGCAAGGGCTTGATCGACATCGCCGCCGAGCTGCGCGACCTCTCGGCCGCCGCGCGCGACGGCAAGCTCAAGCCCGCCGACATGTCCGGCGGCACGTTCTCGATCTCCAGCCTCGGCGGCATCGGCGGCACGGCCTTCACCCCGATCGTCAACGCGCCCGAGGTGGCGATCCTCGGCGTGTCGCGCTCGGCGATGAAGCCGGTGTGGAACGGCGAGGAGTTCGTGCCCCGGTTGATGCTCCCGCTGTCGCTGTCCTACGACCACCGCGTGATCGACGGCGCCGCGGCCGCGCGCTTCTGCGTGCACCTCGGCGGCGTGCTCATGGACCTGCGGAGGGCACTCCTGTGATCGGGGAAACGCTTCGCGCTTCCCTTGACGCGAACTTCGTTCGCGAGGGGTGGCGGCATGGCCGATAGCGTCGAGGTCAAGGTCCCCGACATCGGCGACTTCACCGACGTCCCGGTCATCGAGATCCTCGTCGAGGTCGGCCAGGAGATCGCCGAGGAGGACCCGCTCGTCACGCTGGAGTCCGACAAGGCGACGATGGACGTCCCGGCGCCGCAGGCGGGCGTCGTGCGCGAGCTCAAGGTGGCGCTCGGCGACCGCGTCAGCGAGGGAACGCCGATCCTGGTCCTCGAGCCGCTCTCGACCGACGGCGGCCCGCCGGCGGCGGTCACCGAGGAGCCCGCGCCGCCGCCGCCGGCGGAGGAGCCCGTCGAGCGCGGCGACATCCACGCGCAGGTGGTCGTGCTCGGCGCCGGCCCGGGCGGCTACACCGCGGCCTTCCGCGCCGCCGACCTCGGCCTCAAGACCGTGCTCGTCGAGCGCTACGAGAAGCTCGGCGGCGTCTGCCTGAACGTCGGCTGCATCCCCTCCAAGGCGCTGCTCCACATCGCCCGCGTGATCAGCGAGGCCGAGGAGTCCGCCAGCTTCGGCGTGCGCTTCGGCGAGCCGGCGGTCGACCTCGACGCGCTGCGGGCGTGGAAGACGTCCGTCGTCGACAAGCTCACCGGCGGCCTGGCCGGCCTGGCGCGCCAGCGCAAGGTCGAGGTCGTGCGCGGCACCGGACGCTTCACCGGTCCGCACACCCTTGACGTCGACGGAACGTCGGTCTCCTTCGACCACGCGATCATCGCCGTCGGGTCGAGCGCGATCGAGCTGCCCGGCGTGAGCGGGATGGACTCGACCGACGCGCTCGAGCTCGAGCGCGTGCCTGAGCGCCTGCTCGTCGTCGGCGGTGGGATCATCGGCCTGGAGCTGGCGACGGTCTTCGACGCGCTGGGCTCGCGGATCACGGTCGTCGAGCTGATGGACCAGCTGATCCCCGGCTGCGACGCCGACCTCGTGCGCCCGCTGCACAAGCGCGTCGCTGGTCGCTACGAGGCGATCCATCTCGGGACCACCGTCGACTCGATCGACACGAGCGCGTACGACACGATCCTCGTCGCCGTCGGGCGCCGGCCCAACGGCGCGCTGATCGGCGCCGAGGCGGCCGGCGTGGCCGTCGACGAGCGCGGGTTCATCGCCGTCGACGAGCAGCTGCGCACCAACGTCGCGCACATCCACGCGATCGGCGACGTCGTCGGCGGGCCGATGCTCGCGCACAAGGCGACGCACGAGGGCAAGGTCGCGGCGGAAGTCATCGCCGGCCACGACGTCACGTTCGACGCCCGCTCGATCCCGTCCGTCGCCTACACCGATCCCGAGGTCGCCTGGACGGGCCTGAACGAGACCGAGGCGAAGGCCCAGGGCACCGCGTACGAGAAGGCGACGTTCCCGTGGGCGGCGTCGGGCCGCGCGCTCGGGCTCGGCCGCCCGGAGGGGCTGACGAAGCTGCTCGTCGACCCCCAGACGCAGCGCGTGCTCGGCGCCGGCATGGTCGGCGTCAGCGCGGGCGACCTCATCGCCGAGGTCGTCCACGCGATCGAGATGGGCGCCGAGGCCGAGGACATCGCGCTGAGCATCCACCCGCACCCGACGCTGTCGGAGACCGTCGCATTCGCGGCCGAGCTGGCCGAGGGGACGATCACCGACCTCTACGCGCCCAAGCGGGAGAAGGCTCGCGCCTCCTAGCGGTCCTGCAGCGCGTCGAGGGCGACGGCGAAGGCGACGAGCAGACGGCGATCGACCCCTTCGAGGCCCGGCCCCAGCTCGAGCACGTAGCGGTCGCGCAGCTTCCCCAGCACCCGCTTGTAGCTGCCGACCGGCTGGCCGTCTCGCAGCAGGGTGAAGTTGAACGGCAGCCACTGCAGCATGGAGAGCTCGTCGGAGACCATGCCGGCGAAGCGGCGCAGCAGCGCGATGGCCAGGCTCGTCTCCTGCGCCTGCAGCAGCTCCTCGCCGGCGGACCCGCGCACGAACCAGTGGCTGCGCAGCAGCGACTTGCCGAAGGACTTCTCGAGCATGCCGATGACGCGGCCGTCGGCGTCGAGGACCTCGTGGCGCCCGCGGAACTCGAAGACCGTCTTGGACTTGATCATGAAGAGGTGGGCGTCGTCGTCGGGCGCGAGGCGGAAGCGGATGTCCTCGCGGATCTTCATCCGCTTCTGGCGCACGAAGAGCAGCGGCGCTCCCTCCTCCGTCGAGCCGGGAGCGGGCACGCTGATGCGGTACTCGTTCGCGATCGGCTTGAAGACCTGCTGAACCAGAAGGCGGTCGGCGTGCTCGAGCGTCTCGAGGACGCCCTGGGAGTCGATGGCGGCGCTCATGGCCGCGATCCTCTCAGGTGCGGGCGCGGCGCGCGCGCAACGTCGCGACCATCAGCGCGACGAGCACGAGCGTCACCGGGATCACGTAGAGCAGCGGCGACGTGCCGCCCGACGACGAGCGCGGCGCGCCGCCGCCGGTCAGCTTCGGCACCGCGACGGGCTCGATCGGGTGGCCGGTCGCCTTGGCGATCCGCTGGATCGCGACGACCGCCGTCGCGACCAGCCCGTTGGAACCGTGGCCTGTGTCGACCCCGAGCCCCTGCAGCGCGTTCTCCGCGCCGACGAGGTCGTCGCCGCCGAAGCCGAACGGCTGGACGACGAGCAGCGGCTTGCGGCCGATGCCGGGCAGCTCCTTGTTGAGGAAGTCGGCGTACTTCTGCGGCTGGCCGAGGTACGCGGGCACCGCCCCGAGGTCGGCGGGCGTGGAGACGATCGCCACCTTCAGGTGCAGGCCCGCGCGCTTCGTGCGCGCCAGCGCGGTGCGCAGCGCGCGGGCGAACGCCGGCGCCGTCGTGGGCTGGTAGGGCAGGTAGTAGTCGCTCGCCAGCAGCACGTCGCTGGGCGGGTCGGCGTCGGCGAGCGCGCGGGGCGCGGCCGCCAGGACGAGCACGAGGACGAGGACGGCGGCGAGGACGCGGATCGCGCTAGGTTCGCACCTGAGACCATGAGCCGCACCCAGGTGGGCATCGTGGGCGCCGGTCCGGCGGGGCTGACCCTCGGGCAGCTGCTGCACCGCGAGGGGATCGAGACGATCATCCTCGAGGACCGCTCGCGCCACTACGTCGAGCACCGCGTTCGCGCGGGCGTGCTCGAGCAGGGGACCGTCGACCTGCTGACCGAGCTGGGCGTCGGGGAGCGGATGCGGCGCGAGGGGATGGTCCATCACGGCATCGAGCTGCGCTTCGGCGGGCGCGGACATCGCATCCCGCTCAGCGACCTCACCGGCGGGCGCGCGATCACGCTCTACGGCCAGCAGGAGGTGGTCAAGGACCTCATCGCGGCGCGACTCGAGAGCGGCGCGCCGCTGCTCTTCGAGGTCGACGACGTCGGCCTGCACGGCGTCGAGGACGACCACCCGGTGATCCGGTACCGCCACGACGGCGCCGAGGACGAGCTCGCGTGCGACGTGATCGCCGGCTGCGACGGCTACCACGGGATCTGCCGCCCGTCGCTGCCCGACGGCGTGCTGACCGTCTACGAGCGGGAGTACCCGCACGCCTGGCTCGGGATCCTGGCCGATGTCGCGCCGTCGACCGAGGAGCTCATCTACTGCCACTCCGACCGCGGCTTCGCGTTGCACAGCATGCGCTCGCCGGAGGTCAGCCGCCTCTACCTGCAGGTCGACCCCGACGAGGACATCGCCGACTGGCCCGACGAGCGCATCTGGGAAGAGCTCCAGCGCCGCTTCGACACCGAGGACGGGTGGACGCTGCGGAGCGGGCCGACGCTCGAGAAGGGCATCACGCCCATGCGCAGCGTCGTCGCCGAGCCGATGCAGCACGGGCGCCTCTACCTGGCGGGCGACGCGGTACACATCGTCCCGCCGACCGGCGCCAAGGGCCTGAACCTCGCGGTGTCCGACGTGCGCTACCTCGCCGCCGCGCTCGTCGAGTGGTACCGCAGCGGCGACGACTCGGGGCTGCAGGCGTACACGGCGACGTGCCTGCGCCGGGTGTGGCGCGCGCAGCACTTCTCGCAGTGGATGACCTCGATGCTGCACCGCCCGCAGCACGACCCCGGCGGCTACGAGCGCCGGCTGCAGCTCGCCCAGCTCGAGTACGTCTGCTCCTCCGGGGCGGCGGCCGCGTCGCTGGCCGAGAACTACGTCGGCTGGGAACCGTCGCCGATACCGTCCCGCGCGTGAGCGAGGCCGTGTACATCCTCGACGCGGTGCGGACGCCGACCGGCCGTCACGGCGGCGCGCTCTCGGCCGTGCGGCCCGACGATCTCGCCGCGCTGGTCATCGAGCGCCTCGTGGCCCGCCACCCCGAGCTCGACCCGGCGCGTATCGACGACGTGTACTTCGGCAACGGCAACGGCGCCGGCGAGGAGAACCGCAACGTCGCCCGGATGGCGAGCCTGCTGGCCGGGCTGCCGACGTCGGTCCCCGGCGCGACCGTCAACCGCCTGTGCGGGTCCGGCATGGAGGCGGCGATCGACGCGAGCCGCGCGATCGCCGCCGGCGACGCGTCGCTGTGCATCGCCGGCGGGGTGGAGTCGATGAGCCGGGCGCCGTGGGTGATCCAGAAGCCCGAGCGCGGCTTCGCGCGCGGCCACGAGACGATGCACTCGACGACGCTCGGGTGGCGGATGGTCAATCCGCGCATGCCCGGCCAGTGGACGGTGTCGCTCGGCGAGGGCGCCGAGCTGCTCGCGGACCGCTACTCGATCTCTCGAGAGGAGCAGGACGCGTTCGCCGTCCGCAGCCACCAGCGGGCGCACGCGGCGTGGGAGCGCGGGGCGTTCGCCGACGAGGTCGTGCCGGTGCCCGACGTCGAGCTCGACCGCGACGAGGGCATCCGCCCCGACACGTCGGTCGAGAAGCTCGCCAAGCTGCGGCCGTCGTTCCGCCCCGACGGGACGGTGACGGCCGGCAACGCCTCGCCGCTCAACGACGGCGCGGCCGCGGTGCTCCTCGGCGACGAGGCGGGGGCGCGGGCGGCGGGCAGCGATCCGCTGGCGCGCATCGCCGCGCGGGCGACGAGCGCCGTCGAGCCCCACCTCTACGGCATCGGTCCCGTCGAGGCGGCCAACCGCGCGCTCGAGCGGGCGGGCATCGGCTGGGGCGACCTCGAAGTCGTCGAGCTCAACGAGGCCTTCGCCGCGCAGTCGCTGGCCTGCCTGGCCGACTGGCCCGAGCTCGACCGCGAGATCGTCAACCCCAACGGCGGGGCGATCGCCCTCGGTCACCCGATCGGCTGCTCGGGCGCGCGGCTGCTCACGACGCTCGTGCACGAGCTGCGCCGGCGCGGCGGCGGCTGGGGGCTGGCGACGATGTGCATCGGCGTCGGCCAGGGCATCGCGACGGTCGTCGAGGCCTGACGGCGCGGTGGCGGGCTACCGGCGCGACGGCACCGAGGTCCACCCGCCGTACCTGTACCCCGACTACCGGTCGACGCGGCTGCGCGCGCCGACGCGGCCGCTGATCGTGGTGCCGCACACGCTGACCGAGCTCACCGGGCCGGTGTTCAGGCACGATCGCGTCGGGCCGCGCGATCACCTTCTCACCGAGCAGCACGACGGCGAGCCGCTCGGCGAGCGCATCATCGTCCACGGCCGCGTCACCGACCAGGACGGGCGCCCGGTGGCGGACTCGCTGATCGAGATCTGGCAGGCCAACGCGGCCGGGCGCTACGCGCACGACCGCGACCACCATCCGGCGCCGCTGGACCCGAACTTCACCGGCGCCGGGCGCTGCCTGACCGACCGCGACGGCCGCTACGAGTTCGTGACGGTCAAGCCGGGCGCCTACCCGTGGGGCAACCACCACAACGCGTGGCGCCCGGCGCACATCCACCTGTCGCTGTTCGGGCCCGCCTTCGCGACGCGCCTGGTGACCCAGATGTACTTTCCCGGCGACCCGCTGTTCGACCAGGACCCGATCTTCCAGTCCGTACGCGACCCGCGGGCGCGTCAGCGCCTGATCTCCTCGTTCGACCTGGAGCGCACCGTGGCCGACTGGGCGCTCGCCTACCGGTTCGACGTCGTGCTTCGCGGCCCCGAGGCGACGCCGATGGAGGACTGAGTGCTGCTCACGCCGTCGCAGACCGTGGGGCCCTTCTTCGCGCTGGGGCTGCCCGATGCGCAGCGGCTCGTCGAGGAGGACGAGCCGGGGGCGCTGAGCCTCGAGGGCGTCGTCTACGACGGCGCGGGCGATCCGGTGCCCGACGCGGTCGTCGAGATCTGGCAGCCCGATCGGCGGCTCTGGGGGCGCTGCCGCACCGACGCCGGCGGGCGCTACGGGTTTGTCACGGTCAAGCCCGGGCCGCTGGACGGGCAGGCGCCGCACATCGCGATGGCGATCTTCGCGCGCGGCCTGCTCAAGCAGGTCGTGACGCGCGTCTACTTTCCCGACGAGGAGGAGGCGAACGCCGCCGACCCCGTGCTGGCGCTGGCCGGCGACGCGACGCTCGTCGCGCGCGACGAGGACGGCGCGCTGCGCTTCGACGTGCACCTGCAGGGCGAGCGGCAGACGGCGTTCCTTGACGTCTGAGGGCCTGTTCGAGCCGATCTTCGTCCCCGCCGCGCTGCGGGAGGCGGTCGGCGACGGCGCGTGGCTGCAGGCGATGCTCGACGCCGAGGCGGCGCTCGCGCGCGCCGCGGCGCCGCGCGAGGCGGCCGAGGCGATCGCGCGCTGCTGCGCCGCCGAGCGCTTCGACGCCGGGGCGCTCGGTGA
>Ga0066710_100004196_pt1 | contig 12652 bp, 10 predicted proteins | sample GraSoiAngelo_159_FD_79666 | JGI IMG/M metagenome (GOLD analysis project Ga0066710, IMG submission 79666) | Grasslands soil microbial communities from the Angelo Coastal Reserve, California, USA - 14_1009_16_40cm | ecosystem: Environmental > Terrestrial > Soil > Grasslands | place: USA...
AGAGGATCGACGGTTGTTGCCAGGGACAACTAAGGTACAAAGTTTGGTGCAGAGAGTGCACACAATGCACGCAGTGCATTCAGTGCGGGCATTAATTGGACACTAAGGGCAAAATGTGTGGATTTGCTGAGGAAACTTGAAAAAGTTTGGTGCCGAAGGGGGGACTCGAACCCCCACGAGTTACCTCACACGCCCCTCAAACGTGCGCGTCTGCCAGTTCCGCCACTTCGGCTTGATTTGTTGGGATGACTGTCATCCTGAGAACCCTTCCAGAGGAGACGCAGTAACCACAGACTGCAGTCTGGGCCACGAGGAGAAACCTACTTCTTCTTCGTTTCCGGACTTGCCTTTGGCTTCTCACCAATCGACGACTTTGCACCTTTACCCTGGGAAGAATTGCTGCTCGGGGAAGCAGCCTCCGCAGGTGACGCAGAGGTCGCGGGAGCGGTTGTTGCCGCAGGCGAAGGCTGCTGCGCCGGTGATGGCGTGGCTTCGGGCGCAGTTGACTGCAGCACGGAATGTGAACCCGTAACGGCAGGTAACGAAAGCATGAGAGCTATGAGCATGAAAGACGCGGCTGCGCCGATCGTGATTTTGGCTAGAATGCTGGCCGTGCCACGCGGGCCAAATGCGGTGCTCGAGAGACTGCTCGAGAACAGCGCTCCCGCGTCCGCTTTACCTGGCTGTAGCATGATGACGATGACCAGCACCATGCACGCCAGGATGAATAATCCGTATAAGATGTAACTTAGCAAATCAGCTCTCCTGGTAAATGGTAAATAGTAAATGGTAAATGGTGTCAAGCCCCCCTATTTTCCATTTACCATTTACCATTTGCCATTTACCCGCCCTTGTAGTTCACAATCTGTGCAAAGCTTTCCGCCTTCAGACTCGCTCCTCCGACAAGGGCGCCGTCAATGTCTGCTTTCGACATCAATCCAGCGATGTTCTCCGGCTTTACAGAGCCACCATAAAGTATTCTGAGAGCCTGCGCCACTTCCTCGGAGTATCTTCCCGCGAAAACGCGCCGGATAAACGCGTGCATTTCTTGCGCTTGCTCCGGCGTCGCCGTGCGTCCTGTACCAATTGCCCAAACAGGCTCGTAAGCAACGATGATACGGTCGAGGTCTGAGGCTGTCAACCCGCTGATTCCGCCGCTTAGCTGGCCGCTGACCACAGGTTCAGCGATTTTCTGATCGCGTTGGGCAAGGCTTTCACCGACACACATAATGGCTGTAAGGCCTGAAGAAATTGCCGCCAGCACTTTGCGCCGGACCATTGTGTCAGTCTCAAAATAAGACTGACGCCGCTCGGAATGGCCTACGATTACATAGCTCACGCCGACCTCCCGCAGCATGAATGCGGCGACTTCGCCTGTGTGCGCGCCCTCCTCAACTTCCGTCGAGCAGTTCTGTGCCGCGACCCGAATGTTTGAGCCTTCGAGGCGATCGACGACAGTTTTCAAAGCGGTGAAGACGGGGGCGATCACCACATCGCAATGGTTGGCATTCGCTACAAGCCGCTTGATGGCGAGTGCGGTATCAACGGCGTCCGCCACCGTTTTGTACATTTTCCAGTTTCCCGCAATTACAGGTTTGCGCATATTTCGTCAGTGGTCAGTGGTCAGTAGGCAGTTGTCGATTGTTAGTAGCTGGTAGCCGTTGCTTAGTCGTCAGTGGTCAGCACTTTTAGACAACGGACCACTGACCACTGACAACTGACTACTACCGACTATCATTGAGTGCGGCGACTCCAGGTAGTTCTTCACCCGCAAGAAACTCAAGGGTCGCGCCGCCCCCAGTTGAAATGTGTGTTATGCGATCAGCAACCCCCGCTCGTGCTATTGCTGAAACTGAATCCCCTCCACCCACAATTACCGTGGCTCCACGATCCGCCGCCTCCGCGACAGCTCGCGCGATTCCGATCGTGCCTTGGTCAAACGGCGGCTCTTCAAAGACCCCCATCGGACCGTTCCAGATGATCGTTCGAGCATCGCGCAGAGCACTGGAAAAATGGGCCACTGTCTCCACGCCGATGTCCATCCCGACCAAACCTACGTTTGTAAATTCAATAGGAATCGTTTTAGCTACGATCTGCTGACCTTTGATGGGCTCGTAACTATCAACTACCTGGTGATCCGTTGGTAACAGCAGCTCGATTCCGTTCTCCTCCGCTCGCTTCTTGACGTCGAGCGCAGTTTGAAGCATATCATCTTCAACCAGCGACTTACCTACAGTAAAGCCTTCGGACTTCAAGAAGGTGTAGGCCATCGCGCCGCCAATCAGAATCTTGTTCACGCCTCTGTCAATCAGCGCATTGATTACGGGAATTTTATCTGAGACCTTCGCTCCGCCAAGTATCGCCACAAAGGGATGTTCGGGGTTGTTGATGACGCGGCCCAGGTAATCGAGTTCCTTCTGCATCAACAGTCCGGCCGCTGCTTGAGCAACATATTTCGTGATTCCAGCGGTGGAGGCATGAGCGCGGTGCGCCGCACCAAAGGCGTCGTTCACATAAACATCGCAAATGCTGGCTAACTGCCGAGCAAATGAATCGTCGTTCTTCTCCTCTTCCTGGTGAAAACGAAGATTCTCCAGCAATAGCACATCTCCGTCTCGTAACACATTCACTTTCACTTGCACTTCTTCACCGACGCAATCCGCGGCGAACGCCACTGGCTTGCCAAGCAGACTCGAGAGGTGTTCCGCAACAGGCCTGAGGCTGTACTTTTCGACGCGCTCACCCTTGGGGCGCCCAAGATGGGAAGCGAGAATCACGCGAGCTCCTTGCTCTATCGCGTACCCAATCGTGGGCAGCGCGGCACGGACACGAGTGTCGTCGCCAAGCTTGCCTTCTTTGATTGGCACGTTGAAATCGACACGAATGAAGACGCGTTTGCCTTTCAGATTGAGATCTTTGATGGAAAGCTTTGACATCAGTGATCAGTAATGGGTGATAGGTAATGAGTAAAGCATATCGCCGAAGGTCCTCCTGATCACTTATCACTCATCACCCATCACTTGTTTTACAGCTGTTTTCCTGAGATGTACTTGACGAGGTCGCGAACGCGGCATGAGTAACCCCATTCGTTGTCATACCAGGAGAGTATCTTCACCATGTGTCCGCCGACTACTTTTGTGTACTCCGAGTCAACGATCGAGGAATTTGAGTTTCCCTTGAAATCGCTGGACACAAGCGGCTCTTCGCAAAACTCGAGAATGCCTCGAAGATCTTCATTTGCTGCATCCTTCAAGGCCCGATTGACCTCTTCGGCAGACGTTTCCTTTTCGACATCCATTACCACGTCAACCAACGAGACGTTCGGTGTGGGCACGCGCACTGAGATGCCGTCAAACTTTCCCTTCAACTCGGGCAGCACGAGCGCAACGGCCTTGGCCGCGCCGGTAGACGTTGGGATCATTGAAAGAGCAGCGGCCCGCGCGCGCCTCAGGTCTTTGTGAGGCAGATCGAGCAACTGTTGATCGTTTGTGTAAGAATGAATTGTGGTCATCTGAGCTGAGCGGATCCCGAACTTCTGATGAATAACTTTGGCGACTGGCGCCAGACAGTTGGTGGTGCACGACGCATTTGAGATTACGTGGTGCTCCGCAGGATTGTACTTGTCTTCATTCACCCCCAACACGATTGTGATGTCTTCGTTCTTGGCGGGAGCGGAGATGATCACCTTCTTGACCATGCCGCGGAGATGCTTCCTCGCATCTTCGGCTTTGGTAAATCGTCCGGTAGATTCGATCACGATCTGTGCGCCTACTGATTCCCAATCAATGGCCGACGGGTCCTTCTCCGAGAAAACGCGAAACTGATCGCTCTCAACTTTTATTCCATTTTCAGTAGATGAGATCTCGTGCTTCAGATTACCGAGCACTGAGTCGTATTTGAGCAGGTGCGCAAGTGTTTTGGTATCCGTTAGATCGTTTACAGCCACAAAATCGATATCCGGATCACCGATGGAAGTACGGAATATGTTGCGACCGATGCGACCAAAACCGTTGATGCCAACTTTGACTGCCATTCGTCAATGCCCTCCTGCGGATTCGAGTCAGACTGTTCCCCCCTTTAATTGCATACCGCCGTGGGAGGCACATATCCTCCTCAAAGCGGTCTGTTGGAGCCAAGACTGAAAGCGTGCTGATAATAAAGAAACTGTAAGATTATGCGGCGTAGAGTTGGGTGTCAAGCCGGCATCTTTGTTCACATTTTTGAAACAGCTTTGGTCTATGTAACGTAGTAAAACTTGATTCGGTGGACTCTGTTTGCCGTCGTTTGGGGCGATTCAGCACCGCAGTTGAGGATAAAATCTGAAGGAGCTTTGGTCTATGCTTATTCTCCAACCTCGTCAATTAGTCAAGATATTGGTGCTTTGCGCTGTTCCGCTTGTTGGAAGCGTTGTGGCTTCTGCTCAAACGCCAACGCCGGCACCCACTCCAGCACCCACGCCCAACGCTGCACAGCGAGACGCTACGCGTCCTCCTGGAAGCGAACAAAACCAGACCGTGCCTCCAGAAGCACGACCAAATACGCAGAATCCCCAAGCGCCGCCGGGATCGCAGCAGAACCCTCCTCTAGCGCCGCCGGGAACGAATGTGGCGCCGCAAGCTCCAGGACAGCCGGTTCCGCAACCAACCGAGCAGCCAACTCCGGTTAGTCCGACTGAGCAGCCAACTCCGGTTAGTCCTACCGAGCAGGTCACGACGCCGCCTCCGGCTAATCAAGAGCCATCCGAGCCAAACATTCCACCGGTGCAGCCGCGGCCTCTGCCGCCCTTGCCTAATCTCACACGCCTGGGGATAAGCAGTGGCAATACGGTGACACTTTCGCTCAATGATGCGATTCGCCGCGCGCTGCAGAACAACAACGACATTGAAGTGTCGCGTAATGATGTGCGATTTGCGGAAACCCAACTGCGATCGCTTGAGGGAATTTATGAACCAGTATTTACCTTCACACCCCAGATCGACAAACGCATCACGCCACAGCAGAGTATTTTTAGCGGCCTCACCAGCGCGGGCACTACCTCGACCACTGTCTACTCGCTCAGTCCGGCGATCAGCAAGGCGTTCAGCATCGGCGGCGGACAGTATCAACTTAGCTTCAGCAACAACAAGACCATAACCAATGCCACCAGCAGCATATTCAATCCCGTGTATGCATCGAATCTGGGTTTGACGTTTACGCAACCACTGCTGCGTAACCGCTCCATCGATAACAACCGGCACCTGATTCGCGTGCAAAAGAAACGCATCGAACAGTCTGACGCCGATTTCCGCCAGAAGACTATCGACGTGATTTCGCAAGTACAGGGTGCTTACTGGGACCTGGTTTTCGCACTTCGCGATCAGCAAATTCAACTAGCAAACGTCAATCTGTCCCGCGAGAACCTCAAGCAAGTCGAAGCGCAGATCTCAGCCGGCGCCAAGGCACCGCTTGAAAGAGCTGAGGTCTTGACTGAGTTGGCGAATCGGGAATCAACGCTGCTGACTGCCACGCAGACTGTTTCAATAGCCGAGAATGCTCTCAAGCGACTGATCTTAAAGGACACTACCGCTCCAGAGTGGTCGGCTCAAGTGACGCCCACCGACACGCCAGTGTTCGATACGAATCCTGTTGACTTGAACGACGCCATCACTGAGGCTCGCAAGAACCGTCCCGATTTACAACGTCTACGAATGCAAAACGAGATCAACGATCTCGACATTCGGTTTTTCAAAAATCAAACCAAGCCGCAGCTTGATCTGCAAGCGACATTCGCGTCAACGGGACTGGCCGGTACGCCGGTTCCCTGTGTCCTGGATCCCGTTACCGGAAGGGGTTGCCCGACCCCGGCGCCAAATCTCATAGGTGGTTATCGACAGGACATTAGCAACGTTTTCGGCTTCGACACTCGGAACATTACAGTGGGAGTGGCGATCCAGATTCCGCTCAAGAACAAGACCGCGCAAGCGAACCTGGCAGGCGCACGAATCCAGCGTGAGCAGTTGGAGGCCTCGGTCAGGGCGACAGAGCAATTTGCCGAGGTTGATGTGCGCAACTCAGCTCAGGCGGTTGAAAGTGCAAGGCTGCGTGTGCTCGCAGCGCGCGAGGCACGCGCGAACGCCGAGGTGCAACTGGAAGGGCAGCAACGACTCGACGCAGTAGGCCGCACAACCACGTTCTTGTTGTTCCAGAGGGAAAACGCCCTGGCTAACGCGCGCGACCAGGAACTGCGAGCTGAGACCGACTACAACAAGGCACTCGCTGGTCTACAGCACGCAACCTCGACAACGTTGCGAGCCAACAACGTAATAGTTGATGTACCCACTCCTTAATCTCGTTTTGATTTGCGATCTTTGATCTGCGATTGCTAAGGTAGAGCCCAACGTACCCTTGGCGATTTCAAATCATCAGCTCAAAATCGCAAATCGGATGAGAATCTCCGCAACCATCATCACATTCAACGAAGAAGAGAACATCCAGTCGGCATGCGACTCTCTCGCCTGGGCCGACGAGATTGTCGTGGTCGATTCCCAGTCGACTGACAACACGCGCAAAATCGCCACACAATGTGGGGCGCGCGTAATCAATCGCGGGTGGCCCGGCTTTGCAGCCCAGAAACAGTTTGCTACCGATCAAGCTTTACACGAGTGGGTCTTCAGCTTGGATGCGGACGAACGCGTATCAGAAGAACTCAAGTCTTCGATTGCCGGGCTGCGCAACAAGGCCGAAAATCAACTCGCAGACGGTTACTTAATCGCTCGACGATCCTTTTATCTGGGCCGTTGGATTAAAGCTGGCGGCTGGTATCCCGACAGACAGTTGCGTCTTTTCAAAAGGTCTCTCGGTCAATGGGTGGGGCCACACATTCACGAGTCGGTAAAGCTGAAGGCAAACGCGCGCGTCGAAAAACTCTCTGGCGACATCTTGCATTACAGCATTAGCGGTGCTGCACATCATCACCGGATGATTGGTGAACGCTATGCTCCCCTCGCCGCTCGCCAGATGTTTGAAGAAGGTCGCCGCACGTCACCTCTGAAGATTGCTGTTGCAGCACCTTCAGCTTTTATCCGCAGCTTCATTCTCAAAGCTGGTTTTCGTGACGGCCTGGCTGGACTGAGCATCGCAAGCTTTGCAGCCCAACACGCGTTTCTGAAACAGCTGATGCTTTGGGAAATTCAACGAAAAGGAGATAGGCAGTAACCAGTAAGCGAGATACAATGCCTTTGGCATGAATGTTTTCGTAGTGTCGGTCCTTCCGGACCCGAACCTGTTAATCCCGCCATCCTTTGCTTACATCATCCTGGGCGTAGTCGGCGCAATCATCGGCAGTTTTTTGAACGTCGTCATTCATCGACTCCCACGAGAAGAGTCGATCGTGTTTCCAAACTCGCGTTGCCCTTCATGCGGGGCCGTCATTGCTTTCTACGACAATGTGCCGCTGTTGAGTTATGTTGCGCTCGGTGGGCGCTGCAGATCGTGCAAGACACACATTTCGGGGCGTTATCCCACTGTAGAGCTATTGACTGCGTTGCTGTATGTTTCTGTAGCCTGGCGTGACGGACTGACGCTGGCGCTCCCGTTCGATCTCGCGTTCGTCAGCGCAATCCTGGCCTTAATCTTTATCGACGCCGAGCACATGATCCTGCCGAACGCGATCACCTATCCTGGTATTGTATTCGCGCTGCTCGCACGCATGGTAATTCCATACCTGCTCGGCAGGCCATACTTCGATGATTTGGAACCGCTCGCGTCCGGCTTGCTTGCGGGAATGCCTTTGTGGTCTGCATCGCTCATCGCCGCCCTTATCGGAGCTTTGATTGGCGGCGGGTCTCTATGGCTGACGGGTTGGACCTGGGAAAAACTTCGGGGCATTGAGGCAATGGGCCTGGGGGACGTGAAGATGATGTTTATGGTTGGCGCTTATCTCGGATGGCGACTTACGATTTTGACGATTTTCATGGGTGTTCTATCTGGCTCGATCATTGGTATCGCACTAATGTTACGCCAGGGCAGGCGAAACATGCAGATGCTGCTGCCATTCGGGATCTTTTTAGGGATCGGATCGATCGCGGCGTTGCTCTTTGGTTCACATATCGTCGCGTGGTACGCAGGGCAATTCCGATGATTTGCAATTGCCGATTTGCGATTGCCGATTTCTCTTGGCTTGAGGCGTGATTGTCGATACGGCTCGAATCCTTTTGGATCAAATGCTGCAAATCCGAAACCGGCAATCGTCAATCGAAAATCCATCGTAATGCGTTACGGAAACCGCATCCAATTTGGGCTGTCGCTGCTAACGGGACTCTTCCTGTTAGCGAGTCTGTTTGCGGTTCTTCTTTATGCCCTTATTCCTGCAACTCCCGCGGCGCGTGGTCCAATACTCCTGAGCGCCTTCATCGCCATTCTCGTTGGCAGTCTGTTCGGCATCCTGCTGCTGCTCCGCTGGTTGCTACGCCCTTATCGTCAACTCCTCGGGGAAGCTAAAAGAGCATCAGTCACGGCGCCGGTTCATAAGTCGAAGGATGAAGCAGCATTCGTGTTGGAAACCTTTCAATCGGTCGTGGCGGAGCTGCAAACGCAGCGCAAAGAGCTGGAGAAGCTGAGTGTTCAAGCCAGCCAGCGCGCGGATTCCGCCGAGAGATTTAACGAACGCATCGTGGCCAGTGTCCCCTCAGGGCTTATCGCCTTTGACGGCAGCGGACGATCCCTGGTGATCAATGCACCGGGACGCGCGCTCCTGGAGCTCGATGGCAAGGTGCTGGGCCAGCCATTCCGGGAACTTCTGCATAGGTTCCCCAATCTGGCCGACGTCCTTGAGCAATGTCTCGAAACGGGAAAGCTTTACCGGCGTGAAGAGATCGAAGCTGTCGCAGCAAACGGATTGGCCCGCCGGCTTGGCGCCACGATTGCGCCAATCGATCTTTCATCTGAGCGCGGCACCCGCGGAGCGCTGTGTCTGTTGACCGATATCACTGAGGTCACGCAACTGAGAGAGCAGGTGGCACTCAAGCGGAATCTCGAAAGCCTCGGCGAGATGTCAGCCGGTCTGGCGCACGAATTCAAGAATGCGATCGCCACATTGCATGGCTATGTGCAGTTTCTCCAGAATCTCGATCTGGACGAAAAGGCGCGAACGGCTGCGTCCTCGCTGCTAAGTGAGGTGCGCAATCTCTCAGAGATGGTCACAGCCTTTCTCAATTTTGCCAGACCACAGCCACTGGAACTCGACACCGTATCGCTTTCAGAACTGTTAGGAGAATGCGTTACTGAACTTAAGACTCTTTACGTAGAGCGGCGCGTGGCCCTTGTAGTTACCTTAGAGGCTTCCAGCCTGCCTGAAATTCGCGCGGACGAAAGAATGATCCGTCAAGCGCTCCTCAATCTTCTCCGCAACGCCGCTGAAGCAATTCCGGAAGACCAGACTAATCGCCGCGTTGAAGTTCGAGGCGCCCGCGAACGAGACGCAATGGGAAAAGAGTGGGCCGTGATCGGGATTGAAGATACAGGTGAAGGAATACCCGCCTCGGATCTTCAGCGTATCTTCATTCCTTTCTTCACCACAAAGGCGACGGGCCACGGCGTCGGTCTTGCCCTCGCCCACCGTGTAGTCACCGAACACGGAGGCACACTGACAGCATCGAACGCGAAAGATGGCGGCGCAGTATTGACGCTGCGCTTGCCGTTCTAAACCTCAAACTCTTACAAAAAGGCAAAGCCTCATGCGGCAGAAACCGATTGAGAACCTGACTTGAGGTACAACCGCGAATGGACTGAATATGTTTGCCTCGGTGAGTACTATTGAGACTTTTCCTACAGATCCATGGGAAAGTATTCATGCCAGCGGCGATCAACTAGTTGCGCAATATCCTCACGGACGATCAACTCGGCGGGAAAGCCAGGTTTCGTGCGCGCGTCGATGACAACAGGTCCAGTGTAGGCGAGATGATTCCGATGCACCCTTGTTTCGGCGGCATGAATATCGGCGGCAGGTTCGAACCGGGTCCACGTAGCCCAGAGAAAATCTGTCGTTGACCGCGTTACATTTGCCTGATCATGCAAGACAACGAGCGGCCATTCAGCGAATACTGTTTCCCGAGCCAGCCGCGCGGCTTGTCCCGGATCTTCTGAATAGGGCGATCCCTGCACAACTAAACAACCGCCGCAGAATACTTGCGCCTGCGCAACATCATGGGGAAGTTCGCCATTGAACTCGCGCGGAAGCTCACGCACCGGCTTACCCAAGCCGAGCATGATCGCCTTGCTGCCTTCGTTCACTTTGCCACTTGTGTAGTCGAGTGTATCCATCGAGACGTTTGAGAAAACAAAAAGATCTGTTTCCCAACGCACGCGCGCGAGCACATGCTCAAAGAGTCTGGGAAAGTCATGAAGATCCTGCGGCGTATCTGTGAGCAATAGAAATTTCGTGAGCGAAAGCTGGCCCTCTCCGAGAATGCGGAAACCTGAGACGAGCGCCTCCCGACCGTAACGTTCGCGCACCACCGCGGCACACAACGAATGGAACCCTGTCTCGCCGTAAGTCCATAAGTCGCGTACTCCCGGCATTACCAGCGGAAAAAGCGGTGACAACAACTGCTGCAAGTAATCGCCAATGAAAAAATCCTCCTGTCGCGGCTTGCCCACAACTGTCGCGGGATAGATTGCATCGCGCCGGTGAAAGACGGCCTCGAGATGAAACACTGGATAGTCATGTTGCAGTGAATAGTAGCCGTAATGATCCCCGAAGGGTCCCTCTGCCCGTCTCTCGTTAGGAGGTGCGTAACCCAGCAGCGCAAATTCCGCTTCCGCCGCTAGTTTGTGAGCGCTGCCAAGCTGATTCTTCGTCATCTTGAGTTTTTCGCCCACCAGCAATGAGGCAAGTAGAAGCTCGGGGACATCCTCAGGCAATGGCGCGATCGCCGCAAGTGTTAATGCAGGGGGACCGCCGAGAAATACTGTCACCGGCAGCGACTGCGAGAGGGCCTCGGCTTCCTTGTAGTGAAAGCCACCGCCTTTTTGGATTTGCCAGTGCAGACCGGTCGACCGCGCGTCAAAGATCTGCATCCGGTAGATCCCGAGATTGTGTTTCTTTGTAATCGGGTTTTCCGTATAGACGAGGGGCAGCGTGATGAATGGCCCCCCATCTTCCTGCCAGGTGGTGAGCACCGGCAACTCATCAAGTCGGGCGGGTCGATCGAGAACCTGAGTGACTGGCGAACGATTAGTGTTTCGAGTTCCCAGCTTCAGCAGCTCAAACGCGAGTGAACGATGCTTCCATAATTCAGCGCCGTGCGGTGGTAGTAGCGACTCAGCGACGCGGACCAACCCGCGAACTATCGCTTCCGGCTTGGGACCAAAGGCAAGCTCGATGCGGCGCTGTTTTCCGAAAAGGTTCGTTACAACGGGATACCTGCTTCCCTTCACTCGCTTGAAGAGCAAGGCAGGTCCGCCGCGTTCGATCACGCGGCGATGAATCTCGGCGACTTCGAGATATGGATCGACCTCGGTTTCTACCGTGATAATGTCATTTTCTCTGGCTAGCAGATCGAGGAATGTGCGGAGGTTCTTATGCATGTTGCAGAGCGGTCAGTATAACCCGTGGGTCTATCGGGCTGTCTATCCGGCACTCCGAGATTTCAGTGGCACGACAGACGAACCACGGAGACACAAAGGCACTGAGGATTGACCGTTCCGCTTTTAGACTCAATTGAGACCCGAGCGGTTCAGGGCGAGGTTTGATCTGCTTTGTCAACGGTGCGCGGGCGGGTTGGGGTACGAACTTCGGTTTGGGCGACACGTCTTTCGATCTTTTCGCTGGCGAGTTCAGCCGCTTCGGCGACGCCTGGGTAAAACGAGTTGCGGAATGGCTTGACCATTTCCAAGCTTTCGGAATCTCCAATTCGGGCAAGGGCCTCCAGCAGCCCGACGGTCGTTTTCGGCTGGTTATCTTCCTGCTTGAGAAATGAGTACAGGAGTGCTGGACCATCCAGTTGCATGAGGTAGCTGACCGCCTGTTCATGCCGCGAAGAATCGAGTTCCCGCACGATGCGAAAGAGCGCTTCCGACTTACCAATGCGATAGAGTGCCCAATCAAGAGCGAGCCGAACTCTCTTGTCTTTCTCCTGAAGCTGGTAACCTTCAATGAGCTTTTTCTGGTCCACGGCGGCCAGTCGGGCTAATGCCTCCGCCGCGCGCTGCCGGACGAGCGGATCCCGGCTGCCAAGTTGCCGGGCGAAAGCGGAAGAGTCCGCGCGAGCATCAACCTGGGCTTCTGGAGCATGAGCAGGCGCAGTCGCATACGCGCCTGAGATCAGAGCGAGAAACAAAGCAGAATGGACGATCAGGTTGTTAGTCATAACAATTGGTGCCCCGCGAAGCAAATTCGGACTAGAAGCCTCATCATAGAAATGCAGAGAGCGAGACAGGTGGCGGGAGAGAAACCGGTCCGACGCGCTCAGCGATTCATGGCGCCCGCAGCGTTCTTATGCAAACTCCCGCTGTTCAAGTCGAGTGCCGATATGGGTATCACTTCCGCGTTCGGATACTGTTTACGCAACTCCGAGAGAAATGCTTTTGCGTTACCCACAACGATGATACTTGCGCCCTTCGCATCCAGTCGGGTTCCCGCGAACCCCTTTACGTCGCTTGACGTGATCGACTG
>Ga0066710_100004197_pt1 | contig 12650 bp, 15 predicted proteins | sample GraSoiAngelo_159_FD_79666 | JGI IMG/M metagenome (GOLD analysis project Ga0066710, IMG submission 79666) | Grasslands soil microbial communities from the Angelo Coastal Reserve, California, USA - 14_1009_16_40cm | ecosystem: Environmental > Terrestrial > Soil > Grasslands | place: USA...
ATCGCCGAAGGCTCGATCCGCCCGTCGTCGGAGATAGAAAAGACCTAGCCGGACTCGACCATCTAGAGCCGGGACTGGTCCGGATCTCTGACGAAGCAGATGCGCGAGCCGCCGACGCGCACCGTGTACGGGGGCCGCTCAGGCTCGATCCCCTGCTCCGAGCGCCGGGCTAGGGTGCCGTCGAGGTCCTCGACGCCGATCGCGACGTGACCGTACGCCGTCCCGAGCTCGTACGACCTGCCGTCGTGGTTGAACGTCAGCTCCAGCACGTCCGGCGTGTCGCCGACCGAGAAGAAGTAGTTCGTCGCCTCGAGCTCGCCGTTCCTGACGATGTCCATCTCTCGGCTGAAGCTGAAGCCGAGCGCCTCGTAGAACTCCCGGCTGCGTGCCGGGTCCGTGACCCTGACCATTGTGTGGAGATAGCGCGCCATGCGGCAGAGGCTATCCGTTGGAGCCGGGGGCATCGGCGAGATCCTCGGCGACGAAGCCGTAGAGGATCCCGTCGGTCCAGCCGTCGCCGTACCGGTACGCCTTGCGACGCACACCCTCGCGCGTGTAGCCCGAAAGCTCTGCGTGCGCCTGGGCGCGCTCGTTGAAGCCGTAGATCTCGAGCTGAAGGCGGTGGAAGCCGAGATCGACGATCAGGTGGCGTTGCAGCAGGCGCGCCGCCTCGACCCCGACCCGGCGGCCGCGGAAGCCTGAATCGACTGCCAGGTTGCGCAGCTCGGCGATGGCCGAGCGCTGATTCACCTGCTCGAAGGAAACTGTTCCGGCCGGCACGCCGTCGACCTCGATCACGAAGCGGCCGAACCGGCTCGGCTCGGCGTCGGAGCGCTCGATCTCGGCGACGAGCGCGTCCCGGCTACGATCGCGCCCGGCGGCGAGGAACGGCGAGACACCCGCGTCCGCCCCGAGCGCGTCCAGGAAATCGACGTCGTCTAGCCGCGCCCGGCGGAGCGCCACCGTCATCGGGTCACCATTCCACGGCGGCGACTCGCGAGCCCCGTCGCCAGCGCCACGCCACCGAGAATCAATGCAAGACCACCGACTGCCGATGCAGAGACTCCCTCGTCGAGGAACACCGCTCCGTAGACCAGCGCGAACGCGGGCACGAGATACGTGACCAGAATCGCTCGCGACGCTCCGGCGCTCGCGATGATCGCGAAGTAGAAGAGGTAGGCGACCCCTGAGCCGAGCGCGCCGAGGGCGACGACTGCGGCGATCGTCTTCGCGGCGGGCGGGTGGCCGGGGAGCTGTGCGATCCCGAACGGCGCCGTCAGGATCGCCGCGCACCCGAGCTGGCCGGCCGACACCTGTAGCGGCGGCAGCCCTTTCAGCGCGCGACCGGCAAAGAGGACCGATGCCGCATAGCAGAGTGCCACCGCGACGACCGCGAGCGCCGCCAGCACGTGTCCGTGGCGCTGGATCCCCACGAGCAAGGCAACGCCGACGAAGCCGACAGCGATCCCGGCCAGCCGGATGCCGCGGACGTGCTGGCTGGGGTCGATCCAGCCCGCGAGCAGCACCGTGAAGATCGGCGCCGCTGCCTGGATCACGGCGGTCAGCCCGGAGTCGAGCCTCGTCTCGGCAAAGCCGAGCAGCCAGAACGGGACCGCGTTGTTCAACGCTGCGAGCGCGACGAGGGAGACGCCGTGTCCGCGGAGCGGCGCCAGCCCGCCTCGCGTCGCGACGAGAGGCACCAGCACGAGTGTGCCGACGACCAGCCGGCCGAGGACGACCACCGACGGTGCAAGCTGGTCGACACCGAGCTTGATGAAGAGGAACGAGGCCCCCCAGATGGCGGACAGGCAGAGCAACAGGAGTGCGTCACGGCGGACCAACTGACTGCCAACCGTAAACGTCCGTTGCCCTCGACCGGTGAGCCGACGGGCGAGCCGCGACCGTCACTAGACTGATGCTCTCTGGGCGCGGTCGCCGAACAGCCTCTCCATCGTCTGCTCGGTCTCACGGACGGGGAGTTCGACCGTATCTGCGCCCTGACCGGCTCCGAGCCGAACCATTTCGAGCTCGCCGTCTTCTCGCTCCTCTGGTCGGAGCACTGCGGGTACAAGCATTCGGCGCTGCTGCTCCGGCGGCTCCCGAGCTCGGGCGAGCGCGTGCTGCAAGGGCCGGGCGAGAACGCGGGCGTGCTAGACCTCGGAGAAGGGCTCGCGGTCGCGTTCAAGGTCGAGAGCCACAACCATCCCTCGGCTGTCGAGCCGTTCCAAGGGGCGGCGACCGGTGTCGGCGGCATCCTGCGCGACATCTCGGCGATGGGCGCCCGACCGGTGGCACTGCTGGATGGGCTCCGCTTCGGCGCGCCCGACGACCACTTCTCCCGCGCCGTCGGCGGCATCGGCCACTACTCGAACTGCGTGGGCGTACCGACCGTCGGAGGCGAGGTGGTCTTCGACGAGGCGTACGCCGGTAACTGCCTCGTCAACGCGATGTGCGTGGGACTGCTCCCGTCCGAGCGGGTCGTGCGCGCCAAGGCGACAGAGGTAGGCTCCCTGGTGCTGTTGTACGGCGCCACCACTGGCCGTGACGGCATCGGCGGCGCCTCGGTGCTGGCGAGCCAGGAGCTCGGCGACGGATCGGGCGAGAAGCGACCGTCCGTGCAGGTGGGGGACCCGTTCACGGGCAAGAAGCTGATCGAGGTCTCCGTCGAGCTCGTGGAGAGCGGCATCGTCGAGTCGCTGCAGGACTGTGGCGCGGCCGGCCTCGCTTCGTCGCTCTCGGAGATGGCGGCCGACTACGGCATCGACGTCCACCTCGACCGGGTGCCGCTGCGCGAGGATGGGATGGAGCCGTGGGAGATCATGATCTCCGAGTCGCAGGAGCGCATGGTCGCGATCGTCCGGCCGGAGCGGCTGGCCGACGCGACGGCCATTTGCGACCGCTGGGAGCTCCATCACGCCGTGATCGGCGAGGTCACGGGCTCCGGAGAGCTGCGGGCGTACTGGGAGGGCGAGGTGGTCGGCGCAATCCCGGCACGGTTCCTCACAGACGAATGCCCGCGCTACGCCGTCGAGCGCGAAGCGTGCACGCCTGCGCCCGAGGAGCCGGTCGGACCGCTACCACCGGCGTCTGACGTCCTGCTCGAGCTCCTCGGCTCGGATGCGCTGCGATCCCGGGAGTTCGTCTACCGCCGCTACGACCAGCTCGTCCAGTCTCGGACCGTCCGGAGGCCGGGGCTCGACGCTGCGGTGCTGAGGCTGCGCCCGTCCTACAGGGGGCTGGCGGTCTCGCTGGACGGCCAGGGCCGTCTCGGGTCGCTCGACCCGTTCACAGGCGGGGCGGCGGCGGTGCTGGAGGCTGCGCGGAACGTCGCCTGCGCCGGCGGCGAGCCTCTCGGGTTCACCGATTGCCTCAACTTCGGCAATCCCGAGAAGGCAGACGTCGGCTGGCAGTTGGCGGAGACGATCGAGGGGATGGCGCAGGCCTGCGAGGCGCTCGGCGTCCCGATCGTCTCCGGGAACGTCTCGCTCTACAACGACACCGACGGGCGCTCGATCCATCCCACGCCTGTCGTGGGGTGTGTCGGCCTGGTCGCCGATGTCCGCCGGGTTCCGAGCCGTTGGGCGGCGGGCGACGCGATCCTGCTGGCATCTACCGGGCGCACGACGCTCGCCGGCTCCGAGCTCCAGGCCCGGTATGGCAGGACGAGCGGTTGCCCTCCCGCACCCGACCTCGCTGCGGAAGCCGCGCTCGTCGCATGGTTGTGGCGGATCGCTTCGACGGCGTCGCTGACCCACGACGTCGCCGAAGGCGGTCTGGCGGTGGCGCTCGCCGAAGCGGCGATCCACTCCGGGCTTGGTGCCGAGCTCGACCTCCCCGACAATCCGCTCGCGCTCTTCGGCGAGGGAGGCGGCCAGGCGATCGTGGCCGTGCCACCCGGGCTCGCGATCGGCGCAGCCGACTCCGCGGACATAGCGGTGCACCGCATCGGAACGGTCGGCGGGGAGACGCTCATTGGCGTCTCGGTCGATGAGCTCCGAGCCGCATGGGAGAGTGAGCACTGATGTGCGGGGTCTTCGGCGTCAGGTCACAGGAGCGCGACGTTGCGCGCCTCGCGTACTTCGGTCTCTACGCGCTCCAGCACCGCGGGCAGGAATCGGCGGGGATCGCCGTCTCCGACCACGGGCGGATCACGACGCTGCGCGACATGGGTCTCGTGGCGCGCGTGTTCGACGAGGAGCAGCTTCAGGCACTGCCGGGCGAGGTCGCGATCGGTCACACGCGCTACTCGACGACGGGATCCGCACGCTGGGAAAACGCACAACCGGTCGTTCATCACGGACCCGAGCGCAAGATCGCACTCGGACACAACGGCAATCTCACCAACGCCGAGGCGTTGCGTGACGAGCTGCGCGCAGAGGGCGTCCGGCCGTCCTCCACCTCCGACACCGAGCTGATCGCAGCGCTGCTGGCGCGCGACAACGGTCCGTTGCCGGACGCGGTGGCGCAGACGATGACCCGCCTGGAAGGCGCGTACTCGGTCGTCGCGATCGCCGAGGAAACGCTGGTGGCGTTCCGCGACGGTCACGGCATTCGACCGCTCGAGCTGGGACGCCTCGGGGACGATTGGGTTGTCGCATCCGAATCGTGCGCGTTCGACCTCGTCGGCGCCGAGCACGTACGCGAAGTCCGCCCGGGTGAATTGGTGTGGGTCAATGCGGACGGGCTGCACTCGCAGCAGGCAGTGCCGGCGGGCCGCCAGGCGATCTGCATCTTCGAGCACGTCTACTTCGCGCGACCCGACTCTCACCTCGGTGGGGTGGCCGTTCACGCCGCGCGCGTGCGCATGGGTCGCAGGCTCGCCCAGGAGGCGCCGGTCGAAGCCGACCTGGTGATGCCGATCCCCGACTCGGGGACGCCCGCCGCGATCGGTTTCGCGAAAGAGGCCGGAATCCCCTACGAGGAAGGGCTGATCAAGAACCGCTACGTCGGGCGCACGTTCATCCAGCCCGACCAGGAGCTCAGACGGCAGGGGATCAGGCTCAAGTTCAACCCCCTCGACGAGATCGCCGGCAGGCGTGCGGTCATCGTCGACGACTCCATCGTCCGCGGCAACACGATGCGACAGCTCGTCGCGATGCTGTTCGACGCGGGCGCCCTGGAGGTGCATGTTCGAGTCTCGTCGCCGCCGGTCGTGTCTCCGTGCTTCTACGGCATCGACATGGCCGACGAGGATCAGCTCGCCGCCGCGCATCGTTCGGTCGAGGAGATGCGAGCACACATCGGCGCCACATCACTCCACTATCTCTCGGTCGAAGGCATGCAGTGGGCCACGGGACTCGAGGCGGACTCCGTCTGCCGGGCGTGTTTCACGCGCGAGTATCCGACGCACGTGCCGGACGAGCGTAACCTGGCCAAGCTCCGTTTCGAGCCCACGCCCGCCTAGCTCATGGGACGCCGGGCCGACGTCGTCGTCGTGGGCGGCGGGATCACGGGGGTGGCAACGCTCCGGGCTCTTGCCCGCTCGGGCGTCGAGGCCGTCTTGCTGGAGCAGTTCGACCTCGGTCACGCCCGCGGCTCGAGTCACGGAACGTCGCGGATCTTCCGGCTGTCGTACCCCGACGTGAAGTACAGCCGGCTCGCGCTTTCAGCCCGGGAGGGGTGGCGCGAGCTCGAGCGCGAGTGCGACGAGCGCCTGATCGTGCAGACCGGGACGCTCGACGTCGGCGAGGAGGCACCAAACGTGGAGCAGTCGCTGCTCGAGCTCGACATCGCCTTCGAGCTGCCGTCCGCCGCCGCTGCCGCGGAGCGCTGGGGAATGGAGTTCGAGGGTGATTCACGACTCGTGTACCAACCGGAGGGCGGCTACTCGCTCGCCGACCGCTCGCACGCGGCGCTGGTCGCAAGCGCGCGCGCCGCAGGCGGGACGTTCGTCGAGAAGGACCCCGTCGTCCGCATCGACCAGCGCCCCGGCGGCGTCGCACTCACCACACGATCGGACGGGATCGACGTGCGCGCGGTCGTCGTGGCCGCCGGAGCATGGGCGCGCGGCCTGCTCGCACCACTCGGGATCGATCTTCCCGTTGTCGCCACACGGGAGACTGTCGCCTACTTCGATTTGCCCGGAGCCGAGAGGCTGCCCCCGCTGATCGAGTATCCGTCGAGCGTGAGCCCGCTCCCCGTGGGACAGGCCTACTACGCGCTGCCCGCACCCGGGCGCGGATTGAAGGCAGGCATCCACCACTCGGGCGCCGACACCGATCCGGACGACGAAGGGACACCCGATCCGGCGGTGGTCGATGCCACCAGCACCTGGCTCGCACGCCGTTTCCCGGGGGCGGACACAGCGCCCAGCGCAACGGAGACGTGCGTGTACACGAACACCGCCGACGAGAGCTTCGTGATCGAGACCCACGAGCGGATCGTCGTCGCGTCAGCGTGCAGCGGCCACGGCTTCAAGTTCGCGCCGCTCCACGGGTCGGTGATCGCCGCCCTCGCAGTCGAGGCGGCGGGTTGACGCACGACGTCACCCGAGCGCTCGCGGTGCTCGGCGTGGTCGGCCAGGTGATTGCAGCCGCGCTGCTCGTGATCGCTCTCGGCGCAGCGGCAGGCAGACGCGGCCCCCTCCACGGGCTGCGACGCGCCGTGTGGGGCTACGAGCTGTGGCTCGCGTTCGGCGTTACAGCTCTCGCGACCGGCGGCAGCCTCTTCTTCTCCGAGATCGCGCATTTCGTCCCGTGCGAGCTCTGCTGGTACCAGCGGGTCTGCATGTACCCGCTGTCGATCCTGACGCTGCTCGCGGCGCTGGCGAACGACCACCGCGTCGCCCGCTACCTCCTGCCCTTGCCCCTGGTCGGAAGCGGCATCGCGGTCTACCACCTGCTCGTCGAGCACGGCGTCGTCAGCGAGACCCGGGCCTGCCGGATCTCAGCCCCCGGCGGATGCGCGGTCAAATGGGTCGACGAGTTCGGCTACGTGACGATTCCCGCGCTCGCGCTCACCGGCTTCGCGCTCGCGTTCGCGTTCCTTGCTCTCGCCGCCGCCGGCACGAACGCGGTGGGCGAGCCCGCGCTGCCCGGTTGACACAGCTCGGGACTGCCGGAACGCAACATCTCCGCCGGTACCCTTGACCGGAGATGGCGAGCGGCAAACACGCAAAGCGGCTCAGGCGAGAGGCGGCGATACGCGTTCCGCCACCGCGCGTACGCAGCACGGGCGCCCGACGGCAGGCCTCACCCAAGGTGCTGCTCGGCGCCGCAGGCGTTCTCGTCGGCGCGGCTGTCGCGATCGCGCTCGCATTGACGCTCACAGGCAAGGGAACGTCGAAAGCGCCGACCGCCGTGACAGCCGACCTCGCGCCGATCACCGGCATCCAGCAGCATGGCTTGCTCCTCGGCAATCCGCTCGCCCGTGTGACGCTGACGGAGTACGTCGACACGTCCTGCCCGATCTGCCGCGAATACGTGCTGAGCACCTTCCCGAGCGTCGCGACGCAGTACGTCCGCACCGGCAAGGTGAAGATCGAGGCCCGGCTCGTGTCGTTCGTCGGGCCGTCTTCGCCGCGCGGGCGTGACCTCGTACTCGCAGCCGCGCGCCAGAACAAGGCCTGGTCGATGCTCGAGCTGCTGTACCAGAACCAGGGCAACGAGACCCAGTCGTGGCTGACCGACTCGCTCGCACGGAGGCTCGGCGCCAGGATCCCCGGGCTCGACGTCGACAAGCTGATCCGGGACGCGTCGGGCAACGCCGTCGCCTCCGAGGCCTCCAGGATGGATCAGCTGATGCAGACCGACGGGGTCTCGGCGACGCCGACGTTCGTGCTCACGACGGTCGACGGCAAGCGTCACCTGCTCGGCGCCGGGAACTTCCCGCCGAGCACATTCGCCTCGACGTTCGACCGGGCCCTACGGGCCGCATAACCGGTTACGTCATCGGGACCTGTCGCAGGATGCTCGACTCGATGCGGTCGAGAATCTCGGACAGGCTGTCACCGGTGGCGGTGATGCCGTGGTTGCGCAGACCGATCACGGCATGCGCCGGATCCGGCTCCTTGGCGACGAGGTCGGCAACGGTCTCGGCGAGCTCCTGTGTGCCACACGGGTAGTTCACGTCGGTAGCCGCGATCCCCTCCATCCAGGCGTGCACGTGGAGGATGGCGCCGACGTCTGGATGCGCCTGGTAGATCATCCAGTGCTCGATCGCGTCGACCGAGACACGGCGCGGCTCGACGCCGGGCGGCACGCTGAGCACGATCTTCGCGTTCGGCTCGTCGTAGTCCTTGACCATCAAGATGTCCCGGCCGGGCACCTCGAGCTGGGTCTTGTCCACCCCGCTGGCACTCATCCAGAAGCGCGTCTCGTCCTTCCGCGCCGAGAGGTTCCCGTAGGAGAGACCTCCGACCGAGTAGAGGCGCATCACGTGACGCAGGTCGCGCTCGTTGAGGAACTCGTGGACCGGGAACGGCGCGGGCAGAAGATCGAGGTCGCCCATGCGCCGGCCCGCTGCTCCGATGTCGGCGGTGCTCTCGTCGCCGTCCCACAGCTCGGGCTCGAGGTCCGGGATCCACTCGTTGTCGATCACGAGCTTCGACGTCGCGAGCGGAGCGAGGCGTTCGTAGATCTCCGCCGGATCCTCCGACACCCGGTACGTGCCGCGCTCCATCGTCGTGAACCAGACGCCGACACGCGGAACTCGCAGCAGCACCACGTTGGCGAGGGTGCGCACGAGCATCGGATAGCTCTCCTTCAGCACGTCCACCGGTTCCGACGGCAGCTCGTAGAAGCTGGCGGAATACGTTCCCCGCGACTTCCGCCGGAAGGCCTTCGGGTTCGCGCCGTCGACCATGTTCAACACGAAGTCGGCGTCGTCGACCGAGTCCACCCGTTCGAAGTCGTCGCGCTCGAACTCGCGCGCGACCGTGTCGACGAACGCCTCGAGGTCGGGCGACGTCGGAATCCCTGCGACGGCGTAGCGGCGCATGAGCGGGAGTTTAGTGGTCCCTCGGACCCGGTTACGTGACGGTGAACGCCACGCGCTGGCCGGCCGAGTAGTGCGACTTGATGTTGCAGTAGAGGACGTACTTGCCCGGCTTCAGCGAGAGCGTCAGCGTGCCGCCCTTGCCGGGCTTGAACGGACCGACGTCCTTGATCGGCTTGAGCGTCACGCGGTTGTTCTTCACCGGCAGCTTCCCCGCCGGCAGCTTCGTCTTCACGATCGCGAACGTGTGATCGAGCAGACCCCGGTTCTTGATCTTGAAGGTGACCTTCCCGGCCTTGACCGACTTCGCCGAGGGCAACACCTTGAACTCCTTCTCGGTGATACTCACCGTCGCGCTCGACGTCGAGGCGAGGCCGATCGGCACGCCGACGGCGACTGCGGCTGCCGCTGCGGCGGCTGGAAGAACGAGCTTGCGCATCCTTACCCCTTCTTTCGATGTCACAGGAGCGGCGTACGCGTGCCCTTGCGCACGGTACCGGAAGACGCTCCTCCGTCGCGCCGGTCGAGCGCTCATCTGAACAGGTCCCGCTCGCGCGGCATCAACAGGTCGGCTCCGCGCCCGTCTCCCGGCACGTCGACACCGCGCACGACCGCGGCCGGGATACCTGCGGTCTTGCCCATCACCAGCTCGGCGGCTGCCGCGATCTCGTCGGCAATCGCGATCTGCGTCGTCTTCAGCACATAGCCGGCGGTGTCGGTCTCGCCCCGGAGGTCACGCAACGCGAGGATGCCCGCGACGCCGAGCGCCACATCCGTGGTCCCTTGCCGCCAGGCGCGGCCGAACGAGTCGCTGACGATCACCCCGGGAGCCACACCCGTCAGCTCGCCGATGCGATCACGCAAACGCGCCGCCGAGTCATCGGGATCGAGAGGAAGGAGGACGAGCATGTCCGGCCCTCCGGCGTTCGACGCGTCGACGCCCGCCGAGGCACAGACGAAGCCGTGTCTCGTCTCGGCGATCACGAGCGGAGGCCGTGAGCGGACCACGCGCGCGGTCTCTCGCAAGATCACCTCCAGGTGCCTCGGGTCGCCGTCCGGCCCGGCCAGCTCGTGCGCGCGAGCGCTCGGCTCGACGTGCTCCAGCGACACGATGCGACCCTCGACCTTCGAGACAACTTTCTGGGCGACCACGACGACGTCGCCGGCCCCGAGACCTCCCGCACCCGCCGCTGCGTCGGCGATCAGCCGGCCGAGGTCGTCCCCCACCTCGAGCTCGGGGATCCCGCGCAGCGGGATCACGCGGACGTCGCCGCTCAATGCAGGCCGGTGATCCGAAGACCCGCGTGGGCCCTGTAGCGCTTGTTGACATTGACGATCACCGCGGTCATGCCCTCCAGCGCCCGCGCGCCGGCGAGCGGCCCCGCGTCCACCGCCCGCCCGTTCGTGATCCGCCCGGCGACCTCGAGCGCAAGCGCTTTCGCGGCAGCGTCGTCGCCGCACACGAGCGCGTCTTCGTCCGGTGCTCTCGCCCCGGCGAGGTTCGAGGCAGCGAGCGAGTGCAGACCGGCGACGACGGGGGCGTCGAGCTCTGCCTGGACGCGCTGCGCGATCGATGTCGCCTCAAGGGTCGGCTCGACGCCCGCGGGTGTGAACCGAAGCTCAGCCGCAACCGACAGCACCGGCGTTGCGCCGATCGCTTCACGCAGCTCTCGCGCTGTCTCGATCGCGCCGTCGGCCTTGGTGGCGAGAACGACGAAGTCCGCTGTTCGCACGGCGTCCGCGTTGGTCGCTCCTTCGACTCCGATCCGGCCTGCCGCGGCGGCAGCGCGATCGGCGTCGCGCGAGCCGATCACGACGTCGTAGCCGGCCTCGCGGAGGCGAGCGGCGACCGCAGTGCCAAAGGCACCGGTGCCACCGACCACGGCCACCTTCATCTCGCGGCCTCGAGCGTGACCTCGGCCAGGCGGGCGGCCGCCTCGAGATCGGTCATGAGTGTGCGTGTCATGACCGTCGCAACGCCGGCCTCCGCCGGGGCGTCCGACTCGTCGATCACAAGGGCGTCGATCAACGCGTGGTATCGCTCGGCGACATGGCGGGGAGTGGTTCCGCCTGCCATGCGCGAGAGCATACGGTCCGCCGGGCCCTTGACCGCTCGGCCACCGACGAGCGGACTGACCGCGACGCAGCGGACGGTTCGGGAGGCGACGGCGTCGTGTATCTCTCGGACGGCGAGAATCGGGTGGATCGAGACGTACGGGTTGCTGGGCGCGATCAGGATGGCATCTGCGTCCTGGATGGCGTGCACGACCCGAGGAGCGGGTCTGGCGCTCTCGGCACCCTCGAAGCGAACGTCGTCGACCTCGTCGCGGTGGCCTCGGCCCACGAACCATTCCTGGAATCCGAACGTCCCAGCTGGGGTCACGACGGTCGTTCGCAGCGGATCGTCGGTGGCGGGGACGATCCTCGTCGCAAGGCCGGCTGCTTCCGCGAGTCGCTCCGTGATGGCCGAGAGCGGCTCGCCGGCCCGGAGCGCCTGCGTCCGCACCAGATGGAGACCGATGTCGAGGTCGCCGAGACGGAACCAGCTCTCTCCGCCCCAGGCACCTGCCGATTCGAGCGCGGTCCAGCTTTCACCCGCGCGTCCCCAGCCGCGCTCCTGGTCGTGAAGGCCGGCAAGCGCATAGATGATCGAGTCGAGATCAGGCGAAACGTGCAGCCCGAGGGCCTCGACGTCGTCGCCGACGTTGCCGATCACGGTCAGGTCGCCGGGTTCGAGCACAGCCTGCAGCCCGCGTGCGAAGCGAGCGCCGCCCACGCCTCCCGACAGCAAGGCAACTCTCACGTGCGTACTGCGAGAAGCGAGCGGATGCGCGATCCGCCACGCGGCGCCAGCCGCTCGAAGTCGGCCATCGTGTCGACGTCCTCGGCGAGCTCCGCGATCGCAAGCGTCGCGAACGGGGCGTGCGCGCGGTACCGCGCGGCGCTCCCGGGGCCGTAGAGCGGCGCGAAGACGCCCGGGTCCGGCAGCGACAGCGCATTCGTCGTGCCGTCGGCTGACTCGACGAGCGCCAGACCTGCGGCCTCCAAGCGCCTGAGCGCCTCGGTCGTCACGAGCGGCAGGTCGGCGTTGACCACGAGAGCGGGGCCTGTCGAAGCGCCGAGCCCGGCCTGCACGGCGGCACCCTGGCCCTCGCCCGGATCGGGCCACGGCAAGGCCTCGGGCGGCACGACGGCGGGGTCGTCGGTGACGACGAGCACGCGTCCGAGCGGCACGGCGGCCTCGACGACGTCCCCGAGCATTGCCACCGCAGCGGCCGCGCGGAGGTCTGGAGGCAGGCGACGCTTCGCGTCGCCGCGGTAGGGGATCACGACGGTGAGCACGCCGAGAATCTATGCAAGCGGGATGTGTGCCGATTCTGGTGGCGCCCCGCAGCGCCCGCGCCGCTACGCCGCGTTCGACGACGCGCCCGGTCCGTGCGTCGCCCACTCGCGCACGTCGAACCAGTGCGTGCCCGCCAGCGCCGCCACGATCTCGGGATCGGTGTGCTCGGCGTAGAAGACGTGGTGGTCGAGGTCGCAGCAGATCTGGACTTCGCTCAGCGAGACGTGTGACACCCTGGTCAGCACCTCGTACGGGAGCTGAGCGTCGGCCACGGTCATGTGCTTGAACTGCAACTCCGGAGCGATCTCCATCAGCTCGGGCCAGTCGCGGCAAGTCGTGTAGCTCATCGCGATCCACTGTTCGCGCCTGCGTG
>Ga0066710_100004199_pt1 | contig 12649 bp, 10 predicted proteins | sample GraSoiAngelo_159_FD_79666 | JGI IMG/M metagenome (GOLD analysis project Ga0066710, IMG submission 79666) | Grasslands soil microbial communities from the Angelo Coastal Reserve, California, USA - 14_1009_16_40cm | ecosystem: Environmental > Terrestrial > Soil > Grasslands | place: USA...
AATCTTGTTTATGCCGTCCACCGGCACCACCACCTTATCCCTTGGGCGCCCCGGCTCAAGCGGCACGGCCAGCGGCACTTTCACCGGCAACTCGCTGTCAGCTACAGCGACGCACCGAGCGAACCACTGGTAATGCCGCTGGATGAGGACGAAGAGGAGCACCAACCCGCACATGGCAAGCATTGACAGCCAGGCGCCATCGATGAACTTCGTGCCGCCGATGATGACAGCGACGACGGCCGTGCCCGCGGTGCCGACGGCGTTGACGACGAGGCTTGTCCGCCAACCGGACTCACGGAGCTTGTACCAGTGCCGCACCATGCCTGACTGCGACAACGTGAACGAGACGAAGACGCCCACTGCATACAGCGGTATCAGGTGGGATACGTCTCCGCCGAACACAATCAGTAATAGCGAGGCGCCCACCGCCAACGCCAGGATCCCGTTGGAGAACGCGAGACGGTCGCCTCGGAACGTGAACTGACGCGGCAGGAAGTTATCGCGCGCCAGGATCGCGGAGAGTCTCGGGAAGTCGGCGTAGCTGGTATTTGCGGCCAGGAACAGGACAAGCGCGGTGGCTATCTGTACGCCGTAGTAAGCGACGTTCTTCCCGAAGATGTCCTTGGCAAGCTGCGAGATGATCGTCTCCTGGCCGTTGGGGACAAGGCCAAAGCGGCTGACGAGGAAGGTGATGCCGATGAAGAGGAACAGGAGAATGCCGGCCATCCAGGCCAGGGTTGCCCGCGCGTTCGTCGATTCCGGCGGCTTGAACGCGGGCACGCCGTTGGAGATTGCCTCGATGCCTGTCAGGGCGGCGCAGCCGGAGGAGAACGCCTTCAGGATCAGGAAGATGCCCAGCGTTTTTGTGGCCGCGCCACTCGTCTCCGGGGGAGCCGCCGAAAGGATCGTTCCCGGCGCATCACCGATGATGACTCGTGCCAGGCCGACGGCAATTAAGGCAGTGATAGCGACGACGAAGAAATAAGTCGGCGCCGCAAAGATGGCGCCCGATTCCCGGACTCCCCGCAGGTTTCCGACCGTTATCAAGCCAATGACCGCCACGCCTATCACCACGCGGAAATCGTACAGACCCGGCAGGGCCGAAGTGACCGCAGCGACGCCTGCCGCCACGCTGACCGCGACTGTCAGGACGTAGTCCACAAGCAGCGCCGCTGCCGCAACCAGTCCGGGTGCAGTGCCCAGGTTTTCGCGGGCCACGATGTATGCGCCGCCGCCGTTGGGGTAGGCCTTAATCGTCTGCCGGTAGGAGACCGCGACCATTACCAGTAGCACGCCGATAACCGCTGCTATCGGCAGCGTGTAGCGGATGGCCCCCGTACCTGCAGCTACCAGGATTAGCAGTATCTCCTCGGTGGCGTAGGCTGAGGACGAAAGCGCGTCGGAGGAGAATACCGGCAGCGCCATCAGCTTGGACAGCCGCTCATGCACCAACTGCGAGGTGGCGAAGGGACTGCCGAGAACCAAGCGCCGGAGCGCGGCTGCCGCTCGCTCTAGAGGCCCGGGCGGGATGCTTCCGCTGCGTGTTGCCTCGATCCGCCCCGGCGCCAGGGGCTTCAGTGGCTGTCTGCCGGGCACCACTCGCAGGTAGAATGTGCCGCTGGCGCCCTTACGCACTTCTCGCAGCTCGATGTCCAGGCCGGAAGGCGTAGAGCCGCGCTGTTGACGCGGTATTACGATGCGAGTGTGATCTTCGCCGCCCGCCCGCCGTTCGATAGGTGGCGAAGGCGCAGTCAGGGGCCGTGCAGCCTTTTCTGGATCCCGGGCAGGCGGCCGCTGCACATGCTTCGGCCGCTCGATGCGAATGAAGGAGGTCTTCAGCCTGCCGTCTTCCGGCTTAACGTCTCGCACGCATACTCGCTAAAGCAGCTGATCGCGGCCCGGGCGTGTACATGGCTTCGCAAATCACCTGTCCTCATCATTCGGCTCCCATGCTCAACAGAGGCTCAACAAAAGGCCGGCCGGACTCAATGTGGACTCAATATTCGGCAGTTCCGAAAATCGACCGCTGGGGCCAACATCCGGGCTGTTTATCCGCCTCAGCCGGTCGCAGTGAGCGTCCACGTCGAGCCGATTAAACTAAAGGCTGATTCATTTCTAGACGAAAGTTTATGTATTCGTCGTTATGCCGCCCTGGGCAAGGCCGTCTAACAACGTGATATATGTCGCCTGAACAACGCGTGCTGGAGGATGTGCAGTTACCGCCCGAAGGGGAGGGGCTGTCACATGCGGGGATACTCCGGGCGGTCCTTTCGGCCACCTCGGAGAGCGTCGTTGTTGCTGATCAGCATCGGCGAATCGCGCTGTCGAATGCCGCCGCCGACGGCCTGACGGGCCTCCTCCGGGGATCCGCGTCGTCTGAGGAATGGGCGGGGCAGTATGGGGTTTTCTACTCGGACACCGTTACTCCCGTAGAAGACGCGCGCATGCCGCTTACGCTGGCGGCGCAAGGGGAGTCCATTGACGGGCTCAAGCTCTTCGTGCGCAACCGCAGCATTCCCAACGGCGTTCATCTGGCCGTCAGCAGCCGGCCGATCGTCGATGAGTCGGGGAGTATTAGCGGTGCGGTTGCCGTCTTTCGAAACATTAGCGAGCGAAAACGGTTCCTGGAAGCGCTCCGGGAAAGCGAAGAGCGGTACCGCGGCCTCGTCGAGGCCTGCCCCGACGCTGTGGTGCTGGCCGATATAGAAGGCATGGTGATCCTGTGCAACCAGCGTGCGGCGCAGCTGCACGGGTTCGAGGACCGTGATGATGTTATAGGTCTCAACGGCATGGATTTCGTGGCGCCTGAGGAACGAGAGCGGGCCCGGCGCGAAATGGCGGCGACGCTGAAGCGCGGCGGGGCGCGGGACGTGGAGTACACGCTCCTGCGCAGAGATGGCTCCCGGTTCGTTGCAGAGCTGAGCACGTCCGTAATCACCGATCCGCGTGGCAACGCAAAGGCCGTCACCTCCATATTGCGCGATATCACCGAGCGCAAGCAGGCGGAGGAGCAACTGCGCTCAGCCCACCACGAGTTGGGAAGCCGAGTAAAGGAACGGACTGCCGAGCTGACTCGCTCTAACCTGTTGCTAAAGAAGGAGATCCGCGAGCGGCGACGCGCCGAGGAGTCTCTAGCACGCCGGGCAGAAGAGCTTACGCGCTCCAATGCGGAGCTGGAGCAGTTCGCTTATGTAGCTTCACACGACCTGAAGGAGCCGCTACGCATGGTCACCAGCTACGTGCAGTTGCTCCAGCGCCGCTACCAGGGGCGCCTGGACGAAGACGCTGATGATTTCATCGGGTTCGCGGTCGATGGCGCTACTCGCATGGCCGCGTTGATCGACGGCCTACTGGCCTACTCGCGCGTCAGCGCTGGAACGACGACCCTGGGGCAGGCGGATGTCGAGGAGGCTCTGGAGACGGCGCTGGCCGACCTCCAGGAGGCGATAAAGCAGTCGAGCGCGGAAATTGCTCACGATCCGTTGCCCGTCGTTCCGGGTGACGCCACGCAGATTCAGCACCTCCTTCAGAACCTGTTGAGCAACGCCCTGAAGTTTCGCGATAAGGGGCGCGCGCTCCGTGTGCAGGTTGGGGCGCGGCGCCGCCGCCGCGATTGGCTGTTCTCCGTTGGCGACAACGGCATTGGTGTGGAGCCGCGGCACGCCGACAAGATATTCGCGATCTTCCAGCGGCTTCAGCCTCGGGGCGAGTATCCCGGCACCGGCATTGGCCTTGCTATCTGCAAGAAGATCATAGAGCGGCACGGCGGGCGCATCTGGGTCGAATCCCGCCCGGGTCACGGTTCAACGTTCTTCTTCACGATTCCCCTGAAAGGAGGAAAGAGGAAATGACGATTAGCAGAGGGCCCCTTCTCGATTTGCTGCGGGATGACCCGCTGGACGCCAAGCTCTTGCTGGGCAGAGTAGCCAGATTGCGCGGGGCGGCGGACTGCCGACCGGTCGACTACCGGCCGGTGGAGTTGCTGGTGATTGAGGACAATCCGGGCGACGTGCGTCTCATCACGGAGGCACTCAGGGATGCGGGCGACCGGGTAAGCATAAACGTGGTCAAGGACGGCGAAGAGGCGATGTGCTTCCTCCGCGCCGAGGGCAGCTACCGCTGGGCGCCGCAGCCCGACCTAATCCTGCTGGACCTCAATCTGCCCGGCATGGATGGCCGGGAACTGCTCGCCAGATTCAAGGAGGAAGAAAGCCTGAAGCGCATCCCGGTTATCGTGCTTACAAGTTCCCAGGCGCCGGCCGACGTACGTAAGGCGTACGACCTCAAGGCGAGCTGTTACATCACAAAGCCGGCGGGCCTGGAGCAATTCATGGAGGTGATTAAGTCCATTCACTACTTCTGGTCAACGATAGTCGAGCTGCCGCGCAGCTAAGGGAGCAAGCACCATGAAAAAGAAACTGAACGTTCTTCTAGTCGAGGACAATCCGGGCGATGCCCGCCTGGTGCGGGAAATGCTAAGCGAATCGCCCTCACCCAGCTTCAGCCTCACGCACGTGCGCCACCTGGAGGCCGCACTCGACCTGGTCAACCAGGAGCAGTTCGATGCCCTGCTGTTGGACCTCCAACTGGACGATAGCCCGCGGCTTGGCACCTTGATGGAAGTCTACGAGTTGTCGGCCAGAGTCCCAACCGTCGTCGTGTCCGGCATGGACGATAGGGCAGTGGGCCTCTGGGTGCTGAAGGAAGGCGCGGAGGACTACCTGGTTAAAGACAGGCTGGAGGCAGCCGAGCTTGTCGGATCGATCTGCGGGGCTATCGAACGGCACGGGCAGCCGGGAGGCCGGATGCACCACGTGAACTAGGTCCGATCGCAGTGGCCGACCGGCCCTTCGTTGACGCCGAGCGAGCCGTATTGCGCCGCGCGTCGTTATACAGGTGTAATGGGTAAGCGCATGTCACGCCGGCGCCTGCTCAAGGTTGGGGCTGCCGGCATGTCGGCTGCGGCGTTCGGCGCCGCCGGTTTCTGGCCCCGCCGGGAGGCGGGAGGAGATCTAGCCGGAGCGGGCGAAGACAATGGCGCCACGGCGCAGCCCGCCGGCACCGACGCCTCCGATACGCCTACTGCCGCAGCGGAGCTGTCGCCGGAGGCGACAGCGGACGCACAGGCGGTACCGGACGCGGCCGCCCGCCTGGGCTGGACCGCGGATACGCTCAGGCAGGTCGCCAAATCGGGGCCGGATGACCGGCCTCTCGTCGGCCTCACGATCGATGACGGCTGGACAGCGCGCGATCCGGTGCTGGACGTGCTGAAAGACCGGGGCGTGCAGCCGACGCTCTTTCTGACGGGCCGTGCAGTCGCCGCCGACCCGCAGTTCATCGCCCGCGCTATCGATGCCGGCTGCGAAGTGGGGAACCACACAATGGACCACGCCTGGCTTGTCGATAAGCCGAAGAACTACATCCAGAAAGACATACAGGATTTCGAGGACCTGGTCGGCTCTGTCGCCCCAAACACTACAACTCAGCCGTTCATGCGTCCCAGCGGAGGCGGCGTGAACCAGACGGTGATTGACGCCGCCGCGGAACTCGGCTACCGGCCGATCCTCTGGAGCGCCTCGACGGGTGATGGTTCGACCCGCACGACGCCCGACCAGATGGTGAAATACGCCCTGGCGGAGACGCGGCCGGGCTCCATCCTGATTACGCATTTCAGCCAGCGAGCAGTGGCGGCGTTGCCGGGGATAATCGATGGGCTGCGGGCGAAGGGCCTGGAGCCGGTGTCCTTGAGCCGGCTCTTCGAGGTGCAGAACTGATGGCTACGGGGGCGTAAACCTGGTCTGGCCGAGTAATTTTGGCCCTGGGCGGCCGGGCGCGGCCCTCCCGAGTGAGTTTCGTGGACCAGGTGCAACCGTTTCTCTCACGCCTCTTTGAATTCGGAGAAGCTCCACGTCTTGCTGGACCAGCGCGACACGCCTTGCATCGTCTCGCCCGAGCCGATGACCTTGATCCCCAGCTCCGTCTCGCCTTTTAGCGCCCCATCGAGCGGCTTGTCCCACTGCTCGTAGACGGATTGACGGTCGGAGCGCAGGCAGGTCTGCGGCAGCCGGGCCAGCGCTTCGGCGAGAGAGAGAGCCGCCGTCAGCGCCTGGCCGGGCTCCGCGAGGCGGTTGACGAGGCCCATGCGTAGCGCCTCCTCGGCGCCGACGCCGCGTCCGGTGAGGATCATGTCCAGGGCGTAGCTCTGGCCGATCAGCCGCGGCAACCGCACCGTTCCGCCGTCGCAGAGCGGCACGCCCCAGCGGCGGCAATAGACGCCCAGTGTGGCGTCCCTGGCAGCCACCCGCAGGTCGCACCACAACGCCAGCTCCAACCCCCCGGCCACGGCGTGGCCCTCTATCGCGGCAATCACCGGCTTGGAGAGGAGCATGCGGGTGGGGCCGAGCGGTCCGGGCCCCTCAATCCGCACGACGATGCTCTCCCGGCCTTCCAGTATCGCCCGCAGGTCTCCGCCTGCGCAGAACGTTTTGCCGCTGCCGGTGAGCACGGCCACCGACATTTGGGCGTCCGCTTCAAACGCCTCGAACGCCTCCGCCAGCGCCCTTGCCGTTGGGCCATCCACGGCGTTGGCCACTTCCGGTCGATCGATTGTCACCACGGCCACTGGCCCGTCCTTCTTAAAGTGCACCGTCATCTGGCACCTCCCCTCTGCCTTAGAACCTGACCGGCAGCGCTTCTAACCCGCGCAGGACCGGCGCCGGCCGCCAGCGCAGCTTGTCGCTTGCGAGCCTGGTCTTCGGGAACCGCCTGACCAGCGCAGAGATTGCGATCTGGCCTTCCAGGCGCGCAAGCTGGGCGCCCAGGCAGAAGTGAATTCCGGCGCCGAACGCCAGGTGGACGCACGGATCGCGGCGCAGATTCAGGCTCTCCGGGTCATCGAACGCTTCCGGGTCGCGATTGGCCGCCGCCACGATGGCCCGCACGGTTTGCCCGGCCATCACCATCTTGTCTCCAACCTGGCAGTCTTCTTTGGCGATACGGCCGCTGTACTGCACCGGCGAGTCGTATCGCAGCAGCTCTTCGACCGCGCGCTTTTCGCTGCCGTCTTCGCTGCGTAGTATCTCCGCCTGGCCGGGGTTGCGCAGTAGCGCGAGAAGGCCGTTGCCGATGAGATTAACGGTTGTCTCGTGGCCGCCGACGAGCAGTAGCAGCAGCATGGCCAGCAGTTCCCCGTGAGTCAGAAAATCGCCCCGCTCCTCGGCCCGGATCATGGCGCTCAGCAGATCATCCTGGGGGTCGGCGCGACGCTTGGGGATGATCTCCTCGAAGTAGAGGAGCAGCGCGTTCCGCCCTTCCGTTGCGCGCTGAGCGACGAGCGGGTCCGTCACCGGGCCCAGCGCGACGGCAATCTTCTCCGAAGCTTCGCGGAAGAAGTCTCGCCGCTCCGGCTCGACGCCGAGCATTTCCGCGATGACCGTGATCGGCAGCGGGTAGGCGAACTGCGAGATCGCATCGATACCGCCATCCTTGCCGGCCGCATCCAGCAGGCGATCGACGATGCCCTGGATCCGGCTGGACAGCTGTAACACCATTCGTGGCGTGAAAGCCTTGCTCACCAGCGTCCGCAGCCGCGTGTGTTCGGGAGGATCGGTGACAAGCATGGAGGTGGCCAGACCCTGTTCGGCGGAGAAGTGCTTGCCGTCCCGAAGGACCGCTTCGGCCTCCCGGTAGCTCGTGATGATCCAGGTGCGCCTGGTCTCGTCGAAGTGGATGGGCTCGGACTCCCGAAGCGCCCGGTAATGCGGGTAGGGGTCGGCCAGGAAGTCTTGCGAGAACCAGTCGGGTGCGGTCTTGCTTAGCATTGGTTACAACCCTTGATGCATTCTAACTCGCCTCGGCTCTCGCGGGTGCTACGATAGACAGGCTGGAGCGGAGAGAGGCGATTTGCGGTGAGCGAGACTAACGGGCAGCGGGGGCGGGTGATCCTCCGTACGGAAGGGCTGCGCAAGCAGTACGGCCGCATTGTTGCCGTACAGGACCTGAACATCGAGGTCTACGACGGCGAGGTGTTCAGCTTTCTGGGCCCCAACGGCTCCGGCAAGAGCACGACTGTCGGCATGATGCTGGGACTGATCAAGCCCACCCGCGGCCGTGTACTCGCTTTCGGCCAGGACATGACAGCGCGGCCCTGGCCCGCCCTCCGGCGCATCGGCGCGCTGGCAGAGGCCGCCACCTTCTACCCCTACCTCTCCGGCTATGACAACCTGAAGGCGCTCACCATCCTCCTCGGCGACATCCACCGAAAGCGGATCGATGAGGTGCTGGAGCTGGTGGGCCTGCGTGAGCGGGCCAAAGACCCCTACCGCACCTATTCGCTCGGCATGAAGCAGCGGTTGGGCATCGCCGCGGCGCTGATGCGGGAGCCCGAGCTGATCATCCTCGACGAGCCGACCAACGGCCTCGATCCGGCGGGCACGGCTGAGGTGCGAGACCTGATCCCCGAGCTCGCCCGGCAGGGCCGCTCCGTCTTCCTCTGCAGCCACCTGCTTTACGAGGTCCAGCAAGTGAGCGACCGCGTGGCGATCGTGAAGAACGGACGGCTGATCTCGCAGGGAGGCGTGGACGAGCTGCTGCGCCGCGGCCGATTTCTGCGCCTGCGCGCTGAGGACAACACCGCTGTTAGCGGCGTGCTCGGCGCTATAGCGTGGGTGCGCGGCGTCGAGGCGGTGGACGGCTACCTGCGCGTCGATGCGCCGGTCGAGAAAGCCGCCGAGCTGAACCGCATCCTTTCCTCAAAGGAGCTTTACCTTTCAGAGCTGGGGCCCTGGGAGACAGACCTGGAGAGCGTCTTCCTCGGGCTGACGCAGGGGAGCAGCGAATAATGGCGATCCATGCGGAGGCGCGCCGGCCGGCGCTGCCCGAAGAGGCTCGCCTTTTCGCCTTCGAGTTCTTCAAGCTGCGGAAGTGGATGACCACCTGGATACTGGCGCTGATCCTGGTGGGGCTCATCGTCCTCCTCTACTCTATCCTTTGGAGCATCAGCGGCCAGGACCGTACGTTCGGCGAGCAGCACCAGTTCACCTCGCAGGACCTGCGACGGGCGCTCTTCCTGCAATCGGCCGTGGCGTTCTCGCTTTCTATCGTCGGCAGCTTCGGGATCATACTGGCCGTGGTTCTCGCCGCCGGCGCGATGGGCAGCGAGTACAGCTGGGGCACTATCCGCCTGGTCGCCACCAGCGCCCGCGGGCGGATCCAGATGATAACGGCCAAGCTTTTGATCGTGTTTGGCCTGGTGGCGCTGGGAGCGCTGGCGGCTGTCGTGGTTGGCTGCACCTACAGCGGCATCATCACCTATCTGAACGGCGGGTCCAACCTTAACTTCGTCACCTGGGGCTTCCTGAAGGACCAGGTAGAGGCTTACTTCCGGACGCTGTTCGTGATCCTGCCTTATATGTCGCTGGCGTTCGCCCTGGCGGCGATCGGGCGCTCGACGATGGCCGGTATCGGCGGCACGCTTGGGCTTATCCTGATGGAGCCGCTGGTCGGCGCCCTGATGCGCGAGGCGGGCGGCTGGTGGCACGACATCCCGAAAGCGTTCCCCAACTCCAACTTGCAGATCATCCTGGCTCAGAACAAGCTGCCGGATGTCCTGCCGCGGCTGGGGCCGGACTCGGAGGAGCTTGCCCGGCGCGGCGCCGTTTCCTGGGAGGTGGCGGCGCTGATCCTGACCGTCTACGTGGTCATATTCCTGGCGGCCGCCCTCTTCGCCTTCCGCCGCCGCGATATCACCAGCGGCTAGAGCGAGCCGCTTCGGCTCGCCTCTAGGGCGGGACTTCGATCTTGAACGCCGGGTGGATCTCGTTGTGGCCGTGAGCCAGGTCCGTCACCCAGGGCCCCGTAATGCGTACTTTCTGCCCCGGCTGGGGTGTGGCGACGAGTGCCTGGTCTTCGGGCACGATCTCGATATGCAGCGCGCTATCGTAGTTCGATACGTTCACGTCGTTGATCAGCCGTTTGTCCGCGTCGCTCAGGTAGAGGCCAAACGTGATGTCGCCGTCTTCGGCGTTGGTGATGTCGTTGCGGACGGTGCCGGTCACCGTTATGCAGGGGTCCAGGACCTGCAGGCGCTTGGGGGCGTACACGCCCTCCATTGGGTCTCCCACAGCGCAACCCCTGGAATCCAGCACCCGCGGGCCCTGTCCGATGGGCTTGGCCAGCCCTACCGCAGCCAGCGCCGTCTGCAGGAAGTGGTCGGAGATTTTCCAGGCGCCGTCTTCCCGCACGAGCGAGGAAGCGTCCTCCACGGGAATGTTGGTCTCGCCCAGGTGTACCCTGAGAGTAAGCCCTATCTCCGCGAAATCGCCGTTGATCGCCTGGTCGCTCACCTTGTCGATGTCGACGGAGAAGGTGATGCCGGACGTCTTCAGCCCGTCCAACACACGCTTGGCGTCGTCCAGCGACACTTCCTTGCGCGCCTCCTGGGACAGGTTGGAGTAAGCGGTATCCAGGTCGTTGTTGTTGATCTCCTCGAGCGTCGCCCGCACAACCTTGAGCGGCTCTGTTTCCACAAGGGGCGTTGACGACGCGGCCGGCGAGGCCGAGGCAGAAGTGCTCGCCGCACGCGAGGCGCCGGCTGAGGGCGAGCCGCTGCTGTTCGAGTTATCGCTGGAAGAGCAGGCGGCGAGGCCGGCGAGCGCCAGGCAGGCGCAGGCAAGCAGCAGGCGGCAAAGGACGTTCGACGAGAATTTGCCCTTCAGCCTCCGCATCTGACCCACGGCAATATTGTCTACCTGCCCACTGTAACGGGCCAGCAGCGGGTGGGGAGGAGCGAGCCGCTTAGCTCAGCGGCCCGCCGAGGGCGGGGCAGCCGGCCGGCTGCGAGAGGCCGCCGGGGGGTTCGTCGCGCCCGGCGATCCTCCGCGCAGGTCCGCCGACAGGCGCCCCACTGTCTCGACGTATTCGCTCACCATGTCATAGATCACGTCCCGCACGGAGCGGACGGAGTTCATGCGGCCGACGATCTGCCCCACCGGCATGCCGGCCAGCTCGCGAGCGCGGGATCCTTCCTTGTCCGCCGAGCGATAGATGCGGCTCTGGGCCTCGGCGTTCAGCATGTACTGCAGCGGCATCGGCAAGGCGCCAGGTGATTCCGTCGAGTCCCAGGCCTCCGTCCAGGCGGTGCGCAGCAGCCGTGCCGGCTTGCCGGTCATCGACCGTGAGCGCACCGTATCGCGGGAGCTGGCGTTGAGCAGTTTCTGGACGACGACGGGGTGGGTGTCCGCTTCGCGGACGGTGAGCCAGATGGAGCCGGTCCAGACGCCGTCGGCGCCAAGTGCCAGCGCCGCCGCCATCTGCCGCCCGCCGCCGATCCCGCCGGCCGCCAGCACAGGAGTGGGGCGCACGGCGTCGATAACCTCCGGCCAGAGGACGAGCGAGGCCACGTCCCCTGTGTGTCCGCCGGCCTCTGTGCCCTGCGCGACAATGATGTCAGTCCCCGCTTCCACCTGCATGCGCGCCTGGTGGGCGTTGCCGACCAGCGCCGCCACCAGCACGCCCCGGCGGTGCGCGCGCTCCAGGACATCGGGCGGCGGCGTGCCGAGGGCGTTAGCGATCAGCTTGATTGGATGCGAGAGGGCGATCTCCACCTGCGGCTTCGCCTTCTCGTGGGTCCAGGCGAGCAGCGATTCCGGCTGCGGCTCGTCCTCGGGTAGCGGCGGCACCTCGTAGCGCTCCAGCACTTCCTCGACGAAGCGCTTGTGCTGCTCCGGGATCATCGCCTGTAGCTTCGCGAGGTCCGAGCCCGCGTAAGAGGCGGGCATCACGACGTCGACTCCGTAGGGCTTGCCGTCCACGTGTTCGTCGATCCACTTCAGCTCGATCTCCAGCTGCTCCGGGGAAAAGGCCAGCGCACCTAGCATGCCCAGCCCGCCGGCGCGGCTGACGGCCGCCACCACGTCGCGGCAGTGGCTGAAGGCGAAGATCGGGAACTCGATCCCGAACCTTTCGCAAATTCTGGTCTTCATTGGTGGCCTCCTCGGAACTGGGGGCTGTTAGCCTTTGGCTTTAGACTTCGGCGTCTGAAGACACCGAACTACATTCCGTCGTCCTCCTGGCTCCTTCGTGTCTTCGTGTCTTCGTGGTTCTAAGACTCCTTCGCCGCTCAGATCGTGGTGTAGCCGGAATCCACAGGCAGGACGGCGCCGGTGATGCAGCGCGCATCATCAGAAGCGAGGAAGAGGACGGCGTGCGCGATGTCTTCGGGCTCCGGAAGGCGCTTCAGCGGGTGCTGCTGGGCGAAGATTTCCAGCGCCTTCGTCGTGGCGCCGGCGCCTCGCACCATCGGCGTGTCGGTGCCGGTGGGACACACGCAGGTGACACGGATATTCTCCGGGCCGTAGTCGGCCGCCATCTGGCGGCTCAAGCCGACGACGCCGGCCTTGGAGGCGTTGTAGGCAGCGTGCAGCGGCACCGAGACGAGGCTGCCGATGGAAGCGATATTGACGATGGCGCCGCCACCGTTGCTTCGCATGAGCGGAATGGCGTGCTTGGAGCAGAGGAAGACGCCGCGCAGGTTCACTGCGAGCACGCGCTCCCAATCGTCGAGGCTGGTGTCTGCCGCTGCCGCCATGTGCACGATCCCGGCGTCGTTCACGAGCACGTCGATCGCTCCGAGCTTCTCGCTTGCTGCGGC
>Ga0066710_100004201_pt1 | contig 12647 bp, 8 predicted proteins | sample GraSoiAngelo_159_FD_79666 | JGI IMG/M metagenome (GOLD analysis project Ga0066710, IMG submission 79666) | Grasslands soil microbial communities from the Angelo Coastal Reserve, California, USA - 14_1009_16_40cm | ecosystem: Environmental > Terrestrial > Soil > Grasslands | place: USA...
GCAGACGCCGCAATCTGCAACGGCAGGCCGACGCGGCCGGTCGCCGACGGCGGCACCGAGATCATGAATGCCGGCGCGAGGACAGTGAGCGCCAGGGTTTTCGTGTCTTGTGACGACGTCCAATTCGCGTCGTAGGCGCGCACACCCAACGAAACCGTTCCAACGGCCGCGGGCGTCCAGCTAATCGAGCCGTTCTCGTTGAGCGTCATTCCCGCGGGCAGCGCTGATGTCGCGGACCATTTGATCGCACCGGTGCCGCCGGTTGCCGCGAGCGTCGCCTGATAGGAGGCACCGTATGTCGCATCCGGCAGCGACGCGGTCGTGATGGTGACCGTCGCAGGCGCGACGGTGATGTTCACGACCTTCGCATCCGTCCGGTTCGATCCCCAGCTGTCGGTGCCCTGCACGACGACGCTGAACGTGCCCCACGCCGTCGGCGTCCCCGCTATGGTGCCGGTCGCGGCGTCGAACGACAGACCGGCGGGCAGCGCGCCCGACGGCATCGACCACGACACGACGCCGACGTTGCCGCTCGCGGTCGGCGTCAGTTGATACGCGCGGCCGATGGCTCCGTCGGTCGACTGCGGAATAGTCACGCCAAAGACCGGCGCATCGATCGTGAGCGACAATGGCCGCGTCGCGCGATTGCTCGTCCAGTTCGCATCCTGCGCGGTCACGTCGAACGTGAACGTGCCGATCGACGTCGGCGTGCCGCTGATCGTGCCGTTCGTGTCGAGCGCGAGGCCCGCGGGCAGCGAACCGGATGACGACCAGGTCACCGCGCCAGTGCCGCCGGTCGCGTTGAGCAATGCCTGATAGCTCGTCTGATACGTTCCGTTGCCAAGCGTCGTGATGGTGATCGCGATCGGCGCCGGCGCGACGGTCACGGTGAACGTCTTCGCGTCGGTGCGGTTCACGCCCCACGAGTCCTGCGCCTGCACGAGCGCCGTCGTCGTGCCCCACGTCGTCGGAACGCCGGCAATCGCGCCCGAGATGCTGTCGAGATTCACGCCGCCAGGCAGCGTGCCCGACGCCACGCTCCACGACGCGGTCCCGATCACGCCGCTCACGCTCGGTGCGAGCTGATAGGCGACACCGACCTGACCGTTTGGTGCGGCAGGCATCGAGACGACGAGCGGCGGCGCGTCGATCGTCAACGCCAGCGTCGTCGACGCGGTATTGCTCGAATTGGCGGTATCGTACGCCTCGATCGTCACGTTGCCCGTTTCAACGCTCGTCGGCGTCCCGGCGACGATGCCCGCAACCGTATCGAAGCTGACGCCGGCGGGCAGCGTGCTGTCGATCACGCGCCACGCGCATGCGCCGGCCGCGCCGGTGCATTCCACAATCTTCGCGTACGGCTGGTTGAACACGCCGTTCGGCAGGCTCGTGGTGAGAATCCGCAGCGGCGTCACTCCGGGCGGGACGCGGTTGTCGCCTGTGAGCGCATTCGCGGTCTGCCCGTTCACGACGTCGATGCTGGCGCCCAGCGCGGTGCCGTCGGTCGCCGCGGTGTTGTACGGGCTCGTCGGAATGAGGTGATAGTCACCGGCGGCGTAGTTCACGAAGCTCGCTTGCCACGCCGCGACGGTCGGAAAGAAATTTCCGGCCGGATATTTCGACGCGCTGCCGCCGGCGAGCACGTTGGCACTGACGACGCTGCCCGGCAAGTACGTGTTGATGGATGGGATTCCGCTCGACGAGCCCGATCCGAAGATGCCGTACGAGTTGTGCGCCGACATGTTGTTCGTGTACGCGGCTGCGGTCGACGGCGCGCCGTACAACCAGAGGATCGTCGAATCGGTCGTCACGATCGTGTTGTGGTCGATCGTGATCGCGTCGGCGCCGGCGCCAATCTGAAACGGACGCGCGCCGGATCCCCAGGTCGCGCTGATCAGATCGTCGAAGATGTTGTCGCGCACGACGAGGTGGTTCGTCTGCTGGCTTGGGTTGACATTGTCGGTGCCGAGGATGTTCACGCCGCCGGCGGTATGGCGAACGATGTTGTCGCGGAAGGTCACGCGCTGCACCACGACCCATGGCGCGCCGCCACCCTGATTGCGCGGCGTGAACACGATCGCGTAGCCGGGCTGCGCCGCGACCCAGTTGTTCTCGAAGACGTTTCCTTCGACGAGCACGTCTTGCGCGTTCTTCAGCTCGAAGATGTTCTTGACCATCCACTTCGTCGCCGAGGCGGGCGATCCGGAGGTGCCTGCGGCGCCAGTGTCGGTGAAATACGGGTTCGTCGTCTTCCAATTGATGTTCTCGGCGCCCGTCGCGCGGCCGTAGACGACGTACTCCTGCGCGCCGGCAACGGGCGTCCAGGAGATCGTCACGCCGGCCGTCGTGCCGGCGGCACTCGTCGCGGACACTTCGACCGACGCGGTCGACGTCGCCGTGCCGGTCTGGCCAGACGGCCCGCGCGCCTGCACTTTGTAGTAGTACGTTCCGGCGCCGAGCGAGCCACCGCCGACTGCGGCGGTCGCCGTCACGTTCTGCGGCGTCGCGATGATCGGGTCTTTCCACGCGAGCGGCTTGCGCAGGTGGTTGCGGCGGAAGGTGACGTTGGTCGTCACGAGATTCGGAATCGTCGGGTCGGAGCCGCCGAGCAGAAAGCTCTGGGCCGCACCTTCGAGGTAGTTGTTCTCGATCAAGTAGTTGCCCGGACCGTTGAAGCCGCTGATCGCCTGCGCTTCCTGGCTGGCGGCTTTGCAGTCGGAGACCCACGAATTGATTACTGTCGTGTCGCTGCTGTTGAGCGCGATGCCACGCTTCTGACCCATGACCGGATCGCCGTGCACGTAGACTCGATCGAGGAACAACGCGTACGGCACCTGCGAGAGCTGCGTCTGCGTCGAATCGTTGGCGCCCAGTCCGATGATTTCGCCGTAGCCGTCCTTGTTGCCCTGGAACTCGAGGAACATCAGCTTCCAGTGGTTCGCACCGGCCGCCGTCGTCAGCGCCCACGTGCTGTTCGGCGATTTGATCTTCGGCAGCAGCGCCGCGTAGCCGGGCGTCATGCGGACGCCGGCAGGCGGCAATTGCGCGTCGGACGCCGCAGATCGAATGGTGATGTAGTCGGTGATCGCGCCCTTGTTCGGCAGCACGAAGTTGCCGGAGTAGATCGCGTTTGGCGCCAGCGTGACGACATCGCCCGGACGCGCCGCATTGAGCGCCGCCTGGAGATCACCGCCTGCGGGAACAACAATCGTCGCCGCGCGCGTCGTGGACGCGACGAGTATAAAGACACACACTGCCATCAGGCAGGCGGGCAACCGAAGCCGCATGGTCGGGATCCTCGAAGAGCTTTCGAAGTTTTGGGTGCGCCGAGCCGTAAGCGCGGTCAGCTGAGGGGCAAGTGCGGTGCCACGACAGCCGAGTCCAAAAACTTCAGCAATTTCCTGAGGGCCGCTATTCGATTACTGATCGTCGACTGACGATCTTGTTGTGCTAGCTACAGTAATTGAAATTGCAGAGGTTCGGAAGCACGAAAAACGTTATTGCTGAGCTCGGCGCCAAATGTCGGCGCGCGCCGCGACTAATATCTCCTCAGCTTCCATTTCAACGCCGCCTCCTTGTGCGAGCGGAGCTTTCCCTCCGCCGCGTCCGCCGAACGCGGCGATGAGCGACGCGAGGATCTGGCTCGCTGAAATGTCGACATCGGCGGACCGCGCGACCACGACGAGAGTCGGCTTCGTCGCCGAAGTGAGCACGACGATATGGCCGGGGTTCTCCACGATCGCCATCGCCAGTGATTTCAGCCCGTTCGCATCCGCATCGATCGAACGGAGCACAACTCGCCGGCCGCCATCGAGCAACTCGGCTGACGCGGCGAGCTCGTGCGCGCGGTACTTCGCCAGCTCGCCGTGGAGCGCGACGAGCGATCGCTTCTGCTCCTTGACCTCCGCTTGCAGCCGTTCGATCGACGCCGGCAACTCTTCGGGCTGAACCGACAGCAATCGGACCGCGCCGCCGATCGAGTCGCGCTGCGATCGGAATCGCGCGAGCGCGCGGCCGCCGCTCAGGAATTCGATCCGCTGCCCGCCTTTGAAGCGCTCCCACGACCCCACCGCGATGATGCCAATCGCGCCGGTCCGCGCGACGTGCGTCCCACCGCACGCAGACAGATCGAATCCCTCGACGTCGATCAGCCGCAATGTCCCTTCGCGCGGCTTTTTTTCTTTGTGCTCGCGTGGCCCCGCCCCCGCTCGCAGCAGCGGCAGCGCCGCCGCTTCCTCGGCGGTCGCGTACCGAATCGTGACCGGTCGATCCTCCCAGACGATTCGGTTCGCGGTCTCTTCAGCCGTTGCGATCTCGCCCGGTGTCATCTCGCGCGCGAGATCGATCGTCGAGAACGCCGCGCCCAGATGGAAGCTCAAAGTCCGGACGCCAAACCGCTTGTCGAACGCAGCCGACAGCACGTGCTGGCCGGTATGCTGCTGCATGTGATCGAATCGCCGTTCCCAGTCGATGACGCCGCGGACCGTTTGCCCCGGTGTCAGACTGGTGTCTGACACCGGTCTGACACCAGTCTGACCCGTGTCTGACACCACGAAGTGTTCGATGGCGCCGCCGTTGTCGTCGACGACGTCGACGACGCGGAACGGACCGAGCGTGCCTGTATCGAACGGCTGGCCGCCCGAGGTGGGATAGAAGGCCGTGCGATCGAGCGTGACCGCCACACGATCGCCGCGCTCGGATACGCCGAGGACGCGCGCGTCAAACTCTCGGAGATCCGGATGGTTGTAATACAGGCGATCGGTCATCGCTTGGAGTACTGGATGAAGCGGGCGCGGGCGGCATCGTCGCCGTATCGACGCTCGGCAGCTCGAAGAAGAACGTGGCGCCACCCCAGTCGTTGCCGCGATGCCCGATGCTGCCGCCGTACGATTCGATGATGCCGTAGCTGACCGAGAGCCCAAGCCCGGTGCCTTTGCCGACCGGTTTGGTGGTGAAGAACGGCTGAAAGAGCTTCGGCTCGTCGTCCGGCATCACGCCCGGCCCGTCGTCGTGCACTTCGAGGCGGACCTTCTTGCCGGCGTCGAACAGCTTGATCAGGACGCGCCCGCGGCTGGTGCCGGACGATTCGATCGATTGCTGCGCGTTGATCACGAAGTTCAGCATGACCTGCTCGATTTCGGTGAAGTTCGCGTACACCTGGCGGCCGGTCGCGACGTCGACATCGAGGGTAATCGACGAGGCCTCCAGGTCGCGGCTGCGAAGCTGTACGACCTCTGCGACGACCTCGCGCAGATCGACGAGCGCCGGCGGCCCCGTCTGCTGACTGCTGAAGCGCGAGAGGTTGCGGATGATCTCGCGCGCGCGCCCGCTTTGGGTCTTGATGAACGCGATCTCCTCGAGCGTCTCCGGCCGGACAGACTTATCACGTTCGAGGAGCTCCACCGTGCCGAGAATCGCCTGCAGCGGGTTGTTCAACTCGTGCGCGACGCCCGACACGAGCACGCCGACCGCGGCGAGCCGCTCCTGCCGCACGACCTGGCGCTGCAGCGATTGCAGCGTCTCGCGCATCTTGCGTTCCTGCTCCATCTGATGATCGACGGCATCGTGCGCCGCCCGCAGGTTCGCCGCCATCGTGATGAAGGCATCCTGCAGCTGCCCGAGCTCCAGATTGGGCACGGGACTCTTCACGGGCGGCGAGAGATCGCCGTCGGCGATTTGCCGTACGGCTGATCGCAGCCGGCCGAGGCCGCCGCTGAGCAAGTGAGCGAACCAGAGCGACACGACCATGATGGCGGCGATGGCCGTCAGGAAGATGACGAGATTGCGCCACCACAACGGCGCGACCCGATCCGCCGCGACGCTCGTGGGAATGCCCACACTCAACAGCCACGGACCGCGATCCACGACCGCAGTACCAAAAAAACGGCGGATGCCGTCCACGCCCGCAAGCGTCTGCGTGCGCGGGACGTCGCGCAGAGGTGTGGGTGCCGCCTGTGTGACCGTCCCAATATACCGCTCGGCATCGCGGCTCCTTGCCAGCACGCGGCTCGCCTCGTCGGTGAGGGTGACGACCGATCCCTCCGGCAGCGGGATGCTACTGAATAACGTCTGCAGCCGCGCGAGATTCAGACCGATCCCAATCGCGCCGACGACAGTGTTCGCGCGGTCGCGCACGGGATACGCGAGAATGATCGTCGGCTTGCCCGACAGTACGCCGGTGATGAGATCGCTGACGACCGGCTTGCCGGTCGCCACGACCTGCTTGACGTATGGCAACGCGACGGTCACACCCTGGTTGAGGCGCGCCGGAAGCGCAGTGCCTTTGATGGTGCCGCCGATGTCGGTCAGCACGATGTTGAGCAAGAGAGGCTGATCGCGGAGGACGGCAGTGAACAACCGGTCGCTCGCCTCGCGATCCAGCGCGACGACCGATGGATTCAGAGTGAGCGCGGACGCCATCGAGTCGATGCCGGCGAGGTACTGATTGAGATACGCGGCAGCGGTGACGACGATAGCGCCCGCCTGCTCGCGTACCTCGGCCTCGCGCTCGCGCCGCGTCGCGTTCGACGACCAGGCGACGGCCAGCGCGAAGGGGACGAGCAGCGCGCACGTGATCGCGATGACCTGACGACGAATGGGCTGCCGTCTGAGGATCCGCAAGGATGGCCGCGATTCTAGCGCAGGAGCAGAGGGTCGGCGACGCCCGCTTCCCGGAATCCTTTCGCGCGGATCACGCAACTGTCACATCGTCCGCATGGACGCCCGTCAGGTGCGGGATCGTAGCAGCTGTGCGTAAGGGAGTAGTCGAGGGTCAGGTCGACGCCGCGGCGGATGATGTCCGCTTTGTCCATCGTGATCAACGGCGTGTGCACGCGAAAGCGTTCGCCCTCGACGCCGGCGCGCGTCGCCAGCGAGGCGAGATGCTCGAAGGCGTCGATGAACTCCGGCCGGCAATCGGGATAGCCCGAGTAGTCGAGCGCGTTGACGCCGATGACGAGGTCGTGAGCGCCAAGCACTTCGGCCCAGCCGAGCGCGAGCGACAGAAAGATCGTGTTCCGTGCCGGAACGTACGTGGATGGAATGTCGGTCGCCGCGAGATTGCGATCGCGCGGCACGGCGATCTCCGAGGTGAGCGACGATCCGCCGAAGGCACGCAAGTCGACGGCGATCTCCTTGTGCTCCTCGACGCCGAGCGCCTTCGCCACGGCGCGCGCCGACTGGATCTCGCGCGCGTGCCGCTGGCCGTAGCTCACGGTCAGCGCGTAGAGCGTGAATCGCTCCCCCTTTGCGATGGCGGCGGCGGTGTACGAATCGAGCCCTCCGCTGAGCAGGACGACGGCGCGCACTACACGCCCCGCGTGTTCGGGGGCCAGATGAACTTGTGCAGCTGCAGTTGGAGCCTGGCGGGCAGATGGTCGGCGAGCATCCACTCGGAGAGCGTTTTCGGATCGAGGACGCCGTGGACCGGCGACATCAACACCGCCGCCGCGCGGCGCGCGAGATCGTGGCGGATGATGACGTCGCGGGCGAATTCGTAGTCCGCGCGGTCCAGGACGACAAACTTGATCTGATCGTGCCGTCCGAGCCGATCGAGATTGGCCCAGTCGTTCTTGTCGGCTTCGCCGCTGCCGGGACATTTGACGTCGACAATCTTCACCACGGCCTCGGGCACTCTCGCAATCGAGCGGTGGCCGCCCGTTTCGAGCATCACGTGCCGCCCCTCCGCCAGCAGCCGCTCCATCAGCGGATAGACATCGTCCTGCAGCAGCGGCTCCCCGCCGGTGATCTCAACCAGCGAGCAGTCGTGACCGTTCACCGCAGCGACGACCTCGTCTATCGACATCTTCCGTCCTTCGTAGAACGCGTAGGGCGTGTCGCACCACGAGCAGCGAAGGTCACAGGCGGTCAGCCGGACGAACACGCACGGCTCGCCCGCGCGCGTCGACTCGCCCTGAATCGAGTAGAAGATCTCGTTGACCGTCAGCATGAGATTGTTGATTGATGATTGTCGAGTGTTGATTCCGATTGTTGATTCTGAAATCAGAATCAACAGTCAACACTCAACAATCTCTATTATCCTACTGCCATGGCGAAACCGACGTTCTACTGGAAGCCGACCTGAACCACGTGCAAGAACGCCAGAAGTTCTCTGGCGAGCTCGCGCGTCGACGTCAACGAGATCGACATCAACAAGCAGCCGCCGTCGCGCCAGTTCCTCGAACAGCACGTCGACGCCGATCGATTCCTCGACTTCGTCAGCACGCGAAGTCCTGTGTGGAAAGAGCGGCCCCTGCCGAAGTCGAAGAAAGAAGCGATCGATCTGATGATGGCGAATCCCAATCTGATCCGTCGCCCGATCTTCATCAAAGGATCGAAAGTCATCTTCGGGTTCGATAAGGATCAATACGAGAAGCTCTAACCTTCGCATCGGCACGGCGGGAGCGCCTGCGGCTCGAGCGAGCGCGAACGCGCGAGTGAGGCGAGTGGGGGTGGGGCCCCACGAGCAGTAGAAAAAGATGGGCGACGTCCGTATCGGCACATCCGGATGGAGCTACCCGTCCGGCAAAGGGACCTGGAACGGCGTCTTCTATCCGAAGCCGCGGCCGAAAGGCTTCGACGATCTCGCGTTCTACGCGGAGCATTTCGACACGGTCGAAGTGAATTCGACGTTCTACGGTCAGCCGCGCGCCGACGTCAGCCGCGCGTGGGCCGAACGGACGCCGCGCGGCTTCGAGTTCTCGGTGAAGCTGTACCAGAAGTTCACGCATCCGGGCATGTTCAAGGAACGCGTCGTCAAGAGCCTTCCTGAAGACCTGCACAACCTCTCGCCGAGCGGGGGCGCGGCCCCGCGAGATGTACTAGATGTCCTGGTGCGGCCGAACGAAGCCGACCTCGACGAGTTCCGTCGCGGCATCGATCCCCTCGCGACGGCCGGGAAGCTTGGCGCACTGCTCGCGCAGTTTCCCGCCAGCTTCAAGGACAGTCCGGAATCACGCGACTCGCTGATCACGCTGCTCCGTGCGTTCGCCGACTATCCGGTCGCCGTCGAGCTGCGGCACAAGTCATGGAGCGACAAGGTCGGCGAGACGCTGACGCTTCTGAATGCGTTCGGCGCGGCGTGGGTGCAGATTGACGAACCGAAGTTCCGCTTCTCGATTCGGCAGAACTATCTGCCGAACGTCGAGGGCTTCTACTACATGCGCCTCCACGGCCGAAACGTCGAGAAGTGGTGGCGCCACGAGAAGTCCGAGGAGCGCTACGACTACCTGTATTCCAGCGCGGAGTTGAAGGAATTCTCGGAGACGGCGGGCGCGGCGAAGCGTCTGGTGAAGAAGCTGTATCTCTACATGAACAATCACTTCTCCGCGAAGTCGGTGGCCAACGCCGCCATGATCAAACAGCAGCTCGGCGAGCCGGTCGACGGCGAGTATCCTCCCGAGTTCCTCGAGCGCTATCCGGAGCTGAAGGGCGCCGTGAAAGTGCGGCCGTCGCTCCTTCGCGCGTGACACCGATTCGCCGGCACTGCGAGCGGATGACGCAGTCGCCGCAGCGTGGATACACCGGCTTGCAGACGTTCTGTCCCCACGTGACGAGATAGAGGTTGATGTACGGCCACCACCGATCGCTCGTGGCCTGGTAGAGCGCCTGCTCGGTCTCGTCGGGCGTCCGCGTCTTCACCCACCCGAGGCGGTTCGAGATGCGATGCACGTGCGTGTCGACGCAAATACTCTCGCGGCTCTTGAAGGACAGAATCAGCACGAGGTTCGCCGTCTTGCGTCCGACGCCGGGCAGCGCCAGCAACTCGTCCATCGTGCCGGGCACGCGGCCGCCGTGACGCTCGACGAGCAGCCGACAGGTTTCCTTGACGTGCCTCGCCTTGTGGCGGTAGAAGCTGACGGGATAAATCAGCCGCTCGATCTGCTTGACGGTGAGCGTCGCCATCGTCCGCGGCGTGCGCGCGACACGGAACAATCGCGCCGACGCGGCGGCCGTCACCGGATCGCGCGTCTGCGCCGAGAGCATGGTCGAGATGAGGACCTCGAACGGATCTTCCTGGCTTTCTTCGGCGATCTTCTCGACGGCCGGCAGCTCGAGATGGTCGATCGCTCGCGCGAGCGCCCGCATGACGGTCAAGACGGTTCGAGACGAGGGTTTCGGCATTTTTTCGGCTAGTATAGTCTGCTGTTTCCGAGCAACCGTGAGCCATCATCGTCAACAGGAGGAGGGCAGATGAAACGTTTGTTACTCGTCGCGCTTGCAGTGGCTGCGTTGTGCGTCGGCCAGACCGTCGGAGTGGACGCGCAAGGAAAGGCCAAAACGATGTCCGCGAGCGGCACGGTCAAATCCGTGTCCGGCAGCTCGCTCACGGTCACCGCCGCCGGCGGGAAGGACATGACCTTCACCGTCGACAACACCACGAAGTTCGTGGGCAAGGGACTGGGCACGAAAGCGAAGGCCGGCCCGCTGACGGCGACCGACGCGGTGGCCGCCGGCGACCGCGTTCGAGTGAGCTATCACGACATGGGCGGCACGTTGCACGCCGCGAACGTCAGCGTAACGGCCAAGGCGGGCGCCGGCTCGAAGAAGTAGCTCCGCTCCGCTCAGCTTCCTGGACGTCTGGCCATCGGCACCGGGTCGCGGCGATCGACGTAAATGGCGGTCGCCTCGCCCCGGTGAATTTCGAGCGCCGACGCGCGTCCTCCCTGCACATAGGCCGGCTGCATGCCGGTGTCGATCTGGATGACGCGGCCGTCGAATCGAGCCGCGATGCGACCGGTCGTCGACACGGTGTGGGCGACGACGACCGCGCGTGCGTGCAGCGACGACAGAATCTCGCCAACCTGCGGCGCGAATGAGTCGGGTTCCTGCGCCAGCCCTCGATACCACAGCGGACCATCGACGCGCGCCGTGAGGCTCGCCATCGGCGCCGCGCGCGTCTTGTCGAGATCGCTCGTGAGCTCGCGCCGCACCTGCTCGTTGATGGCAGCACAGCCCATCGGCGCGACCGCCGGACTGATCCCCCCATGCGCGAACGCGACGGCGTCGATCGAGATCGTCACCGGCAGCTGCCGCAGCCAGCGGCCGTACTCCCCGTCGCGGCCGAACGCCTGACGCAGCTCCACGAACCCGAGCGGCGTTTGCTGAAGCGTCTGCGCGCGCGCCGACGCGCTGAGGTTCAGCGTCTTGAGATATTGCTCGCGCATCTTCTCGGAATCGGCGGTCGCGAAGGCGGCATACTCGCCGGGCGTCGTCAACCTGAGATCGCCGAGCATGCGCGCCGCTTCATGATTGCCCAGGAGGATGTGCGCGCGCCCGCCGGCCGATTGCGCTTCGCGTTCGAGACGGCGGACGAGATCCAGCGCCTTGCGTGAATCGTCGCCGCGATCGACGAGGTCGCCGAGCTGCACGAAGTGCGTCGTGCCGCCGGCCCAGTGGCCGCCCGCGTCGACAATGCCGGCGACCTTCAGGATCTCGACGTAGCGATCGTACGCGCCGTGCACGTCGCCGACCGCGACGATGCGCTCGATATCGTTCCACTCACATGGAGTCGCCGCGCGCAACGAGGGAAGCGCCGCGACGAGCACGGCGGCGAGGACACCAAGCCACAGATGGATCAACCGTCGTTTGAGCATGGGAGACGAGAAGTGTATCAGGTCCGAGAACCCGACGGCGATCGGGTTACGCGGCGGGGACAGGCGTCAACGGCGGACGGCCCTCCAGCACCGCGCGCACGTTTTCGGCCGCGAGATCGGCCATCGCCGTCCGCGTTTCCGTCGTGGCGCTCGCCAGGTGCGGCACGAGCAGGACGTTGTCGAGCGCCAGCAGATCCGGATGCACCGCCGGCTCGTTCTCGTACACGTCGAGCGCGGCGCCGGCGAGCAGATGCTGCTGGAGCGCCCACGCGAGCGCCGCTTCGTCGACGACCGGTCCGCGCGCCGTGTTGATCAGATACGCCGACCGTTTCATTCGCGTCAGCGCCTTCTTGTCGATCAGGTGGCGCGTCTCGGGCATCAGCGGCACGTGGAGCGACACGACGTCGGACGTATTGAGCAATCGATCGAGTGAGATGTTTTCCGCATTCGGCAGATCGATGTCGCGCGGCTCCGTGTAGACGACGCGCATGCCGAACGCCGGCGCGCGGGCGGCAACGGCTCGTCCGATGCGGCCGACGCCGACCAGACCGAGCTGCTTCCCTTTCAGCTCGGTGCCGAGCATGAAGTCCAGCGCCCAGCCTTTCCACTCGCCGCGGCGCACGAGACGGTCGCCTTCCGACAGCCGCCGCGTGATCGCGAGGATCAGCGCCCACGTGAAATCGGCCACCGATTCGGTGAGCACGTCGGGCGTGTGCGTGACGACGATGCCGCGCGATCGGGCGTACGGGATGTCGATGTTGTTGTACCCGACCGCGACGTTCGCGATCACCCGCAGCTTCGCCGCCGCGTCGATCACTTGCCGATCGATCGCGTCGGTGAGCAGGCACACGAGGGCATCCTTGTCGGCGACACGCGCCTTCAGCTCGCCCGGCGCGATCGCGGCATCGCCGTTATAGAGGTCCACGGTTCCGGACGCTTCGAGCTTCGAGAGCACCGCAGAGGGCAGCTTGCGGGTGACGAGAATATTGGGCATGAGCATCGCGATCAGTGTCCGAATGACAAACAGTATCCACAGTGGTTGCAGCGAACGGC
>Ga0066710_100004202_pt1 | contig 12646 bp, 10 predicted proteins | sample GraSoiAngelo_159_FD_79666 | JGI IMG/M metagenome (GOLD analysis project Ga0066710, IMG submission 79666) | Grasslands soil microbial communities from the Angelo Coastal Reserve, California, USA - 14_1009_16_40cm | ecosystem: Environmental > Terrestrial > Soil > Grasslands | place: USA...
CAGTGACATCTTCCACGGCGGGACGTTCCGGTCTTTTGCTCGAAGCTCTCAAGGAAGAACTCTTTGAGCTCGAAGTCGAACACAAGCAAGGCCACATCTCGCAACAGGAATATGAAAAAGCCAAAGCCGCGCTGGATCAAACCTTGGAAAGAGCGCTAAAGCGCGCGGTGGCAAAGATCACATCATAGTCCGAGGTGTACTTGCCCTTTGGCTCCCGAATCCACCAGTCTTAGGACGCATCTAACTTAGTGGACACTTCTATGGGAAATACATTCAAAACTGCATTTCTACTTACCGCACTGACCCTGCTGTTGATGGCAATCGGACGCGCCTTTGGTGGCCAGACGGGCATGATATGGGCGCTGATTATCGCCACCGGAACCAACTTTGTCGCGTATTTCTTTTCCGACAAGATTGCGCTGGCCACTTACCGGGCGCAACCTGTGACACGCGAGCAACTGCCGCGGGTTTACAGCGTAGTGGAGCGAATCACTCAGAAAATCGGCCTTCCCATGCCGAAGATTTATGTAATCCCAACCGAATCTCCCAACGCTTTCGCCACTGGACGCAATCCGGCGCATGCCTCGGTTGCGGTCACTCATGGCATCCTTGGACTGTTGAACGACGAAGAATTGGAAGGCGTGCTGGCCCACGAACTGGGACACGTCAATAATCGGGATATCCTGATCAGTTCGATCGCCGCCACGATCGCCGGCGCTATTACGTACGTGGCCCGCTTTGGCTTCTTTTTTGGCGGCATGGGCGACCGCGATGATCGTCGGGGCGGCGCAGGTTCACTGCTGATGTTGATCCTGGCACCGATCGCGGCCGTGCTCATCCAGCTTGCGGTTTCGCGTTCCCGTGAATATCAAGCGGACGAAACCGGGGCGCATTTCACCGGCAATCCCTATGCTCTAGCCAGTGCGCTGGCGAAACTGGATGCCTACTCGAGGCGTGTGCCCATGGCAGCCACACCGTCGACCGCCCATTTGTTCATCATCCAGCCCTTGCTGGGGATGAACTTTGGCAGCTTGTTCTCCACTCATCCACCGGTGGCGAAACGCATCGAGCGATTGACCGGACGTCCTGCGGAGTTCACGCGGTAGCGACTCTTAGGCCCTCGACAATTATTTCTGCAAGTCACCCAATCTGATCGTTCTGTTGGATAGCGGCCAACCTGGACGCTAATGCCATGACTTTCGTACCCAGCCGTCGTCCCAGCCTGGAGGATCACATCTGAGTGCATAGTAAAATTGATCCAATGTCCTCCGAAACGGTCTTCAGCATTTCTCAGCGTGCGGTCGAACTGGAAGCCGCGTTGCGCAAGGTGATTCGCGGCAAAGACGACGTCATACGGCTGGCTTTGGTATCCATGATGGCGCGGGGACATCTGCTGATCGAAGGCGTCCCGGGCGTGGGCAAGACGACTTTGGGTCAGGCGCTGGCCCGTGCCCTCGATTGCAGCTTCCAACGGGTGCAGTTTACCAGCGATATGCTGCCTTCCGACGTATTGGGGATTTCGATCTACTCTGCCATCGAGCAGCAGTTTGAATTCAAGCGCGGCCCGGTTTTCACCAATATCCTGCTAGCCGACGAAATCAATCGCACAACACCTAAGACTCAATCCGCTCTTCTGGAAGCGATGAACGAGGACCAGGTGACGGTGGACTCTCACTCTTACGCCTTGCCACAGCCTTTTCTGGTGATCGCCACGCAGAATCCGGTCGAGCATCATGGAACCTATCCCCTTCCCGAATCACAGCTCGATCGGTTCCTGATGCGGGTGCGAATGGGCTATCCAGACGGGGATGCCGAACGCGACATCCTGCGATCGGAAGCCGGCGCGGCGCAGTTGGAGAACTTGCAACCGATACTCACCGCCGCCGATGTGCTGGAAATGCAGGAGGCTGTCAAGCAAGTACACGTGGACGAATCCCTGGTTAGCTACACCCTGGCCATTGTGAAGAAAACGCGAGAATCGGAACATTTCTCGTTAGGCGTCTCGCCACGTGGCTCGCAGATGCTTTATCGCGCCGCTCAAGCTACGGCCTTCCTCGATGGCCGTAACTTTTGCACCCCGGAAGATTTTAAGCCGCTGGTGATTCCAGTGTTTGCCCACCGTGTGGTGGTAAACGCGCTTTACTCGTCTATTCTGAAAAAATCCGAACAGGCCGAGCAAGTCATGCGGGAAATTCTAGAGAGTGTGCCCGTTCCGGTGTAGTTGCACTTATCGTCAGTCGCCTCTGGCATTTCCTGTTTCTACCCGGGATAATGTATCGCCATGCCGTTATTGCGTTATCTCATGCTGCTGTCTCTTATCGTCTGGCTGGGCGGCTTGATCTTTTTCTCTTTTGTGCTTGCGCCGACAGTATTTTCCGTGCTGCCAACGCGTCATCTGGCGGGATCGGTTGTGAGCCGGTCTCTGAGCGCGCTGCACTGGATTGGAATCGTCTCGGGCATCGTCTTCCTGACTACTTCAATGCTGTACTCTCGCTTGCATGCGGGATCGGCACAACCGCTCGCTCCCCGTCACATTCTTCTCTACATCATGCTCGGACTCACCCTGATTTCACAATTCGGTATCTCACCGAGGATGGCGACTCTGCGCGGATCGCTGCCTGAAACAAATTCGCCGGAAGCCACCGATCCCGTCCGCATGCGGTTCAATGCGCTGCACGCGTGGTCAACACGACTGGAGGGCGGAGTCTTACTCTTAGGTCTAGTAGCCGTGTACCTGACCTCACAACAACTTTCAGGCAGCTAATGGCCTGGTGTCAGCAGGGAGTGGGCGACTGTCCTGCTATCATCTCGTTACTCATTTATGAAAACTGGCATCATTGGGCTGCCCCAAGTAGGCAAGACATCCCTGTTCGGCATACTGACCAAAGCAAAGCTTTCAGAGCAGGCCTATGCCAACCCGCGCGAGGCCCACGTCGGCGTTGCTAAAGTTCCAGACGACCGCCTCGACCGCCTGGCTTCACTTTTTAGCCCGAAAAAACTAACTCACGCTTCGGTGGAATACGTGGACGTAGGCGCCATCGGTCAGGACGCATTAAAAGAAACTGCCTACATCGGCCACCTGCGCAATGTGGACGCGCTCGCCCACGTAGTGCGCGCCTTCGAGGATCCTTCGATCCCGCATGTCGGACCTATCGATCCCTTGCGCGACATCAAGAACGTCGAATTTGATCTTATGGTCAGTGATTTGGGTCAAATCGAAAAGCGGCTGGAGCGTCTGGAGAAAGATTTGAAAAAAATGCGATCAGCAGAGCTCGAGAAAGAATTTGATCTGCTAAAGCGCGCCAAAACTCACCTGGAATCGGAGCGTCCGCTGCGCGAGATGGAGATGACCCCCGAAGACAAAAAACGCCTACGCGGATTCATGTTCCTCAGTGAGAAACCAATTCTTTATGTCCTGAACGTGAGCGAAGCTCCAGAACTGGGCAAGGAACTGGAGAACGCGGTTAACAAATTCAAGCTCAGCGAAGTAGCTTCGCGTCCAAATGCGGGCGTTACCGCCATCTGCGGACGGGTGGAGGCGGAACTAGCCGAAATGAGCGATGCCGATGCCGCGGAATTTCTCTCCGGCTACGGATTGAAAGAGAGTGGGCTGACTCGCCTCATCCGGACCACATATGCGCTGCTGGGCCTGGTCTCTTTCTTTACGGTCGGCGAGGATGAATGCCGCGCCTGGACAATTCCCGTCCACACGCGTGCAGTGGAAGCTGCCGGCGCGATCCACTCCGATTTGGAAAAACACTTCATCCGTGCCGAAACCATCCGTTGGGATCAACTTCTGGAAGCGGGTTCAGAAGCCAACGCTCGGGCTCGTGGCATTCTTCGGCTGGAGGGCAAAGACTACATCGTGCAGGATGGGGATGTGTTGCATATACGGCATAGCGGATAGCGTTATCTAGACCCAGCCCTCTTCCATCAGACCCGCCTGAGAACCAAGAACAGCGAACTGGTATTATCCTCGCGCACCAATGAACCCTATCCTACTCAGTGTTCTCATGGGCCTGACCGCGGCTGCGGCCAATGTTCTCGGCGGCGCCATTATTGTTCAGAAGCACTGGGACCGTTCCTACCTGAAATATTTTGTCGCTCTGGGAGCGGGGTTCATGCTGGCAACCGCGATCATCGAGATCTTTCCTGCCAGCCTGGAATTGCGCGGGAAGAGCGCGGCTTTTCTGGTTCTGGTTGGATATCTCATCATTCATTTTTTCGAACACACCGTAACCCCGCATTTCCACTTCGGAGAAGAGACCCACGAAGACGAATTCGTGCAAGGTCATAAGGGTTATTCGGTTCTGATCGGGCTCATCATTCACACTTTTTTCGATGGCATCGCTATCGCTTCGGGGTTCATCGTTTCCAACTGGTTGGGATGGATTATCTTTCTCGCCGTATTCCTGCACAAGATTCCCGAGGGATTCACTGTGGCCTCGGTCATGCTGGCGAGCGGCCAAAGCCGGCGCAGCGCCTGGGGCGCATCCATGCTCCTGGGCGCGGCCACCCTGGCAGGAGTACTGACCATGGCGTTGCTGCGCCACCAGGTGAGTTTCGGGTTACCCCTATCGGCTGGGGTGACTATCTACGTTGCAGCCTCAGACCTTGTGCCGGAGGTAAACCGCGAACCGGGAGTCAAGATGGCTCTGCTGGTCTTCTTAGGAGTCGGAGTGTTTTTCTTACTCGACTATTTCGTTCACACACACTAGGAAAAATCTGAGCTGCCTTTATTCCACGGTATGTTTGGCCGTGTAACCTTCCCGAGCCATGATCTGGTATTTGACGTCTTTACCCTTTTGATCGCGGATTTTCAGCGGACTTCCATCTGGTCCGATTAGCTCGACCTTCAGTTTTCGATAAGTGCCATCAAGCTTGGGATTGGTCGGATGGTAGGCAATGCTGTATTGGTTACGAATGTCGCTTCCAATGTCGCGGAAAAGCTCGGGAAGTTCCCCTTGAAACCGGGGCTGGTAAAAGCGTCCGCCGGTCATGCGCGCGAAGGCATTCAACTGATTGTCGGCCTGCAGGTAATCCATATTGCTGATGGGGATTCCCACTCCATGGGAGTAGCCCGTGCAGCCGTGTGTTTCACAATAATTCCGCAGCGCCCATCCGATGCTGACTGGGAAAATCGTGACATCCCGCGTGCTCTTGATCTTCTTCATGATCTGATCCAGGTTGAGCTTGCTGAATGTATCGACGCCTGTCGTGATCAGAACCACGTATTTGCGGCCCTGGATACCGTCCAATCGATCCAGCGTATCGTACAGCGCGTCGAATAAATTGGTTTCCGTGAAGCCCGGGATGCGCAACTGGTTCAGCCCGCCATAAACGGCTTTCTTATCCTGGGTAAAATCCACCAGAATGTCGGGCTTCATGTCATAGGAAACCACCGCCACCCAATCATCTTTCTTCAGCGAGTTGGCGAAGGCGTAACCCGCATTCAGCGCGTCCCTCATGAAGTAATAATTTGTAGAGGCAAACTCAACCAGCAGGACCGCAGTAATGGGTGCTTCCGACTGGTTAAAGTTGGTGATGGTTTGGGCGGCGCCGTCTTCGGAGATGCGGAAGTTGCCTTGCTTAAGCCCCGGGACAAATTGCCCGTTCTTGGTTGTGACCAGAACATCCACGTTGACCAAGGGCACGTCCACCTTGATCGAATAGTCGGGCATGCCCTCCACCTTCTTTGGCTTTTCCGGCGGCGGAAGCGGAGGCTCCTCTTTTTTCTTGGGAACAGCATAGGGCCCAGTGTCGCTTTGCGGGCCTCCGGCAGCCGGAGGAGGTTCTTGCTTTTGCTGCCCATTTGGGGGCGGCTGGGAGGGTGGCTGATCCTGAGCCGCCAGGGTTCTGCCCGCGGAGGTTACTAAGGTAATACCCAGGAGTGCGAAAGCAATGTACCTGCGAAATAGATGCAAATTAAGCTGGTAAGCAGTGGAAAACATGGAACTCCTCAGGAAACGCTGTGCTAGTATAGACGCAGAATTTCGCGATTGGGATGTTTTGCTTGGCATCGGCTTTCACTCCTCCTACCTGGCAATACAACGCGCGAAGTGTAACTTTTTGATGGCGGACCTGTTGGCGGTCCTCCGGGACAAATTCATGAGACGAGTCGTTCTTGGGTGTGTACTCTGCTTTTTTGTATCCTCTCTGGCCGCAAACGCTGAAAATTCCAAACCAGTTCCAACCATCGCGGTAAGCCAGATCCACGCCGGAATGAAGGGCGTGGCGTACACCGTCTTTCAGGGCGTCAAGCCGGAAGCGATGGACGTGGAAGTACTTGGTGTTCTCAGAAACGCCAATGGACCGAAAGGCGACATTATTCTGGTTCGCCTCGGCGGCGCCAAAGCGCAATACACGGGTGTAGTCGCCGGCATGAGTGGCAGTCCGGTTTACTTCGATGGGAAGCTGGCGGGCGCGCTGGCTTTCCGCATTGGCGAATTTTCCAAAGAACCTATCGCCGGGGTTACCCCTATTGCGGAGATGTTGGAAATCAATGCCATGGACCGCAGCCCGATCAGTAACTCGCTGCCGGCCAGGAGTTCAACCGACGCTCCCAGCAAAACAGCTACCCCCGGGGTTTCAACTCTTCCATCGCAGAACTTCGCCAACTATCTGCGGCCTATCGAAGCTCCATTGGTATTCAGCGGATTTTCAGAAGAGACGGTCCAGCGGTTTGCTCCCCAATTTGCAGCTGCTGGAATCGTTCCAGTGATGGGCACGGGATCGGTCAGCGACGCCAAGCAGCCTGAACCTCTGGAACCTGGCTCAGCGATCAGCGCCATACTGGTGCGCGGCGATATGGATATTGCCGCGACTTGCACCGTCACCTATATGGACGCCAAACATCTACTCGCATGCGGACATCCCCTGCTCCAATTCGGCATGGTGGATCTGCCAATGACGAAGGCTCAGGTGGTGGCGACTGTTCCGTCGCCGCTGAACGCGTTCAAAATTGTGAATGCCACCGAAGCAGTTGGCACATTCGTGCAGGACCGGCACACAGGAATCATGGGTGAGTTCGGCAAGAAGCCGGACATGATCCCCGTCACGCTGAACATCCATGGCGGACCCACCAACCGGCAGTTTCATTATGAGGTTTTGAATAATGCGCGCCTCAGTCCTGTGGCCATGATGGCAACCGTGTTCAACGCGCTTCACGGCGTGAATGATTACGGCGAAGAAATTACTTATCGCATGAGCGGACGCATCAGCGTGAATGGCTATCCGGACGTGAGCGTAGAAAACATGTTCGCGGTTGCCGATGGCGGACAACCTGCAGCGGTGCTGGCTGCGCTTTCTCTCGGCGACCGGTTTAGTCGCATTTACGATAATCCGTACACGGTGCCCGATATCCGTGGCGTGCAACTGGATTTTGATTTGGAGCGGGATCGCCGTTGGGCCCGCCTGGAGGCCGCTCGCACAGACGTGACCGAAGCCCGCCCCGGCGATGAGATCAATATCGAAGCGGTGCTGCGTCCCTATCGAGGCGAGAGACTGGTAAACCAAATCCCCATACATATTCCGACTTCTACTTCGAAAGGGCCATTGCGGATTTTGGTCAGCGACGGTGACACCATCGACCGCATTCGCCACGGGGCCCCGCTATTTGGACGAAAACTGGAGTTGGCTTCTACGATCGCCCTACTGAACAAGCAGCATGTGAACAACCGTATCTACGTTTCGCTTTTGGAAGCCGACCCTGAGGCTATGGTGGCGGACAAGGTAATGCCTGCACTCCCGCTCTCCATTATGAATGTGATGGATGGCATGCGCGGAACGCAGGATATGGTCGTGCTTGGGGAATCTTCGGTGAACGAAGCTGCCAGCGGTTCTCTCGACTACGTGGTTGCGGGGGCGCAAGTGCTGACTATCATGGTGAAGTAATCTGGACGGTCTTTTCTGTCGATCCCGCGGAGACCAGTACTTGGTACTCCCCTGCCCGTGATACCCTGAATTCATCCGCTAAAACTGAATACGAGGTAACGAACTTGCGTCTGCTGTCCATGATTATTACCGGGTTTCTGCTACTGCTTTTCGTTTCTCCAGCCGCCGGCGAGGGCACGCGGACTTGGGAACAGTCCAGATTCGATGACCTGACTAAAGGCGCGGCCAAGGGCGTGGCCATTCGCAGTGCGGGTGGGTTGGAACTGGCCCCCGCATTCAAGTCCATCGCTACTACCCCATCGACTTACATCTGGTCGATCGCGTCCGATCAAGCTGGGAATCTGTACGCAGCAACCGGATCCCCGGCGCGTGTCTATCGCATCACCCCGGACGGTCAATCAACTCCAATTTTCGAGCCTCAGGAGTTGCAGGTACAAGCCTTGGTGGTGGACAACAGCGGCATCATTTACGCGGCAACCAATCCGGACGGCAAAGTCTATCGAATCGAACATCTTCCGGTTCCGGCAACCAGCCCGGCAGAGGCGGGCAAGGATGCAGCGCGGAAAGCCAAATCGACTAGTGAATTTTCCGCCTCGGTTTATTTCGATCCTGGGACAAAATACATCTGGGATCTCGCGTTGGACGGCGCTAACAATCTGTACATAGCCACGGGAGACCATGGGGAAATCTTCCGAGTGACGCCCCGTGAACACTCCGTATTTTTCAAGAGCGACGAAGCTCACATTCGGGTGTTGGCTTTCGATCCCAATGGCAACCTCATCGCCGGTTCCGACGGCAGCGGACTAGTGTACAGAATCTCCCGCAGCGGTGAAGGATTCGTTCTTTATAGCGCGCCGAAAAAGGAAATCACCGCACTGGCAATTGATAAAGCCGGCAATATTTTCGCCGCCGGCGCGGGAGAAAGGCGGACAGCGCCGGCCCAGCAAAGCCTCCCTACTACGTCACCTTCCTCCCTCACGCCCTCTGCAACGACACAGCCACCAGGCGGCTTGGCCGTCTCCAATGTGACTCCACCCAATCCATCCATGACGGGATCGTTACCCACCCAGGGTGCCAGTTCCAGTGGCGGCTCGGAAATTTATCGAGTCGCACCCGACGGCTCTCCGTCGCGCATGTGGACTTCCAGCAACGATCTGGTCTATGCGCTCGCTTTCGATCAGCGCGGACGTTTGCTGGCGGGCACGGGGAATCGCGGGCATATTTTTGCCATCAGCGGCGAGGACGAATTTACCGATCTGTTGAAAGCCAGCGCCACTCAGGTCACAGCTTTCGCCAAGGCTCCGAATGGCGGCCTCTACGCCTCAACCAGCAATTTGGGCAAGGTCTTCCTGCTAGGGGCGACTACCGAACCGGTGGGAAGCTACGAAAGCGACGTGTTTGACGCGCGCATTTTCTCCCGCTGGGGCCGAGCCGAATTTCGCGGTGTCGGGAATGTGGAACTATTCGCGCGCAGCGGCAATGTAGATAATCCCGATCGCAACTGGAGTCCCTGGAAAAAAATTGATCTCCTTAAAGATGCCGAGGTCAGCGTTCCACCGGCAAGGTTTATTCAATGGAAAGCCGTGCTGCGTACAGGCGAGCCCGCTCCGCGCGTAGACAGTATCGCCCTGAACTATTTGCCCAAAAACGTGGCACCGGATTTCGATGAGGTCACGGTGCAAACCGGCACCCGTTACCAGTCGCTGCCGAAGCCGGTGGGCACAGATACGAGTATGAACGTCGGCGGGATCCAGCAGCCGCGTTTCGACTCCTCTCCTCCACCCATCCGCGACCGTGATTCCATTGGCGTGCGATGGGCGGTGCACGATGACAACGACGATCAAATGGTCTACTCCGTTTATTACCGTGGCGACGGAGAAAGCCGCTGGCTGTTGCTCAAAGACAACCTCACGGACAAGTTCCACTCCTTCGACGCTTCCCTTTTGCCGGACGGAGGCTACACGTTCAAGGTGGTGGCTTCGGATGCTCCCTCCCATTCTCCAGAGCAGGCTCTGAGCACAGAAAAAGAAAGCACCCGCATCGAAGTGGACACTACGCCGCCGCAGATCGAGAACCTTGCGGCAGTGGTTGAGGGTGGGCAGATTCATGTAACTTTTCGATCCCACGACAGTTTCTCTTCGATAAAGCGCGCTGAATATTCGGTTGACGCCGGGGATTGGCAGTTCATCGAACCCCTGGGACAGCTGTCCGATTCCAAGCTCGAGAGTTATGATTTCCGCGCTTCTCTGTCCCCGAAGTCGCCCGCAGACTCATCACCAGTGGCGGCAGGCGGAACCGACGGAAGAGGCGTCGGCAACGGTCAAATGGAACACGTGGTGGTGGTACGCGTGTATGACCGCTACGACAACATGATTTCGGCAAAGACAGTGATCAGAGGAGGCACCACCACTAACCGACTGGCCGTCCAACGTTGAGAGAGACTTCTCTTTTCGCATTCACTGCTAAAATCCTTCCATGCTGGCGTTTTTGCAGACGATCGGCTGGCTTGTCGTCATTGTGTACGCGAGTATTCCGTCCTTCTGGCTGTTGGTCCATCCACGCGTGGAGTATTGGCGCTCCAGACAGCGATCCCCATACCGGGTCCTCATTCCGGTGTGGATAACAATGTGGATCGCACTCGGGACTACTACCGCGCCGTGGCGGCATGTCTTGATCTACAACACCGGTTGGACGTGGATTCCGGCCGCAATTCTCTTTTTCACTGGATTATGGCTCTACAAAAGTTCCGGCGAGCACTTCAGCGGACCACAACTAATCGGCGTGGCTGAACTCCTGCCATCGCAAGGGGAACAGCGGTTAGTGATCTCGGGAATCCGCGACCGCATCCGCCATCCTGTGTATTTGGGACATCTTTGCGAGATGCTGGCTTGGAGTATCGGCGGGCTCGCTGTGGCTTATGCGTTGACTGCCTTCGCAGCCCTCACTGGTGTAATCATGATCCGATTGGAAGATAAGGAACTGGAAGAGCGGTTTGGAGAGGAGTATCGGCGCTATCGTAGTCATGTTCCAGCGCTGATTCCATCGCTGTCAAAGCCAAGCCTGGCTCAAAGGCAATAACTAAGTCCCCATGCGCTTCGAATTTTTTGTTGCTACGCGCTATCTCCGCGCCAAGCGGCGGCAGGCCGTCATTGGCATCATTACTGGCATTTCGATCGCCGGAGTTGCCGCTGGAGTAGCGTCGCTTATCGTCGCCCTCTCCATCAACAATGGGTTCCGCCAGGATCTGCAGGATCGTCTTCTCGGTTCGACTTCTCACGTCAACCTGCTTCGCATTGAGAGTGATGGCATCAAGGATTGGCGTCCATTGATGGATCGTCTTTCGAAACAACCCCACGTGGTCGCCGCCGCGCCTGCAGTGTACGAGCAAGTGCTGATTTCCCGGGGAGCGCGAGCTCGAGGAGCTGTGCTGAAAGGTATGATTCCCGCTTATGAGCGTAAAGTCAGCGATCTGTTGAGGTCCGTGAATATCGGTTCAGCGGATGCGTTGGAAGAAGAACCACCCGCTGGTCGTAACGCGGGAGCCGCGTCTGAACCGGGATCTGCGGCCGACGCTTCCCCGAGCGCGGCTTCCCCGAGCGAACCCCAGGATTCAATGCGCGCGGTTCAGAATCGCCTCTCGGCAATGCCGCCTATCATCCTCGGCAAAGACATGGCGGAAAATCTCGGCGCGACTGTTGGCTCCGTTGTACTGGTGACTAGCCCTCAAGGTGAACTGACTCCTTTTGGCATGGTGCCCAAATACAATCGTTTCCGGGTGGCGGGAATTTTTAACTCTGGATTTTACGATTATGACAGTTCGTGGGCCTTCGCCCGTTTGTCGGACACGCAGCGCTTGTTCGGAATCGGTGACCAGGTCTCCGTAATCGAGTTCAAACTGGATGACATCTACCAGGCGGGCCCGATCTCTCAGCAGCTCGAAAGGGCCGCCGGGCCCGGCTTCATGGCCACCAACTGGATGGAGCAGAATAAAGCCATCTTTCGTGCGCTGCGTTTGGAACGTCTGGTAACTTTCATCACCATCGGCCTGATTGTGTTTGTCGCCGCCCTGAACATTCTGATTGCGCTAACCATGATGGTGATGGAAAAGACCCGGGACATTGCCGTGCTCATGTCGATGGGAACGCGCAAATCCCAGGTGCGGCGCGTATTTATCGCGCAAGGCGTGCTGATCGGCCTGATCGGTACTGCGATCGGTCTGATTCTTGGATATTCTCTTTCCTGGGCGGGAGGACATTACCACTTTCTTTCTCTTTCGCCAGAGGTCTACTCCATCGATTATGTTCCTTTCGTGCTTCGTGCCCTCGATGGCGTGCTGGTAGCAGCGGTCGCGGTGGGGATTTCATTCATTGCGACGGTTTACCCATCCTGGGCGGCTGCGCGCATCCTGCCTGCGGAAGCCTTGCGGTACGAATGACTCGATGCACGGCATGTGCCAAGACCTCACGCCAGCACGGTTATACAGTTTTCTGCATAGATGCTCCCAAAAAGGGAAGTAGGGTTGCCTGCGATGGCTCCGTGTTTTAATGGAGATGGCATTGCGCCACACGCGGTCAAGCACGGGGAGCGCCCCAAGGCTGAACCGAGGAGCCAGCAGTTTGCATCCAATAGAGCGGGAAATAATTTTGCGGGTGGAAGGTCTGAAGAAGGTCTTCCGTTCCGGCGAATCGGACCTGGTGCTCTTTGAAAATCTGTCGTTCCAGGTAGCTAAAGGGGAGATGCTCGCGATTGTCGG
>Ga0066710_100004203_pt1 | contig 12645 bp, 14 predicted proteins | sample GraSoiAngelo_159_FD_79666 | JGI IMG/M metagenome (GOLD analysis project Ga0066710, IMG submission 79666) | Grasslands soil microbial communities from the Angelo Coastal Reserve, California, USA - 14_1009_16_40cm | ecosystem: Environmental > Terrestrial > Soil > Grasslands | place: USA...
CTGACCGATGCGGTGGTGTTTGTCTCGCAGGACATCGAGCGCGGTGTGGGGTTGCGGACTTCTCGCATCCAGCGCCGCACGATCTACAACGGTATCGAGCCGCTTCGCGCCTCCGCGCGGGATCAACCCCCCGGCCGGCGCAACGACGGAGAGTTCCACATCGGCATCGTGGGGCGAATAGACAAGGTGAAGGGGCACGCGCACCTGATCCATGCGTTGGCCCGGCTGAACCACCTTCAGGGCCTTCGTCTGCACGTACTCGGGGCCGGGCCGCTCGAGGCCGAGTGCAGGCGCCAGTGTCACGAAGCGGGTGTGGCCGACCGTGTCTGCTTCCACGGGTTTCAGGAATCGATCCACGAACACATGAGGAACCTGGACCTGCTCGTGATGCCGTCTTTGCACGAGGGGCTGCCTTATACGCTTCTGGAAGCGATGTACCTGAAGGTCCCGGTGATTGCGTCGGGGGTCGGCGGCCTTCGCGAGGTGATTGTCGACGACCAGTCCGGGGTCCTTGTTGCTGCGGGCGATGAGCAGGCGTTGGCTGCCGCGATCGAGCGCCAGTACCGGAATCCCGAGTTGCGCTCGCGGTTGGCACAGGACGCCTTTCGCAGAGTGAGTCGGCACTTTCTGGCACCCGAGATGGTCCGTCAGTACGCTGAGCTTTACGCGCATCTTCTTCCCAAGCCATGACGAATCGCACTGGGTTTGCCCTGTATCTCTTCTTCATGTGCAGCTGGCTTCTGCATTTGGCGGAGCGCATCCCGATTCTGGGGATGATCCGAGCCGATCTGGTGGTGGTCTGCATCATCCCAAGCCGCGGCTGTCTGGGCGGCCGGTGGCCCACTTCGGCCCCTGGCATCACGTTGCTGAACGGAGCACCGTGAGATACATCTTCTGGATCTGTCTGGCGGTCGCCCTCTACACGTATTTCGGCTATCCGGCATTGACGCTCCTCGTCGGACGGCTGAGCCGGCGCACTGTCCCGCAAGGTCCGTACGAGCCCACCGTCTCGATCATCACGGCCGCTCGTAACGAGGCTCCGCGGATCGGGGCGAGCCTCGAGAACAAGCTGAGTCTCGATTACGCGCCGGGCAAAGTCCAAATCATTGTCGTGTCCGACGCCTCGACCGACGGCACCGACGACATCGCGCGCGAGGTCGGCCGAGATCGTGTGCTGATGTTGCGACAGGAGCCGAGGCGCGGCAAGACAGCCGCGTTGAACTTGGCGATGGAACATGCGACGGGCGAGGTGGTGGTCTTCGCCGACGCCAACTCCATGTACGCGCCGGATGTCCTGCGAATGCTGGTTCGGAATTTACGGGACCCGCAGGTCGGATACGTGACGGGTCGGCTGGTGTATGGCGGTTCGGGGGGAACCGAGACCGGGTGCACGGCCTACATGAGGTACGAAAATGCTCTTCGCCGGGCCGAGACCCGGCTGGGTTCGATTATCGGCGTGAACGGCGGCATCGACGCAGTCCGCCGATCGCTCTACATGCCGATGCGAGACGACCAACTGCCGGATTTCGCGCTACCGTTGGATGTCGTGCGCCAGGGATATCGCGTCGTGTACGAGCCCGACGCGATCCTCAAGGAGGACAGCCTGACCTCGTCGAGCGCGGAGTACCGGATGAGGGTGCGAGTGGCTCTGAGAGCATGGTGGACGCTGATGGAAATGCGGGCGCTCTTCAACATCCGGCGCTACGGCTTTTTTTCCGTTCAGCTCTTCTCGCACAAAGCGCTTCGATATCTCGCGTTCATCGTGTTTCCTCTGTTGTACGTCTCCGCCTGCGCACTGGCTTCTTCGGGCCTGATGTACCGGACGGCGTCCGTCGCCGGATCGCTGTTTCTCATGCTCGCCTGCGCTGGATACGTCGTCGAACGGCTCGGCCGTTCGAGCAGACTCGTGAGCCTTCCGTACTATTTCGTCGTCATCAATGCCGCAACCGGCCACGCATTGTTCAATTTCATGCGGGGCCGCCGACAGGCCGTTTGGACGCCGCGTCTCGGCTGAAGCCGGACCGACGTGCACACGCTCAGCCTTCGTTCAAGGAAAGTGGGTCTTCGCGATGTACCGTCCCGTTCTCGCTGATGTCGACTTGAAGACGAAGCTCAAACGACAGTTGATCGGCCAATGGATAGGCCGGCGTAAGACGCTGCGCGATATCCTGGATCTCGAGGTCTCCTAGATGTGTGGCATCGCCGGTATCGGCGCGCTCGGAACGGCTGGCGCTCCGCGCGATGCCGCGGAGCGAATGGTCGCGGCTCTGCATCATCGCGGTCCCGACGACCAGGGGTTCCACGTCTCGGCCAAGGTGGCCATGGGGATGACCCGGCTGTCCATCATCGATGTGGCTGGTGGCCATCAGCCGATCTCCACCGAGGACGGAGCGGTGACCGTCATCTGCAACGGCGAGATCTACAACCATGAGGAGCTGCGCCTCCGGCTGATCGGAGCCGGCCACGTATTCAAGACGCGAAGCGATGTCGAGGTCATCGCACATCTATACGAAGAGACAGGAAAAGAGTTCATCGGGCAATTGAGGGGAATGTTCGCGCTCGCCCTGTGGGACGAGCCCCAGCAGCGGCTGATCGTCGCGCGCGATCGGCTCGGCATCAAGCCCCTGTTCTACGGCGTGCAAAACGGCCGCCTGCTCTTCGGTTCCGAGATCAAGGCGCTGGTGCGATCGGGCGTCTTCGACGTGCACCTCGACATTGAGGCGCTGAACGATTACCTCACGTTCGGGTACGTTCCAGCTCCGAGGACGATTTACTCGGAGATCCGGAAGCTCGAGCCAGGCCACATGATCGTGCTGGAAAGGGACCGGATCGCGATCGAGCAGTACTGGCGCCTCCAGTTTCAGCCAAATGTGCGCGCGGATGAGGCGGAGCTGACTCACCGATTCGTCGAGCTCTTCAGAGACGCCGTCTCTTCGCACCTGATGAGCGATGTCGCGCTCGGCTCGTTCCTGAGCGGGGGCGTCGATTCCAGTCTGGTCGTCGCTCTGATGAGCGAGTGCTCCCCGGCTGCGGTGAAGACGTTCACGATTGGTTTTGGGGGCACGAGCGGCGGGCACATGGACGAGCGGCCCCTCGCCAGGCTCGTGAGTGAGCGCTACGGAACCGCCCACACCGAGTTCGAAGTTCAGCCAAACGTCGAAGAGGTGCTCGACGAGGTCGTCCAGGCCTTCGATGAACCGTTTGCGGACGACTCCGTGATCCCCTCCTACTATATTTGCAAGCTCGCGCGGACTCATGTGACGGTCGCGCTCACCGGGTTGGGAGGTGACGAACTGTTCGGCGGCTACGAGCGCCACCTGGGGCTGAAACTCAGTGCCCTCTACCAGCGCGTGCCCGCTTCGGTGCGGCGTACGTTGCTGGCTCCGCTGGTGAACGCGTTGCCGGAGCGCCAGGACGGACATTACACCGTCAACCACCTGAAGCGCTTCGTCCGTTCGGCCGAACTGCCGGCGTCGCATCGATACCTCGAATACCTCACCATTTTCAATGCGTCTCTCAAAGAACGCTTGTGCAGGCCGGAGACGTTCAACGGCAGCGGGCGTGATCGGGAGGCGGACAGCAGGTATTTCGATTCAACCTCTGCCCGCGATCTGGTGGACAAGGCGTTGTATCACGACACCAACACCTATCTGCCAGAAGACGTTCTGGCCCTGACCGATCGGTTGAGCATGCAGCATGGGTTGGAACTGAGGGTACCTTTCCTGGACCATCCGATCGTAGAATTCTGCGCGACGATCCCCTCTTCCATGAAGATCAAAGGCACGATCAAGAAGCATCTGCTGAAGCGTGCCGCCAGACCGTTTCTTCCGCGCGAAATCCTGGAGCATCGAAAACAAGGCTTCGCCTCGCCGATGTCGGCATGGCTCCGCGGTGACCTGAGCCACTACATCGTCGACACCTTGTCCCAGAAGAGGCTCGCCCGGCACGGCTTGTTCCGGTTCGAAGCCGTCCAAAATCTGATCTCGGCGCACATGAGCCGGCGAGAGTCCTACGATCGTCAGTTGTTCACGCTGCTCATGTTTCAGAAGTGGTACGAACGATTCATGTGAGCGTTGCCAGGCAGGCGGCCCGACAGAATGTTTTATCATGGATGGAACGATTTCAACGATGACGCTGACCCGATTCCTGCGATCGCGCGCTTACGATGTCATTACGCGACGCGACGGCCTCGCGAAGTGGAAGTCGTACCGACGTCAGTTCCGCGCGCTTTCGACGTCCAATCCTGACCAGGTGCGGCACTATTCGGCCGAGAAACTGGCCCAGATACTGGCGCACGCGTTCGCGACGGTGCCGTACTACCGCGAGGCCTGGAGTCGGCTCGGGTTCCAGGCGGCTCCGCCCACCAACATCGAGGACCTTCGCCGGCTGCCGATACTGACAAAAGCCGTCATCCGGGAGCGGAAAGAAGAGCTGGTGTCAGGGCGTGTTCCGCGCCAGGACCTCGACCGCGACTACACCGGTGGTACGACTGGCGTCCAGACCTCCTTTTATCGGAACCGTGCCTGTTCGGTGGCTCGGTTCGGCAGGCAATGGGGTATTCTCGGGAAGTGCGGGTACCGCCCGGGCGACAAGCGTGGCCTGATCTGGGGCGTGCACGCCGATCTTCCGCGACCTGGCAGCGGCCGAAGTCTGAGACACTGGTTTCGGGAGTTCGCTTACGCGAATTCCGTGTTGCACTGCACGATCATGAGCCGGGGAGACATGATCGAGTACCATCGGCGGCTCCTCAAGTTTCGACCGGCAGTACTGTACGGGTATCCGAACGCGATCGAGCAATTCGCGAGATTCATCCAGAACGAAGGTCTTGCCGCCATCAAGGTCGCGCGCATTTTCTGTACAGCCGAGAAGTTACGCGACCATCAGCGCGTCTTGTTCCAGAACGGTTTTGGCGGCGAGGTGTTCAACCTTTATGCGTCGCGGGAAAACGGCGTCGTCGGCTTTGAATGCAAACGGCACCGCGGTTTTCACATCGATGTGGGAAGCGTGCTGGTCGAAATCCTCCGTGACGGGCGGCCGGCGGAAGCCGGCGAATCCGGCAAGATTGTCATCACCGACCTGCTCAACTATGGCATGCCGCTCATTCGCTATGAAACCGGCGATTTGGGGACTGCCGCTACGGAACCGTGCGCGTGCGGCTGCCACCTGCCGACCTTTCACGGCCTCGACGGCCGCGTGGCGGACACGCTGTATCGACCGGACGGATCGACGGTCGAGGGTATCTTCCTCACGGATCTGTTCCTGGATCACTCCGGCTTCACTCAGGCTCAGTTCGTCCAGCAAGACGTCGCCTCGCTGGACGTCTATCTCGTGCTGAGCTCAAACGGTTCGAGGGACATACAGAGTCAGGTGGTAGACGAGGTCCGCTCGATCATGGGGCCGGACATGAGTATTCGTGTTCACTTTGTGCAGGACATTCCACGCAATCCCAGATCCGGGAAGTTCCAAGAGGTTATTTGCAAGATCCACACGCCGCATCAGTCGAGCGCACCCGCTCTGTGAGGCATCATCATCGGAGCGGAGCGTCGCCCAGACCATGACCGCATCATTTCGGATGAGCGTTGTCGGTGATATTTCTTTTGAGGGATCACACGCGGATCATCCCAATTTGGATTGCTTCGCAGATGTGGGGATGATTTTTCGTGCTGCCGATCTGGTCGTAGCCAATCTGGAATGCGCCTTGACCCATGGCGGCACCATCATTCCCGGAAAATGCACCCTTCGAGGAAGCCCGCAGTGGGCTCCCGTCATGAGGAGGGCGGGGATCGGCTTGGTGGCGCTCGCGAACAATCACATCATGGACTATGGGATAGAGGGCCTCTCGAGCACCCTCGACGCATTGAGCCGCGCAGGCATTCAGGCCGTCGGTGCCGGAATGAACCGCCATGAGGCCTGTTCGCCGCTATTTGTAGATGTCGGTGGCAGGCGTATCGCTTTTCTTGCTCGAAGCTCAGTGATTGTGAGCGCGCCAACGTATGCCGGCGAGGAAGCGCCCGGTGTGGCGTTTCTTGATCCAGAAGAAACGATATCGACAATTCGATCGTGCCGGGCGCAAGCGGATTTGGTGATTCTGCTCATTCATTGGGGGCTCGAAGAATACTCCTATCCCTCTCCGACTCAGCGACAACTGGCCCGGCGGTTCGTGGATGCCGGCGCGAATGCCATTCTCGGTCATCATCCCCATGTTCTGCAGGGATTCGAGTCTTACAAGTCGGCCCCGATCGCTTATAGTCTTGGGAATTTCGTGTTCGATGAATTCGAGTGGTCGTTTACCTCTTCCAATCGACCAGCCTTGACACAACGGTCTACCTTGTCGCCGGCAAATCGACAAGGACTCGTCGCCACACTCGAATGGAATGTCGTCGAGCGACCCACACTCGAGGTGACGTGCACGACGATAGACAGCGACGGCCGAGTGCGCGTGGACGCGGATCCAGCGCGATGTGCCGCAGTGGATGCCCTGTCTGCGGTCATGCACCGCCGCTGGTACGAACGTTCGTGGCCGTTGTACGCGATGTACCGTGAATGGCGTTTGCGGATATGCGGCCCTCTGTCATTCCGGCGACTCGCGACCAACCTTCATCGGGTTCGCCTGCGCCACGTGAGAGATCTCGCGACGTCACTCCGACGATCGGCGCGCATTGTGGCGGAGAAAACGACGAATCCGTACGAATGACTTGTGCCAGAGGTCGTCAATCAACGGAGGCGTATCTGCTGGTCTGCCACCTGTGATCCATCGGCGCGTGTGTAAACCGCGGCAGGCGATGTGGATGGCGACCTGATGGAGCGCGAAATCAGAGACGAGCCCAAAGTACTGGTGATCACCTACGTATTCCCGCCTGCGGCATACGTAGGTACGTATCGAACGCTGAAATATTGCAAATACTTGCCCGATTACGGTTGGACTCCTGTCGTGCTCACCATCGACCGGGCGAGCGTCACGTACCAGGACGAAACACTGTGCCGTCAGATTCCTGAGCGCGTTCCCGTCCACCGAACATTCGACATCGACCCAGCGAAGTGGCTGGACAGGCTTTCGCCGGCCGCCGCACCCTCGGGTGGGGCGTCTACGGTGGCCGGACTCGTCCGCGACCAACCATCGTCAGGCGCACGTCGGTTGTGGAAACGGTTGAGGCGTCGGCTCAGAGTCCTTCTGACCGAGAGCCCTGATTCGCATGTCTTCTGGGTCCCCTTTGCCGTCTTGAAGGGAGCCAGGATTCTTCTGAGAGAGAACATCGACGTCATTTATTGCACATCCCCGCCGCAGTCCTCCCATATTGCCGCGTTCCTTCTGGCAAAGTGCTTCCGCAAACCCTACGTGCTCGATTTTCGGGATCCCTGGCGCCCGACCGCGACACGTCGCTGGGTACGAAAAGGGGAAACCCGAGCCAAAAAAGCGATCGTAAAGAATGCAGCGAAAGTGATCAGCGTGTCCAGGGGTGAGCGGGATGAAATGCGGCAGGAGTTTCCCGAACTCGACCCCGCCCACTTCACATTCATCACCAATGGATACGATCCGAGCGACTTTCGCATCGGTACGAAAGAGCCGTCTGGCAAAATGACTCTGATTCATGCCGGCACGATTTATCCTGGGACGGGAGCAGAGTTCTTTGCGGCACTCGACCAGTTGGTCAGAGAGCATCCGGGTATCGAAACCAAAATCCACGTGCCGCTAATCGGGGAGATCGCGGCGGAGTATGCCGAATCGGTTCGTTCGTTGGAAGCCAGCGGATTGGTGCGGGCGTACGGGCCGCAGCCCCACGCGACCGCGCTGGAAATGGTCTTGGGAAGCGAGGTACTCGTGATTCTCCAGGGGGGCGACAGATTCTTGCCATCTCATATTCCGGCCAAGGTATTCGAATATCTCTGCGCTCGAAAACCCATCGTTGCAATTGCCAAAGCTGGCGACCTCACGGAAATTGTCACCAAAAGTGGGCTCGGAATCGTGGCATCTCCACACTCGGTCGAAGCGCTGAAGCGAATTCTGTGGGATCTCTATACCGATTATGCAGCCGGTAGGCTCGCCAGAGTCCCGAACGACGCCTATATCAGGTCGTTCGAACGGCCCGCGCTCGCGCAACAGCTGGCGATGATTCTCGATGAGGCAGGCGCCAGGTCCCATGGCAGCCGGAGCCGCCGTCCGCCGGTCGCGTCGAGCGGAGGCAACTGACGTCATCATGGATGCCACTGCGCTCTTGATCAGAAAAGTCCTTTTTCCCGCATGGGTTCGAAAGAACAAGAGCTCGAGGCTGGCCTACGCGGAGCAGCTGGAGCGGACCCAGTTTCTCGCGCCGGACGCTATACGGGACCTACAGTGGACACAGTTCCAGACCGTCCTTCAACACGCCTTCGACCATTGTCCGTTCTATCGGAAGAAGCTTTCCGCCATTGGAATGATCCCCAGTGATGTCAGGACGCTTGATCAGATCGCCAGCGTCCCGACAACGACCAAGATGGAAATTCAGGAGTCGTTGCCCGATCTTCTTGCCGATAACTTTCGGGGCTGCCCCCTCATCAAGGACATGACCGGAGGGTCGACCGGCGCTCCAATGGTCTTCTACTACGACAACGATAGACGAGACAGCCGGACGGCGGCGACACTGAGACACGATCGTTGGACGGGTTGGGACATCGGGGAAAAGCTGGCCCTGCTCTGGGGGGCTCCGAGGGATATTGCCGGACCGGGTTACCTGAGAGGTCGGGTACGGGATTGGATACTCAACCGCACGATTGTGCTCGATGCCTCCGCAATCGACGAAGCCAGAATGCGCACCTTTTGTGACCGGCTTCAACGCTACAAGCCGAAGTTCGTTCTCGCGTACGCCAACACTCTTGCGCTGTTCGCCCGTTTCGTGCGGGACGCGGGGCTCCGGCCGATGCGGCCGCAGGCGATCATCTGTTCCGGTGAGGTCCTCACCGCCGAGAACCGCGCCTTGATCGAGTCCACCTTCGGCTGCCCGGTCTTCAACCGTTACGGCTCTCGCGAGTTCGCGGTGATCGCATCGGAATGCGCCGTCCACCAGGGCATGCACGTCAACGCCGAAAATCTGCTGGTCGAGGTCCTGGCCGACGGAATCCCCTCATCCAGTCAGAGCGGCGAGATCGTCATTACCGACCTCAAGAACTTCGCGATGCCCATAATCCGTTATCGAACGATGGACACGGGCCGCCGGAGCGACACGTCCTGCAATTGTGGACGCGGCCTGCCATTACTCGAGGTCACCGGTGGGCGGGTCACCGATTTCCTCATCGCCGTCACCGGACAGAAGGTGTCCGGGATCGTGCTGGCGACATATGCGATTACCAACATTCCAGGCGTCCGGCAAATTCAGTTCGTCCAGGAACGAGGCGACGCTGTGACGGCCCGTCTCGCGTGCGGACCCGAGTGGTCCAACGACAGCCTGAACCAGTTGACTGCGCGCGTGCGGACGTTTCTCGGCGAATCGATGGTTATCCAGGTCGAATTGGTCGATCACATCCCGCTCGAACGGTCGGGGAAATATCGGTTTACGATTTCCACTCTTCCCGCGTGATCGGAGGAAGCCACACTCGTGCTCCGCCACGGGACGAGCGGGCAGGATCTCGTCGGAACCACAGCCGGCGGAAGAGGCGCGAACGAGGACGGCACCCACCGGAGGCTCTTACCAGAGCGAGCAGAACGCGATGGGGCGCGTTCACGTCGTATCGCCGCTCACTTTGTGGATTCTTGCAACGTACTCGGGGCCCAGACGCTCACAGATCGTTCGCGCAACGCGATAGGCGGCCAGGGGCAACCTTGAGATGGATTTCCATTGGCTCATAGAGAGTCTTCGAGCGATCATTCAGATCCTCTGCTCCTGACCAAGCCTAAGCTGCACTCATTGGTGGAATACGGGCGACCCCTGGTGGGCAGGGAAAGTTGGGATCACTTCGATCTGAGGGACTGGCGCGTCTGGAGCCACATCGTACGCTCGGTACTCGAGGCGTATGGCTCGCCGGGGCATCGACATTCACAAGATTAGGACATCCCTACGCAACGGAGCCATTGAAGGCTGGCACGATGCTGCAGTATTTCGCGAGAACCCTTGGGTTGAGGCAACTTTCGAAGACTCAGTTACGTGGAGTTCGTGTTCGACCGGGAGGTGTCGACACCTGGCTGCGCTGTCATCGCCGCGCCTTCGAGTGGTTCGGGGGTTTGGCACAGGTCCCCGGAGGGCGCTGGAGAACGCGCCGCCTACAGGCTCCACAGGCCCTCGTCGTTAGTGTTGATCAAGAGAAAAGCAAACCGGTGAGCGACCTGGCTGAACTGGCCCACTCAGGCGACGACAATCCTGCAGCGCCTACTTCCGCGACGCGGGCTAGGGCCGCGGATTGAACGATTCTCCTCGTGTCGACGTCGAGGCCGGCTGTTCTGGGGCGGAGCGACTCCGGTGGAAGATCTTGCCGCGCGCGGTCTCGATGCGCACCAGGTAGGTGATGGGGATTTTGCTGAGCAAATCGGCCATCGCCTCGAGGACGACGCCCGCAAATCGGTCCTCATCGTTATCGGTCAGCGACGAAATGATTCGAATATCCACAAAGTCCTCTGAGCTTCAGGCAAGAACGGCGCGTTTTCTACGCACAAATGACGTGCAAGCAGCGTTCCTCAGCAACCGATGCACTAAACGCGCGCCGCCGACCCAGACTCGCGCCTGTTCCAGCCCCCGGGTGACGACGCCTGCTCCACGACACGGCGTTTGAACCACTTACCGATGCCTGCGGCGAGCCGGACGCGCCAGCAATGTCAATCCGGCCCCGAGGAGGAGAAGGCCGGCCGGCTCCGACATTGACAGCTGTCCAAGGGAGCCCACGGAGGGAAACCATACCGCTGGATGCGCAGAGACGATCGGACCTGCCCCGCTAACGACCGACGCACAGAGCAGTACCGATCCGCCGAGCGCCAACAATATCTTCATTGTCACTACCTTCAAACTTCCGCCGTACAGACCACCTCGTCTCGCAACAGGTCACTGATCGTGTGTGTGTCCGGCCAATCGTGTGTGTGCCGCTAATCGAGCAAAAACGACGCCATCACATTGCCGAAGGGAACGGGGCAGAATCGGCGTGAAGGCGCGGTTCGTGATTCGCGCAACCCGTAAAGGCTTCCATGGCGCCGACTTTTGTCTGCTGACTCCGTCCTTCTCCTTGCCGCCTCGGCTGCACTGCCGTCCGCGACTATCTAACCGCCCCGTCCCTGGGTCGCACGTCGCGAGTGCGCGGGGTCGACGGAGAAGAGACTGGTTGCGCACCATCGATCAACGACCTCGCCGGGACGACGCGCGTGAAGTTTCGCCGCGTGGCGCGCGGGTCAAAAGGCCTTACACAGCCTCCGCATGTTCACAGCGGTCGCCGTCCTGACCGACGGCGACCGATCGCTCGGAACCAGTCAGGAAGAGATTTGCAACACCACCGTACGAGATCTCTTCCACGACGGTGAACTGTTTGACGGGACAGAGTAGTGCCAAGACTCTCTGACGAGCGAGGTCGTGGACGTTGACCTCGATGGCATAAACGCCTCGAGTCAGATTCGCAACGAACGCGAACTGATACGAAACACGGCCACCTGGCCCAGCACGACGCGGTTGTATTCCGACCAGCTCCGAGTTCGCATCGTACACGCAGCGGTTCAGGACCATGTCCCTGACGACGATTCCAACAGCGGGAAGTTCAACGCCCACGTGGAATTGCAGGTCGACGTCCAGTTGAACAACTTCACCAGGTCGCAGAGTCCAAATGCCACGGGTCCCGGCACCTCGAACGTGCACATCTACCGAGGCGAATTCAGTCCTTGCCTTGGCGCCACCGTGCGCGCCCGACGCTGAAACGCCGTAGGCCGAGATGACCTCCGACGCCGGGCCGATTCGTGATACAGACCCATGATCGAGCAAGAGCGCATTCTTGCAAAGATGCATAACGGCGTGAAGGTTATGCGACACAAAAGCGAGCGCGACTCCCTGGTCGCGAAACGCTTCCATCCGACGCAGGCACTTCTGCTGAAATGCCATGTCGCCGACTGCGAGCACCTCGTCGATGAGAAGCACCTTGGGGTCAAGATGCGCTGCAATGGAGAATCCGAGGCGTGCGTTCATTCCTGACGAATACCGCTTGACCGGCGAGTCGATGAAGTCGTGTACCCCCGCGAACTCCACGATTTCGTCGAATTTTCGCGCAATCTCCGCCCGCCTCATTCCCATGATCGCGCCCTGCAAGTACACGTTTTCCCGGCCGGTGAGATCCGGGTGGAAGCCCGACGCCACCTCGATCAGCGCGCCTGTGCGTCCGCGCACCCCGCAATGACCAGACGTCGGTCTCAAAATGCGCGTGAGCAGCTTGAGGATGGTCGACTTGCCCGCGCCATTGGGTCCGATTATTCCGAACGCCTCGCCGGCGGGGACCTCGAATGAGACGTCGCGGACGGCCCAAAACTCCTTATCCTTCAGGTCGCCATCCGCACGCGAACGACCGAGTATGCGGCCCACCGCGTACGGAATCAGGTCGCGCAAGCTATCTTGGCGCTCGCCGCGCCGAAACCGCTTCCAGACTCCATCAAACACTACTGGAGCGCTCGACATCAATCGTCTCCTTCTGCGCGAACGTGAATCTGCAACC
>Ga0066710_100004204_pt1 | contig 12644 bp, 10 predicted proteins | sample GraSoiAngelo_159_FD_79666 | JGI IMG/M metagenome (GOLD analysis project Ga0066710, IMG submission 79666) | Grasslands soil microbial communities from the Angelo Coastal Reserve, California, USA - 14_1009_16_40cm | ecosystem: Environmental > Terrestrial > Soil > Grasslands | place: USA...
CAATTCCTCCCAAATGCTCACTGATCGAAGTGCACGTTGGGGAACTGAAGCAGTTGTTCAACTCCATCGATCCGTCTCCATTTCGCAACAAGGATCTAGATTCTAAGGCGGAGGAGTTCATCGTCGGATGGGCAAAGGACATGCCCCGCGATGTGCCGCTCGCGCTGCTGGTCGATCTCGACCGTCCAGCCGGTTTGCCCGATGAGGCTTCTGTCCTTCGCGATGCCATTCACGAATTTTTCATTCAGCGCGCTCGCGCGTACTGGCAGCGTCTGCGAGAGTTGTTTCGTGTGGGCCGGACGAGCCTTGTCATAGGTGTCATTGCCCTAACTGCAGCTATTGCGCTCGGAGATTTTTTTGCTGCGGTGATGAAGGGCAGTCGCATTGGCGAGATTCTGCGTGAAAGCCTTACGATAGGTGGATGGGTTTCCATGTGGCGCCCTCTTGAAATCTTCCTGTACGACTGGTGGCCAATTCGGCGCGAAGCGCAGCTTTCTGACCGGCTTGCAGCTATGCCTGTGCGGATCAGGTACATGAATGAAGCAGCTCCCGAAGCGTGGAGAAGAGACTGGCCGGCAGTGTCACCGCGAATTGATCCGGCGAGCAATCAGGGCGGACCGAGAGATCTAAATCAGGCAAGTTGAGCCAAAGAACGAATTCTCGATATCCGTCCTACGGGCAGCGCTGGCATTCACACCCCCGTCTTAGTCGCCGAAGCGATCACAGGCCTACAATACTGCGGCACGCCTCTTAACGACATAGAGAACCGAATGCATCCCTGGCACGACACGTACGTCGACGAGACCGTTATCGCGAAGGCGTTCCCCGCGATCATCGAGATTCCCAAGGGCAGCACGAATAAATACGAGCTCGACAAGGAGACGGGACTGCTGCGGCTCGATCGCGTGCTCTACAGCGCCGTCTACTACCCTGCGGACTACGGGTTCATCCCGCGCACCTTCTGCGACGACGGAGACCCGTTGGATGTGCTCGTGCTGGGTCAGGAGCCGGTCTTTCCGCTGACGATCGTGGAGGCGCGCGCGATCGGCGTCATGCGCATGCGCGACGAGAAGGGCGTCGACGACAAGATCGTGGCGGTCAGCGTGCGCGATCCGGCCTACTCGGAATACAAGGACAAGGCGGAGCTGCCGGGACACGTTATGCGCATGGTGCGCCGCTTCTTCGAGGACTACAAGGTCCTCGAGCACAAGCAGGTCGTCGTCGAGGATCTGCTCGGACCCGAGGCCGCTACCGACATCATCAGGGATGCGCTGGACATGTATCGGAGGCTGCGCCGCGGCGAAATCGGGAAGGCCGGCTAGGATAAGCTGGCCTCTTCGTCGTGTCCGGCGGTCATAATACGCGCGGGCCGACGATGAACACGCGCGCAGCAACATCTCAACGTGCCGCCGCCTGACCTAACGTGAACTTTCGGAGCGCAGCGGCTCGACAGTCCTCATTCTGCTGCTCAGGCGGATCCGGCACTCCGCAAAAAAATCGAGAAGGCCAACTGTGGCTTCTCAAGAAACATCACAAACATCGCGCTTTTGCCCTCCTGCCTCGCTCTTTCCGACAGAGGTGTCGAATGGACAGCAAGTTCGTTCCCGCACGGTTTCGCTCTGCAATAGTTGCAGTCGCGCTTGGTCTCCCCTCTGTGCCGCTCCCGGCTCGAGCGCAAATGGTGTCACTCGATCCAGCAAAGATGCCGCGCATTGGCGCCGTAGATCAGCGATTTGCTTCATACAACATCGAGATGGCGGAGGTGACCGGCGGGAATTTTTGGAAGCCGTACCACAGTCAGAGTTCGGCGGCAGCACAGGCGACACAGCCTGCGCAATCTGCTTCGACGCCGACCGGCATGAACCCGAATATGTATCAGTATCGCCCGCCTATCGATCTTGCGAACCCTCGTCTGCGTAAGCTCGCGGCAGCGCTTGGGCCTGCCTATGTGCGAGTGAGCGGAACTTGGGCAAACTCGGTTTATTTCACAAATTCAGACAATTCGCCGGACACGGCGCCAGCGGGATTTAACGGTGTGCTCACGCGAAAAGAATGGAAGGGTGTCATCGATTTCGTGCACGCGGTGAATGGCGAGCTTGTAACTTCATTCGCTACGAGCGTCGGCACCCGCAATGCGCACGGCGTGTGGGCTCCAAAAGAGGCCAGCGTGTGGCTTGCGTACACAAAATCCGTTGGAGGGCGGATCGCTGCGGCCGAGTTCATGAACGAGCCGACTTACGCTGCCATGGGCGGAGCACCCAAAGGCTACAATGCCGCTGACTACGGTCGGGATATCGCCGTGTTCGGACCATGGTTGAAGCAGAGTTCTCCGGAGACAGTCTTCCTCGGTCCTGGGTCTGTTGGCGAAGGGCCATTCGCCATCGAGATGGGCGGAATGCTGCGTAGTGAAGACCTGTTAAGAGCAACCGGCCCGGCGTTCGAACTTTTTTCCTACCATGTGTATGCCGCTGCATCCGAGCGATGCGCAAGCATGGGCGAAAAGGTTCAGACCACAGCGGCAGCCGCGCTCTCCGAGGAATGGCTTTCCCGTCCTGAGAAGATCAACGAACACTATGCCAACCTTCGCGACCGCTTTGAACCTGGAAAGCCGCTGTGGATTACCGAAACAGCCGACGCTGCTTGTGGGGGCAATCCTTGGGCTTCAACATTCCTGGACACATTTCGTTATCTTATCGAGCATGCCAGTTTGGCACGCCGAGGCGTGAAGGTCATTATGCACAATACGCTGGCGGCGAGCGATTACGGTTTGCTCGACCAGAACACTTTGGAGCCTCGCCCCAATTACTGGGCAACCGTGCTTTGGCGCAAGCTGATGGGCACGACTGTTCTCGATCCGCAAGTCTCAGCCGCACCGAATGTGTATCTGTACGCTCAATGCTTCAAAGGCCGACCAGGCGGCGTAACGCTTCTGCTCATCAACGCTGACCGGCAACGCGGCTTCGAGCTCAGGTTGCCGACATCCGGCGAGCGCTATACACTGACCACGAAAAAACTCGAAGACACCACAATTGATCTAAACGGAAAACCGCTTCGGCTCACGAGCAGCGGCGATCTACCGCAACTTGCGGGTGAGCCGTTAAACGCTGGCCGTTTGAGCTTTGCGCCCACCAGCATCACGTATTTGAGTATTGCAAGCGCTGGCAATGCCAATTGTCAGTAGCTATTCGCGGAGGTATTGAATATGAGCGAAAGAGCACAAGCACAGAACATACTTGCCAACTTAGGCACGCTGCTCCCCGATCTGGAATCCGTTTACAAAGATATTCACTCTCACCCCGAGCTATCGATGCAGGAGAACCGAACAGCAGGCATTGCCGCGCACCGTCTCCACGCTGGCGGTTACGAGGTCACGACTGGTGTTGGTAAGACGGGAGTGGTCGGTGTGCTCCGCAACGGCGACGGTCCAACTATCATGCTCCGCGCCGATATGGACGCACTGCCAGTGCATGAGGCCACAGGTCTGCCGTATGCCAGCAACGTAACCGCTGATCAAAACGGGAAATCTGTACCGGTGATGCATGCCTGCGGCCACGACATGCACGTAACCTGGCTGATCGGAGCAGCCACGTTGCTGGCGAAATCTCGAAGTGCCTGGCGAGGTACGCTGATGCCTCTTTTTCAACCTGCGGAGGAAACAGGTGCAGGCGCGCAAGCGATGATTAGCGACGGATTGTTCAAGCGCTTTCCCAAACCGACTGCCATATTGGGACAGCATGTCATGATCGGGACCTCAGGCGAAATCGGCACACGCTCCGGCGTGATCACCTCCGCCGGAGACAGCTTCGAAATCCGAATGTTCGGTCGAGGAGCTCACGGCTCGATGCCTCAGGCGAGCATTGATCCAGTTGTTATGGCCGCGGCTACTGTCCTGCGTCTGCAAACCATTGTGTCCCGTGAACTCGCTCCCACCGATGCTGCGGTCGTGACCGTTGGCTCGCTTCAGGCAGGTACGAAGGAGAATGTGATCCCCGACGAGGCAGTCATAAAATTGAACGTGCGTACATTCAACGAAGATGTCCGAAAACGGGTGCTTGCTGCAATCGAACGCATAGTCAATGCTGAAGCCGAGGCATCTAGAGCGCCAAAGAAGCCCGAGATCACTCCGCTCGACCGTTACGCGTTCGTGAAGAATGATCCGGAGGCAACAAAACGTGCGGTCGATGCATTTCGAAGCTACTTCCCAGCAGACCGCGTGAAAGACACTCAACCAACTACAGCGAGCGAGGATTTTGGCTCTTTTGGAACTGAGTGGCAGGTGCCGTCTGTCTTCTGGTTTGTGGGCGGCACCGATCCTGAGACGTATGCTACGGCTAAGAAATCGGGCACAATTGCCGACATCCCGACGAATCACAACCCGCGCTTCGCACCAGTGATTCATCCAACTTTGGAAGCTGGAGTGGAGGCAATGGTAGTCGCCTCTCAGGCCTGGCTATCGCCATAATCTAATTGATGGTCAACGAACAAATCGTTGTAAATACGCTGCTGGTCGCTTTCGATCTTGGCGGCACCTTCGTCTTCGCTCTTAGCGGTGCAACGGCGGGAGTCAAGCACAGGCTCGATTTGTTCGGAGTTCTGGTTTTATCTTTTGCCGCGGGCAACTCGGGTGGGATCGCCCGCGATGTGATGATTGGAGCGCATCCGCCGGCAGCTATCAGCGACTGGCGATACATCGCTGTCTCGATGCTTGCTGGGCTGATTACTTTCTACTGGTATCGAACAATCAACCGGCTGAGCAGCCCCGTGCTGGTGTTCGACGCCGCCGGACTCGCGCTCTTTGCAGTATCTGGTGCGGGTAAGGCGCTGGCGTTTCACGCAGGGCCGGTTGCGGCGACATTGCTTGGCATGCTGACCGGGGTAGGCGGCGGTATGGTGCGTGACATCCTCGTGATGGAAATTCCCACCGTGTTGCGAACCGAGCTTTACGCGGTCGCGGCGCTGATTGGTGCGGCTGTGATGGTACTGGGAAGAATGCTGCATCTTCCCACTTCCGCAGCGGCAATAGCCGGAGCAGTCCTCTGCTTCGGACTCCGGTTCATGGCTATTCGACGAGGCTGGCAGCTTCCTACAGCGCGCCCGCCACAATAATCGAGATGAATAGTGAATGCTGATCTCAAACGGACACTAACCGAAGGAGGAACACAACATGAATCAGCGAGTACTTGTAACAGCGGGGGCCTCCGGCATTGGACGTGAAATCGCGCGCGCTTTCGCAGCTAACGGCGCGAAGGTGTTCGTTTCGGATCTTAACGCAACAGGTCTGGATGCTCTCTCCAAAGAAATCAAAGGTGTAATAACAAAAGTCTGTGACAACTCGAAGCGCAGCGATGTGGAAGCATTGATCCCTGCCGCTGTGGAAGCTTTGGGAGGTCTTGACGTGCTGGTGAACAATGCTGGCATCTCAGGACCAACCGCTCCGGTAGAAGAGGTGGACCCGGACAAGTGGGAGGCGGTCATGAATGTCAACCTAAACGGTACGTTCAATGTAACGCGACTTGCGATTCCACATCTGAAGAAATCCTCGGCCGGAAGCATCATCATCATCTCCTCCCTGGGTGGTCGTTATGGTTATCCAAATCGAAGTCCCTACTGTACAAGCAAGTGGGGTCTAATCGGTTTTACGAAGACGCTCGCGCTTGAATTGGGCGAGTTCAATATTCGTGCAAATGCGATCGCGCCCGGAGTCGTCGGCGGGGAACGGATCGAACGCGTACTCGAAGGCCGCGCAAAGACGAAGGGAAAAACCTTGGAGCAGGAGAAGGATGCTGCCCTGTCCATTCAGGCACTGAAGCGTTTCGTTGATCCCAAAGACATAGCGGCTCTGTGCATCTTTCTGGCATCAGATGCGGGAAAGTCAATCTCGGGACAAGTGTTGCCGATCGACAATGATTCAGTGAAGGCGGCTTGATTTTCAAAACGCTGCGAAGAGGAGACATTGTTTATGGAGGCACAATTGCGTGATCAGCTCATCGGGGCGTGGAAACTGCTCTCTTACGAAGAGCGGCCGGTCGACGGCTCGCCCTCGTTCTATCCCATGAGCGAGAAGCCGATGGGGATCATCATGTACACGCCCGATGGCTTTATGTCAGCTCAGCTAATGAAGCCGGGTCGGAAGCCTTTTGTCTCAGGGGACTGGTTCAAAGGAACGGATGAAGAATACAAGCAGGAAGCGTCTACGTATATTGCATATTCTGGACCTTTCCATGTGGATGAGAAGCAGAAAACACTGACGCATTCCATGTTCGTTTCATTATTCCCGAACTGGCTTGGGCAGACACAGCCAAGAGTGATCAGGATCGAAGGAGATGATCTTTACCTCAGTAGCGCGACCCCCATTCACTCACAAGGCAAGCTAGTGAATTCTCACCTGCACTGGAAGCGGGCGAGCAAGGTGTAATCGGTTTAACAAAGCAGGAGCCATGGATCAACGATGGTGAAACAGCAGCCGGCACGCTGCAGTGTCAAGCTGCGCCGCTCAGGTGCGGCGGCTAGATCCAGTCCCGGATGGAGTTCTGCACCATCGGGTACAGGATTGTTAAGCATTCCTTCCGATGGACGGGGTGCCAGACGCCCCCAGGGTCAGTCGTTCCGTAAGTGCGTTGGGCCAACAGGCGAAGCCTCCGAAGAAGACGGTCAAGAAGAAGCAATCCAGCAAAATAACATCCTCGAATGGAAGTCTCTCCCGCAAGAGGAAAACCCCAGGGCGCCGTGCACAACGGTTTGAGACTTCCCGTAGAGAAGGCGCAGTTTCGGCTCGTCAGTCCGCAGACTTTGAAGGTTTGTCCCGGGTCGAACAGGCGGACTCGGAAAATAGCGATTCTTCCGCCTTATTGTCTGATGTAAAGGCAGGGTTATAACCGTGACATTGATGTAAGCGATTTAAAAATCAGCAACTTAACACCAATAGGACTCGTGTATATATCACTGCCTTTGCTCCGGACAAGGGCGAGTCCGTGGCAATGCTTATTAAAGCCGCCGCCCGGCCCTGCGATGCAAGAGTTGCACTGAACTCATTCACCGGACCTCTCGTTCAGGTGGGATCATTTTGCGCCCCCGCCGCGGGCTAAGAGTATGGATGGCGCGGGCGAGGAGTTCCTTGCCCGTTCCCGTTTCGCCTTCAATCAGCACGGTGGCATCCGTCGGAGAGACGGTCATGACCAGATCCAGCACGCGCTTGAGGGCCGCGCTGGAGCCGATGATTCCCTGAAAACTATCGGTGCATTTCGCTTTCGGGGTCCGAACTGGACTCACAGTGCAACTGAACGTCTTCACACGCTACGTCCGAAGTGAGCCGTTCTTGGTTCGAACGACCAGAGCAGATTGATGGCGTTTCGGGTTGATAACTGTTCCAAGTCGAGGCCATTTCTTCCTGCTGCGAGAGTTCACAGATCGACGTGTCGTCGCAATGAGCTAATCACCTTTCCTTGGAGAGGCCATTCCGTTTCCCGCTACAGCCTCCCTGGCGATCTATTGGCAAAGTAGCGCGAGTTTCCAGAGTTCGATCCCCTCGTCCGCTAACGCTCCGCAAAATTCCGAGTCACCTCCCATTCCGCAATAAGCCAGTCATCCAGATCGTGACCTTCCTCTCTTCCACGTGCTTCGTAGATTTCATGGGCTCGTTGGCGGATTCGCTCCTGAATCTGGTCTGGAGGCTGAACTGCCTGTGATGTTCTCAAAGGACTGTGTTGCGCCTTCTTCATTGTGGTGTTTCTCCTATTGTTGCCAGCCTCCACCGAGGTTTCTGTAAATGAGAACCAGACCCACAAGCTCATTCAACTGAGCCTGGGCAAGTCCCAGCTCGGCGTCAAAATAATTGGTTTCGTTCGTCAGGACCTCCAGGTAACTGGCGGCTCCGCCTCGATAGCGCATCTCGGAAAGGTGCGCAGCGTCCTGGGCTGAGAGCGCCAGTTGCTGCTGGTACTGCCGGAACTCCCGGTCCTTGTGATACTCAACTAGCGAGTCCGAAACCCCACGAAAAGCTTGCTGGATCGTCTGCTGATAAGTCAGCAGTGCTTCCTGTTGCCGCGCCTCAGTAAACCTGACGTTGGAACGAATTCTTCCCCCGGTGAAAATGGGCTGTACCAGTGATCCTCCGAAATTCCACAGCCCAGCCGGACCGGTGAACAGGCTCGTGAGTGCTGAGCTCTGATATCCAGCGGCCGCGGTCAAGTTAATTTGCGGGAAGTACGCGGCTTTCGCTACTCCAATTTCAGCGTTGGCCGCGATCACCTCTGCTTCTGCTTCGCGAATATCGGGCCGTCGCTCCAATAGAGTGGAGGGAAGTCCAGCGGGAACTTCCGGCGCATGCGGTTGGTCGGTCAACTTCATTCCCCGCGCGATGGGGCCAGGGTTGTTCCCGAGAAGCGTGCTGAGAAAGTTTTCCTGCTGTTCGATACGCCGCTCTAGATCGGGAATAGTTTCGGCCGCAGTGTCCACTAACTGCTCTGCCTGCCGGACGTCGAGCATGGATGTGGCCCCACCGTTTGCCAATGTTTGCGTGAGCTGCAAGGAGTCCTGGCGCGAAGCCAACGTACCCCGCGAAATTTCGAGCTGCAGGTCGAGCGAACGAAGCTGGAAGTAGGCTGTAGCAACGTCACTCACCAGTGTGCTAACAACCGCTTCACGTGCCCACTGATTGGCGAACAGGGTTGCGCGTGCGGACTCCGTAGCGCGGCGATACTTTCCCCAAAAATCAAGCTCCCAGGCGAGTGACAGATCCACCTGATTGGCGCTCGTTTCATATTGGCGGAAAAGTTTTGTCTTCGGATTGCGTTCATTCACCGCCTGAGCTGCGCCGCTGATTGTCGGCCATTGGTCAGCGCGGGTGATACCCAACTGCGCCTGGGCTTGCAGGATTCGCGTGGCTGCAATGCGGACATCGTAATTCTGCTGAAGAGCGACGTGGATCAGGTCTTGAAGTTGCTTGTCTTGAAAAACATCCCACCATTTTTGGTCTCCAAGCGATTCCGTCGCAGGCTGCGTTGCCTGCGGCGGCAAAGCTCCACGGTACGTACCCGGAACATCAACTCTTGGTCTCTTATAGTTCGGCCCCACGGCGCAGCCCGCACTGAGGAGCACAGTCAGCGAGAGGCCCAACAATTGGGCTCTTAGTTTGGTCACTTAGTCTCCTTCCGACGGGCTGAGCTGCGGAACCGTGTCCTGGCTGGATACTTGGCTGCGATGCGTTGTCAGACGCTCGACCAAGACGAATAGTGCCGGAATAATGAAGATGGCAATCGCGGTCGCCGCCAGCATGCCGCCGATCACGGTTGTCCCCATAATCTGACGGGCCACTGAGCCGGCGCCGGTTGCGATCCACAACGGCACACAACCGAGAATAAACGCGAAAGAGGTCATGAGGATCGGCCGCAGGCGGAGCTTGGCCCCTTCCAGCGCCGCATCGACCAGAGGTTTACCTTTTTCGTATTCCTCCTTGGCAAACTCAACAATGAGGATCGCGTTCTTAGCCGCCAAGCCAATCAGCATTACCAAGCCGATCTGCGAATAAACGTCGTTCTCAATTTGCACCATGTAAGCCGGATAAAAAGCGCTGAGCACGGTCCGGCGTAGCCATAACACTCCGAAGGCGCCGAATACCGCGACCGGTGTGCTCAACAACACGCTGAAAGGTAATGACCAGCTTTCATAGAGGGCTGCCAAGATTAGAAACACGAACAGCAGGGAGAAGGCGAAGATTACCGAAGCGGGGAGCCCCTGGCGTGCCTTCTGCTCCTGATAAGACATGCCCATATAGTCGAATCCCATTTCGCCGGGCATCGTCTGCTTGAACACGTCTTCCAGGGCCGCCGTAGCTTGGTCTGAACTGTAGCCTGGCGCAGCGCTGCCGTTGATCTGCGCTGACCGGTACTCGTTGTAGCGCATCGTAAATTCGGGTCCGTCACGCGACTCGAACTTCGTCAGCGCGGTAAGGGGAACCATTTCCCCTCTGTTGTTGCGCACGTAGAATTGCCCCAGGTTTGCCAGATCCGACCGATAACCAGCTTCCGCTTCCACATACACCTGCCAGGTCCGGCCGAAATCGTTGAAGTAGTTGATGAACAGTCCGCCCATGAAAGTCTGGATGGCCTGGTAAACATCGTTGATGGCTACACCTTGCTTCAGCACCTTTTCCTGGTCCACTTGCACGAATTTTTGCGGCACGCTCGGTAGAAACGAGGTGCTGATCGTGCCAATTTCGGGACGCTTGCGGGCCGCCGCCAGGAATTTGTTGAGGTTGTCGGACAGGAACTGAACGTCCCGTCCTGCACGGTCTTCCAGCACGAACTGAAATCCGCCGGAAGTGCCGACGCCGGGAATTGCCGGCGGGGAGAAACTGAAAGCGGTCCCTTGCGGAAGCTTGCTCAGCTGCTGGTTCAGGCGCGCCTTGATTTCCTGATATTGTTCTGCCCTGGTTGTGCGGTCACTCCAAGGCTTAAACGTGACGAAATAGAACGCGTTGTAACTGGTCCGGACAGCGCTCAATAAGCTGTAGCCAACCACGCTGCTGTAGTACTGAACCCCAGGGGTGTTGCTCAGGATTTTCTCAACATCTCTCGATGCTGCTGCTGTACGCTCCTGCGAAGCCGCATTCGGAAGTTGCATGTTGATGAAGACATATCCCTGGTCTTCATCGGGCAGGAAGCTTGATGGCAGGAAGTGGGCAAACACAATCCCGGCAAAGCCAAACGCCGCGAGCATTACCAATGCCAGCGTACCCTTCCGAATCAGTCCCCCCGATACTCGGACATAGCCCTCCGTTGCGCGCCCGAAAACACGATTGAACCAATCAAAGAACTTTCGCAGCGGCCCGTGGCTCTCCCGCTTCGATCGCAACAGGATCGAGGCCAGCGCCGGGCTCAGAGTGAGCGCGTTAAAAGCCGAGAGGATCACCGAGATCGCGATGGTCAAGGCAAATTGCTGGTAGAGCCGTCCGGTAATGCCTGGGATGAAGATCGTGGGAACAAAGACCGCCGAGAGAACCAGAGCGATACCGATGACCGGCCCGGAAAGCTCTTCCATGGCTCTTCGAGCCGCGTTCTTGGGAGCCAAGCCCTCCTCGATGTGGCGTTGTACGCCCTCGACGACGACAATGGCATCGTCAACCACCAAGCCGATGGCCAACACCAGTCCGAACATTGAAAGAGTGTTGATAGAGAAGCCGAATAGCGGAAAGAGAACAAACGTGCCCACCAGCGAGACGGGCACGGCAAGCATCGGGATCAGCGTAGCGCGCCAGTCCTGCAGGAAGAGGTAGACGACAAGGATGACCAACACGATGGCGATCAAAAGAGTTTCAATAATCTCCTTCATGCCTTCTGTCACGGCGCGCGTCTGGTCTAGTGATACGGCGTAATCCATGTCTTGCGGGAAGCGCTGCTTCATCTCCGCCATCAGCTTGCGGACGCCCGCGGCGGTTTGGACCGCATTGGAACCGGGCAACTGATAGACGGCGATGATTGCGGAGGGCTGGCCATTCAAGCGACCAACAATGCTGTAATCCTTCGTGCCCATTTCGACTCGGGCTACGTCTTTCACTCGGACGATTCCGCCATCCGGAGCTTCACGGACGATCACGTCCTCAAATTGCTTCGGAGACGTCAGACGACCCTGAGCAAGAACCGAATACGTGAATTGCTGGTTCTTGGGGGCGGGTTCGCCGCCTAGTTGACCAGCCGGGTTCACTCTGTTCTGCGCCTGGATTGGGTTGACGATCTCAGTGACGGTAATCCCCAGTTTTGCCAATTGGTCAGGCTTTACCCATAGCCTCATGGCATAGTCGCCTGCTCCGAAAACCTGCGTCTGACCGACACCGTACAGACGCGCGATGGGATCATTGAGGTTGATGTTGGCGTAGTTGGCTAGGAATTTCTCGTCATGAGTACCCTGCGGTGAGGATAAGGCGACCAGCATGAGCGGGGCGGTCGTTGATTTTTTAATGGTGACCCCATAGTTGTTAACTTCGACGGGGAGCTGAGCCGCGGCCAGTTGCTCGCGCGACTGCAGGAGAATCAGGTCTATGTTGGGGTCGGTTTTGAGATCAAAGTCAGCATATAGGGTGGTCTGCGAATTGCCCGTGGCGTTCAAGGAATACATGTAATCCATGTTGTCCACACCGTTAACCTGCTGCTCGATCGGGGTGGCCACAGCTTGCTCGAGGGTCTTTGCGTCCGCACCCACGTAGGTGGCCTGCAATCTAATCTCGGGCCGAACGATGTTGGGAAACTGCGCTACGGGTAGGCTGGCGATAGTAACTGCGCCCACAATTACCATAAGGATGGAGATCACCATCGCCACGATCGGACGGTTGATAAAGAACTTTGACATGGCTCAGTTTCCTTCCCCGGAAAGGCGTGCGGGCTTGGAAGTAACGAGAGTCCCTTCCTTGAGTCTTTGCAGCCCTTCGACGACAACTTGCTCACCCGGCTTGAGCCCGCTGTCTATCACCCACATCGTCCCGAACGTCTCGCCGGGCTTCACGGCGCGCATACTAACTTTGTGATCGTCCCCGATGACCGCCACTTGATAGCTCCCTTGTGATTGCGCAACGGCGCTCTGAGGTATCAGCAGAGCGCCTTTTTTCATGTTGGTTTCGACATGCACACGTCCATATTGGCCGGGACGCAGCA
>Ga0066710_100004205_pt1 | contig 12644 bp, 10 predicted proteins | sample GraSoiAngelo_159_FD_79666 | JGI IMG/M metagenome (GOLD analysis project Ga0066710, IMG submission 79666) | Grasslands soil microbial communities from the Angelo Coastal Reserve, California, USA - 14_1009_16_40cm | ecosystem: Environmental > Terrestrial > Soil > Grasslands | place: USA...
CACGTGACCTCCGAGGTCGTCCTGGACGACGAGCTCCTGCCTGGGCGGCACGCGTACGGAGTCCTCCGCCGGCTCGACCTGCACCCCGAGCTTCTCGAATCCGTGTAGAAGCGAGACGAGGTCGGCCTGCTTGACTCCGTCGATCGTGACGTCGCCCCCGGTAATCGCGGCCAGGCCGATGAAGCTCCCGACCTCGATGTGATCGGGCCCGATCTCCCACTCGCCGCCTCGCAGCCCCTCGACGCCCTGGATGCGGAGGACGTTCGACTCGATGCCTTCGATCTGCGCGCCGAGCGAGACGAGGAACCGGCAGAGATCCTGGACATGCGGTTCGCAGGCCGCGTTGCCGATGACGGTCTCTCCGGGCGTGAGCGTCGCCGCCATCACGGCGTTCTCCGTCGCCATGACGCTCGCCTCATCCAGGAAGATCGGCTTGCCGCGCAGCGAACCGCCCCGGAGCTCGTACCGGCGGCCGATGTCGATCTGCGCGCCGAGCTCGGCGAATGCGTGGATGTGCGGATCGAGCCGCCGCCGGCCGATCACGTCGCCGCCGGGAGGCGGCGCACTGACATGTCCAACGCGTGCGAGCAGCGGACCGGTGAGGAGAAACGAGGCGCGCATCCGGCTGCACAGCTCTTCGTCGAGCTCCTGCTTCGTGATCTCGGCGGCACGCACGTGCACCTCGTTCGCGCCGGTCCACTCCACCTCGGCGCCGACGTCGTTGAGCAGCTCGATCATCGTCTCCACGTCGACGATGCGTGGCACGTTGCGCAGGACGACCGGCTCGGTTGTCAGCAGGCAGGCGGCGAGGATCGGTAGGGCTCCGTTCTTGTTTCCCGCTGCCTGGATCCGCCCGTACAGCGGCCGCCCGCCCTCGATGACGAACGATTCGGCCGCCCGTCCGATGACGACGGTCTGGGACATCGCGGTAGCCTACCCACGCCGTGGAAACGACACGCGAACGGGCCTGGGAGACGCTCACGAAGTACACGCAGAGTGAGCCGCTGCGCCGTCACGCGCTCGCAGTGGAAGCGTCCACCGGCTGGTACGCGCGCCACTTCGGCGAGGACGAGGAGCTCTGGCGAGTGGTCGCGCTCCTGCACGACTTCGACTACGAGATCCACCCCACGCTGGACGAACACCCGCAGGACGGCGCGCCGATCCTGCGCGAGGAGGGTTACCCCGAAGAGGTCGTCGAGGCCGTGCTGTCGCATGCGGAGCATCTCGCGATGCCGCGCGACACCCAGCTCAAGAAGACGCTCTTCGCCTGCGACGAGCTGTCCGGCTTCGTGCATGCGTGCGGGTTGGTGCGGCCGACGGGTCTCGACGGGCTCGAGCCGAAGTCCGTCAAGAAGAAGCTGAAGCAACCGTCCTTCGCGGCAGGAGTCCACCGCGACGAGGTGTACGCCGGTGCGGAGGGCCTCGGCATCGACCTCGACGAACACATCCGCAACGTCGTGGCCGCGCTGCAGCCGATCGCATCCGAGCTCGGCCTCCGCACGGCGGAGACGGCGGAGGCATGACCCCGCAGCTCGACTTCTTCGGGATCGTCGTCAGCGACATGGCGCGCTCTGTCGCCTTCTACCGGAAGCTCGGGCTCGAGTTTCCGGACGGCGCCGAGAACGAGGGCCACGTCGAGGCAGAGCTACCCGGAGGCTTCCGTTACGCGCTCGACACGGAAGAGGTGATGCGTTCCTTCGATCCCGAATGGCAGCGCCCGACAGGTGGTCACGCCGAGGGGGGAGCGTTCCGCTGCGATTCGCCCGCCGAGGTCGACGAGGTCTATGCCGACCTCCTCGCGGTGGGCGGCTCCGCGCACAAGCCGCCGTGGGACGCGTTCTGGGGGATGCGCTACGCCCAGCTGAAGGATCCCGACGGAACCCTGCTCAGCCTGTACGCACCGCTGCCGAAGACCTAGAGCCCGCCGACCAGACGAGCTATGTCGTCCTCGTTCGTCCACCAGCCGCACGAAGCGCGCAGCCAGCCGGTGCCGGGCAGGTCGCGCACGATCACGCCTGCCTCGTAGAGTCGGGCGGAGACTGCGGGTGCCTCGTCTTTGGGGACGAACGAGACGAGCGTGCTCTCGGTCCGCTCGCCGATCACCTCGAGGTTTTCCCCGACCGCATTGCGGCAGAGCTCGGCCATCTCTTCGGCGCGCTCGAACCTCCACTCGGGCGCGCCCGCCAGCGCCGCCTCGAGGCCTGCGAGCGCCGGCGGGGCGACCCAGCCCGCATCGAAGCGGGCGGCGCCTTCGACGGGCTCGAAGGCACCGTCGGGCCTGATGGACTTCTGCGCGAAGTAGCTCGGCAGGGCGATGCGCAACTCCTCCGGCTCGCGCACGTAGAGCGCGCCGAGCGAGTCGGGGCCGCATAGCCACTTCTGGCAGGAGACGGTGTAGTAGTCCAGCTCACCGAGCTCCATCGGAACCGCGCCGACCGACTGTGCGCCATCGATGAGCACGGGCAAGCCGCTCTCACGCTTCAGCTCCTGCACCGGCATGCACTGCCCGGTCGTCCAGAGCACGTGCGAGAGCGCCAGCAGGCGTGTCCGTGAGGTGATGCAGGAAAGAATCGTCTCGAGCGCAGCCGCCGTCGGTCGCGCCGCGACCTCGGCGACCCGCACCTCTGCACCGGAGACGTGCAGCGGCAGCAGGAGTCCCGGATGCTCCGCATCCGTCGTCACGACCTCGTCGCTCGGCCCGAGGCCGAGCCCGGAGAGGACGATGTTGCAACCATCCGTCGTCGACCCGGTCAAGGCGACATGGTCCGCGCTCGTCCCGATCAGCTCGGCGATCTGCGCTCGGACGCGGCCCCGGAGCGCAAGCACGTCGTCGAACCAGGCCCGGCCCGCACGGCCGTGCTCCTGGTCGAAGCGCGACCGCTCCGCCATCGCGTCGAGCGTGCCGCGCGACAGGGGGCCGAGCGAGCCTGCATTCAGATAGGCGAAACGCTCGAGCACCGGGAACTGCGCTCGTGCCTCCGCCGGAGTCACTCCACCTCCCGGTCGACCGGTGCGTGGTCCGACAGCACGCGGCCGTCGAGCGAACGCCGCTCGGTCGGCCAGCGTTCAGGTGGGTCGGCGTGCAGTCCGCGCACGAGGACATGATCGATCCCGATGGGCGTCGGCCCGGTGAAGCCCCAGTCCGGTTCTTTCAAGCTCGCGAGCGTACGCGAGTTCCGGACGCTGAGATTGAAGTCGCCGCAGAGGACCACGGGCTCGGCGGGGCGTGCGAGACCGTCGGCGAAGACCGCGGCGCGAAGCAGCTCGGCATCGGCGAGGCGCTTGTCCGAAGAACCGGTGGCGTGGAGGTTGCCGACCACGAACATCGCATCTCCACGGCCGAGACGCACTACCTGGCAGACGCGACGCTCCTTTCCCCACGCCCGACGGGCGGCCGCACCGATCCCCAGGTGCCGTGCCTCTGCCCGGCGAAAGCGGAACGAATTGAGGACGAGGTGCCGGTGCTCGAGCACGCGCAGATCCGGAGCAAGAAGGATCGCGTTCGCCTGCCCCGTGAAGGCCGAGCGGAAGAGACCGTGGTCGAGTTCGGTGATGAGCCGACCGAGCTCGGCGCTCGATCGGAACGGGCCGATCCGGGGGCGCTCGGTGACGTCCGCAATGGGGGTCATCCCACTCCAGGCCTCGAGCCGGGCCAGTGACCACACGGGCAGTTCTTGCAAGCAGAGGACCGCCGGCCGGTCGGCGCTCGCGAGCCCGACCATCTCTCTGAGGAACGCCCTCCTCGTCGGCGGCTGCGTGTTCCCGTGGAAGAGATTCCAGGTCCGGACGAGCAGGCGTTCTACTGTACTGCCCATGCGGATCGTGCTTGCCGACCCTCCCGGCTTCACGCCGGCCTATGACCACGAGCTCGCCGCAGCGCTCGCGGCCCGCGGGCTCGACGTCGAGCTCGTCACCTCTCGCTTCCGTTTCGGAGAGACGCCGTCACCCTCCGGCTACCGTCGGAGCGAGCCGTTCTATCCGCTCTCGTCGCGGGTTTTCCACCGCTCCCCGCTTCGAATTCCGTTCAAGCTGGTCGAACACATCCCTGGAACCGTTTCGCTGCTTCGTCGGCCCGCAGACGTGCTCCATCTGCAATGGCTCGCCGCGCCGGAGCTCGACCGCTTCCTCCTGCGTGCGCGCGTTCCGACGGTCTTCACCGCCCACGATCTCGTGCCTCGCCGGACGGCGAAGAAGCAGGCCCTCTGGCGACAGCTGCTCTCGCGCTTCGACCGAGTCGTCGTGCACAGCGAACGCGGCCGGCAGACGCTCGTCGAGCTCGGCATCGATGCGCGCGTGATCCCACATCCGGTCTTTCCCAGCGAGCCGCCGCGCGCCGACGACGGGCGCACGCTGCTCTGCCTCGGCACGATCCGCCCTTACAAGGGGCTCGGTGACGCAATCGCAGCGGCACGGCAGATCGACGGCGCACGCCTTCTGGTCGCCGGCGACCCTCTCGAGCCGCTCAACGGCTACCGGGCCGAGGCCGGGAACCTGGCCGAGTGGCGGCTCGGCTACCTCTCGCAGGTCGAGCTCGAGCGTGCGCTCGGCGAGGCGACGGTTGCCCTCTTTCCCTATCGACCCGAGCTCGACCAGAGCGGTGCGTTGCTCCAGGCTCTGGGAGCCGGGGTTCCGGCCGTCGCCTACGACGTCGGGGGGATCGCAGAGCCGGTCCGTCAGTTCGGCGCCGGCCGGGTCGTACGGCCGGGCGACATCAGCGGGCTCGCAGCCGCCGCACGTGAGCTGCTCGAAGACGCGGCGGCGCTCGAGGCAGCGCGCGCAGGAGCGCGGCGTGCCCGCGAAACGCTGACCTGGGATGCGGCCGCCGCGGCCCACGTCGCGCTCTACGAGGAGCTCGCGTGAGGCTCAGACGTCCACGCTTCACGGAGCTGATCGACCGCCAACTCGATCTCTTCGAACGCGAGCATCGCGGGCTGATCGAGGACTGCGTCGCGGCGGAGCGCGCCTATGACCGCGCCGGTCGCGGTGAGGCCGAGGAACGCTACGGCGACTACGTCGACCTCGTGGAGACGGGCACCGAGGTGCTCGCCGACCTGCGAGACAACTTCGCCTCCACCCTCGACGAGGACGCCGCCGAGGAGTATGAGGACGCCTTCAACCGGGCGGTCCTGAAACGCTTTCGCCGCTTCGCACTCGAGATCGAGGAGCGTTGATGGCGCGCATCGAGGACTACGGGCTGATCGGGGACCTGCAGACGGCCGCACTCGTCGGGAACGACGGCTCGATCGACTGGGCCTGCTTCCCGCGTTTCGATTCGGCCGCCTGTTTCGCGGCGCTGATCGGAACATCCGACCACGGGCGGTGGATCGTCGCACCTCGCGGCGATAGCTGGCAGACCGACCGGCGCTATCGCCCGAGCTCGCTCGTGCTCGAGACGGACTGGGAGACAGACGGCGGCGCCGTGCGGGTGACCGACTTCATGCCGCCTCGCGGCAAGGCGCCGGACATCGTGCGCATCGTCGAGGGCTTGCGCGGCGAGGTTGAGATGAGCTCCGAGCTCGTGATCAGGTTCGACTACGGCACGACGATCCCATGGGTCCGCCGAATCGACGACTCACGCATCGCGGTTGCCGGACCGGACGCGCTCTGTTTCAGGACTCCGGTCGAGAACCGCGGCGAGAACATGCGCACCATCGGCGAGTTCACCGTTCATCAGGGCGAGCGCGTCCCCTTCGTCCTGACCTGGTACCCGTCGAACGAGCGTCCACCTCCCGCGGTCGACGCGGAGGACGCGCTGCAGGACACGATGGACTACTGGGACGAGTGGTCCGACAAGTGCGTCTACAAGGGCCACTGGCAGGAGGAGGTCCATCAGTCGCTCGTGGTCCTGAAGGCGCTCACGTATGCGCCGACCGGCGGCATGGTCGCCGCACCGACGACGTCCCTCCCGGAGAAGATCGGCGGCGAACGGAACTGGGACTACCGCTACTGCTGGCTGCGCGACGCGACGCTGACGTTGCTCGCGTTCCTAAATGCGGGCTATCTCGAGGAGGCCGGCGCGTGGCGCACGTGGCTCCTGCGTGCGGCCGCGGGCGACCCCGCCGCGATCCAGATCATGTACGGCGTGGCGGGAGAACGGCGACTGTCCGAGTTCACGCTCGACCACCTGCCGGGCTACGAGGGCTCGAAGCCGGTGCGCGTTGGCAACGCCGCGGCCGAGCAGTTCCAGCTCGACGTCTTCGGCGAGGTCATGGACGCGATGCACCAGGGGCGCGTGCACGAGCTGGAGGTGTCGAAGGAGGCGTGGGCGCTCCAACGACGCCTGCTCGGCTTCCTCGAGCACGCCTGGAAGGAGCCGGACGAGGGCATCTGGGAGGTGCGGGGCCCGCGCCGCCACTTCACGCATTCGAAGGTCATGGCCTGGGTCGCGTTCGACCGCGGCGTCCAGGCGGTGGAGCGTTTCGGCCGCGCCGGACCGGTCGAGCGCTGGCGCGAGGTTCGCGCGAAGATCCACCGCGAGATCTGCGAAAAGGGCTTCGACGTCGAGCTGAACTCCTTCACCCAGTCGTACGGCTCGAAGCGCCTCGACGCGAGCCTCCTCATCATCCCGCTCGTCGGCTTCCTACCCGCCGACGACGCCCGCATGGTCGGCACCGTCGCCGCGATCGAGCGCGAGCTCTTCCGGGATGGGTTCGTCTACCGCTACTCGCACGACGAGGAAGTCCGAGGCGTCGACGGCCTGCCGCCGGGTGAGGGTGCGTTCCTGCCCTGCACGTTCTGGTTCGCGGACAACCTCGCGTTGCAGGGACGTGTCGACGAGGCAGAGGAGATCTTTCAGCGCTTGCTCGACCTGCGCAGCGACCTCGGCCTGCTCGCCGAGGAATGGGATCCTTCGACTGGGCGCCAGCTCGGAAACTTCCCGCAGGCGTTCACGCACGTCGCGCTCGTGAACACCGCCTTCAACCTCGATCGCCAGGCCGACATCGCGCCGATGCAACAGCGGGCCCCCGAGGAACAACCCGCCGCCTACTGAGTCACACCACACGAGTCCGAGCGCCGTCGAGACGGCGCTGAAAAACGCCGCGGTCAAAACCGGCACGAGCAGCAAGGATGGTCGCGCGATCAAGCGCGAGTACGTCGCACGTTCTAGTTCAGCGATGACCGAAGTGGTGGGCGCCGGGGAGGCTGGCGCCCACCTCGGTCTCCTGTGAGACCTGCCGCGCAAGTGAGCCGAGCGTCTCCAGCGAGCGGACTAGCACGTTCTGGTTGCGTTCGATTCGCTCGAAGCGGCCGCGCGCGAGGATGAGCGGCTCACCGCGCACGATGGCGCGATGCTTGTCGTAGACGGACGGCGGCACGATCAGGTTCACAGCGCCGAACTCGTCCTCGATCAGCATGAAGACGACGCCGTTCGCAGTCGCAGGCCGCTGCCTCGCGACCGCCATCCCGGCCACGGCCACCTGCGTCCGGTCCGAGGCCGAGTCGAGGTCGCGGGAGGAAATGACGCCCTCCGGGAGGTGGGCGCGCAGCAGCTCCATCGGGTGGACGCCGACCGAAAGGCTCGTCGTCCGGTAGTCGGCGAGCATCCGTTCCCAGACGCTCGGCTCGGGAAGCTCGGGTGTCGGCGCCGTTGGATCGAGTGGAAGAGCGAGTTGCTTCTCCTCACCGCCTGAACCGGGCACGCTCTGCGAGCGAGGCACGAGCCCGAGCTGCCAGAGCAACTGGCGGCGTGGCATCCCGAAGCAGTCACCGGCGCCGGAGACGATCAGGGTCTCGAGTGCGTGGTCCGAGAGCTGCGTGCGCTGGGCGAGATCGCGGATGCTCCGGAACCGTCCACCGCCTTCCCGCTCCGCCACAACTGCGTTCGCCTCGTCCCCGCCGATTCCGTTCACATAGTCGATGCCGATGCGCACCGCACCATCCTCCACCGCGCACTTCGCCGCGCTGACGTTCACGTCGGGCGGTCGAGTCTCGACACCCCGCCGCTGCCCGTCACGGACGAGCGTCGCCGGCGGGTAGAAGCCCATCGGTTGCGCGTTCAGCAGCGCGCACAAGAACTCGGCCGGATGGTGGTGCCTGAGCCATGCCGACTGGTAGGCGAGCAATCCGAATGCGGCCGCGTGCGATTTCGGGAAGCCGAAGCCTGAGAAGCCGACGAGCTTGTCGTAGACGAGGTCGGCGGTCTGCGCGTCCACTCCCTTGTGCAGCGCACCGTTCACGAAGCGCTCGCGGTAGGCCTCGAGCGCGTCGTGCGAGCGCTTGCGGCTCATCGCGCGGCGCAGGCCTTCGGCCTCCCCCACGCTGAAGCCTGCGAGCGCGATCGCGACCTCGAGCACCTGATCCTGGAAGACGACGACGCCGAGTGTCGAGTGCAGGCATTCGGAGAGCAGCGGGTGGTCGACCGGCGGAACGAACCCCGGATCCTCGCGCAGGCGCTGGCGGTGCTCGATGTACGGATGCACCGCCTTACCCTGAATCGGGCCGGGTCGCACGAGCGCCACCTGCACGGTGAGGTCATCGATCGATTCTGGCTTCGTGCGCAGCAGACTCTGCATCTGAGCACGGCTCTCGATCTGGAAGTCGCCGACGGTGTCGGCCCGCTGGATCTCGTCGTAGACGGCGGGGTCGTCGAGCGGGATTCGGGAGAGGTCGATCGGCTGTCCGCGGAGGCGGGCGATCTGGTCGACGCAATCCTCGACTGCGGAGAGCATCCCCAGACCGAGCAGATCGATCTTGAGGAAGCCGGCGTCCGCGCACGAGTCCTTGTCCCATTGGCACATCTGGCGGCCGGCCATCGCGGCCGGCTGCACCGGCACGAGCTCGACGAGCGGCCGTGACGAGATCACCATCCCGCCCGGGTGCTGCGAGATATGACGGGGCAACCCGGCGATCTCGTGGCAGAGCTCCGCGAACGCGCGCCAGCGCGGCGAGACCAGCTTGCGGTCCGCGTCGGGCAGAAGCTGCAGCTCCTCGGCGACCCGCTTCGCGTTCCAGCCTTCCGAGACGCGCGCGATCCGTTCGAGCTCCGCGTACGGAAGGCCGAGTACCTTGCCGACGTCGCGGATGGCTCCGCGCGAGCGGTACGTTGCGAACGAAGCGACGAGCGCCGCGTGGTCGCGGCCGTAGCGCTCGGTGACGGCGACGATCAATTTCTCGCGGATGTCCCGCGGGAAATCCAGATCGATGTCCGGAACGGAGTCGAGCTCGCGGTTGAGGAACCGGCCGAGGGACAGCTCCGCCCCGACCGGATCGACGTGCGAGAGACCGGTCAGGTAGCAGACGAGCGAGCCGACGGACGAACCTCGCCCGCGTCCCGGCGGCAGCGCGTGCCGCGGCGAGTCGCGCCCGCGCACCTGGAACGCGCATTCGCGCGCGAGCTCGAGAACGTCCCAGTGCAGCAGGAAGAAGCCCGCGAGCCCGAGCTCGTCGATCAGCTTCAGCTCGTCCTGGAGCCGCGCGCGCGCCTCGAGCCGAAGCCTATGGCCTCGCGAGTAGCGGTCCTCGAAGGTGCGATCGCAAACCTGCGCGAGCTGGACGATCGCCGGCTCTGGACTGTCGGAGAAGTCCGGATAGCGGTAGCCGAGCTCCTGGGTGAGATCGAACTGCAGCCGCTCGGCGACCTCGACCGTGCGCGCGACGGCTTTTCGATCCTCAGGGAAGCGCTCGACGATCTCGGCCGGTGAGAGCAGGACGCATTCCTGGTTCCCGCGTCGCTCTGCCTCGCAGCCGTCGAGCGAGCTGCGGTTGCGGATGGCGACAAGAACGTCCTGGAGCGCCGCTCGGCGTGAATGGTGCGCATGGACGTCACCGGTGACGATCGTCGGGACACCGAGTGATCCGGCTAGCTCGCGCAGGCTCGCATTGCGACGTGCGTCGCCCCGCTCGTACGGGCGCTGGAGCTCGACGAAGAAGCGGTCTCGGCCGAACGACTGCGCGAGGCGAGCCGCGCCGTTCGGATTGCGTACTGCGAGACCGTGCCGTGCGCAGCCGGAGAGGCAGACGAGCCCGTCGTTCAGCTCTTCCAGCAAACGCTGGTCGAGCGCCGGGTCCGCCGCAGGCTGCGCTTCCTTCCCTGGCAGACGCGTATCGGCGTGCGCCGCTGTGAGCAGCCGGCAGAGGTTCGCGTATCCCCCGGGCGTCTCGACGAGCAGCGTGACGTGCGAGCCGTCCGCGAGCGTCACCTCGGCACCGGTGATCGGCCGGACGCCGAAGTGCTTGGCGGCGTGCGCGAACTCCAGCGAGCCGTAGACGCCGTCATGGTCGGTGAGCGCGAGCGCGGGATAGCCGAGCTCCGCGGCGCGAACGGCGAGCTCTTCCGGCAGCGACGCACCGTCGAGAAACGAGTACGACGAGTGCGCGTGCAGCTCGACGTACTGCACGGTCTTCGGCCGACCGTTCGTACTTTGTGGCTCTGAGCCACTAACTCTTGGACGGCTTCCCTCGAGCGGAAAGCGCGCTTTCTTCCGCGTCCGGTGCGGAAACTCGGGCTGGAGCTCGATCGTCATACTCGCCCGCAATGGACGGGGTCGTACTCAGGGCCGGCGAGGGCGAAGCGCTCTTCGGCGGCAGGATCGTGCTGAAGGCGACATTCGAGCAGCTGTGCATCACCGAGTCGCTGTTTCCCGACGCGCGCGACGGCGCCGAGCCGCACTACCACCGGCACCACGCAGACTCGTTCTACGTGCTCGAGGGCGGCCTCGCGGTCCTCGTGCACGACGAGGAAAAGCTGCTCGAGCCCGGCGCGTTCGTCACCGCTCCGCCCGAGGTCGTGCACGGCTTCCGCAGCACGTCGCGTGCGCGTTTCCTGAACTTCCACACGCCGGACGGCAGATTCGCGGAACACCTGCGCGAGCGAGATCGCGGCGAGCCCGGGGGCTTCGACAGCATCGATGCCGCGCCGGGAAGCGGCAAGCCGCCCACCGACGCGGTCTTTTTGCCGCCCGGCGACGGCGAACGGCTTGTCGCGAACAACCGCATCGCGACGATCAAGGTCGGGCGCGAGGAGCTCGCGCTGATCGAGTTCGCGCTCGAGCCGGGCTTCGAGGGGCCTGATCCGCACGCGCACGACGACCACGTCGACTCGTTCTACGTCCTCGACGGCGAGGTCGACTTCCTCGTCGGCGACGAGTGGATGCGTCTGCCGGCGGGCTCGTTCGTCGCCGCGCCGATCGGTATCACGCACACGTTCGGAACTCGCGACGGACAACGCGCGCGACTGCTCAACATCCACGCGCCGAGCACCGGCTTTCACGACCGCTTCCGCGATTTCTAACGTTTCTGCGCGTTCACGCGCCCCGCTGGGTGAACCAGCAGCTGCGCTCCTCGTCGCGAAAGACAACGGCGTTCTCCCCTGATTGCAACACCACTTCGAAGTAGCGGCGGGACACCGGCTCCTCCGTCCACCACCGATCGACCACTCGCCACTCTTCGCGCACGAGCTCGACCGGTAGGCGGTTCACCCGGACCGGCGAGCCGTCGACCCGAGCCTCGACGACCGCCGGACGGGGTTCGTTTAGTCGTCCCGCGGCACGAACAGTGCGCGGGTCTCCGGAATGCGCGACCACGGCGCGACCTCCATCACCTGGTTGACCGATCCCGAGCCGGTGCTCGCCCGCACCTGGCGCAGACCCTCGCGTAACCGAACATCCAACTCTCCTCCGGCCGTCGGGAGCAGCTCGAGCTGCAGTCCGTCGTGCTCCGTCAGCTCGACGAGCTCGAGCCTCAGCTCGAGTACCGGCGCCGGCAGCTCCGCGAGCTTGGGTCCGAGCGCAGCCTTGATGCGAGCGAGCTCGGTGGTCGGATCGCGCAGCGTCGCGCTGCGACGCCACGAGCCGCCGCCGACGAGTCGCGCCGACAGTGCAAGCTTGCGCACGAAACGACCCCTGCGCTCCGGGCGAGCCATCAGCGTCTCGACCAGCGCGCCGAACGCACGTCGGAGCGTCAGCTCGTTGCCGATCGCCTCAGGGAACTCCAGCGCCTCGACGATCTCCGCCGGCGGACGTCGACCGCGAACACGCGCTGCCTTACCGCCTCTCGCCAGGCCCCAGGCGCGCCGGCCGTCCGGCCCCAGACGTTCGGCCACGGCATCACCCGGGAGCCCGGCAAGCTGTCCGACGCGCTTGACCCCGAGCTCGTGCAGCTCCGCGCGCCTGCGCGGTTCCATCGGCACGAGCTCGAGCGGTAGCGGTGCGAGGAAATCCTGCAACCGCTCGTCGGAGACGACCAAGATCTGCCCGGGGCGCGCGACGTTCGCCGCCGCGAGAGCGGCGAACCGGCGCTGCGCTGCGCCCGCACGTGGATCCCAGGCAGTACCGACGGCGGCGAGCGAGCGCCGCAGTGCTGGCTCCAAGCCGCCGTACAACCTCTCAACCCCACGCGTCTCGAAGTAGACGCAGCCCACCCCGGCCGGATCGACGGCGAACCCCGAATCCTCGAGCGCGCGGAGAATCTCTTCCCACGCCTGCTCCGCTGCGGCCGGATCCTGCTCCACCAGGACGAGCTCGGGGCAGGTCGCGAGGGCCTCGCCGAGCCGCATGCCCGGACGGACCCCGAGTCGCTCGGCCTCGGCGGTCACCGGCCCCAGCACGGGCTGCGTTCCGGCTACCGGAGACAGCGCAGCCGGGCGCAGCGCGAGCCCGGGCTGCTTGCGCAGCGCCGCTCGCAAGTCGAATCCCGGGATGAGCAGG
>Ga0066710_100004206_pt1 | contig 12641 bp, 10 predicted proteins | sample GraSoiAngelo_159_FD_79666 | JGI IMG/M metagenome (GOLD analysis project Ga0066710, IMG submission 79666) | Grasslands soil microbial communities from the Angelo Coastal Reserve, California, USA - 14_1009_16_40cm | ecosystem: Environmental > Terrestrial > Soil > Grasslands | place: USA...
CCGCCAGTGACGGCGATCCATCGAAGGTCGGGCAAGTCCGTCTGTAAGAAGCGACTCCGGTCAAGCAACGCAGCGAAGTGGTAAGGCACGCCGGAGAACCCCGTCACGCGTGTCCGGACGAGCTGATCCAACACGACATTCGGGAACAAGAAATCTGGCGCAAGATAAACAGACGCCCCGCACAGCGTGTGCACCAGCAGCTGCATGAGGCCGTGCACATAGTGCAGCGGCACGACCATCAAGTAGGAGTCTTCAGAGGTGATCGGCATGTGCGTCGACACCGCCCGCACGGTAGCGTTCCAATTGAGGTGCGAGAGGCACACCCCCTTGGGCGTTCCGGTACTCCCAGAGGTGTATACGATGGCCGCGATGTCCGACTCGGCTGCGGTTGACTTTGCGTTCGCGTCGCCCTCGGGTCGAGCAAACATCTCGGCTTCGTCCTCGATGACGAGGATTCGGCCCGTGGGCGTGTCTGGTCGCCTCCGTGCCAGCTTCGACGCTGCGTAACGTCGCGACGCAACGACGACGGCTGGCTCGCAGTCTTCCAAAATGTCGCTCAGTGCCTCCGGAGCAAGCTGCTCGTTGAGATGGACGGCGATCGCATCAGCGTGCAGGGCGGCCCAGAACGCCACGACGACCTCGGCGCACGGGTCGGCCAGCAGACCCACACGGTCTCCTGGGCGGACGCCCCAATCGCGGAACGCCGCTGCCAGTGCCCGGCTGCGCTGGTCGAGCTCGCCGAAGGTAAGGCTCTCTTGGGCGAACCCGAGCGCCAGCTTGTGCGGGAACCGCGCTGCGATGTCGTGCAGCCGCTCGTGCAGCAGCATCGGCTCAACCGACCGGGCAAGCTTTCGCGATGTAGTTGGCCATCGCGTCCAACGTCGCGAAGTTCTCCGGCACGAGTTCTTCAGTCTCGACCGTGATCTTGAACGTTTCCTCCAGCCACACGATCAGGTTGATCATGGCCAAGCTGTCGAGGACCCCGTCTCCCATGAGGTTCTGGGTAGGATCGAACGTCAACTGCGGGTTGAGATTGCTCCAAATGTACTGAAAGATTCGCTCCTGCATGGTCATGCATTTCTCTCCGGTTCGAAGGAGGGGATGAAGGCCGAATCAATCCGCTTGCGGGCGACGCAGCAGCTTCCCCGAGACTCCTCGCGCAGGTGGAAGACTGCTGTTTCCCCATAGGCTACCACCTCCACGGGCTCGAAGGCGAGGAGCGACCGGTTTTGCCGCAGCCCCTCCACATACGGGAGGTCCTCACTGTGCAGCAGTAGAAGCTCCGACGCGTGGCGTAGCACGGCGGATTCGCCAACCATGCTTCCCCCAAGGAGCCGGATCCCACTGGTTCTGGCTACGTTCATGATCCTTGAGCTCGCCAGCAAGCCGCCGCACTTTCCCACTCTGACGTTGAAAGCCTGGTAGCCTCCCGAGGTGGCCCACCGCCGGGCCTCGTCGAGCCGGCACACGGACTCGTCGGCGACCAGCGGCACCCCGGTCTGGGCGTACAGGTCCCGCAGCTTTGCGGTGAGCTCGGAGTCCCCAGCAGCGTACGGCTGCTCGAGCGATTGGATCGGGAGCGCAGCACACTCCCCGAGCAGCGCTCGCGCGCCGTCTGGGGACAACATCCCGTTTGCGTCCAGCCGCAGCGGCATCGCACCCCGCCAGCACTGGTTGAGGCCATGCAGCCGAGCGACGTCGTTTTCCTCGCCGACCTTGACCTTGACTACCGTCGCACCGGATAACCGAGCTTCCCGAGCGCGCCTGCGGACGTTCTCTTCGGACGCTTCCCCCAGCCCGATTGTGAAGCAGTTTCCCGCGGCGGATGTCCGGCGCGGCCCCAGGATCTCGCTCGGGTCCCACCGCCCGTTCTGCTCAAGCAAGTTGATCAACGCCGCCTCGAACCCACCGAAGAGCGCCGGCTGCCACCGTTGGGATTCCAGCTCTGCAAGCAGGAATGACAGCAGCGCCGCCTGGTTGTCGAAGCGCAGGCCAACCACGACGGCGCCCAGCTCGGGCGCCCCTGTGGCGAAGATCTCGTCATTCGTTTCGCCCGTGACGTAGCTCCGCGCCAGGATCTCGCCGAACCCACGATGACCCTCACCATCCTCGAGCACAACGAGAATGGTGTCGGAGGCGCTGCGCTCCGCTGCGGCATGACGAAAGGCAGAGCGGAACGGCAGTCGCAACCGCAGGAGCTCACAACCCGTCACACGCATGGATCGCCTGCCGCAAGGGGAGAGCAGCGTCCAGGTCGAGCTTCCGACTGAGGACCCCGAGTTTCACTTGGTCCTCGCTGATGCCTGAGCGAGCGAGTTCGTGAACGTACGTCTCAAATCCCTCCTGCCCCACAACGAATCCTACCAGGCTTCCGAGACGGCCCGAACCGCGTTTGTCGCTGTACTCCGGGTTGATCGTCATCAGCAGGGCATCGAAGCGCGCCAACCAGCGCTCGATCGGCAGTACGACATCAAGCGCACCGGGCAGGTCGCTGGGCCAGCTCAGCAACACGCCATAGTGCGGATCGGGGCCGGAGCAGGGGAAGCAAAGAAACTCTCGAGGGCCGGTCGCCCCATCAGATGCCGCCAGGCGGGCGGCCTCCAGTACCTGATACTCGGTGAGCTTCTCGCCTGTAATGCTGGACGTCCTCCCTGAGCGATACAGGAACTCCACTACTGGCACGTGGCCCGAGAAGCCCTTGACGCGAAAACAGTCGCCGATCCGGTACCGGTACAGCCCACCGCTCGTGGTGACGACCAGCTCGTAGATGCGATCGGGCTCGAGCTCCCACGCGAAGCACGTCTCCGGGTTGAGCGACTCGATCGCGGCCTCGGGGATGAATTCGAAGAAATGGGAGGTATACGCCAGCGGCCCCCCGACCGATCCGTCTGCCGTCGGGATGGCCATGATGCACTCGCTCGCCTGGGTGATGTAGTCGCGGCGGCTCACGCCCTCGAGGTAGGGCTCGAGCTGGTGCAGGTACGGTGTCAACATCTCGGATTGCCAGCAGACGACAAGCTCCAACTCGTTCCAGACGCGCTTCAGCGTGAGGCACGCGCGTCCGCTCAGCTCCCGCTCCAGCCAACGCGCTCGGACGGGATCGCGCCGGAGGTACGGCCGCAACTGCGCGAGCCGGTCGGATGCCACGTCGCCGGGATAACTCAGGTCTCCGTCGGCGATACCCCGAAGCAGCAGTGGCAGGTGGCGCTCTATGGTGCGGCACAGCAGCAGCAGGGTGCTGGGATTCAGGCACATGATGCCATGCAGCGGACCCGCCATCGCGAGCCGCGCCACGGTGAAGTATCGCAGTTCCGGGTTCTCCAGGGTTCGGACCACCGCGGGCAGCGGCCACCCGGCCCAGGACTGGAGCCCCTGCGTGCGCGCGTTCCAAAACGTCGACTCCGAGAGGATCTCCAGCCCACATGCTGAGCGATCGCGGCGTCCGGCGTCGCCGAAGGTGGCGATCCACTTGCCATGCCGCAACCTCGGATGAGCCTGATAGATCAGGTGCCAAAAGACCCCAAACGCACGCGCTTTGTCACGCACCAAGGACGCCGTGACGGGGACGAGCTTGGGTGCCGCAAGCGACCCGCTGGTCTTGAAAAAGGCGAGAGGCGGCTCGGTAGTCAGCACTCCCTGCTCGCCCCGCGCGATTCGCTCGACAGCAGGACGGACCTGTTCGTAGTTCACCAACGGCACGAGTTCCCGAAACGCTTGCAGGTCAGTCACGGCCGCGAAGCGGCACTTCCTCCCGTATTCGGTGTCGACGTTCGGTGTGATGATCGCATCGAGCAACAGCTTGCGTTGCACCGCTGCGATGTCTTCACCCGCGGCGAGGAAGCGCTCGGTTTCGGCGGAGGCGAGCATTCGGTCGGCGTCAATCCACCTAGTCGCACCCGCGGACGCCCGTCACCACGGCCGCGTAGTGCTCCGGGAACACCTGGTCCATGACCACGAGATCGGGGTGGATCGCCGCTTCCTGGAAGCCGGCGCGCTGTAAGGCGACCAACCAGCAACGTGGTGTCAGGTAGCCGTGGGCTGTGCGGATCTCCGCATCGCGCTGCGCCGCGGTGCGGTGATAGCGCGACAGGTTGAGTGTCAGCTCGCGTGGCACCATTTCTCCCGGGCACTTGCGCACCCGCTCCGCGAAGGCCACGCGCCCACCAGGCCTCAACGCCGCATGACACTCGCGCAGCATCGCCACGATGTCCTTCGCGATGTGCGCCGCGTTCACTCCGTAGACCAGATCCACGCTCTCCTGCTCGACACCCTGACCGCGAAACGCCTTGTTCATGTCGAGGTACTTCCACTCGCACGGCACCGAGGGGAACGCTTCGCGCATTGCGCGCCGCGTGTCTAGGATGAAACGTGGGCTCACATCGGTGAAGAGAAAGCGGTCGATGCAGTCGAGCATCCGGCGGGCTTGAAACACCTCGAGCAGGTGACGGATGCCGTTGCCGGTGCCGCCACCGAGCTCGAGCACCGTGCCTCCCGAGAACAGCTCCGCGACCGCCATCGCCCCCATCCGACCGTGGAGATCCTGCATTGGATCGGCGTTGGTCGCACGATGCCACAGCTGGTAGTGTTCAGCGTCGGCTCCCGACAGCACACGGTCCATCATGCTCGGCTCGTCGCGCAACGCGGTGACGAAGTTCTCGCAGCCGAAATTGAGGAACTCGAGCGCGGCCGCATAGCCGGGCCCAAGCTCCGTCATCGCGCGACGCAAGGCCGCAAGCTCTGCAAGCTCCGCCTTGCCATCGGGGGGCTGGGCCCGCGCCTGGAAGCGCGCGGGGGGGCCGGGCTCCACGGAAACGATTCCGGTCTGCGCGGCCAGCCGGCTGAGCATAGCGTCGAGTGCGATGTGGCTGCTCGTCTCGAAGCCGAGCCCGTCGGAGAGTTGTCGGGCGGTGCGGGGTGCCGCGAGCAGCTGGGTGAAGGCGAGCTGCCGGTAGAGGGACATCAGATGGATATCGCATGCCAGGTCGAGGATTTGGGTGCCCTGGCGAATCGCGGGAGTGTACAGTTCTCGGTCGCACCACTGAGTGAAGGCGGTGGCGTCGAAGGTGGCGCATTCGTGGGCGACAGTCATAGGATCCTCGGCGCGGACATGGAGCAAATGCCATTCCTGCCGAGCAACCGCATTCCACCTGATGGGTTAGGTGTAGACGGTTCCAAAATCAGCGGCCCTACTGGTCGATCAGGCTGGACAGGGCGCGGACGAGCCTTGTCCGAGTGGTCGACCCAGCGGATGTAAAACGCCCCGGAAGAGCCCGAGTGTCGCAGACTGGCGCACGATGTTGCTAGTCGCTAACAATCAGACTTAGGCTGAATCGCGGCGTCACTCGGGTCTCAGACGATATCGGCGAACCTCCGCTCCATGCGTCGGAAGTAGAAGAGTCCACTCACGAGTAGAGTCAGCGCGGCAGCGGACGACACCATCAAGATCGGCCCCGGTGCCGTGTTGGTGCCGAGCAAGGCCCAGCGGAACCCTTCCACCACTCCGGCCATGGGATTCAAGCCATAGAGCGTGCGCCAGGGCACGGGAAGGAGGCTGCTCGGGTAGGCGACCGGGGTGGCAAATAACCAGAACTGGGTGAGGAACGGGACCGTGTAGCGCACGTCCCGGAACTGCACGTTGAGGGCCGACAGCCACAACCCCACGCCAAGGCACGTCACGAGGGTCAGCAGGACGAGCCCAGGCAGCCAGACGACGTTCCACGTGGGCTTTACGTCGAAGTACAACATCATCCCCAGGAGCACCGCGAAACTCAGCACGAGATCGACGAGGCCGGACCCGACGCTCGAGATCGGGATGACGAGGCGTGGGAAGTAGACCTTGTTAATCAGATGCGCGCTGGCCACCACGCTCGCGGCGGACTGAGTTAGCCCGTTTGCGAAGAACGTCCAGGGAACGAGTGCCGCATAGCTGAATACGGGGTAGGGAATTCCATCGGAGGGTATCCGCGCGAGCCTGCCGAAGAACAAGCTAAAGACGATCATGGTGAAGAAGGGCTGAATGATCGCCCAGGCCCCGCCGAGCACCGTTTGCTTGTAGCGGACCTTGATGTCCCGCCAGGTCAGGAAGTAGAGCAGCTCGCGGTATTCCCAGAGCGCCCCGAGCCGCAAGGAAACCCAGCCGCGCGACGGCTCGATTCGAAGTACTGGAACAGCGTCGCGATGATCCGTTGATTCCCGAAGCGGCTGGCTGTCCCGCTCGATAGCAGTCATGGGCGCCGGTTCGTGGGCACGTTGGCGCATGACGCAAGATGTCTGCCAGTTACACCTGCTCCCGCGCGGTCACCTTGTGTTAAGGTAGCAACATTTGCGGTATTTCGGCACCATGACCGCGTTCGCCCCAGGGGCGGGCGCAGGATTCTACCTGCCGGTGTCCGTCGCAGTTCCGCGTCGTTCCGGTGGTACGGGGCGAGGTATGGATTCTGCTCCCTGGTCTGCCCCTGGCCCGAGTGCCGAACGTTCGATCGCTGGCAGCGGGAGGAGCGTCGGAACGAGCCGGGACCGGTGGTTATCCGTCCAGCTGATGGACGTTCGGCGCGCGAACCTTGAGGCGGATTCTTGTGCGGAAGGACGAACGAGGCTGATGAGGGCGGCGAGATGAGCGACATCGCGATCCGCGCCGAGCGGATCAGCAAGCGCTACCGCATTGGGAGAACTAGGCGCGGCGGCTATGAAACGCTGCGAGACCGGCTCTCCTGGGCCGTCGGAGCACGGTTGCAGCGCGTAGGGAGGTTGTTGCGGGGTTACCCTACTGGCGTTGAGCAATCGGAGAACACCGTCTGGGCTCTTCGCGACGTGTCCTTCGAGGTACGGCGCGGAGAGAGAGTCGGCATAATCGGTCGCAACGGCGCCGGCAAGAGTACGCTCTTGAAAGTGCTGTCCCGGATTACGGAGCCAACCTTCGGCTTCGCAGAGGTTCGTGGTCGCGTAAGCTCGCTCCTCGAGGTTGGCACGGGCTTCCATCCGGAACTAACTGGCCGGGAGAATATCTACTTGAATGGCGCCATCCTCGGCATGAAACGGCGGGAGATACGGTACAAGTTCGATGAGATCGTAGCCTTCGCCGAGGTCGATACGTACATTGATACACCGGTCAAATATTACTCGAGCGGGATGCAACTGCGCCTCGCGTTTGCAGTCGCCGCACATCTGGAACCTGAGATCCTGCTGATAGACGAAGTGCTGGCGGTAGGGGACGCGGGCTTTCAGAAAAAGTGCTTGCAGAAGATGGAGGGGGTCGGAGCAGACGGCCGGATAGTGCTGTTCGTCTCGCATAACATGCCGGCCATTACCCGTCTGTGTCAGCGCACGATTCTCCTCAGCGAAGGTCGCCTGTCGCACGATGGACCGTCTTATCAGGTCGCGAGTGCCTATCTAAAGGACGGCCTCGGCACCAGCGCAGCGCGGGAGTGGAACCACCTCAGCGGCGCACCCGGCAACGACGTCGTGCGTCTCCGGGCCGTCCGCATCCGATTGGAGGGCGGCCAAATTACCGACGCAGTCGACATTCGCAGGGCTGTGGGGGTCGAAATCGAGTACCAGGTGTTAAGGTCGGGCTACGCGCTCTGTCCGTACTATACGCTCGACAACGAAGAGGGTGTGCGAGTGTTCGTGGCCCTGGACCAGGATCCAGCCTGGCGACGACGTCCGCGGCCCGTTGGACACTATGTGAGCACCGGCTGGATTCCTGGCAATCTCTTGTCCGAGGGCACGATGGTTGTCGGGGCGGCGATGAAGACCGAGGAGCCGAGTCTCCTGCATTTCTACGAGCCGGACGCCGCCGCCTTTCAAGTGATCGACAGTCGCGACGGGAACTCCGCCCGAGGCGACTTTTCTGGGCACCTGCCGGGAATCGTGAGGCCGCTCTTGAACTGGACCACGCGGTTCCTTCAGACGTCGAGCCCGACGTCCAGCCAGACCTGATCTCGGCTCAGCGGGTGCGGGCGATGGCCGTGGTTCTCGAAGGGTTTCCAGTCATCGATTCCCACCACGGCTTCCATCACAAGATCGTGTCCGTCCGTCACGCGACGAGAGGACGCACGCTACGTTGGCCGGATCGACCTTTTCTCCAACTGCGAAAAGGTCGAGCTCGAGCGGTTTGTCGCGTGGCCGTGCAGCGCGAACACACGAGCTGAGGCGACTGTTAACGACATGACGGCTGCGCCGCTTCGCATCCTCGTCATCAGCAACTTGTATCCACCTCACCATATCGGAGGGTACGAGATCCGTTGCCATGAAGTCGTGGAGGGTCTGAAGTCGCGCGGACACAAGCTGAGAGTGCTCACAAGCACGTTTGGTGTGACGTCGAAGAATTCCGATGGAGAGGTGTTTCGATGGCTCCGACACGACTTTTCGGAAGGCAGCGCGCACCATAGCTCCTGGGTGCGGGCGGCATTCATAATCCGGAACGAGTTGCAGAACCAGAGATGTCTGGGGCGCGTGTTACGGGAGTTTCGACCAGACGTCGTGTTCTTGTGGAATCCAAAACACATATCCATGTCGCTGATTCCGGTCACTCGCGCTGCGGGTGTGCCTATCTGCTTCTCGATCGACGATGACTGGCTTGCGAGATTCAAGCCTGACAAAGATCCGTGGTTCAGACTCTGCATCAGACACGGCCGTAACTGGCCAGTAAGGATGGTGAAACGTCTGCTTCGATGGTCGTTCACCCGCGTCGGACTTCAGAGCGAGTACGGCCCTGAAGACTATCACCACGCGCTCTTCGTCAGTCACTATATGAAGAACGCAGCTCTTCGTGCTGGTAGACCTGTGTCAGACGCCGAGATCATTCACGGCGCCGTGGACACTAGCGCTTTCCGGCACAGGCCCCGACCCGGGCCGCCTGCACCTCCCCGACGCTTGCTGTACGTCGGGCGCCTCGTGTACGAAAAAGGTGTCCACGATGCTATCGAGGCGCTTCACGTTTTGCGGAATATCTATGGGTACCGAGCGATATCGCTCTCAATCGTGGGCAGTGGGGACCCGGCATACGATGCACAGCTGCAAGACCTCACACGTGCCCGCAGCTTGGAAACGGCTGTGCGGTTTCTAGGTTCGGTAGCCCGGGAGCGCATGCCGGTCGTATACCAAGAGCATCATATTCTACTCTTCCCGTCGCTCTGCCCGGAGGGCCTTCCAAGGGCGATGTTGGAAGCGATGAGCGCAGGTCTAGCCGTGGTTGGAACGGCCACGGGAGGAGGTGGGGAGGTCCTGCAACATGATACTAACTCCCTCATCTTCCCGCCGGGAGATGCGTTGGCCTGTGCGAGCCAGGTGAGGCGCCTGCTGGAGTCGCCGTCGCTGTTCGAGATGATTCGAATCCACGCTCGACGCACCGTTGAGGAGCGATTCGGAATGGAGGTGATGCTGAATCACACCGAGGAGGCGTTGATGTGCGTAGCTCGAGAGGATCCCGTGACAGGGGTACGCGCAACTGACCGAACGTAAGGCGGATGCTAGCTCGCTAGCTGGTGATTGGCGATCCCGTGGATGTGGTCCCGCACGTACGAACGTGGGTCGCCGTCCCTAGTGAGAATGGTAAAACCGCTCTCCCGTAGGAACCCAATGACTGCGTCTCTGGTGCGGAATTCGTCGCCGTCGCCGCTGGCCGCCCTGAAGTCGTGGCACGCGATGCATACCTGATTCGTCCTACGGATCATGTACTTCATGCCGCCGATCGCGAGCCGCTCGGCGCCTTCAATGTTGATCTTCAGGAAGGAAATGTGCTCCAGGCCGTGAATCTTGCAGATCTCGTCAAGCGAATGGGCCGGCACCTGCTCCCGCATGCACCCTTCTCCCTGGGCGAGGCTGATGCAGTTCGCCTCGTGGTCCTCCCGGTCGTCGATATAGACGGCACGGGACCCGTCCGCGACGGCGTACTGAAGACACAGCGTGTTGGCTAGGCGGTTCCAGTAGCACAGTTTCCGGAGAAGTCGGCAAGTGGTTGGATGAGCCTCAATCGCCAGCACGCGTCCGGCGGCACCGACGGATGGGGAAAAGGCTAAGACGTCCATGCCGATGCCCGCTCCAACGTCCACGATCACGTCACCGGGTTGTGGCTGGTACGCGTAGAACCAGAAGTCCTTGGCGCATCGTATGGACCTCTCGAACGCGGATCGAAAACTGAGTATCCGATCTCTCGTGTATTCAAACGTGGATGAATCAGGGAGGTAGCCGAGTGAGCTCACGCCGTGGATCCAGACATCGTCGTAGAGTATGCTTACATTCTCGCCGGTAAGCTGCCTTGCCCACCTCGTGGCAAGAGCCGCAAGCAGTCCTCGCCCGCCAGGGCGGTCCAAGGCGCGAATTAGCCCACGCTTGATGGTCACGGGGTCGCTCTCAAAGCCAGAGCCGTCTCGCAGGATCCATGCCCAGCATAGGGCGCGAGTTCCTCGGAGGTCGGGCCCGGACGGGAGCCCATCGGACCGAAATTCGTCTGCCCCGCGAGCGCACGCTCTCCCCGATCGTCAGCGATGTGCACGTGAAGGGACAGAGCTAGCGGCGCACGATCCTCCGTCAAGGTTGCGTGGGCTGTCAGCGAAGTGCCACAGTCCGAGTTCCTGCCGCTGGGGGACTTGCCTCAAGTCATAGCAGCCGAGGTTGTTAGGTCGGTACAGAGCTTGCGAGTGGCCCTTTGTGCGGCCGGGCTGCCATCGGCCAGTGGCTGTCAACTGTCCTGAAGTCGTGCGAGCAGTCAACGAGCTAGCCCGGCGCGTTCCGATCTATCAGTTACGCGGGACGCGGATGGTCATCTACGTCAGGTCGGGTACATGCAGCTAGACGTCGGGTGCTACGAAGCCTAATGCGCATCGTGCAGGTGTGTTACGGCTGGACGCCGCGGAAGACTGCGCGCAACGGTGGTGAGCTGCGCTACTGGCAGGACCTCGCCTCTCTCGTTGCACTGGGGCACGAAGTGCACTTGGTCGTCTGCCAGGCCATCAGCGGCACCGAGGCGCTCGAGCCCGATGTGGAGCGACTTCCGGCGACAATCACGTATGTCCGCGCGCCCGACAAGGCGATGACCCGTCTCGACGCATGGCGAGCGTTGTTGCCGGGCGAGGCGAGCCTACGGCTGCACCTGCGCTATCCCGGACAACTACGTCCCTTGGTGGCCGACATTGTTCGGCGCCTGCAGCCGGACATGGTCTGGGCTAACTGGCTCGCAACGATGGCGCTGCTGCCGGCTGGTCTCCCGACCGTGTACGCGCACCAAGATTTCCTTTACAAGGTGTTAACGGTGCGCGCGGCGACCCAACTGCGCCGCGACCACTGGCGGGACCGATGGCGTACACGCTGGCTACGCCGGGCGGAACTGGCCCTGTGTGCGGCCGCCGACCACGTCGTCTGCGTCTCTGATTCGGAAAGGGCTCAACTGGCGGCGCTTGGGCGGCGCTGCACATACATCCCCATCGTGGGTCCTACGATCGCCGGCAGCTCCGCCCCGACTGGGAACGGGCCGCGCGTGTTCTTCTTTGGGACGTGGGCCTCCACGGCGATGCGATCGGGCGCACGCCATTTCCGCGAGGTGGTATGGCCCACCTTCGGCAAGCGGGAGCCGCCAGTGGAATGGCATCAAGTCGGCACCCCAGAGCCGCAGGAGTCTGCAGATTGGCGCTGGGTGGAGCAGCGGTTCGTGTGCCACGGATTTGTCGACGACTTGGGCGGTGTCTTTCGGATCGGTGACGCGTGTCTCGTACCGTATACGGAAGACACGGGCTTTCGCACCAAGTTTGTGACCGCCGCCGCGCACGGCCTCGTCAACATCGGCTATGACACGGCGTTCCGCTGCGCACCCGAGTTCACGCCCGGGATGGACTGTCTGGTTGCCACCACGCCCGCCGAGCTGGTGGCAATGTTGCACGAATACGCCAACGATCGCGGACTGAGGCGCCGGCTCGGCGCAGCGTCCCGCGCTTTGTACGAGGCAGCGTTCTCGTTCGAGGCGCAGCTTCCAAAGTACGAACGGGCCCTGCTCGGGGCGGTGGCGACTGGAGCGACCGCGGTGGGAAAATGGCTGCACCTCTGACCACGGCCAGTTGCTTCGTCGCGGCCGAGGTTGGGTCGGTGCACGACGGCAGCTACGGCAATGCGAGACAGCTCGTCCGCGTCGCCGCGCAGTGCGGTGCGAATGCGATCAAGTTTCAGACTCACATCGCCTCAGCCGAGACGCTGCCGAACGCTCCGACGCCGCCGTATTTCGCGGGAGAGCCGCGGTATGAGTATTTCGAGCGGACAGCCTTTACGGCGGAGCAGTGGTGCGAACTCAAGGGCTACTGCGACGAGCACGGCATTGAGTTTGTTTCCTCGCCCTTCTGTGAAGAAGCCGTCGAGCTCCTCGAGCGGGTCGGCGTCCGTCGCTACAAAATCGCCTCGGGCGAAACCACCAATCTGCCTCTGCTGGAACTGATCGCGCAGACGCGCAAGCCGGTATTGCTTTCGTCGGGGATGAGCTCTTGGGCCGAGCTGGACGAGGCGGTCAACACGATCCTTACTTACCATGGGAGCCTCGCCGTGTTGCAGTGCACGTCCGCCTATCCCTGTTGTCCGGAAGATGTGGGCTTGAACGTCATGCTGGCGATGCGCGATCGATACGGCCTGCCGGTCGGGCTGTCCGACCACACCTTGGA
>Ga0066710_100004207_pt1 | contig 12641 bp, 8 predicted proteins | sample GraSoiAngelo_159_FD_79666 | JGI IMG/M metagenome (GOLD analysis project Ga0066710, IMG submission 79666) | Grasslands soil microbial communities from the Angelo Coastal Reserve, California, USA - 14_1009_16_40cm | ecosystem: Environmental > Terrestrial > Soil > Grasslands | place: USA...
ATGGGTACGACGATCCGCAAGGCCGGGATCACGGGCATCTTCTCGGGCGGCACCGAGTTCACACCCCAATGGAACCGGTTCGCGCACGAAGAGCTGCTCGACGGCGCGTACATGACGCCCACTTACGGCAATACGTTGATGGGGCTGGCGGCGAGCGCGCCGAGCGGCCCGCACAACAGCTACAAGATCACGTACTACGCGCCGCAGCCGCGCGCGGTCATCGAGGTCGTGGACTTCGAGAATGCCGACCGGATCGTGGAGTACGGTGAGACCGGCCGGGTGAAGCTGACCACGCTCACCAGGGAGTTCTTCATGCCGGGGTTCCTCGAACGCGACGAGGGCGAGCGGGAACCGGCGTACGAGCGCTATGCTTGGGACGGGATCAGCGGCGTCCGCCCCTTCCGCGGTTTCGCGGCGACGACGACCGTCGGCGTTTACTGAAGCCTGTAGCCCGTAGCCTGTAGCCTGAATTTATGTTGCATCTTCCCGTTCTCCGCTGGGGTGAGCCGTACAAGTGTCTCGAAGTCGATCAGATCCTGCATTTCGAGACCGGCGAACCCATTGCCACCGTGAGCCGGGCCAATGGTGGCCTCATCCAACGCGACATGCGGAAGGCTCAGCGCGCGCGCGACGTTCTGCTCGAGATGCCGATAGACGAGCTGATCGCGCGGGTGGGGAAGGCCGGGGAGCTCTACATGTCCGGCACCGTGCCGATGGGCGACGGCTCCCAGACCGCGGACGAATTTGTCCGCGCCCAGTCGGCGAGCACCGGGCTGCCCGAGCACATGTGTCGCGCGAACATGAAGAAGAACATGTTCGTCCTCGGCGAAATGCGACAGATCCTGACCTCGCTCACGCGCGGCCTGGCGTTCGACACGCTGTCGCGCGGCTACGGCGAGGAGCGAGGGGTGCCGGTCAGCTACCAGGTGCAGAGCCCGGCGCTCGGCCTCGTGCTGCCCTCGAACTCGCCGGGGGTCCACACGCTGTGGCTCCCAGTCATTCCGTTGCAGGTGGGATTGGTGCTGAAGCCGGGTCCTCAGGAGCCGTGGACGCCGTACCGGATGGCCGGGGCCTTCTACCAGGCCGGTATTCCACGCGAGGCGATCGCCGTCTACCCGGGTGAAGGCGACGTGGGTGCCGCGGTCCTCGACAGCTGCGGACGGAATCTGATCTTCGGGGGCACACCGACCGTCGAGCGCTATCGAGGCAACCCGAAGGTGCAGGCCCACGGTCCCGGTTTCTCCAAGATCCTGCTCGGCGACGACCAGGTCGATCGGTGGGAGCAGTTTCTCGACGTGATGGTGGACAGCGTCTTCCTGAACAGCGGACGCGGCTGCATCAATTGCTCGGGAATCTGGGCGAGCCGCCACACGCGCGCCATCGCCGACGCGGTTGCCGAGCGGCTGGCTGCCGTCCGGCCGCTGCCCTCGCAGGACCCGGCGGCCAGCCTTGCTGCCTTCACTGTACCTGGCGTCGCGGACGCGATCTCGACGTCGATTGACGCCGATCTCCAGGCGCATGGCACCACCGACGTCACGGCGCGTCATCGTCCCGGTTCGCGTGTTGTCAAGCAGGGCCGGGCGGAGTACCTGCTGCCGACCGTCGTGCACTGTGAGTCGCCCGAGGCCGCGATTGCCCGGAAGGAATACATGTTCCCGTTTGTCACCGTGGTCGAGTGTCCCGAAAAGAACATGGTGGACACCATCGGCCCGACGCTCGTCTGTTCGGCTGTGACCTGCCGGCCCGAGTTCAGGCGGAAGCTGATCGACGCCGTTCATATCGACCGTCTGAACCTCGGTCCCGTCCGGACCACACAGCTCAATTGGCTGCAACCGCACGAGGGCAACCTCATCGACTTTCTGTTCCGCGCGCGCGCGTTCCAGTCCGCCGAGCTCTAGGCCACCGGGTCAGCGTTCACGTCAGGGTGCGTTAGTGGTCGGTGGTGAAGGCCGATGAAGATCCTGTCGATCACGGCTGGCGCCGCGGGCATGTACTGCGGCAGCTGCTCGCGCGACAACGCGCTGGCGGTCGAGCTGCTGGCGCGCGGTCACGACGTCACCCTGCTCCCGCTTTATACGCCGACGAGAACCGACGAATCCAATGCCAGCTCCAGCCAGGTGCTCTTTGGCGGCATCAGCGTGTACCTCCAGCAGCATCTCGCGCTCTTTCGCGTGACGCCGCGGTTCCTGGACCGGCTCTGGGATTCCCCGGCCGTGATCCGGCGGTTTGCCAGCCGCTCCATCTCGACCGATCCCAAGCTGCTCGGCGAGATGACGGTCTCGATGCTCGAAGGCGAGCGGGGCGTCCTGCGCAAGGAGTTTGACAAGCTGCTCGACTGGCTCTCCGACGAATCCCGTCCAGACATCGTCAATCTGCCCAACTCGATGCTGATTGGTCTGGCGGGGCCGCTTCGGAGCGCCCTGAAGCGCCCGGTTGTCTGCACGCTGCAGGGCGAAGATCTGTTCCTCGATGGGTTGGTCGAGCCGTACCGGCAGCAGGCGATAAACCTCATTCGCCGCCACGTCCAGGATGTCGATTGCTTCCTCGCGGTCAGCGAGTTCTACGTACCGGTCATGTCGAAGCTGCTGGACGTTCCGGCGGACCGGGTCAGCGTGGTCCCGCTCGGCATCAACCTGGCCGGCTACGAGCGTCACCGTCCCGACGAGAGCCCGTTCCGTGTCGGATACTTCGCGCGCATTGCCCCCGAGAAGGGGCTGCACGTGCTCGCCGAAGCGTACGAGCTCTTCCGGCGGCGCACCGTGGGGACCGACATCCAGCTTGCCGCCGCTGGCTATCTCGGGCGTGCCTATGAGCCGTACCTCGAGCAAGTGCGGCAGCGCATCAGCCGGGCCGGACTGGCCGGTGAGTTCACCTACTACGGCGAAGTCGATCGGCAGGGGAAGGTCGACTTTCTGAAATCACTCGACGTGCTCTCGGTTCCCGCCACCTACGACGAGCCGAAGGGCGTGTTCCTGCTGGAGGCGATGGCGACCAGCGTCCCGGTTGTGCAGCCACGGCGGGGGGCGTTTACCGAGATCGTCGAGAAGACCGGCGGCGGCCTCCTCGTGGCTCCCGATGATCCCGCCGCGCTTGCGGACGGTCTGTACACCCTCTGGCAGGACCGCGTTCTTGGGCGCAGGCTTGGTGAGGCCGGGGCCCGAGGTGTGCGGGAGCACTACAGCATCGCGCGCTCGGCCAATCGGCTGCTCGACGTCTACACACAGGTGGTCGACCGGTCAATCCGTGCGCGCGGAGAAGAAGCGAGCCTTGCTGCGGGTCGCTAACGTCTGCAAGGAATACCGGACGCTCGGCGGTCGGCTGTCGGTTCTCGACGACATCTCGTTCGAGCTGTCGCCGGGTGAGCGGGCGGCCATCATGGGGCCCTCCGGCAGCGGCAAGAGCTCGCTGCTCTACATCCTGGGTGCGCTCGATCCGCCGACCTCGGGGACCGTCACGCTTGACGGACGCAATCCTTTCGAGCTGCCTGCGGCTGACCTGGCGGCGTTTCGCAACCGTGCGATTGGGTTCGTCTTTCAGGATCACTGCCTGCTGCCCCAGTGCACCGTGCTCGAGAACGTCCTGATTCCCACGCTGGTTGCGAAGGACGGTGACATGGAGTCCCGTGCGCGGACGCTCATCGACCAGGTGGGGCTGACCCCGCGGTTGACGCACCGACCCGGCGAGCTGTCGGGCGGTGAAAAGCAGCGGGTGGCCATCGCGCGGGCCCTCATCACGAGCCCTATGCTGCTGCTCTGCGACGAGCCGACGGGGAACCTGGATCGCGCTTCGGCCGACAACGTGGCCTCGCTGATCGTGGATCTCCACCAGCGGGAGCGAACCATCCTGGTCGTCGTGACCCATAGCGCCGAGCTCGCGTCGAGGTTTCCGGTGACCTTCGAACTGATCGATCGCCGCCTCCGGCCGATGCCGGTCTCGAGGCTCACGTGAACGCGAGCCGTTTTCGGCGCCGAAGCCTCCAGTACTACTGGCGAACCAACCTGGCGGTGGTATTAGGTGTCGCAACCGCTGTCGCCGTGCTCGCGGGGGCGCTCCTGGTCGGTGAGTCCGTGCGCGGGAGCCTGCGGGACCTGGTGCTGGCGCGCTTGGGGAAGACCGACCGTGCGGTGATGTCGACGGGTTTCTTCCGGGAGGCACTCGCCGACGATCTTCGTGCCGCCCCCTCGTTTGAATCCTCGTTCGTGGGTGTCTGTCCGCTCATTCAGTTGCAGGGAGTGGTCACCAACGAGGGCGGCGACCGGCGGGTGCAGCGTGTGCTGGTGTACGGCGTCGATGATCGGTTCTGGCAGTTTCACGAGGTGACACCCGCCGCGACCCTCCGCGGCGACAGACGGGAGGCGGTGCTGAGTGCGGCGCTCGCGAGGGAGGTCGGCGCGGCGGCGGATTCCACGGTCCTGCTCCGTGTCGAGCGACCGTCGGCGATTCCGATCGAGTCGCTTCACGGTCGCAAAGACGAGTCCGGACGGACGGTGCGTCTCACGGTGCGTGGCGTGGCGGCTCCTGCCGAGCTCGGCGAGTTCTCGCTCCGCCCTCACCAGGGTGAGGTGCGCGCCATCTTCGTGCCCTTGGAGCCGCTGCAGCGGGCCCTCGACGTGGCCGGTCGCGTCAACACGCTGCTGGTATCCGGGCGAGGCGGCTCGTCAAGGGAGGGCGCCGACCCCCTGCCAGACCTCGTGCGGCGTCTGTCGCGCCTGGAAGATGTCGGGATGACGGTGAAGGCGCTCGAGCGTGGCCATGTCCTCGCCCTCGAAAGCGAGGCGGGGTTGCTCGATTCGGCACGGTCCGAGGCCGCCGAGCGTGCAGCCTCCGAGGTGATCGGCTCCGGATCCGCGAGCGCCGCACCCGTATTTACGTATCTCGCCAACAGCCTCCGCAGTGGCGGGCGTGAGGTGCCGTATTCGCTGGTGACCGCGACCGATCTCCAGACGATTGCGCCACGATCGAATGTCGATGCCACGCAGAAGCCCCCGCCGATCGTCCTGAACGAGTGGGCGGCGCGCGATCTCAAGACGCGTGTCGGGGACCCGGTGGTTCTGGAGTACTTCCTGTGGGAGGAGCCGGGACGGTTGCTCACGCGGACGGCGAACTTCCAGGTTGCCGCCGTGCTGCCCATCGATGGGCCCATGGCGGACCGTGACTTCGCGCCGACGTACCCCGGAATCACCGAAGCGAGCACGCTGGCCGACTGGGACCCGCCGTTCCCAATCGACCTCGGGCGCGTCCGGCCCGTCGACGAAGACTACTGGAAGAAGTACCGAACGGTGCCGAAAGCGTTTATTCCCTTCGAGGTGGGTCAGGCACTGTGGCATTCGCGCTATGGCGATCGCACGTCGATCCGTATCCCGGTCCCCCACGATCGCGACTTGACCGCCGCGCGGGATCAGTACGCCGCTCGTCTCCGCGCCTCGATTGATCCAGTCGCTCTGGGGTTGGCTGTCCGCGACGTCCGCATGGAAGGACTGGACGGATCGAAAGGCGCCACCGACTTCGGCGAGTACTTTACATACTTCAGCTTCTTCATCGTCGCATCGGCGCTCCTTCTGGCCACGCTCTTCTTCCGCCTCAGCGTCGAGCAACGCGCCACCGAGATCGGGCTGCTCCGGGCCGTCGGCTTCACGACCGCCGCCGTCCGCCGACTGTTGATTGGTGAAGCGCTGATCCTCGCCGTCGCAGGCAGCGTCTTCGGTATGGCGGGTGCGGCGGGCTACGGCTACCTCATGGTTGCCGGTCTGCGCACCTGGTGGTCCGGGGCGGTTGGAACGACGGCTCTGACACTCCACCTGTCCTGGGCAGCGCTCGGGATGGGCGCCGTGGGTGTCATCGCGGCCAGCGTTCTGTGCATCTGGTGGACGCTTCGCCGTTTCTCGCACCTGTCGGAACGACGCCTTCTCGCCGGAAATCTCGGGGCGGGCGATACCGGGCGAACCGGCTCCAGTCGTTCGGCGTCACTTCTCGCGGCGCTTGCGTTTGGAGCCTTGACGGTCGTCCTGCTCGCGGGGACCTTGAGCAAGATGCTCAACGAGACGTTCGGATTCTTCGGAGTGGGTAGCGCGCTCCTGGCCTTTTTCCTGTGTGTGCTGGGATACCGGCTGAGCCGGCCGCGCCAGCAGGTACTTGTCGGCCACGGCTGGTGGCCGTTGTCCCGCCTGGGGATGCGCAACGCCTCCGCTCGGCCGGGCCGGAGCGTGCTGTCGATCGGCGTCATTGCGTCGGCGGCCTTCATTCTCATTTCGGTCGACGCGTTCAGGCGCGAGGGGCCGCCCGACACCGATCGACACTCCGGCCTGGGCGGCTACTCGACCATCGTCGAGCTTCTGCTGCCGATGGCTCACGACCCCAACAGTCGGGAAGGACGTGAACAGCTCGGACTCAACGGCCTGGAGGGATTACACGTCGATCCATTTCGCTTGCAGCAGGCCGATGATGCGAGTTGCCTCAATCTCTACGTGCCGGAGAATCCGCGGATTCTTGGTGCGCCCCAGCGCTTCGTCGAAGCCGGCCGCTTCGCGTTCCAGACCTCTCTCGCGTCGAACGACGCGGAGCGCGCCAACCCGTGGCTGCTGCTGAACCGCTCCTTCGGCGATGAGGACGTACCGGTCATTGGGGACGCCAACTCGATGACCTACGTCTTGCACAGGCAGATCGGCGAGGAGCTGGTCGTCAAGCCGGCCGGTCGCCCGGTTCGCCTTCGGTTTGTCGCGGCCCTTTCCGGCAGCATTCTTCAGGGCGAGCTCCTGATGTCGGAGGCGAACTTCCTGCGACTCTATCCGGATCGCGAGGGCTTCCAGTTCCTGCTGATCGAAGCGCCTCCGGGCCAGGCGCCGGTTGTCAAGAGGACGATCGCTCAGCGCAACGCCGACATCGGGGCGGATGCCGTTTTGGCGTCCGACCGGCTCGCCGAATTCCACAGAGTCGAGAACACCTACCTTTCGACCTTCCAGACGCTGGGGGGACTCGGTCTGGTAATCGGCACGGTGGGGCTGGCGGCGGTGCTCTTGAGGAACGTGCTCGAGCGGCGGCGCGAGCTGGCCTTGCTCGGAGCCGTGGGGTACCGCCAGACTCATGTACTTGCGATCATCGCGGCTGAAAACATGCTGCTTCTTGGATGCGGTCTGGTGGTCGGAATGCTCTCGGCCCTCGTCGCGATCGGCCCTGCGGTGGCCGCCCGTGGTGGACGGCTCCCAGTGACCGCGGCAGGGGGCCTGCTCGTGCTGGCCATGCTCGTCGTCGGCGCGCTTTCGACGATCGTGGCGACCCGGGCCGCGACTCGAGCACCGCTCCTTGAGGCGCTTCGCGCCGAATAGTGAGTAACGACGCGCTTCGCGCCGAATAGTGAGTAACGACGCGCTTCGCGCCGAATAGTGAACCATGAGGAGCATCGCTCTTGTCATCGGCCTTCTGATGGGCCTCGTGGCCGCTGCTTTTGCGGAGAATTGGCCCCCGTGGCGCGGTCCGGCGCTGAACGGCACGAGCCCCGACAAGCTTGTGCCCTTCCGATGGTCCACCACCCAGAACATCAGCTGGAAGCTGGCGCTGCCCGCGTGGTCAGGCTCCACTCCTATCGTCTGGAAGGACCGGATCTACCTGAACGTTGCCGATGGCGGCGACCTGGCTCTCTGGTCCGTCGATCGGGTCCGCGGCGTCGTCGTGTGGAAGCGACGCCTTGGTGGCGGCAACGTCCGGGCGCGCAAGCAGAACATGTCGTCGCCGTCTCCCGTCACCGATGGGCGTCGTGTGTGGGTCATGACGGGAACGGGCGTCGTCAAGGCGTTCGACGTCGAAGGCAGCGAGCTGTGGGCGCGTGACATCCAGAAGGACTACGGCCGGTTCGGGTTGAACTGGGGATATGGGTCGTCGCCCTTGCTGTACGACGAGGCGCTCTACGTGCAGGTGGTGCATGGCATGACGACCGCCGATCCGTCCTACCTGCTTTGTCTCGACGCCGCGACGGGGAAGACCCGGTGGCGGGTCGAGCGACCGACAAAAGCCCGTTCCGAATCACACGATGCGTACACGACGCCGGCACTCCTTCGATACGGAACCTCTACGGAGATCGTGGTTTCCGGCGGTGATGTGGTCACGGGGCACGATCCGCTGACCGGGAAGGAACTGTGGCGAGCCGGGGGCCTCAACCCCAGCGACGATGCGAACAATCGGATTGTCGCGTCGCCTGTAGTGCTCGGCACTCTGATCCTGGCGCCGTCACGGGAGCGGCCGATGCTCGCGCTCAGAACCGGCGGCCGGGGAGACATCACGAAAACCCACCTCGCGTGGTCTTTTCAGAGCGGTCCTGATGTGCCCACCCCCGTCACCGACGGAACCCATGTCTATGTGGTCAACGATCGGGGCATCATGTGGTGTCTCGACTCTGCGAGCGGCAAGGAGGTCTACGGGAGAAAACGTCTGCGGCCAGGCACCTACAGTGGTTCGCCGGTCCTGGCTGACGGAAAGATCTACGTGACCAACGAGGACGGGCTCACGAGCGTTGTCAAGGCGGGTCCGACGTTCGAGGTGCTGGCGGAGAACGAGCTCGACGACTACACGCTCAGCTCGCCGGCGATCTCCGACGGGCAAGTCTTCATTCGGACCGCGAAGTTCCTCTGGGCTGTCGGACAGAGAGCGCCGTGATTCGATGCGGTCCGGCCGGATGCCCTCAGGCGTGGGGCCGGAAGTAGAGAACCATTCCAGCGCCGATGGACGCGAGCAGGAACCCCACGAAGAGCATCGGGTTCAACGCGCTCTTGGGCGGGTGGATGATCATGGCGATCGCGACATTGACGATCGGGGCCCCGCCGAAGACGAGCGGCATGACGTAGAAGGGCAACCCGCCGGCTTTGAACGCCCAGATGATGCACGCCGCCCCTGCGGCTCCGAGTGCGCCGGCGATGGTGGCGGTGACCAGGCCGCCGGAATTGAATCCGCCCATCGCGCCCTGCGAGGTCAGCCCGGCGACGGGGACGAGGACGCCGATGAGAAAGTAGGCGATCCCCACGCATAAAAGAGCCTTGAGCGGATTCCCCAGCTGTGTCTGTCCTTCGTACAACAGCGCCCCGTAGGCGCCCCAGGACAGGACCGCCCCCGCCACGAAGATTACCCATCCCATACGTCTCCTCGGTTGCACGCCAGTCATGGTGATATGAGTTCCAGGTCAGCTTTCAGCGGTCAGCTTTCAGCGGTCAGCTTTCAGCGGTCAGCTTTCAGCGATCAGCCTTCAGCGATCAGCTTTCAGCGATCAGCCTTCGGCGGTCAGCTCTCGGCCTTCAGGACTCAACTGCCACTCAGTCGAGCGGAACGCTGACCGCTGCGGGCCGACGGAGACCGGATTGTAGCGCATTGGCCGAGCCCACGCCCAAGAGGCTCAGGAGCGGAGACGTGGCCATGGTCGTCGCCAGGGCCATGATGACCAACATCGCATAGAGAGTCGGCGAGATGGCGCCGAGGTCGAGCCCGACGTTGAGGACGATCAGCTCCATCAAGCCTCGCGTGTTCATGAGGATGCCGAGCCCGATGCCGTGGTCCCAGTCGAGCCCCGTGGCTCGTGCCGCCACGAGCGTTCCGCCAAACTTGCCGGCCGTTGCGACCACGATGACGAGCCCGCAAATCAGCCAGTCCGATGCTCCCGACACCAGGCCGATCTCGGTGCGCATGCCCGTGAACGCGAAGTAGGCGGGCAACAGCAGGATCGTCACGAGATCGTGCAGCTTGTCGCGGAGGGCCCGCGCCAGACTGCTGTCATGCGGAATGATCACGCCAAATAGGAACGCGCCGAAGATGGCATGGATGCCGACGAGCTCGGTCGCGAGCGCCGACAGCAGCACTCCGACCAGGACCAGCGCGAGCGCCTCCCGCGTCGGCGCGACGGGGTCGTCCGATCGGACGAGACGTTTCGTGAGAAGCGGTCTCAAACCCAGAAACATCGTGGCGATGAACGCGACCGTCAGAACGAGAATCGACAGCACGCTTCGCGCGTCGGATTTGGCCACGGCGACGACGAACGCCAGCAAGCACCAGGCGGTGACATCGTCGATGGCGGCGCACGTGAGCGCGGACGCCCCCAGTTCGGTCTTGGTCATCCCTCGATCCGACAGGATGCGGGCCAGGACCGGGAAGGCGGTGATCGACATCGCGACGCCCATGAACAGGGCGAAGGTCGTGAACGTCACGGTGCTCGTGCCCAGCCGCGGGTAGAGATAGAGCGCCAGGAGGGACCCCAGGACGAACGGGGCGACGATGCTGGCGTGCGGGATGGCGACGGTGGCCTGGGCGCGACGGCGCAGCAGGTCGCCGTTCAGCTCGAGACCGACGAGAAACATATACAACACGACGCCGAGCTGGGCCACGACACTCAGCGCCGGTGCGACCGACGCCGGCAGGACGTAGGTGGATACCTCTGGGGCGACTCGGCCGAGCAGCGAAGGGCCGAGAAGGATTCCGCCAAGCACTTCGCCGATGACCGGCGGCTGCCCGAACGCCCGCAGGACGGCGCCGAGCAGCCGACCCACCAACACGACCGCAGCCAGTGCCAGGAGAACGTGAAACACCACGTCGGTCGAGGCGGTGCCTCCAGCGGTGGCGGCGCTCTCAGGGGCGAGCAGGGTGGGAACTGGTGCCGTGAGCGCCTCTCCGGCGCTGCGAACAACGAGAAAGAGGGCGATGGCCCCGAGCAGCATCGTCACGTAGCCGACTAGGGCTTTCAACATCTGGGGTCTGTCGCTATCATGCAGGGGGAAACCGTGGACGAGAAGGTGAATTTAGTGAGGGCGTAGATGGGTGACAAGTGCCGAGCGGCGCCTCTGCCCGCGTCATGCGTCCTGTCTCTTGTTCTGGCGGTCGTGCTGGTGCCGACGCCCGCTCGGGGTCAAGCAGGCGCTGCAGGGTCGACGACCAGCTCGACGAAGAAGACCCCAGCGGTCCGGCCCTGGGCTCCGTCCCTGACCGCGGATGGCCAGCCGGATCTGCAGGGCGTGTGGCTGATCAGTACCGCGACGCCGCTTGAACGGCCCAAAGCCCTCGAGGGCCGTCAATCGTTGACCAATGAGGAGGTCGCCGCGCTCAAGAAGCGCGCCGACTCGATCTTCGGTAATTTCGACAGCGATTTCGGCGCGGGCGACGGTGTCTTCCTGGCGGCGTTGTCGAGCGCGGATCGATCGTACCGGAACCCCGCCGGGACGAGGAGCACGGAAAACTCGGTCGGCATGATCGAGCGCGACTTCGACAACCGGACGTCGCTCGTGACCGATCCCGCCGACGGGAGAATCCCCCCGCTCACGCCCGGCGCGCAGCAGCGGCAGGCAGCAGCCCGGGCGGCGAATCAGCGGCCGCCGGCCGGCCCGGAAGACATGCCGAACTCGTATCGGTGCATCACGACCGGCGTGCCGAAGCTCGGCGGCCTCTACGGAGCAGGACACTTCAGCTACTACCAGATCTTCCAGACACGCAATTACGTCGCGATCACCACCGAAACAATCCACGAAGCGCGCATCATTCCCCTCGACGGCCGTGCTCACCTCCCCGGCAGCATGCGACAGTGGAACGGAGACTCCCGCGGCCGCTGGGAAGGGAACACGCTGGTGATCGACACCACCAACTTCTCGCCGAAGAGCAACTTCATGGGCTCGTCAGACAACCTGCATCTCATCGAGCGCTTCACGCGTGTGGCGCCCGACCAAATCCACTACGAGCTCACGATCAGCGATCCCACCACCTGGACGAGGTCCTGGACAGCGATGATGCCGATGAGGCGGACCTCGGATCAGATCTACGAGTTTGCGTGCCACGAAGGCAATCTCGTGATCATGCCGGCCATGCTCACAGGCGCCCGGCTGGACGAGAAGGGTGCGGAAGCTGCCCAGAAGGGCGTGAGGTAGTGCGGTGATGGAACACGCGCGCGTGGGTCTGGGTGCCGGGCTGGCCGTAACCGTGTGTGCGACGTTCTTGGTATCCATGCCGGCTCCGGCCGCGCAGGCCCCCGCTACGCCTCCTCGACAACCAGCGCCCGCCCCATGGCGCTTTGCGGGCGCTCGACCTTGTGTCGGGCCTGAGGGTGGTGTGCTCCAGTGTCCGCCGGCATCCCGAGCGATGGTGGTGCGCGCCGGCCGACTGTTTGACGCCGCGACCGGCCAGCTGCTGTCCAAGCAGTTGGTGATTCTTCTCGGTGAGCGGATTACAGATGTCGGGCCCGAGGGGCAGGTCAAAATCCCCGATGGCGCCCAGGTCATCGACTTGAGCCAGACAACGGTTTTGCCTGGCCTCATCGACGCCCACACGCACATGTACAACACTCGCCGACCGGGCTGGACGACGGAACGGTCGACGCTGATGGCGCTGCAAAACGCCCAAGCCGACCTCTACGCCGGCTTCACCGCCGCGCGGGACATGAGCACTCATGGCAACGGGTACGGGGATGTGGACATCCGCAACGCCATCAACCTGGGTGACATCGACGGCCCCCGGTTCCAGGTTGCGGGCCGCGGCATCGCCTGGGGCGCCAGGCCGCGCGATCCCGCCGTTCCTGAGGATCCGCTTGCCGGCATGATCATTCGCTCCGCCGAGGAAGGGCGGGCAGCGGTTCGCGAGCACGTTGAGCACGCCGTGGACTGGATCAAGCTCTACCCGACGGGGGG
>Ga0066710_100004208_pt1 | contig 12641 bp, 13 predicted proteins | sample GraSoiAngelo_159_FD_79666 | JGI IMG/M metagenome (GOLD analysis project Ga0066710, IMG submission 79666) | Grasslands soil microbial communities from the Angelo Coastal Reserve, California, USA - 14_1009_16_40cm | ecosystem: Environmental > Terrestrial > Soil > Grasslands | place: USA...
CGCTATCTTTCGGGAAAGAAGCTGAGGTAAGATAGTTTTTGCGTCGGGGCGTGGCTCAGCCTGGTAGAGCACTCGGTTCGGGACCGAGGGGTCGGAGGTTCAAATCCTCTCGCCCCGACCAATTCTCCTAATAAAAGTCACAGAATTCAGTCGATTAGATCACTCGGTTTCACCCGAGTGGTCAGTGCCTCAAAAATCGCGTTCTGCACGACTCTCCAGGCGCAGAACACTGTTCTGGGCGGCAAATCGTTAGGCTGTTGTTAGGCTAAAGGTACCCACCACAAGCGCGGGCAGGAACGCAAAAGCAAATCTGAATGGCCGGCTGGCCTTAGCCCAGGTTGGTTCCACCGAGTCTCGACGGACTTCGATGCCCCGGGCCAGCGGCGCTGTTCTCTCGCGCGATACGAGGCAAGTCCATAGAGCGCAGATTGTTGACTATATGCACGATTGTGCATACACTGTGAGATCGATGGCCGACGATGCCGAATGGGATCCGCGGAAGGCAGCTGCGAACCTCAAGAACCACGGCGTAGACTTTGCCGACGCAGCCACCGTCCTGCACGATGAGCAGGCCATCACGGTTCGAGACGACGAAGGGAACGAGGAGCGCTATGTCACAATCGGCATGGATGCACTGGGAAATGTGCTCGTTGTCGTCTACACCTGGCGCGGCGAACGACCGCGCCTCATATCTGCTCGTAAAGCCAAGCCGCAAGAGCGCGAGCAGTACGGGGTAAAACCATGAAAGCACAGTACGACTTTACGAGTGGCAAACGCGGGCCGGTCTTGAAGACGCCGCCAGGGAAGACGCGGATCACGATCCGTATAGATGACGATCTGTTGCAGTGGTTTCGCAAACAGGTTCATAGCGCCGGTGGCGGCAGCTATCAGACCCTCATCAATGCGGCACTGAGGGAGTACGTCAGCACGAAGCACGAGCCGCTTGAAGCGACACTTCGGCGGGTCTTGCGCGAGGAATTACCTCGTGATCTGAAGAGGGCCGCCAACCGTTGAAACCAGTGCAGGGTGGCGCGGCGGACCGCTGACTACCAGCGCTCCGCGTTCACACCGCCGCCAGCTGGTGCAGCGTTGTTCGGCCGCCGCGGACGTCACAGAGAGCGCCGTCGGCTGCAAATGGAGTTAGGCAGTAGGCCCTATCCTCGGATCCGCTTAGAAAACGTCCAAGTCGTGACCGGAGACAAAGCGGCCGCGATAAACGGCACGCATCTCGCGCATCAGGTCCTCCTCGGTCGATTCTGTGAACTGATAGCTCTGATGATAGAGGATGAGAAGGCCCGGACGCGCTCGCGTCGCCAGTTCACCCAGTTGGCGCGACGACGTGTGATACGCGCGCCGCATCCGCTGCCATTCTGGCGATGCCTTCGCGTAACCTGCCTCTGTGTAGACTTCGTGAATCAGAGTGTCGCAACCATTGCACTGTTCCACGACGCTTTCAGTCGGACTGGTATCGCCCGAGATGACAATCGTCCGATCGGCAGTCTGAAAACGGTAGCCAAACGCACGGGGACCCCACTCGCCGTGTTTCACGGAGAAGGCCGTCACAGTGACGTTGCCGTCCTTGTACACGACTCCTGGTGAGATCTCGTGCGCATTGACTCGGTATCCGTCGGTGCCGTGCTCGGGTAAGTCCTTCTCGATCGGCCCGTTGCGAATATTGATGTCGTCAGCCCACGCGGCGAGCACGTGATCGGTCATGGTCTTGAGGCCGGGCGGGCCGTAGACCTCGAGCGGCACCTTTCGGCCGATAACCCAGGGCGTCAAGATCAGATCTGGGTACCCGACGGTGTGATCGGAGTGCAGGTGTGTGACGAACGCGTATCTGATATTGATTGGGTTGAGCGCCGTGATGCCTTTCTGCTGCGCGGCCGCGGCACGCCGCACAACACCGGCGCCGAAATCTATCAGATACGGTTGGCCGTTGACGACCACGGCAGTCGCAGGACCTGAACGTTCGGGCGTTGGACCAGGATTGCCGGTGCCAAGAAGCACGACCTGAGTTCGTGACGAAGGTACCTGTGTCGCAGCGTCGCCTGCAGCAAGGATGATCCCCGTGGCGGCAAGCACCGCATGTAATCGCCGGTTCCACATCGCGTGTCGCTCCTCGACTTTCGATTCGCTTCAATTCTGATGCCTAATTAGAGTCTCTGCCTGGGATGGGTGAAACCCCTCGCCTTCAGGCGACGCCTTCAGGCGACGCCTTCAGGAGGCTTGCGATACGATGGCCGGCCATGCGCGAACTGCGTCGAGCCGCCCGCACTGTTTATAGTCTGCACGACCATTTCGTGTTTACCACGAAGTATCGAAGCCGGTACTCGTGGGGGAGATCGGCCACAGCGTGCGGGATCTGATCCGGGAAATCTGTCGCAGTGAGGACATCGAAATTCTCGAAGGGCACGTGCGCCCCGACCATGTCCATCTGTTGCTGAGTGCCCCGCCCCATCTCGCGCCGAGCCGTGTGATGCAGGCGATTAAGGGGAAGACCTCGCATCATCTCCTCCAAGATTATCGAAGGCTGCGGGCGGCGTTCTGGGGTCGGCACCTGTTGGGGCGTGGCTACTTCGTGTGCAGCAGCGGGAACGTCACAGACGAGGCGATTGCCGAGTATATTCGGCTGCAAGGTGCCGAGCCCGAGGACGACGACCGCTTCCAAGTTAGCGAGTAGTGAGCCTGCATGCACGACTCGGCGCGCTCCTTCAGTCGACTTCAGTCGACCCAGAATCCCTCGCCTTCAGGCGAGGGTCGCTCAATAGTAGATCGACGTGCCTATCTCGACGTCTTGCACGCCTCGCAGCATAACGCAAGACGCCCACATCCACTTCCGAAGAAGTGCCTCCATTGACGGCCGTTTGGGGGCAGGAGTCGGCGCCGTGGGCTGCCAGATTAGCCCGAGCTGTATAACATCGGATTTCCGTGCGGCATGCCGCAGGGTCCCGTCGCCGACGGTGGACTGATTCCCGATCGGGTACGAGGTCAGTATGATCCACAGGGCGGTGTTCGGGCCGTGTACAACCGTTAGCCTGTCGTTAGCCACGACTTAGATCGCGTCGATTCGCAAGGAAACCCAGGACTTCTTGGCTCGGTTCGGGACCGAGGGGTCGCTGGTTCAAATCCAGTCGCCCCGACCAATAAATCAGCTAAATAGGCCGCATTTCTTACGGGATTTGCGGCCTTTTGTTTTTCGGGACATTGCCAGAAGTGGGTCGAACTGGCCCTTCGGCGGCGCCGATAAGCACCTTTTGAGCACCTTTTTCCGTGAGCACCTGAGCCCGTGGAGCACACGCTTCCCGGCGACGTGCGATGTCACGAGTGTGGCGAGCGGGAATAACGGTGGGATGGAGCAGGGCGCGCCGCGCCCGCGCGAGTCCGTGCTAGGCGGACCGTGACGCCATCTTTCCCATGAGAGCCTTCAGCCGCTCCTCGCGGGCCTTCATGTAGCGTTCGGTAGTTCGGATGTCTTTGTGACGTGCGGCTTCCTTTGCCTCGTGGATCTCTGCCCCACAGTCCACCAGAAACGACACGAACTCGTGCCGGAGGTCGTGCCATGTCAATCCGCGCTTGCGTCCCTCCGGCAGCCCTGCGTGGCGGAAGAGTTGCTGCCAGCTTTTGTCGAAGCTCGCAACGAATGCGCCTGATTCTGCGCCGAACACGAACTTCTCCGCGCCGAGGTCCTTTCTCTCTTCGAGAACTTCGCGAATTCGCGGCGTCATGGCATAGACGAACTCCGGCCGGTCAGTGGTTGCCCCGCCCTTCGCGGTCTCCGGTGGAAGCGTGATCTTCCAGTTTTCAAAGTCGACGTGCTTCACTTTCACGTTCAGCATCTCGCTTTCGCGCAGTCCGAGATCTCGACCTCGCTGACGCGATCGCGGCATCCACGCCGGATTGACGGGTTCCGTGTGTTGGCACGTGGGGCGCCTGTGGGCTGCGCGTGGCGCAGCCATCGAGCGCATACGAACCGCGCGATCCGATATCGATCGTCCTGTACGGGCTCGTACGGGACCATTTCGAGACCTTCCGTGCGCACGCCGCGCCATTTCGAGACGGCGAGACGCTTCCGCGATCTTGTCGAGCAGGAGTTCCGCGACTTCCTGCGCTGTGGATGGCTCGCCGGTAGCTTCGCCCGCGTTCGGTGCGCCGCATGCGGACAGGGATCGTCTCGTCGCCTTCTCGTGCAAAGGTCGCGGCTTCTGCCCGCGGTGCGGGCGGTCGCCGGAGCCGAGCGGTCGCGCATCTCGTCGATAGGTGTTTCCGGGCGTACCGTTTCGATAATGGGTATTGGGCCGCCGAATCGGCTGCGGTACCTGCTCGCCTGGAATCACGAGTTGTGTCGGGCCGTGACCGGCGCCGCCCCGCATTATGGTGCTCGGGTTCCCGCACGGGCGCGCACGACCAGACGGCGTCCTCGACGGCCGGAGCGGCCTAATCCGCGCTGTGTGAGGGGAGGAGGGGCTGAGAGCGCGCGTTATGCTAACTCCCAGACGGCCCCAATATTTCCTATCGTCCCGGCGTTCAGGGCACGCCCGCCCGGTACCGCAGCCACACAGTTTCTCGCGCGGCCCGGAGAGGCGAGCCGCCCCACTCGTGAGGCGGCTCGGGGATCGTTCGTGCCGGTCACCGCTCTCGCACGGGCCGCGCTATGAATCCGTGGTTTCTCCCACCGCTGACGTAGAAGCCCACGATCTCGCCGCGGGCATTGATCGAGCGCGCCTGTGTGCTGGTGGCTCCGGGAACGTCGAGAGTTGTGAACCCTCCGTCCTTGCCGCGAAGAACCCGTGGAACGCGCCGGCGAGATCGCGATAGTGGCCGACGATCTCGCTCTGAGGGTTGATATCGTAGGCCAACGTCAACGTGCTGTCAGGCACGTCGAAGGGAATGAAGGTGCCGTGGTCGAGGACGTAGGAGTGTACGCTGTCGTAAAAGCCTACTATCGTCAAACCGTCAGGCGTGCTTCCCGTGTGCATTGAATTGGGAAGCGAGAACCCCGTGAACACACCGTCGCGAGATCGGGTGAACGCGTGCATCGAGTCCATGAAGTCGGTGTCGTGGTAGCAACCCAGGATCAGGCCGGTGGAAGTGATGCGTTGTGGGATTTCGTACAGATGACCCTGGATAGTGAATCTCCGTGACCTCCCCATCTCTGGACATCAGAAATCCGTGAATCGCGATCTCAGTTCCGGGACCGTGGCCGTACGTTCCGACGACGTCGCCCTGGGGGTTGATGCCCCATAACCTGGTCCATGCGGCGCCGGGAAAATCAACGACGGTTGCGACCCGTTCACGGCGCTGCAGTACAAACCCATGTCGAATACCTGCAGCGTCCACGTAGCTCCCGGAAACGTCGCCCGCGTCGTTGATGCCTTGGAGCGCCGTAGCGGTCCCTGGGAGATCGACGGTAGTAAAGGCGAACTCCTTCGCCTCGCCGTCGGCCCTGAGAACCTGTTGGTGGGCGGCGCTGAGCGCGAACGCCAAAACGAAACCCAACGGCACATACTTCTTCGCGGTAGTCATAGCCCCTCCATTTGTTTGCTGCGTGTGCGAGCCGTCGAGCAGGACGACGCGCAACCCGCGCGGAGATACGGCCTCCAAGCGCCAGTCGGTCCAGTCCCGACGATCGCCACGTCGAACATGCAGAGATCTTGCGGACGCCTCAAGTCCTTGATGCTGGTGTTACGTGCGCCCTATTGTTTATCACCGCGCATCTCCGGCCGCGCCCTGACGACCGACACGACTCTCTAGATCGACAGCGGGATGCCGCACGCTTGAATTGGGCGCGCCGTCGGCGTGCCCACGCCTGCCACGCCGCTACTCCGGCTGGAAGAAGTTCTCGAACCAACGCTGCAGCGTGAAGTTCGGCATCACTCCGACGACTCGTACGCGACCGCCGGGAAGACCGATCGAGCCAAGCGTGCCGTCGTCACGGTCATCGTCTCTGTCGTGTCCCAGCGTGAGCCTGAAATTGTCATCCGTGATGGGGACGCTCACGGCGTCAGCCATGATGGAAAAGCGCTGCGCTGGGTTGGCGAACAGCCCTTGGTCCAATGTCCGAAGTGGTGAAGGAACCGGGTCGGCGTGGTTATTGCGGGCACTGAATGCTGCGGGACCGTCGGCCCGTACCTTGATTCGGAGACTGATCGCCTTGTCTTTAACCTCGTACTGGACACGCAGCTGGCCATCTTTCTGTCGGACCATCGCGTCGAGCTCGGCGAGGCGGCTTCCTCCCGGTCCGAGAACGGCTTGATGACAGTTGAGGAACGATTCATCCGCGACTTCCGCCGCCAGCACAAGCACCTCGTTCCGTGCGAGCGCCGTGTTGCGCGCCTGATGGAGGGCGAACATCCACGGGGCCGAACCGCTAGGCGCGGCCCCTGCGCGATCGCACTGAGCCTGGAAATCGAAGCCGAGGCCCATACCTGCCAGCCCGGGCGGATTTGGAGCTGGCAGCGGGTTGGCGGTGTAACCGGGTGGCAGGATACGTTGCAGATCTTCGATCGGAACCATGGTTGTTATGCTCAACCGAGCCGCAGAGAAGAGGCGCCCCGTCGGATTGGCGAGCACCGGTGAGGTGGGTCCCTGTATCCCGGGAATCGCGGTGTCGTAGTCGTGAGACGGGGGACTTGGCACGTGTGGCCCCGGGTGAGCACTTACGACCCAGGGGCGCACGAAGCCAAGCAGTACCGCCAGCACAGCGGCACCGATAACGGCAAGAGACAACATGCGACGCATTGTGGCCCTCCTTGTGAGCGCGATCCGCGATCGTGCGGGGCGGCGTGGGGACGCGCTTCTGAAGCGGCCCTCGCCACAGATCGCGGAAACGGCGGACGAATTACCTCACCGGCTTCGATGCGGGGTTCAGGAGGCTGACCGGGGACTATCGAATGAGGATGCGTTTACGTAGCGTCTGGCGGAACGAATTCCTGGTGGGCCGAACCCGCGAAGCCGAGGAGGGCATCCGCCCGGTCGCCTCACGCAGACCCGCCCACGTCGCGCCTGTTGAGCGCAAACCACGAGCTCTCTGTGATGAGGAACGCCCGCGCCGCGCAGACAACCGCCGGAGTGGGATCTGGAACAAGTTGGTGTGGAACTCCGCCTTTGTCAACAGGTACGTGGTGGGATCCGATCCGATCGACACGCCACCGTGCTGGAGCGCGCGCACGCCAGGCTGCTTCGCCAAGGCGGCGTACTCAAAGATCGCGTGCACGCCTGCCGCCGGCAGCTCAGGGATGGACGAAGGCTCGGCGAGCGGAACCACAAGGGTCCTGCTCGGAACCCCGGTCGCCAGATCGAGATCGACGCCGACCGTGAAAAAGCGACCGTCGGCCGACCAGCCCACCTCACAATAAGGAATGCAGATCCGGCGGGCCGTCCCGCCGTCGACCGGGACTGCAAACGTCGCCACCGGTTCAGTCGCGCCTGACCCCGGCGAGTAGATGATCACCCATCGGCCGTCGGGGGAGACCATACCCTTCTCGTGCACCGGCGGCGCGTCGATTTGCTGCTGCCGCGCGCCATCCCTGCTGATGCGCACCAGTGCGTTGGCTGGTGCCTGGATCGACCGGAAGATCACGTCATCCCCTGGGCCGAACGACACTTGATCCGCACCTGAGGCAATCCGCCGTGGCGGACTCCGTCGATCCAGAGGGGCGATCCAGATGTGCGACTCTCCGTTCTCCCGAGTGGTGAAGGCGACCTCGGACTCGTCTCTGGAGATGTCGTAGTCGACGATCGAGACACCCGGAATCACCGTCCGCACAGCTCCCGTTGCAAGCTCCAGCTCGCGCAAGTCGGCGGTGTCGGAATCGGCCGCCGATCGCAGGAGAAAGAACACGCGCGAGCCTTCCCGTGACAGCCGCGGGAGCCTCGCGTACCCTTCCGCCACGATCGCCCGCTCGCCCTTCGCGTCGTGAATCCAGATAGAGCTGCGACGAATCCCGAGAGCGGTAATGAGCGAGCGGCCATCGGGCGCCACCGTCACGCCTTCCTCTTCGGTTGGCCCCGTGGTGATCTGCTCCGGTGTTCCGTCGGGAACCGCTTGGCGCCAGAGATGCGAACGGCCGCCGACTGTGGCGCCGAAATACATCCACTGTCCGTCTGGAGACCAGGCGGCGGACGTGCACATGCCGCGAGGGCCAACTTGGCGGCCCGCCGAACGGCCATCAGCCGGTACCAGGCGGCACGGCAGGCCGAAGGCGTGGGTCTGGTCCATCTCGACCACGAGAATCGACTGGCCATCCGGTGACGCGTACGCGAAGTGCGCCATCCCCAGCTGATGCGGCGGGAAGTACACGTCGTGCGCCTCGGAGCGGCTTTCGGAGGCGGCGACGATGCCCATGTGCAGGCCACCGCGAATTTCGGCGAACAGTACTCGGCCATTCGGGAGGAACGTGAGCCCGGAAGCGTTGGGCAGCAGCCGCGTCGGCTCCCCGCCAAGCACCGGCGCGATGAGCGTTCCCCACCCTGGATTCTGTGTGTACGCTACCCGCGAACCGTCGGGCGTGAATACAGGACCGAACTTCCTCTGCCCGTCGCGCGTGAGCTGCACGGACTCGCCGTTTGGCAGAAGCTTGACGTAAATCTGCCCTCTGCCCAGGAAAAAGTTCTCGCCGACCTTGAAGGTCACCATGCGCCCGTCGGGGGACAGGCTGGGGGCGAAGGCGGATTCCGTCAGGTCGGTCAGTTGGATGTAGTCCGAACTCGAAGTGATCGGACCGCGGCCGATGGAGCGAAACAGCGTCAAGGCCGCGATTGACACCAGCACGGCCACCACCGCCGTGGCGATCGTCGCGACGCGCCACCGGTTCCATCCGCGCTGCACCTTTTCGATCGTCTCGCGCGCCTCCGCGATGTTCTGCAAGCGGAGAGCACGCTCTCTCTGCAAACAGTGGCGCAAGAGCTCTCGGATCCGCGCCGGCGTCGAGGAGGGCAACGCCTTCCAGTCCGGCTCCCGCTCGAGGATGGCAGCTAACGTCTCGGCGACCGTCTGCCCCGTGAAGGGAGGCCTCCCCGTGAGCATTTCATACAGGACGCAGCCGAAGGCCCAGATGTCGGCGCGCGTGTCCACGGGCAGGCCGCGCGCCTGCTCGGGGCTCATGTAGGCCGCCGTGCCGAGAATCATGCCCACGCGCGTGGCCTCGATCGCCGTCGTCGGCGCCTGCGATACGTTCTGGCTCGATGCGACCTCGCTCGCCAACGCCTTGGCCAGGCCGAAGTCCAGCACCTTCACCAGGCCGTCGGCCGTCACCTTGATGTTCGCCGGCTTCAAATCGCGGTGGACGATCCCCTTCCGATGCGCGGCATCCAGCGCGTCCGCGATCTGTCGCGCGATCGTCCAGGCATCGCGCGGCGGGATTGGCCCGCGGCGCAGCCGATCGGCCAGCGTCTCGCCGTCGACAAGCTCCAGCACCAGCGCTGGCATGCCGCCGACATCCTCGAGCCCGTAGATGGCACCGATGTGCGGATGATTGACCGCCGCGAGCATGCGCGCTTCGCTCTCGAACCGCGCCAATCGCTCACGGTCGGCCGTGAACATGGGCGGCAACACCTTGATCGCGACGTCACGGCGAAGCTTCGCGTCGTGCGCGCGATACACTTCGCCCATGCCGCCTCGTCCAAGGAGGGACAGTACGCGGTAGCTGCCAAGCTGCCGGCCGGTCAGATCGATAATGGCGACGTCGCTGAGCCGCGTCTGGGCCGGGCCGCCGAGGAAACCGACGAAGCTGCCGGTAGACACGGGCTGATCAAGGAGTGCGCGGACCTCGCGTTCCAGCCCGACGTCGCCGCCGCAAGCATCGGCGAGGAACTGAGTCCGATCGGCCTCTGCGCACGCACAGGCGGCGTGATAGAGCTCCTGGATCCGGTCCCAACGTTCGGGTGTCATGTTGCGTGCTCCTTGCGCGGATGGAACCGAGTTGGACCAACCCGAGTTGCAAAAGCAGCGCGCTTCGCGTGATGATCTGCGCCGAGTGCCCGGATTATACGACTTTGTCCGCACTCATGCGTCGGTCGCTTCACCTCCTGTTCCCCTTGAGCGCCCGCCTAGCCGTGCCCTATCCTCAGGCGACGAGGATGACGAATCGCGCGCCGGACACCGCCCGAATCACGGAGTTGCTCCTCGCGGTGAGCCGTGGCGGACGAGAGGCCCTTGACCAGCTTGTCCCCGTCGTCTACGACCATCTGCGACGTATCGCAGGCGCGCAGCTGCGGCGCGAGGCGTCCGACCATTCGCTGCAGCCAACCGCCCTCGTACACGAGGCCTACCTCCGACTGGTCGATCAGCGGCAGGTCCACTGGCGCAACCGGGCCCACTTCTTTGGCGTGGCTGCGAGCCTGATGCGGCGGATACTCGTCGATCACGCGCGAGCGCGGCTCGCCGACAAGCGCGGAGGCGGACTCGAGCGCGTGACGTTGACGGGCGACGAGGCTGTGGATAGTCCTCGCGGAATCGATGTCCTCGCGCTGCACGATTCTCTCGAGCGCATGGCTGCATTCAATCCGCGTCAAGAGCGCATCGTCGAGTTGCGCTACTTTGGAGGACTCACCATCGAGGAGGCAGCCGAAGTGATCGGCATCTCGGAGGCGACGCTCGTGCGCGAGTGGACGGTCGCGAAAGCGTGGCTGCGGGCCGACCTGTCGGGCGTCCGTGTCGATGGCGCCAGCGGTTGATTACTTGCCTTTGACGATCGGACTACCGTCCGATGTCCATTTCTCGCAGCCGCTGGCTACGGACGACCACACGTCGGTCAGTCCTGCTTGCCTCAGTTCGAGCGCCGCACGGGCGCTGGTTTGCTCGGCCGGTCAACTGCAATATGTGGCGACCGGTTTGCCTCGAGCGCGCAGTTCCGCGGTGCGCTCCGTCAGCATGTTGGATGGAATCCATGTCGCGCCCGAAACGTGTCCGGCCAGGAATGCGCCTTCGCTGCGAACATCAACGACGACGATCGAGTTCTCTGCGCGCCGTTTCTTGAACGTGTCGAACGCCATCCGCAAATCGGGATTCGCGATTGCCTCCTCGTTGTCGGTCGCGGGCGAGGGCGAGGAGGCTGACGTCTGTCGAAGGTGGAAGGGCTCACCAGGGACCGAGAAGGTAACCGCGAGATTATCGTGATCGTCTGGTGGCTGGACCGCTCCACCGAGAGTCCGCTGGCGGATCATCAGCCTCGGCCCGGGGGGGCGACAAGTGCATCGCAGCTTCCTAACCAGCATTCGGCTGACAAATGGCTGACAATCGGTAGTGGCTGGGGGTGGATCCAGGTTGGGATGAGTAGTCGAAAACTTTAGGAAAATCGTGCGGAGTGGATTCGGGCGGGTCGCAGTTGGCCGTTAAATTGAGCTCAGAATCCAAAAATTCCCGTCGTCCGGCCGGAATGCATGGGTCCCGCCGTATCTCAGAGCTGAATAACGGACAGACCGGGAACGCGCTCGAAATGGCGCGGATTGATCGTCAGCACTGAGTAGCCGAGCGAGAGCGCGGTGGCACCGATAAGGAGATCCGCGAACGGAATCACGACGCCGCGCTTCTGCTGCTCGGCGTCCAGCTTGCCCGCAAGCTTCGCGATGTCTGTCGTCAACGGATAAATGGCCACCGCGGCAAGGAGTTCCTCGACGAAGGCCTCGCGCCGCGCCCGCCGTTCTGGCGTATCAGCACGGTGTATACCGTGAATGAGTTCGACGACGCCAACGGCCGATAAGGCTGCCTCCTGGTCGCCGGCCGTCTCGATCACGCGGTGGAGGAAGACTTGAACCGTGTCGCCGCGGCGCTCGGCCGCAATCGCGACACTCGAATCCAGGATCAGTCCCACGCAGGCGGGGTAATCGGCTCGCGGTGGCTGCCGATCACCGCTTCAAGGTCGCGTCCGAACTCGCCGTCAAGCGTGGTGTTCGAGCCGCGGCCCTTCGCCAGGCGAAGCGACTCCGACAGCAGCCGGACATTTGGCTCGGCCGCGCGAAGCACCGCCACGGCTTCGGCGTTTCGCTCGATCACAACCTCGGCGCCGGCGCGCACGCGTGCCAGGAGCGATGGAAAGTCGTTGGCTGCTTCGGCCTCAGACACGTGAATCGCAGGCTTGCTCATCAGCTTCAATTGTAAGACGTCAGTCCAACTTCAGTCCACGAACTCGTGACTCCGCGGGCCTCGATGAGCATCTTTTGAGCACTCGCGCCTCCGGAATAGGCGATTTCATTCGGAGATACGCACGTTCGGATTCGGTTCGGGACCGAGGGGTCGGAGGTTCAAATCCTCTCGCCCCGACCAATTCCCTCATTTTCCTCAGAGAATCCGCAGAAATTAGCCTGGCTGGTCACTCGGTTTTTCGTCCGGATGCCAGTCTCAGAACCGAGTGGCCGGCGCTTCAAACCGTCCCTTCATCTCGAATCTTTAGAGATTTCTCGCCGCTGTTGCTCGCGCCCTGTCCATCCCGCGACCTTTGCCAAGCAAAGCGCTACCCTCGACGCTACCCGACGTCGGGGTCGGACACTGGTTCAAGACGCCAAGAAGCTTCCGATTGGTCACCGATGAAGTGATCCGATGGCACCTTTCCGGCCGCGACGATGTCGGTCAGCCTTTTGTCGCTGGCGTCTATCCGATGCTCCTGGATGAGACGTGCGTCTTCGTGGCCGTCGATTTCGAC
>Ga0066710_100004209_pt1 | contig 12640 bp, 13 predicted proteins | sample GraSoiAngelo_159_FD_79666 | JGI IMG/M metagenome (GOLD analysis project Ga0066710, IMG submission 79666) | Grasslands soil microbial communities from the Angelo Coastal Reserve, California, USA - 14_1009_16_40cm | ecosystem: Environmental > Terrestrial > Soil > Grasslands | place: USA...
CGCTCCGCGGCGGGAACAGCATCGTCAGCAATCACTAGCAATCACTAAAAGGTCCAAACTCCAGTCGCGGGCTTTAGCCCGCGTTCCGGGAAAATGGCCAATCTCCAGGCGGCGCTCTATGAGCGCCGACAGTTCAGCAGTTTAGGAAATCGCCGGCGGTCCGTGAAGCGCAAGCGCGATAGCGCGCAGCCTCAAAAAAATAGACCGCCGCTACAGTTCAAACTGACCCACTACCGATACAGCACAGGCCTGAGGAAGGAAATCACAACAACGGCAGTGGCGGCACCCTCAGTCGCGAAGGTCCACCGGCGGACCGCCTGTACCGCTGCATCGGTGAGCGAAGGCGCAGGCCGGATCACATCGACCCCTTCGACCACACCATGCGGACTGATGTGGACCTGCAAGATCACGGAACCTTCTCCGATTGAGCGGGGCGGGTAGCCGGGATCGACGATGTGAAAGGGAAAAGCGCAGCAGATATTCGGTAGATTGAATTCGTAAGGCCCATCAGTGAATAGATTCCGCGTCCGATAAAGGAACGTTATGCTCACGCGCTGAGAGCCTTCGGCCGGCGCGAACGTCCAGTCCTTAACGGCTTGAAGTGATGGTTGAATAAAAGCCGGCATTCCGTAGATCACGCGTATGCCGGTCATCCGGCCCTGCGGATTTACAGCGCCTTCCAAGATCACAATGCCGTTCGCCACCGAATCCAGCGGAGCGTTCGGCGGACCCGCGGTTTCGAGCTGCTGTAGAAGCAGGAGAAAAACAATCAGAGGCATAAACATACAAAAATCTGAGCCGCGGACTGCGCGTCATCCGCGCAATCCGCGGCTAGAAATCATCGACCGTCATCGGGTTACGCCCTGATGCCGCCCGGACCCGGCGACCCGAGTAATCTTCGCCACGCAGTCGCGATGATAATCCTTTCCCTGGAAGACCGTTCTTGGATCGTAAGGCGCGATCCGAATGCGGCAGTGATAACACCAGATCGGTTGTAAGATTCCCCCGCCGGGCGATTTCGATTTCGCATTTTTCATGCAGACCCCCATTGGATCGATTCAAGTTTCAGAGTATCTTGCAAATTTAGACGGGAGAAGGGCCGGAACAGGTCCTCGGCGCTACATGAAATTCGGCGTGTGCAGTTCCGACATTTCCTGTGCCTCGCTGTCCGGAAAACCGATGGAGACGAGCCGGCGAATGCGGTTTTCATTCATCGTCTCGTAAAGCTGGCTGCGAGCCTTCATTCCGGCGGGCAGGCGTCCGGGCGACAGACCTCCGGCGGCCAGGATGACGAGCGATTCTTCGACAAGAGGATTCAGGCCCTTCAGGCCGGAAAGTACGGATGCCCGGTCCGTGATCGCCTGACGCAGTTTCGGTTTCAATGTGCCATCGCCCCGAAGCGCATGGCGAATGTGGTCCAAAGCGAAGTGCACATGACGCGTTTCGTCAATGCGCGTGCGCCGCGCGATCTCTCGCGTCACCGGTTCAGGCGCGTGTGCCTCGACGAAGCGCAACAAGTCCAGGAACGTGCCTTCGCCAAGAACGCTTAACAGAAAACTTGCCTGGATGAAATCCTCCTGGTCCAGGAGAGACTTCAATGAAGCCTGGGTGGAGGCCGACGAAAATTGGAGGCCGCCTCCGTTGGCGAGAGCTCTCTTGACAAAGACCTCGATGTGCCGCGCTTCGTCCCGCACCTGCGTCGAAAGAAAAAGTACGGTCTCGGCGAAATGAGGGTGGATTCGCGCGATCCATTTGGCGGGAACGTAAAGCGCCGAGTACTCGTTTTCGGCCAGAAACGTCATGAGCTGGCAGACGGCGCGTTCTAACTCTTCGTCGAGAGGCCGGAGCGCAGCCCAGGGAATATCTCGCGAGCCATCCCACTGTCCAGCCGTTGCCTGTTCGTAGAACTCCGCTGCGCTTTCGCTCCAGGCCTGATTCCGATCGAGGACATCAAAGGAAAAGTCAGGACCACCCTTTTCAACCTCCGCACCGCGCGGGGCGAATCCATCCGACGGTTGGGCTCTTTCTCGAATCTCGGCGGCGTGGCCCAAAAGCCAATCGCGGGTTTCGAATCGTCCGTCTTTGATGCTGGCGTGCTGTCCCCAATCAGGCTGGCGATCGACAAGCATCCGAAGCGCGGACCCTTTTCCGATCCGATGCGACCTCCGGCCGTCTTTCGCCGTGGTGCCGAGCCATTGATGGGCCATGAGCCTTGCCCATGCCGGCAGATCGTGTTCTAAAGACGGATTGTCCGACAGGATCTCCAAAATCTCGCCGGGCTTGAGCTTATCGAGCGCGCGCGTAATCAGAACCAGAAGGCCGTCGGCGGCAGACAGGCTTTCGGCGTCGATGCTAGTCGAAGAATTGAAGATCATCCACGGCCTCGAAGAGAACACGGTAGCCGTCCATTTGCGGGCGAATCCATCTCTTCAGGCCTTCCATGTCCAAGATCTTCCGGTCCGATGGATTGTTGTAATCCATCTTCAGCAGCGTATCGGTCCAGCGCGCAAACCGCGGCTCGTCTTCTTTGGCTCGCACGGTGAAGTTGCAGTGGCAGTATCCGGGCGAGGTCCAGATCGCGCGCACTTTGGAGCTGTCCACCAGGTTCTCGGCGAGCGCTCGCGCCCAGTACTGGTCGCCGATAGCGCCGGCGTGGACGTCGCCTTTGGTGACGGCGTTTAGTACTTCGACCTCGCTTGTCCCGGTGTCTCCGTGTTTTCCGACATCGAGGTCAAAGCGGATCGTCGTGATGTCCTTTGCGGGATCGATTCCACTTTTCTTCAGGAAGTACTCCGGTAGAATCGCGGCCTGTCCCGAGTCGCGGCTGCCCAGCGCAAAGCGCTTACCCTTCAAGTCGCGAATGCTTTCGATGCCGCTTCCAGCGCGCGCGATGATCTTCGAGGTGAAACCGACGTCGGTGTCGCGCATCGCAAGCACTCCGCATTTCCCTTCCGTCCGGCGATGAACTTTCACATAAGCGAGATTCGTATTCCACGCGATGCCGATCCAGCCGTCGAGCAGCGCGTCCACCTGCGCGTCGTAATTGGAAAACAAGACGAAGTCCATGGCAACGTGATTCGCTGTGAAATAATCTTTGATTCCTTCCCAGATCGTGACCACTTTCGGATCGTAGGCGACGACTCCAACTTTAGTTACATTCGACACTTTGAAGCTCCCGGAAAGTTAGCTGCCTGTCCGGATTGTAACGAGAATTTTGTTCTCGCTACAGAGTCAGAATAACGGCAAGCCGGCAATGGCTTTGCCAATGAAATCGTAGAGGCCATCGGTGGTCGGCGCCATAACCGAGGCCGCCCGCGCATCGCGGAAGTTCCGCTCGAGGCTAAGATCGCGGCTGAATGCGGCGCCTCCGCAAGCTCGCATCGCCTCATCGGTGACATTGAGCGCCATTTCGGCGGAAGTTGCTTTGCAACCGAGAACATACAGCATCCGGTCGTCGGAAGCTTTATCGATGCGCGTTAACGTATGGTCCAGGTATGCCCGCGCCGAATCGAGATTCAGCCGCATCCGCGCCAGGCGCGCGCGAATGCCGGGAACGCCCGACGCGAGCGTCTCGTTGAGATGCTCGAATTTGGCGCTGCTGGTGTGAGCCACTGTGGTTGCAAAGGCTGCTTCCGCAATCCCGATGGAAACGGCGCTGCTTCCAATCTGAAACCATGGAAGCACGAGTTCCATCATGATTTTGAATCCTTCGCCCTCGTTTGTGAGTCTCGAGCTCTCGTCAACGTGGCAATTGCGAATCAACATCGGGCCGCTGGAATTCCCACGAAGGCCGACTCCGTTCCACGCTCCACCCCATTGAATGCCGGGAGTGTTCCTTTCGACCAGGTACAGCGTGGAATCCATGACCGTTTTACCATCCAACGAGCCAGAAGACACAACGTAGTAATCCGCGTGGTCCGCGCTTGTGACAAACGACTTGTCGCAATTCAGGATCACACCACGATTGTTTCGTGAAGCGCGGCTGACGGGCGCCCAGAAGTGGCTACGCGAACCCCTCTCGCTGAAAGCCAGCGTTGCAATGGCTCTTCCGAATGTGATCTGTTTCAATAGGTCGACGCGCCGCGGTGAAGATGAGGCCGCGATGACCTGCGCGCCGCACACGTGCATCAGATAGATCATTGCCGTCGACGCACAATGCGCTGCGATCTTTTCCGTAATTTCGGCGAACTCCCGCATTCCGGCGCCGGCGCCGCCGGCCTCGGCCGGCATTGTGAGCCCCAGCAATCCCGATTCAGCCACTATCTTCATACACCGGTCAGGCCACTTGCCCTCGGCATCGGTACGTCGCGCTTCCTGATCAAGCACAGTTACGAGTTCGTCTTTCATCCATGGCTCCCTGTTGCATTTAGAAAAGCGTAATTGTACATCATGCTCTCTATTCAATGCTGGCCGAGCCCCCAGCCGCGGATTGCGCGTTATCCGCGGCTAAAGCTTACACCTGAGCGGAACGCCAGGGTGACGTCCGATAGATCGCCGTCACGAGCGCGCCCAGCCCAAGCAGGATAAGCAGAAAATCGATGACGCCCCCGATGAACGGTAGATTGATGGCGATGAAAATCGGCAGCAAACCTGCCAAAAGCACCAACGCAAACGACGGCTGCTCGAGGCCTTGGCCGCCTAGCAGCGATCGCCCCAGAAAAGCGGCGATCACAATTTTCGCCATATAAGCGGCCGTAATCCAAAGCGCAAGTGTCAGCAGCCCGATCGGAAGCCCGATGAGCGTGATTCCGGCGACGATTGCCGCCATCGGCGGCACCACGAGGGCAAGGAAACCCACTCCGGCGGCCATCAGCAGAGCGCGGCCCGAGTCCAGGCTCACGCGCGCCAGCGCAGGGGCAAGCCAAAACACAGCCAGTCCCGTAATAAAAGCGGCGGCGAACCAGATGGCCTGCCACACGTAGAAGGAGGCCGTCGCATATTTGCTGGGCCTGGGCTCACGGACCCGGATATCGGTCTTACCGCCAATCGTTGAGCCCGTGTCAACGTGGACGTTTTCGGTTTTACGAACGGTGGCGGTGAGATTGCCGCCAATGTGGGATGGCGCGAACACGTTCACCTGGTCCGAGCGCACCAAGACATTGCGCTCTACGTTCCCATGAAGGTCTAATCGTCCACTGTAGGCCGTGAGATCTCGCCCGATATTCCCTTCGATGTTGGTTACGGCACTGAACAGGATCGCGTTTCCGGCGACACGCGCTCCGTTCCCGATCCCAGCATCCTGGGCAACCCCAAAGAGATTTCGCGCGATCTGTCCCCTGGTCTGCACGGATTGACCGACCCCAATCACGGTGCCTTCCACGGACCCTTCGTTATCGACACGTTGGGCGAAAGCGATCACATTGCCTTTCACCGTTCCCCGGACGCTGATCCGCCGAACAAACGCGATCAGGTCACCGTTGACGGTGCCGTCGACGTTGACAGAGTCGCCAAAGACGACCAACGTGTCATCCACTGTCTCACCTGCGGGGACATTGAGTGTCTGACGGCTCTGCCGCACATCAATGGCCTGACCTGAAGTAGAGAACACCGTCAATATCGCAATCACACCCAGAACTGCATTCGTTGCCATGGAGCGCCGGAACAACATGATCATCGCGATCAACACGAGTACAGTGAGCGCAGCGAAGCTCGCTCGATTGAGAATGGACTCCATCGTGGAACCTCCTTCGGGGAAGACGTAGACGATCGCGTTGAGCAACAATGTCAGTTGCCCTGATGTTCGCATGGGATCCAGCCAGTCTAGATTCGAAGGCAGCCCGAAATTCCCAACGAATTCCCACACAACTCGAAGCGCAGCCGCTATGCCCATCACCACTGCGCCAAGTCTCCCCAGGCCCACGAGCTCAGCGCCCGGTGCAGCCGCGGGCTCCAGCTCGCGTTCCGGTGCTTCGAGCTCTTGGAGACACTGGATCAAGACGCGGCATTCCAGGCGGAGCGCCTCCACCAATTGCCGGCAAGCCGCACACGTCTCCAGATGCTCACGGGCCTGCCGGGCCTCCTTTTCCGGCAGCTCACCGTCGGCATACACCGCACATGTGAATTCATCTAGACAGGCCACTTCCGTTCTCCTTTTTGAGCTTCTGCCGGAGTTGTTGCTTGCCCCGGAAAATCAATGTCGCGACGTGATTGCGGCCCAACCCCAGCGCGGCCGCAATTTCGTCGTAACTGAGCTCGTTGTAATAGGCCAGCACCAGCGGCACGCGATACTTCTCCGGTAGTTGGCTCAACGCATGACGCACGTCGTGACCCCGCTCGGCGGCTAGTAATTCGCCAAGCGGGCTTGGCCGTCCGGACGCTCCCTCGTATCCTTCCGGCTCTTTGAATTCGAACAACCGCCTCTCGGTGCCTCGCCGGCGCAGCAAGTCAATACAGTGATGGCCTGCGATTCCCAGTAACCACCGTGAAAGTGGAAGCGCGGGATCGTAGCTGCCGAGCTTGCGTTGCGCCCGCAAGAACACTTCGTGCGTTGCGTCTTCCGCCGCGTCAAAAGAGTTCAGCAAATACCGGCACAAGCTGAAGACGCGGCGGTAATACGCCTTATAGATCTCCGCAAAGTCCGGTTCAGAAGGTGCTTGAGGGTTCACCGTCGCGTACATGTGTTGCTGGTTCTTTATACGACCGGATGTGGAAAAAATTTCAACTTTTGCTGTAGGGGCGTCTATTTTTTGAGGCTGCGCGCTATCGCGCTTGCGCTTCGCGGACCGCCCCCGGAGTCTGGACATTTTGGTGATTTCTGACGATGCTGTTGCACCCGACCCCGAGCTGCCGAAGGCGGCAGGGGGTCGCTCACACAGGCCCGCACGACAGTACACTTCGTTCAGATGTTCTTAAGTTAGCGCGTACGAGCCCGCGCCCGGGCTACGTTCTTACGCCGCGCCGCGGCAATCCCGGCTCACATCGTTGCGAACTTCCTTGACCTGGACACCCGGTTCGCATTAACCTACCGATCGGTCGGTAGGTCGATCCGGATGCGTTCGAAACGGACAAAACAGAGTAACGGCAACGGCGGTTTTACGCGCAATCGCGTTTTTGAGATTGCGGCCGAGGTCTTTCACCGCAAAGGTTACGACAACACCTCGATGAGCGACATCGCCAGTGCGGCGGGTCTGACCAAGGCGGGTCTTTATCATCATATCGACAGCAAGGAGAGCTTGCTCTACACGGTTCTGGATTACGGGTTGGATTTGACCGAGTTCTACGTGGTGAAGCCGCTTCAAGAGATTGCGGATCCCTTGGAGCGTCTGAAGAAGATGATCGATCTTCACCTGCATCTGGTCTTGGAGGAGCGCAACTTGGAAGTCACGGGGCTTCTCCACGAATGCAAGACGCTTTCAGCCGCGGACCGCGCGAGAGTCAATCGGCGGAAAAAAGAATACGTGCGAATGACGGCGAAGCTGATCGCCGATGTCGCCAAGGAACACAACATCAAAGATGTGAATCCGAAGCTGGCGGCGTTCGCGCTGCTGGGAATGCTGAACTGGACCTATCAATGGTTCAAGGCAACCGGACCGATCCGATGCGACGAGATCATTGCCGGCTTTCAGAAGATCTTTTTACTGGGAATTCTCGGAAGGGCGTGGGAAGACCTGCCGGACCCGTCGCAGGCGGCGGCAGCCCGTTAAGGAGAAGAAATGGACCGAATCGCGATTTTCGATACGACACTCAGAGATGGGGAACAATCCCCAGGCTTCAGCATGAACGTAGAAGAGAAGTTGCAGATGGCGCGGCAACTGGAGCGGCTTCAGGTGGACGTGATTGAGGCCGGGTTCCCGGTCGCGTCTGAAGGGGACTTCGAAGCGGTAAAGAAAATATGCGCGGAGATCCGCAGCGTGACCATTGCCGCGTTAGCCCGCGCCGTGCCCCTGGATATCGATCGCTGTTGGGAGGCATTGGAGGGGGCAAGACGTCCTCGGATACATACGTTTCTGGCTACCAGCGATATCCATCTCAGGCACAAGCTCAACAAGAGCCGGGGAGAGGCGCTCGACATCGCCGTCAAAGCCGTGGAGCGCGCCCGGCGATTGTGCGACGAGGTCGAATTCTCCGCCGAGGACGCGGGCCGCACGGAGATCAATTATCTTTGCACGGTGTTCGATGCCGTCATCGATGCGGGCGCTACCATCGTCAATGTTCCCGACACGGTGGGTTATCAGACTCCAGTTGAATATGGGCAGCTCATACGGACGCTGCGCGACCGTCTCAAAAATGCGGATCGCATCACGATCAGCACGCATTGTCACGACGATCTCGGCCTCGCTGTCGCCAACAGTCTTGCCGCTATCGAGAATGGGGCTCGGCAGGTGGAATGCGCCATCAATGGAATGGGAGAACGCGCAGGCAACGCGGCGCTGGAAGAGATTGTCATGGCGATTGACACGCGGAAGCGCTACTACAACGCAACCACAGGAGTCAAAACGCAGGAGCTTTACCGTTCGAGTCAGATGCTCAGCCAGATCACAGGCAAGCCGGTTCAGGTGAACAAGGCCATCGTCGGCGCGAATGCATTTGCTCACGAAGCCGGAATCCATCAGGATGGAATGCTGAAAGCGTCAGTGACGTACGAAATCATGACGCCGGAGACGGTTGGTGTGCCGCGCAGCATGATTGTTCTTGGCAAACATTCCGGACGCCATGCGTTGGAAGCGCGGTATCGCGAGTTGGGCTATACGCTCAAACGCGAAGAGCTGGAACGGGCCTACATCGCGTTCCTGCGGGTGGCGGACGGCAAGAAAAGAATCGATGATCAGGATCTAATTTCGATACATGAAAGCGCGAATTGCATGCCTGCCGGGTGATGGCATCGGCCCGGAGGTGCTGCGGGAAGCCCGCCGGGTTTTCGATGTCATCGCCGGGGAACACAACCACGAATTTGAGTTCGTCGAGGCCGATATCGGCGCGATCGCGATGGAGCGGCACGGTACGGCTCTTCCGCAAAGCACTCAAGACGTCTGCCTGACAGCTACGGCTGTTTTCTTGGGAGCTGTCGGCGATTCGAAATACGACCATCTGCCGCCTGCCGAAAAGCCCGAGCGTGGGCTGCTGGACCTGCGGAAGTTGCTCGGAAATTATGCGAACCTCCGCCCGGTGACGGTCTTGGAGGCATTGGTCGATAGCTCCCCGCTTCGCCGGGAGTCGGTTCGCGGCGTGGACTTGATGATTGTACGGGAACTGCTGGGCGGGATTTATTTCGGATCGCCCCGCGGTATCGAAGACGGAAACGCGTTCAACACCGAGATCTATAGTCGTGACGAAGTGCGGCGCGCGGCGCGAATCGCATTCAAACTCGCCCGGCACCGGAGGCGCAAGGTGACTTCGGTAGATAAAGCAAACGTGCTGGAAACTTCCATGTTGTGGCGCGAGACATGCGCCGAAGTGGCCAAGCAGTTTCCGGATGTCTTGCTGCAAAACATGTATGTGGATAACTGCGCCATGCAACTGATCGCGAAGCCGCAGCAGTTCGATGTCATATTCACCAACAATACGTTCGGCGATATTTTGAGCGGCGAGGCATCGATGCTCGCCGGAAGCCTCGGCCTGCTTCCGTCGGCGAGCATCGGCGGGAATGTGGGGCTGTATGAGCCGGTCCATGGGTCGGCCTCCGACATCGCTGGGAAGGGAATTGCCAACCCTCTGGGCGCTATCTCCTCGGCGGCCATGTTGCTGGAGCATTCGCTGGAATTGACCCGCGAAGCCACCAAGGTGGAACGCGCTATCGTCAAGGTCCTCAGCCGCGGCTACCGGACGCCGGATCTCAAGAGCCGGAGCGTCCGCGAGAAATCCAGGGAGCGGATCGTTTCCACCAAAGAAATGGGCGAGCTGATCTGCGATTACATTCGAATGCCGGATGCGACATGAAACCCAAAGACTCAAAGGCACGAGGGCACAAAGTGGCTCCGTTTAAACCATGAAGACGCTTTACGACAAAATCTGGGACGCCCACATCGTTGTACCCGAGGCGGATGCGCCAGCCATTCTCTACATCGATCTTCACCTCATCCATGAGGTAACGACGCCGCAGGCATTTGCGGAGCTGCGCCGGCGGGGCCTCCGAGTTCGCCGGCCGGACCGAACCTTCGCGACGATGGATCACTCGATCCCCACGACCAGCCGCTCTCTGGACGGCTTTGATGACATGGCCGCCAAGCAGGTGCGCCGGCTCGAAGCAAACTGTAAGGAGTTCGGAGTCCCGTTGTTCGATCTGAATAGTCCACGGCAGGGCATCGTGCATGTTATCGGGCCCGAGCTAGGCCTGACGCAGCCGGGTCAAACGATCGTCTGCGGCGACAGCCACACATCAACGCATGGCGCTTTCGGCGCATTGGCTCATGGGATCGGAACCACTGAAGTGGGAATGGCGCTTGCGACACAATGCCTGCTCGCGCGGAAATCGAAGAATTTCGCGTTGCACTTTGACGGACATCTTCAGCCCGGCGTGACAGCCAAAGACATGATCCTGGCGCTGATCGGACAGATCGGCACCGGCGGCGGCACCGGCTGTGTTTTCGAGTTCAGCGGATCGGCCGTGCGCGCCCTGGACATGGAAGCGCGTATGACCATCTGCAACATGTCCATCGAAGGAGGCGCCCGGGCGGGATTGATTGCGCCCGATGACACGACGTTCCAGTACCTTGCCGGGCGCGAGTTTTCGCCGAAGGGCAGCGCTTGGGATGAGGCGGTCGCGCGCTGGAAACAACTGCCGTCCGATGAGGGCGCGAACTACGACCGCACCGTCAGCATCGACGTTTCGAACCTGGAACCGATGATCACCTACGGCACCAATCCCGGCATGAGCATTCCTTTGACCGGCCGCGTACCTGCTCCCGAGAACGCTGCGGACCGGGCGGCACTGGAGTACATGGCGCTTGCTCCGGGTCAACTTCTGCTCGGGCATCCTGTCGATGTCGTCTTCATCGGTAGTTGCACCAATAGCCGTCTATCCGACCTGCGAAGCGCGGCTCAACTGCTCCGCGGGCTTAAGGTGAGCCCTTCGGTGCGAATGCTGGTTGTGCCGGGATCATTTGAAGTGAAGCGGCAGGCCGAGGCCGAAGGCCTGGATCGCATCTTCAAAGAAGCCGGCGCCGAGTGGCGTGAAGCGGGCTGCAGCATGTGCATTGCGATGAATGGCGACGCGGTCCCACCCGGCAAAACGTCGGTCAGCACGAGCAACCGGAATTTCGAGGGACGCCAGGGAAAAGGCGCCCGCACGTTGCTCGCATCGCCGCTGACGGCCGCTGCCAGCGCGATCGAAGGATGTGTTGCCGATCCTCGCCGTTTCGGAGGATTGTCATGAAGGTTTCATCACGTGTCGTATGCGTGCCCCGCGAGAACATCGACACGGATCAGATTATTCCTGCGCGATTCTTGAAGGTGACGGACAAGGCCGGCATTGGAGAACACCTGTTTGAAGATCGTCCCGATTTCCGCGTCCCCAAAGGCTCCGCGATTCTTGTCGCCGGAGGCAATTTCGGCTGCGGCAGCTCTCGCGAACATGCCGTGTGGGCTCTGATGGACTTCGGTTTCAAAGCCGTGATCTCGACAGGTTTTGCCGATATCTTCCGTCAAAATGCGTTGAAGAATGGTTTGCTTCCCATCGTCGTCGATCGCGAAACCCACGCCTTGTTGCGCCCGGATACCGTAGCGGCCATCGACCTTGCCGCCCAGACGCTCTCCATCGGCGACGGTCCAACCGTGACCTTCCCCATCGACTCGTTCTCGAAAACCTGCCTCCTCGAAAATCTCGACGAGCTCGGCTACATCCTCAAACACGAACAAGCCATCACCGCATTCGAAAACCGGAAATAGCTGCCGCCGAGCGCACTGTAGCGGCGGTCTTATGACCGCCGGCAGTCCAGCGGACTGGCGATCCACGCCGTTCATAGACCGCCGCTCCGAGTGGGAACGTTGAGATGGCTGCCGGAAGCCGGAACACCAGCGGCAGCCTTCCAATTCCCATGCTATTCTTTCCATTTGCCGGGCCGTTAGCTCAGTTGGTAGAGCATCTGCCTTTTAAGCAGGGGGTCGCTGGTTCGAATCCAGCACGGCTCATGAGGATCATCAATCATTTAGGCGGGTCCAAAAGCCCCGCCTTTTTTCATGTCCACACGAATGTCTACACGGGCGCGGTTTGGTCGCGGTTTTCGTACATTCTACGCGTGCTCAGAAAGGCAGCTTGCCGGGTCGGTAGTGTTGAGAATTACTTCCATTTTCTACGGGGGGTCCTTTGACAATCCCTTTGATCTGGTTTTGGCTCTCGATCACCTGATTGTGGGGCGTGCACGGGAAAGAAAAAGAGATGCCCCCTGTGCTCTTCGCTGTGGCGGTCTAACAAGTAGCACAGGCGCTGGGTCAACAGTGCCTCCGGACCGTCGTTAGATGAGCACCATATTCCCAACCTGTGCTATTTACAATCACCCATCCATCCTTTATAAACGCACCGGTTTCCACCAGAATCCCAAATGTGGTCTGGAGAGTATTGGCTTGGCGTTCATTTTTCATATACTGGCGCGCCAATGAGGCGCAATTCGGGATATACCCGCTCCGCCAGCCGCGCCAAGGCAGCCTGGTCGCCGCTGCTCCAGGCTTTCAACAGACTCGTGATTTCAGCAGAGGATTCGCCCGA
>Ga0066710_100004210_pt1 | contig 12640 bp, 10 predicted proteins | sample GraSoiAngelo_159_FD_79666 | JGI IMG/M metagenome (GOLD analysis project Ga0066710, IMG submission 79666) | Grasslands soil microbial communities from the Angelo Coastal Reserve, California, USA - 14_1009_16_40cm | ecosystem: Environmental > Terrestrial > Soil > Grasslands | place: USA...
CGGCGAGCGGACCTCCGTCCTCCGGTCGCTTCCAAAGGAGCAGGCGGCGATCGCTCCGGGCCACCTCCGGCGCCCCCACCGGTTCGCGGCGCTCGTGGCGCTCACGGCCCTGGCCGGCGTGGCGCTCGCGCTCGCGCTGACCACGGACGTCGGGCAGCAGGGGCGCGGGCCGGCGCCGGCGCGCGCGAGTGGCCCGCTGACGCAGGTCGTGCCCATCGCCGCGCACGACTATGACCCCTACGGCACGGGCAACAAGAGCGAGCACCCGTTGGAGACCGGGAACGTGCTGGACAGCGACCGCCAGACCACCTGGGCGACCGAGCAGTACTCGTCCGGCACGCTCGCGCCGAAGCCGGGCGTGGGGATCTACGTGGACGCCGCCAAGCCGATCGCCGCGCGCCGGCTCGACATCAGGACGCCCACGCCGGGGTTCCTCGCCCGGATCTACGGGTCCGACGCACAGCTCTTCAGCGGCGCGGGCTCGGACACCTTCGCCAGCTGGGGCCAGCCCCTCGCGTCGGTCACCGTCGGGCCGCTGAAGCACATCTACCTCAACACCCACGGGCGGGCGTACCTGCACTACCTCGTCTGGATCTTCAGGCTGCCGCCCGGGCAGAACCAGGCCGAGATCGCGGCGATCCGGCTGCTGCGCTAGCCGCGTTCCTTCAGAACCGGTACCGGCGCTCGGCCTCGTGCCGCTCAAGCGCGAGGGCGACGAGCCTGTCGATCAGCTCCGGGAAGGGCACGCCGCTGGCCTCCCACAGCTTCGGGAAGACGCTCGTCTCGGTGAAGCCGGGCATCGTGTTGAGCTCGTTGACCAGTACCACGTCGCCGTCCTCCACGAAGAAGTCAACGCGGGCCAGCCCGGCGCAGCCGACGCGCGTGAACACCTCGGTGGCCAGCTCACGCACACGTTCCCGGACCTCGGGGTCGATCGGGGCGGGGACCACCAGCTCCATTCCTCCGGGCTCGTACTTGGCCTCGTAGTCGTACCAGTCCGCGTCCACGACGATCTGGCCGGGCTCCGACGCCTCCGGCGTCTCGTTCCCGATTATCGAGCATTCGACCTCCAGCCCGTCGGACATCGCCTCGACGATCACCAGCGGGTCGTGCCGGAAGGCGTCCGCGAGCGCGGCGTCGAGGTCGCCGGCGGACTCGACCTTCGAGATCCCGACCGACGACCCGAGCCGCGACGGCTTGACGAACACCGGCAGCCCGAGCCGCTCGAGCTCGGAGCGATCGTCGCCCTCCCGCAGCCCCGCGTAGTCGACCTGCGGGACGCCGGCGTGCCCCATGAGGTCCTTGAACGTGACCTTGTCCATGCAGAGCGCCGACGCGAGCACGCCGGCGCCCACGTACGGGACGTCCGCCACCTCGAGGAGCCCCTGCACGGTCCCGTCCTCGCCAAACGGACCGTGGAGCACGGGGAACACGACGTCCGCGCCCAGCAGGCCGCCGCCCGGCTCGACCGCGACGGGCCCGTCGTGGCTCCAACCGCCGTCGCGCGCCAGCCGCACGTCGAGCGCCTCGTGGCCGGCCGCCTCCAGGCCGCTCCGCACCGCGGCCGCCGACGCCAGCGAGATGTCGTGCTCGCTGGACCGGCCGCCCGCCAGGACGGCGACCCTCACGGGCCCGTGGGCGTCGTGGTGCCGCCGCCGTTCTTCTTGCCCTTCTTCTTCCCCTTCTTGCCTACGAAGATCGTGACGTTCGAGCCCTTGTTCTCCTTGGACCCGCCGCTCGGGCTCTGCCGGATCACCTTCCCGGCCTCGCTCGCATTGCCCGAGATCTCGGTCACCGTGACCGAGAAGCCAGCCGCCTTGAGCGCGTTCGTCGCATCAGCGGTGGACTTGCCGGTCACGTCGGGCACGCTCACCTGCGGCGTCCCGCGGGAGACGTTGATCGTCACACGCGTCCCCTTCGCCACCTTCACGCCGGCGCTCGGGCTCTCGGAGATCACCTGGCCCTTCGGCTGCGTCGAGTCCTGCTTGACCGAGGAGACCTTGAAGCCGGCGTCCTCGAGCGTCGATCTGGCCACGCTCTCCTGCTTGCCGACCACGTCGGGGACGGCCACGAGCTCCGGCCCGGAGCTAACGACCACCTGGACCCGCGACCCCACCGGCACCTGGCTCAGCGCGACCGGCGTCGTCGAGATCACGAGGCCACGACTGACGTCCGAGCTGTGCTCGAACGAGGTGTTCGCGAACAGGCCCTGTTTCTTGAGGATCTTGATCGCCTGGTCGAGCGGCTTCCCCGTCACGTCCGGGACGCTCGTCAGGCCAGGCCCGTTGGACACCCTCAGCTTGACCGTGGACGACTTCTCGACGGTCTTCCCAGCCGTCGGATCCTGGGAGACGACGATCCCGATCGGGCGGAAGCTCTTCACCCGCACGATCTGCGGCCGCAGGCCGACGTTGACGAGCTGCGCGGCCGCCTGCGGTGCCTCGCGGCCCACCTCGTTCGGCACCTTCACCTGGTCCGGTCGCGTCAGCAGGTACGCGAGCGCAGCTCCGCCGAGCAGGAGAAACAGCAGCAGGACGAGCCACGGCCAGCGCTTGCGTCCCTCCTCCTCCGGCGGCGCGACCGGCGCCCACCCCTCCGTGTAGCCGCCACCGCCCGCGCGGATCGCGCTGCGCGCTTCCTCGAGTGCCGCGATGAACGCGTCCGCGCTCTGGTAGCGGTGCGCGGGATCCTTCGCGATCGCCCGCATCACCGCGGCCTCCAGGACGGGGTGGATGTCCGGCCGCAGCTGGCTGAGCGGCTGCGGCACGTCGTTCACATGCTTGAGCGCGATCGCCACCGCGCTGTCCCCCGTGAAGGGAACGCGGCCGGCGAGCATCTCGTACAGCATGATCCCGATCGAGTAGAGGTCCGACCGGTGGTCGACCGGCTTGCCCTGCGCCTGCTCCGGCGAGAGGTACTGCGCCGTGCCCATGATCGACCCGGTCTCCGTCATCTCGGAGGCGCCAGCGCGCGCGATCCCGAAGTCCGTGACCTTGAGGCTGTCGTCGACGGCCACGATCACGTTGTGGGGCTTGAAGTCGCGATGGACCACGCCGCGCTTGTGCGCGAAGCCGGCGGCGTTCAGGATCTGGATCCCGAAGTTGATCGCCCGCTCCTGGCTGAGCGGCGCCTCCTGGCGCAGCAGCTCGCGCAGCGTCCGCCCGGGCAGGTTCTCCATCGCGATGTAGTAGGTGCCGTCGTGCTCGCCGCGGTCGTAGACCGAGACGACGTTCGGGTGCTGGAGCCCCGCAGCGGCCGAGGCCTCGCGGCGGAAGCGCTCCACGAACTGCTGGTCGCGCGCGAAGCGCCGGTGCAGGACCTTCAGCGCCACCTGCCGGCCGAGGTGCTCGTCGTCGGCCAGGTAGACGTCCGCCATCCCGCCCGAGCCGATCCGGCCGCGGACGCTGTAGCGCGCGTCGACGACACTGCCGTCGGCTACCTCAGCCATGGAGCAGCGTCTCCATCACCTGCTTCGCGATCGGCGCTGCCACCGTGCCGCCCTGGCCCGAGGTGCGCTCGACCGTGGCCGCGATCGCAACGCGCGGGTGGTCGACCGGCGCGAACGCGATGAACCACGCCTGGTTCGACGTGCCGCCGGCGACCTCGGCCGTACCGGTCTTGCCGGCCACCTGGATCCCCGACAGCGCGCTCGCGGTACCCGTCCCCTCCTGAACCACCTTGCTCATCATCTGGGCGAGCGCGGACGCCGAGCCGCCGCTCATGACCTGCGAGCGAACCTTCGGGTTGAAGGTCTCGCGCACGGTCCCGTCGGAGGCGACCACGCGATCGACGAGCCGCGGCTCCATCAGGGTGCCGCCGTTCCCAACCGCCGCCGCGACCAGCGCCATCTGGAGCGGGGTGACCTGGAGGCGCTCCTGGCCGATCGCCACGCGCCCGATGTCCACGGCGTCGCCCGACCCGAGCAGCCGCTGTCCCTTGAACACGCCGCTCGGGGTGATCTCGCCGCTCGGCAGGTCGAGTCCGAGCCGGGAGCCGAACCCGAAGCGGCTCATGTACTTGTACATCGTGTCCTTCCCGAGCTTCTCCCCCACCTCGCCGAAGACCGTGTTGACGGAGTGCGTGAGGCCGTCGGTCAGCGAGATCGTCCCGAAGTTGGCGCCGCCGTCGTTCTGCAGCGGCACGCCGCTGATGATCTTGTTGTTCTGCCCGCTGATCAGCGAGTCCGGCGTGTAGCGGTGGCTGTCGAGCGCCGCCGCGGCGGTCACCACCTTGAACGACGAGCCCGGCGGGTAGCGGGCCTGGGTGGCGCGGTTGAACAGCGGTGACGAGGGGTCGCTGTTGAGCTGCTGATAGTGGTTCGGGATCTGGTTGGGGTCGTAGTTCGGATAGCTGTACATCACCCGGATGGCCCCGCTGGAGGGATCGAGCGCGACGATCGACCCGCGCTGCCCTCCGAGGGCGGAGATGGCCGTCCGCTGGGCGTTCGGATCTAGCGTCGTGTGGAGGTCGTCGCCCTCCTTGGTCCCGCCGCCGAGCTGGTCGACCAGCGACTTGAACTCGTTCTCCTGGCCGGTCAGCTCGCGGTTGAACGACTTCTCGAGGCCGGCGTCGCCGCGCGAGACGAACGAGTAGCCCACCGCGTGCGAGAACAGCGACCCGGTCGGGTAGCTGCGGAAGTAGCGGAGCGTCTCGCCGCCGCCGACGCGGTGGTTGATCGCGAGCTTCGTGCCGTCGCGGGCCAGGATCAGCCCGCGCGGGATGCGCTCGGCCTGGAGCAGCGGGCGGCGGTTGTGCGGGTTGTCCTGGAGCCCCCTCGCACCGAGCACGCTCGACCACGAGGTCGCCGCGATCAGCACCGCGAACAGCAGCACGAAGAAGCCGAACAGCCTGCCGATCTGGCGGTTCAAACCAGGCCTCCCCGGGCCGCCGCCGGATCGCGCCGGGCCCTGTCGGAGACCATCAGGAGCAGCGCCAGCAGGATGAAGTTCGCGACCAGCGAGCTGCCGCCGTAGGACACGAACGGGAGCGTGACGCCCGTGAGCGGGATCACGCGGGTCACGCCGCCCACGATCACGAAGACCTGGAGCGCGAACACCGCGGTCAGGCCCGTGGCGAGAAGCTTCGCGAAGCCGTCGGTGGCGAGTGTGGCGGTCTTGAACCCGCGCGCCACGAAGATCAGCGCGATCACGATGATCGCGGCGCCGCCGAAGAGCCCGAGCTCGTTGACGATCACGGCGAAGATGAGGTCGGTGTGGGCGGCGGGGATGATCGGATGGCCCTTCGTGATCTCGAGCAGCGACTGCCCGAACCCGCGGCCGAAGAGGCCGCCGTCGGCCTGCGCGAACACGCCCTGCGCGACCTGGTAGGCCTTGCCGTCCACGAGGCTCGGCTTGAACGGGTGAAGCCAGGACTCCACGCGGTCGTGGACGTGCGGCACGTGCTGCGCGAGGTACGCCGCCCCGCCGGCGAACAGCGCCGTGCCCGCCAGGACGAGCGACATACGCGACGTGGCCACGTAGAGAAGCGCGAGGAAGCCGCCGAAGAACATGATCGCGCTGCCGAGGTCGCGGATCACGACGAGCATGAGCATCGCCAGCACCCAGACCACGAGCATGGGCCCGAAGTGCTTCAGCGAGAGCCTGAGTAACCGCCCGCGCACCAGCACGTCGCGCGTCTCCGACAGGTAGCTCGCGAGGAAGATGATGATCGCGAGCTTCGAGAACTCGGTCGGCTGGAACTGCACCGGGCCGATCCCGACGCCCAGGTAGGCGCCGTTCGTCACCCGGCCGACCCCCGGCAGGCGCGGCGCGAGGAGGATCCCGATTCCGACGGCGGCGATCGTGTAGCGGTAGCGCTCGAGGCTCCGGAGATCGCGGAGGAACAGGATCGTGGCGCAGAACAGCGCCAGCCCGATCCCGAACCACACGGCCTGACCCAGTGCGCGGTGCGGCGAGATCCGGTAGATCTCGACGAGGCCGAAGGCCGCCAGCAGGGCGCAGAGCGGAAACAGGTACGGGTCCGCGTCCGGCAGCCGCGCGCGAATGAAGATGTGCCCGAACACGCAGGCGCCGAGGAAGATCGCCCCGTAGGTGATCGTCACCTTGTTGATGTCTCGCGAGCGCGTGATCAGGACCGCCGTGAAGCCGGCGGTCACGAGCAGCGAGACGGGCAGGAGGCCGAACAGCTCGCGGTTGCGGGCCGACATCAGCGCGGCGTTCCCGCTCGCTCGAGCTGGCGCAGGCGGCTGACCGCCTCGGAGCGCGAGCGGAGCGTGTGTCCGAGCAGCGCCTTCCGCTGCCTTTGGTTCGTGATGGACGAGGCCGGGACGTCGCTCGCGTATTCCTCCGTGTACAGGTGGATCCCGAGCGGCAGGTCGTACGGCAGCCCGCGGTACAGGGTCATAACGCCCCGGCTGTCGGTCCCCAGGAAGTAGAACTGCCGGCTTCCCACGTACAGGCCGACGATCGCCGCCGCGACCGCGACGAGCACCAGCGCACCCGCCACGCCGCGGCGCGCGCCCCGCCAGCGCGGGGGCCGCGCGTAGCGCCGCTCGGCCACGCTCGGCGGCACGACCCGCACTTGGCGCCGGGGCGCTTCCTCGCCGGCTGCCGCGCGCGCCCGCTCGGCCTCGTCGCGCCCCAGGGCCATCGTGCCGGCCGCCGCCGCGGCCTCGGCGCGCTTGCGGTCGGCCTCCTCCGGCGACAGCGCCACCGTGCCCTGCTCGCTCGTGTCGCCTGAGTCCCCGGCGTCCTCGGACGGCTCGCCGTCGCTCCCGAGCCGGAACATGACCACCGTGATGTTGTCCCTGCCGCCGTTCTCGTTGGCGGCCTGGACGAGCTTGCGCGCGGCGTCCTCGAGCGAGCTCCGCGACTCGAGGATGGCGGCGATCTCGTCCTCGCTCACCATCGCGGAGAGGCCGTCGGAGCAGAGCAGGTAGACGTCCCCGTCGCGTCCGGGATCCGTGAAGGTCTCCACCTCGACGTCGGGCTCAGGGCCGAGCGCGCGCGTGATGATCGAGCGCTGCGGGTGGTTCTCCGCCTCCTCCGGGCTGAGCCGGCCCTGCCGGACCAGCTCCTCGACCAGCGAGTGGTCCTCCGTCAGGCGCTCGAGCCGCCCGTCGCGCAGCCGGTAGAGCCGGCTGTCCCCGACGTGGCTGACCGCCACGTCGCGCCCGGAGACCATCACCGCGGTGAGCGTCGTGCCCATGCCGGCGTGCTCGGTGTTCCCCTGGGCCCGCTCGTAAATGCGGCGGTTGGCCTCGCGCGCGACCCCGGCGAGGCGCTCCTCCGGCGGAGCGGACTCGTCCTGCTGGTCGAAGGCTTCGACCGCTATCCGGGAGGCGACCTCCCCCGCCCGGGCGCCTCCCATTCCGTCTGCGACGGCGAAGACCGGCGCGCGCTCGAGGTAGGAGTCCTCGTTGCTCTGCCGCTGCCGGCCGACGTCGGTGAGGCTTGCCTTCTCGACTACTTGCAGGGCCACCGCGTCACTCCTGGTAGCGGTACTCGGTGTCGCCGATCCGGATCGCGTCGCGCGGCTGGAGCTGCTCCGGGCGGTCGATCTGGCGCTCGTTCAGGTAGGTGCCGTTTGTCGAGCCGAGGTCCTCGATGAACATCGCGTCGCCGCTCGGGAAGATGCGGGCGTGCGCAGACGACGCGAAAGGATCCTCGATCAGCACGTCCGCCGTCGGGGCTCGACCCAGCGTTGCCTCGCCGTTCAGCTCGAAGACCGTGCCAGGCTCGTGGCCCATCGCCGCCACGATCTCCAGGCGCGGGTGGAGGCCCGGCGGCAGCCCATCCGTGCCGTGCGTGGCCGTGTCGCGATCGTCCACGATCCGCCCGCGACGCCGGCCCGCCACGTCGCGAAGCGCGCTCCAGGCGACCCACAACAGGAACAGGTAGAGCACGGCCAGGAAGCCGAACTTGAGCGCGACCGCGACGGGATCGGTATGCACGACTACTCCAGCTCGAAGGTGAGCTTCGCGAGGCCGAGCGTCAGCTCGTCACCCGGCCGCAGCACCGCCTCCTCGACCCTGCGGCCGTTGACCTTCACCCCGTTCGTGGAACCGAGGTCGGTGATCACCCACCTGCCGTCCTCGTCGCGGAGCTCCGCGTGCCGGCGCGACGCGTTCGGGTCTTCGAGCGTGATGTCGCAGTCGCGGCTGCGGCCGATCAGCAGGCGGCTGCCCGAGAGCACGGTGCGCTTGCCCTCTCCGACGAGCAACGCCCGTCCGACCGGCGCGGCCGGCGCTAGCGGCCGAGCGTCCCGGTCCGGCGAGTAGACCATGGTGTGGCCGAAGTCCTCGGCCGACGGCCCGCCCTCGTGCGCCGCCGCCACCTCCTCCTCCGCCGCGCCGACGAGCTGGGTCAGGATCCCGAACTCTCCGAGCTCGAGCCTGTCGTCGGTCTCGAACTCGACCGTGGGGCGCGTGACCAGCGCCAGGCCCTCGGTTCGTGCGTGCTCCAGCAGGTAGTCCGAGAGCTCCTTCTTCAGGCCGTCCTCATAGCCCTCGAACTGCTCGCGGTCCGCCGACGACAGGAAGACCGTGTAGTGGTTCGGGACGTACGTCCGGGAGATCGAAACCGTCTGGTTGTCCTGCATCTCCTTCGCCAGCTTTCGTGCGATTTCCACGGGCTGGACGCGCGACTTGAACGCGCGGCTGAAGGCCCCGCCGACGAGGCCCTCGAGCTTCGCCTCGAGATTGCGGAGCACGCTCACCGGGCAATCCTAGGACTCAAGCCATTTACCCGATTCCCCCCGCAGGAGTCCTGCGGCGCTCGCCGCCACGAGCAGGGCTCCGCCGAGAATCGCGCCCAGGACGAGGCCGCGCGCCTCGCGGTGCGCGATGTCGCTGCCGCCGAGGGCGACGATGGCGGCGTGCGCGGCGACGAGGATCGTGGCCCACACGGCCGCCCCGACCAAGTCGAGCGCGAGCGATCGACCGCGCACCAGCACCGGGACGAGGGCGGCGAGGCCGGCCCACACGGCGATCCCTACGACCGCCGGGGAGCTCACCAGCGGGAACAGGCCATCGCGGCCGGCGGCGTTCAGCGATCCGGCCCACGCGGCTCGGGCCGTCGCGTCGGACGGCGGACCGAACAGCAGGTGCTGCGAGGTCAGGAGTTCGGCGATGCCGACCCAGATGAAGCCCGCCGCGCCGAGGCCGATCCGGCGAGCGGTGGTCGACGCGGCGCCCGCGAGCGCCATGAAAGCGGGGCCGAGGGCCACGGCGCCGAGCAGCGGCGCGAGCGCGGGCACGGACCAGGCGCGGCCCGCGCGTGGCAGCAGCAGCGGAACGGGTGCCAGCGCGGCCACCACGACGAGCGCCGTGCCATCGCGGAGCTCCCACCCGAGCCATCCGGCGAATGCACCCGCGACGGCGAGCCACCCGGCGCGCGGCAGGAGCGCCACGAGGACCCCCGCGCAGATGGCGGCGGCGCCCGCCGAGAACCTAGGCGCAGGTCCGAGGGTTCGAAGCCCTGCCAGCACGAGCCCGCCGGCGCCCGTGCCCGCCGCGACGCGCGCCGCCACCGCGGCGGCGGGGCCGCCGATCCATTTGGGTCCGACGGCGGCGATACGCGTCGCGGTCGTCGCGGGGATGCCCACGCGCTGCGCGGTGGCGGCGTCGCTCAGGCCGCGCACGTCGTCGAGGCGCTGTGCAGCGTCGCGCAGCGCGTCGCGCAGCACGGCGAGCCTCGGCCGCCGGTCCGGGACCGGGTCGAGGGCTGCGTCGATCCACGCGCAGAGCTCGTAGGGAAGATCGCGCCGGTAGGAGCTGAGCGACGGCAGCCGCCGCCCGAGCCGCCTCGCCGTGGCGGCGGGCGTGGGCCCGCGCACCGGGTTCGTGCCACTCCACGCCTCGAACAGCGTCAGCCCGAGCGCGTAGACGTCGACCGCCGGCGTCGAGCGCTCGCCCTCGGCCTGCTCGGGCGCCATGTACGCGAGCGTCCCCACCACGTCCCCGCTGCGGGTGAGCGGATCGGCAACGGCCAGGTGCGCCACCCCGAAGTCCGCGAGCTTCGCAAACCCGGCACCGGCCGCCGGCTCGGCCACCACGATCACGTTTTGCGGCTTCACGTCGCGGTGGATCACCTTGCGGCCGTGAGCGTGCACTAGCGCGTCGCACAGCGCGATCCCGATTCGCGCGACGTCCCGGTCCGAGAGGGCGCCGGCGCGGATCAGGTCGGCAAGCGTGCGGCCCGGGACGAGCTCGGACACGAGGTACACCGCGTCCTCGTCCTCGCCGAGCTCGTAGAGGGAGACGATGCCGGGGTGGTTCAACCGCGCCGCTACGCGAGCCTCGCGGGCGGCCCGGATCGGCACGGGCTCGTCATCCTCCCGCGGAATCACCTTGACCGCCACCTCGCGCTCGAGCTTCTCGTCGAACGCCAGCCACACCACGCCGAAGCCGCCGGCCCCGAGGCGTCGTTCGAGGCGGTAGCGATCCATCACCAGCAAGCCGCCGCGTACGGGCCCCCCGTCGCGGGTGACCTCGCGCGTTCTCTCGGTGCTGGCCGGCGGGGGCTCGAAGCGCCTACGCCGATGCGCCGCCGAATCGCCGGTCAGGCGCTCGGTCCGCTGCTCGTCGGTCATCGTCGGGCGTTCCAAGGCTGGTTCTCTTTCGAGCCGGAGAGATGGCTCCCTGCCGGGCGCGAGGCGCTGAACCTCCGGGTTTGGCCGGTGCTGGCGTAATACTTCGCCATAGCCTGCCAGGCACGAGCCGTCCTGGGGGAACCCGTGTCCTTCTTCGACGAGACACAAGACAGACCGGCAAGGACCCGGCGGCGACCGTCCCGGCGCGGCCCGAGCACGGACCGCCAGACGCTGCTGTTCCGGCGCCTCCTGGCGGGCGGAGTTGCGTTCGTCGTGCTCCTGCTCCTCGTCCTCGGGATAAAGAGCTGCCGCGACAGCGCCCGGCGGGACGCGTTCAAGACGTACATCCGCGACGTCAGCGCGATCGCCCAGGGCTCCGGGCAGGAGTCGAGCGCGCTCTTCACCGTTCTGTCGCGGTCCGGCAAGCAGAGCCCGCTCCAGCTCCAGAACGCCGTGAACGGATACGAGAGTGACGCCGCACAGCTCGTCGACCGCGCGAAGCACACCTCCCACCCCGACGAGCTGAGCACCGCGCAGCGCTACCTGGTTCAGGTGCTAGAGCTCCGCCGCAACGCCCTCGCAACCATCGCCGGCTCGCTCCAGTCGGCGCTTGGGGCAACCGGCAACGAGCCGGCCACCAGCCGCATCGCAGAGCAGATGCAGACGCTCCTGGCGAGCGACGTCATCTACTCGCAGCAGGTCCTCCCCAACCTTCGAAAGCCCGTGCGCAAGGAGGGCCTGCTCAACCAGGTCACGATTCCAAAGAGCCGCTTCGTGCCGGACCTCCAATGGGTCAGGCCGAGCGTGGTGGCGGCCCACATCGTGGGCATCCGCACGGGGCGCGGAGCGGGCCCGCTCGCGCCGGGCGTCCACGGCACCTCGCTGGTCGGAACGGTCGCCCGCCCCGGCGGCCAGTCGCTCACGGCTGGCGGCACCACCAGCATCACGATCACGCCCAGGCTCTCGTTCGACGTGACCGTGATGGACGGGCCGGCGAACAAGGAGACCGACGTCCAGGTGGTCCTCTCGGTGACGGGCGCCGGCAAGCCGCTCGTGCGCGAGCAGTCGATCCCGTCGATCGACGCGGGGCAGCAGAAGGTCGTCTCGATCCCGCTCGGCGCGGCGCCGCCGACGGGCAGGCGCGTGTCCGTACACGTCGAGATCAAGCCGGTGCCGGGCGAGACGAACACCTCGAACAACAAGGCGACCTACGGGGCGATCTTCACGCACTAATGTGAAGCGCCCGTGACCGACCTCACCTCAACGCAGGGGATCGTGGCGCTCGCCGCGGCGGGCACCGCCGGCGTCGCCCTCATCTTCTCGCTGGTGCTAGCGGTGAAGCTCCGCCGGCTGCGGCGGGCGCAGAGGATGGTCCTCGGGAACGCCGGCGAGCGCGACCTCGTGGACCAGGCCGCCCGCCTCGAGATGGGCTTCGCCGACCTCCGCGAGTGGGTGGAGGAGACCCTGGAGCGAACGGCAATGCGAATGGAGACCGTCGAGCAGCGGCTCGACGGCTGCGTGACCTACAGGGCGCTGGTCCGCTACGACGCCTACAACGAGCTCTCCGGCCACCAGTCGAGCTCCCTTGCGCTCCTGGATAGCCACCGCTCCGGCGTCGTGCTGTCCTCGATCGTGCACCGCGACCAGGCCCGGCTGTACGTGAAGCAGATCATCCACGGCGAGGCGGAGATCGAGCTCTCGCCGGAGGAGCGCGAGGCCGTGGAGTCGGCGCTCGCGCCCGCGCGACAGGCCGCGTAGCTCCTGCGATGCGGGTCGCCTTCCTCGGCCCAGCCGGCACCTTCACCGAGGAGGCGCTGCGCGCCTCAGCGCCGGACACCGGCGAGGTCGAAGAGGTCCCGTACCCGAGCGAGTACGAGACCGTCATGGCCGTGCAGAACGGCGCCGTGGAGCAGGCCGTGGTGCCGATCGAGAACTCGCTCGAGGGTTCCGTGACCGCGACGCTCGACGCCCTCGCCGGCGAGGCCGAGGACGTGCGAATCGTGGCCGAGGTGGTGCGGCCGGTGAGCCACTGCCTGGTGGCGCGGGCCGGCCTGGGGCTCGGCGACGTCCGCGTGGTGGTCTCGCACCC
>Ga0066710_100004211_pt1 | contig 12639 bp, 15 predicted proteins | sample GraSoiAngelo_159_FD_79666 | JGI IMG/M metagenome (GOLD analysis project Ga0066710, IMG submission 79666) | Grasslands soil microbial communities from the Angelo Coastal Reserve, California, USA - 14_1009_16_40cm | ecosystem: Environmental > Terrestrial > Soil > Grasslands | place: USA...
CAGCAGCGCCGCGACCAGGTCGATTCCGGAGTGCGCCGCCTCCGAGAGCAGCCCGAGACTGTGCGAGGGGATCCCTGCGGCGACCTTGAGCGCGATCAGCGCGCAGGCCGCGAGCACGGAGACGAGAGCGGTTCGGCGCTGCGGGGTCACACGTTAAGCATCCCTAAAAAGAAGAGCCCGCCGTGGCGGGCCCTTCTTGCTGGCGGCTGCGCCGCTACCTATGCGTCAGTGTCCCCCCACGACGCCGGCGCGGACCGTATGGCCATCCGCAGACGTATTCGCGGTGCAGTTCCCAGGGGTTGGGATCGTCCCGCGCGCAAGGTCCTTGCAATTCCGTCGATTTCTTACGCGGGTTTTACAGCGCGCGCACCGTTCGGACAGAAATGCGCAAGAAAAGCCGGTTCAGTCTCGCGTCAGAAACTCGAGTCGATTGCCCGCCGGGTCGAAGGAGTAGAACCGCCGGGCGCGAGGCAACCGATAGTCCCAGCGAACCTCAGCGCCGACGGCCTTCACCCGCGCGCCGAGGGCTTCGAGGTCGGCGGCGGAGAGCTTGAACGCAGGATGAGCCTTCACGGCCGCAACAAACCCGTCGTGCTCGGAAACGTGCAGCTCCTGCGGGCCGGCGCGAAACCAGGCCCCGACGCCGCCGAGGGTCGCCGGGCGCTCGATCCGCTCCAGCCCGACGACTTCGCCGTAAAAGCGCGCAGCCTGCTCGATGCCACCGGGCGGCACAACGAGCTGGACATGGTCGAGCGAGAAGCTCAGAGGTTTCCGCGCAGCGCCTGCTCGCGCTCGATCGATTCGAAGAGGGCCTTGAAGTTCCCCTCCCCGAAGGTCGTCGCGCCGTGCCGCTCGATCACCTCGAAGAAGACCGTCGGCCGGTCCTGGGCTGTCTTCGTGAAGATCTGCAGGAGGTAGCCGTCCTCGTCGCGATCGGCCAGGATCTTCAGGCGCTTCAGGTCGGTGTAGTCCTCGGAGATCTCGCCGACTCGACCTTCGACCTCCTCGTAATACGCGTCGGGCGTGTCGAGGAAGAGCACGCCGCGCTCCTTCAGCTTCGTGACCGTAGCGACGATGTCCTCGCTCTGCATCGCGATGTGCTGGACACCGGGGGCGTGGTTGAACTCGAGGTATTCCTCGATCTGGCTTTTGCGCTTTCCCTCGGCCGGCTCGTTGATCGGGAACTTGATCTTGCCGCTTCCGTCCGCCATCACCTTCGACATCAGCGCCGAGTATTCGGTCTGGATCTGGTCGTCGCCGAAGTGAACGATGTTGGTCATCCCGAAGACGCGTTCGTAGAACTCGACCCACGCGTTCATACGCCCGAGCTCGACGTTGCCGACGACGTGGTCGAGAGCCTTCAGGCCGACGCCGGGATCTGGGTGCCCGTTCTCGACCGCCGAGCGGTAACCGGGCAGGTATGGGCCCGCGTAGTCCTTGCGGTTGACGAAGGTATGGATGACGTCTCCGTAGGTCGCGATCGACGAGAGCTGAACGCGACCGAACTCGTCCTCCGCCCAATGCGGCTCCGCAATGCCGCGGGCTCCGCGCTGGACCGCGGTCCGATACGCGTCATCGGCGCTCGGCACCTGCAGCGCGATGTCGCGGGCGCCGTCGCCGTGACGGCAGGCGAACTGCGTCACCTCGCTGTCGGAGCGCAGCCCACTCGTCAGGACGAGCCGGATGTCGCCCTGCTCAACGACGTACGAGGCGCGGTCGCGGACGCCGGTCTCCGGCCCCGCGTAGGCGGTCCGCGTGAACCCGAAGGCGCGCTGGTAGAAGTAGGCGGCCTGCTTCGCGTTGCCGACCCAGAGCTCGACGTGATCCCAGCCATCCAGCGGCATGAAGTCGGTCGAGCTCATGCTTGTACTTTAACGCGCTGCCGCGCGAGTTCCCGGCTGCGGAGACGCCTCGTCACCGACGGTCAGGCCCTCCAACTCGGTCTGCAGCGGCGCCTCGCGGACCCAAAACAGCGAGATCACGAAGACGGCGGCACAGAGGAACACCGCCGAGAGGAACGCCGGGTGGAGGGCGTTCGCGAGCGCGACCCGCCCGGCCCGGGGCAGGCGGTGGATCGCGACACCGCTCGTGCTCACGGTCGGCGGCAGATTCTGGTTGACGATCACGCCCATCAGCGTCACGCCGAGAGTCGCCCCGATCGAACGGGAGAACTGCGTCAGTGCCGTGGCCGTTCCCATTGCCGCTCGCGGCACCGAGTTCTGGACCGAGAGGACGAAGATCTGCATCATCATCCCTAGCCCGATCCCGGCGATGATCATGTTGCGAGCAGCCTCACCGTTCGTCGTGTGAACGTCCATGCGCCAGAGCAGGAACATCCCCGCTCCGAGGATGACCGGGCCGATCAGCGTGTTCGGTCGATAGCGCCCGGTCCGAGAGACGATCTGGCCGGAGATAACGCTGGTCGCTACCGCGCCCAGGATCAGCGGCGTCAGCACGACGCCCGATGACGTCGCCGAGGTGCCGATCACGCCCTGGACGAAGAGCGGCACGAAGCTGATCGTCCCGAACATGGCCGCCCCGACTAGCGCCATGCAAGCGACGCTCGAGGAAACGGTCTGGTTGCGGAGCAGGTCGAATGGCAGGATCGGCTCGATGACATGGCGTTCGATGACCCCAAAAGCGGCTATCAGGACGCCGGCCGCGATCAACGCACCGAGCACCTCCGGCGAGCCCCATGGGTACTCATTGCCGCCCCAGACGAGCCCGAGCAGCAGGGCGCTCGTTCCGGCAGCGAGGACGGCGGCGCCGAGCCAGTCGATCGAATGCTCTTGCTTGTAAGGCCGGCTCGGCATCGTCACGAGGATCACGGCAAGCGCCAGGCCGCCGACGGGCAGGTTGACGTAGAAGATCCAGCGCCAGCTCATGTTGTCGACGATGAAGCCTCCGACGAGCGGGCCGACGATCGAGGCGCCCGCGAAGACGGAGCCAATCAGGCCCTGGTAGCGCCCGCGGTCGCGCGGCGGGACGATCATCCCGACCATCGCCAACGTCAGCGGGAAGAGGCCGCCGGCGCCGATACCCTGGACGGCGCGGAAGATGACTAGCTCCCACATGTTCTGCGCCGCGCCACAGAGAGCCGAGCCCGTGAGAAAGATCAGGATCGCGACGATGAAGAGCGGCTTGCGACCGTGGACGTCGCCGAGCTTGCCGTACAGCGGTACAGTCACGGTCGAGCCGAGCATGTACGCGGTGAAGACCCATGTGTACTGCGTGATCCCGCCGAGGTCGGAAACCACCCTCGGCAGCGCGGTCGCGACGATCGTCTGGTCGAGCGCGGCAAGGAGCAGCGCCGCCATCAGCCCGGAGTAGATCGCGAGGATCCGGCCGATCGTGAACTGATAGCCGGGCGGCTGGCGGGCGAGGCGCTCACGGAGCGTCATGGCGATTCACCGCTCGGCACCAGAACCGGCTCCCGTCTCCGCGAGAGGACGATTCCGACCGCGATCAGCAGTCCGCCCGCGACCTGGTAGCGCGTGAGGGGCTCATGCAGGAGCACGAGCGCGAAGACCGCCCCGAGGAACGGCTGCAGGTTCGTGTACAGGGAAGCCCGGGATGGGCCGACCCGGTCGATCGAGTTGAACCAAAGGAGGTTTGTCAGGAAGAGCGGGGCGAGGACCGCGAACACAAAGGCGAGCCACACCAGGCTCGGCAGATCACCGTAGTCCTGCGACGCGAGCTGCGGCGAGCCCACTGCGAGCAGAGGGATGGCGCCCACGGTGAGCGCCCAGGCGCTGATCCTCGAGGCCGTATAGCGAGTCATCAGCGGCGCGATCGCGACTGAATAGGCGGCCCAGGTGGCCGTCGCGAACAACGCCAGGGCGTAGCCCCAGAGGTCGCCCGAGATGCCGCTTTTCGCGCCGAACGCGACCATGCACACGCCGCCGAACGAGACCGCGGCAGCGAGCCAGAACCGGGAGTGCAGCCGCTCGATTCCACCCACCGCCGCGAAGAGCGCGGTCAGGATCGGCATCGTCCCGAAGATGAGCGCGACGGTCGCCGCCGTCGTCAGCTTCGTGCCGTAGATGAACGCGACCGAGTTGAGGAAGATCCCGACGGTCGCAGCGCCGAGCATGAACGGGATGTCGCGGCGGGCGAGCCGGAACGAGTGCTCTCGCACCCAGGTGAAGCCGATGAAGAGCAAGGCGGCGGTCCCGAAACGGACGGCGCTGTACGCGAGCGGCTTGAACCCATGGTTCAAGACGTACTTCGTGACGGTGAAGTTGAGCGACCAGATCACGACCGTTGCAAACAGCATCAGGTCTGCAATCTCCGGACGGCGCACCCGCTCGACCCTACCCATTAGGCTCTTTGCGATGCCTGAGCCGACGAAAGAGGCCATCGACGCGCTCGTCGGGCCGGCGACTCCGCAGTTCGCCTACCAGCTGCGCGCACGCATCGAGGAGCTCGTGAAGGACCTCCCGGAAGACGACTCCGTGCGGCGGTACGGCGAGGAGAAGATGCAGCTGCTCGACCGGCTCGGCCATGCCTCGTCGAAGGCCGAGGCCGGCGGCCGCGTCAGGCGGGACGTGCCGGGCTGGCAGGAGCTCCCGAGCTCAGCGCCAGCCGACGCGCCGCTGCCTCATCGTCCCGTCGAGACGTGACCCGGTGCCAGACCCGGAGACACGCCCCGAGCAGCCCCGTCTGACCGAAGTCGCCTGCAACAGCCGCCCTTTGGGGATCGTGGCCGCCGTGCCAACGCGATCCAACGCGTCCCGGCAGGCCGTGCCCCAGTGCCAGGCACGGGGACACGCCCCGCGAAGACCATGAGGTTCGACGGCGCCTCGGTCTTCGTGACCGGCGGCTCGCGCGGGATCGGCAAGACGATCGCGCTCCGGTTCGCCGAGCTGGGCGCAAAGCGACTCGCGATCGGCTACCTGCGTAACGACAGCGCCGCCGAAGCGACCGCCGAGGAGCTCCGCGCCGCGGGAGCCGAGCCCGTGCTCGTGCGTGGCAACGTCTCCTCGGACCGGGTCGCCCGCGATGTCGCAGAGCTCGGCCCACTGGACGCCCTGATCCACAATGCCGCCACGGGGGTGATCCGACCCGCGCTCGAGGTCGAGAAGAAGCACTGGGACTGGACGCTTGATGCGAACGCGTATGCCCTGCTAGCGCTCGCGAGGGCCGCAGCGCCGCAGATGCAGCCTGGGTCGTCGATCGTCGGCCTCTCCAGCCTCGGCTCTATCCGCGTGCTCGAGAACTACGTCGTGGTCGGCACCTCGAAGGCCGCGCTCGAATCGCTGGTGCGCTACCTCGCCGTCGAGCTCGCGCCGCGCGGGATCCGTGTCAACGCCGTCTCGGCCGGGGTGGTCGAGACCGAGGCGCTCGACCACTTCCCGAACAAGGACGAGATGCTGCGCATGGGCCGCGACCGGACACCGGCCGGCCGGCTGGTCGAGCCCGCCGACGTCGCGGACGCAGTCGCCTGGCTTTGCTCCCCGGGCGCCGAGATGGTGCGCGGCCACACGCTCGTCGTCGACGGCGGCTTTTCGCTGCTGGCGCAATAGTCGTGGAACCGACCGACTACAACCGTCGAGCCTGGGACGAGATCCACCGCCGCCGCGCCGACGCGATGGTGGGACAGCTCGGAATCCCGGAGACGATCCGCGAGCGGCTCCCCGACGTGAACGGCAAGCATGTGCTCCACCTGCAGTGCGCGACCGGCGAGTCGAGCGCCCAGCTCGCCGAGCTCGGCGCGCTCGTCACGGGCGTCGACATCTCCGCCGAAGCAACCGCCGTCGCGCGCGAGCGGGTGCCGAACGCGCTATTCCTCGAGGGGGATGTCCACCAGCTGCCGCTCCAGCTGGAACGCGGCCGCTTCGACTTCGTCTACACGGGCGGCGGCGTGTTTCACTGGCTCCACGATCTCGACGCCTGGGCAAGCGGGATCGCCTCCGCGCTCAAGCCCGGCGGCACGCTGCTCGCCTACGACGACCACCCAGTCTCGGCGTGCGTCGACCAGGCCTCACACTGGCGCGAGGATTACTTCGACGAGACCCCGATCGTCGAAGTCGGCTGGCGGCACTTCGATCTCCCGGGAGAGCCGGCGCAGGAGCAGAAGTACGAGCGCTTCTGGCGGCTTGGCCAGATCGTCACCGCCGTCGCCGGCGCCGGGCTCGTGATCCGGTCGCTGGAGGAGTTCTCGACCATCTACGCGACCTACTGGCGCGAGAAGGACCCGCGTGTTCCGGGCCAGTTCGTCCTGATCGCGTCGAAGCCCTAGAGCAGCGAAAACGCCTCGTCGAGGTCGGCGTCCGTGATCGTCAGGGGTGGGGTCGCCGAGATCAGCTTTCCGCCCGGCCCGGCCGGGATGACGATGACGCCACGCCGGAGCGCCTCGCCGGCATCGCCTTCCCGCGCGCGCAGCAGACCCTTGCCATGCCAGCCCTCGCGCTCGAACCGCTCGCCGGCCGCGTCGACGCGGTCGAGCAGCTTCGGCACTTCGTCGAGCACCACGAGCGCGGCCGTACACGCGAGCGGGTTGCCGACGTGCGTGTGCGTGTAGACGTCTTCGTCGCCCAGCTCCCAGACCCGCTCGAGCTCGTCGCGGTAGAAGAGCGCGGCCGAGATCGGCAGGCCGTGGCCGAGCGCCTTGCCGACCACGAGCACATCGGCGAACTCGGCCCCGGGCCAGAGCTCTCCCGTGCGGCCGAGCCCAGCGTAGATCGCGTCGACAATCAGTAACGCGCCGCGCGCGGTGCAACGGCGGCGGAGGACTCGCAGGAAGTCGGGCGACGGCACCTGTGCGCCGCCTCGCGCCTGCACCGGCTCGACGATCACACAGCCGCAGCGCGCGGGCAACGGACCGGGGTCCTCGCCGAACCGCCGCCGGTAGACGGGGCCGGGCAACCAGGTCCGAAACGGGAGCCGAAAGGCATCGATCGACGTCGCGGCAAGTGCGAGCAGGCCGGTCCCGTGGTAGGCGCCTTCGAAGGCGAGGATCCCCGGCTTGCCGGTCGCGAGCAGCGCGGTCCGAAGCGCGATCTCGACCGCGTCCTCACCCGTGACGCCGAGCTTCGCTGGCCGGGGCAGCCGTCTACGGAGCTCGACGGCGATCTCAGCCTCCGCGAGATCGCCGAGCGCGTGCACGACCCGCTGGGCGCGCCAGGCCGCGAGGATCTTCGGATTCCGGTGCCCGAGCGCAGCGACTCCGAAGCCGGCGGAGAGGTCGAGGTATTCCCTGCCGTCGGTGTCGACGACGCGGCAGCCTTCCGCCTCGGCCCAGATCAAGCGGAGCCGTTGCGCCGCGGCACGAAGCGCCCGAGCGCGTCCGCGGCGATGTAGCCCGCGATCTTCGGGTTCTCCTGCAGCCGGCGCAGCGAATAGGCGTACCAGTGCTCGCCGAAGGGGACGTAGATACGCAGCCTGTGGCCGTCGCGGACTAGCTTGTCCCCCAGCGCCTCGGCCACGCCGAGCAGCATCTGGAACTCGTACTCGTCCTTCGCGAGACCGCGCCGAGCGACGATCCGGCGCCCCTCCGAGACGAGCCAGTCGTCATGGGTCGCGATTCCCACGTAGCAGCCGGCATCTAGCAGACCCTCGAGCGCCCGCAGGAAGTTCGAGCGCACCTCGTCGTAACCCTGGTAGGCAAGCTCCGGCGGTTCGACGTAAATGCCTTTGCAGATCCGGACGCTCGGCTGAAGGTCGGCGAGCGAGCGGATGTCGTCGAGAGTCCGCCGAAGGTACGCCTGCAGGACGACGCCGAGGTTCTCGTGGCCGGCCTCGCGGAGCTCGCGATAAAGGCGCAGCGTGTCGTCGGTCGTCGAGGAGTCCTCCATGTCGATGCGAACAAAGTTGCGCCGGCGCGCCGCCTCGCCGACCACCGACTCGAGGTTCTCGCGGCAGAGGTCGTAGTCGAGCTTCAGCCCGAGCGCGGTCAGCTTCACGCTCACGTTCGAGTCGAGCCCCTCCCGCCCGATCGTCTCGAAGACGTCGCGGTAGGCGCCTGCGATCGCACGAGCCTCGTCGTCCCGAGTGATCTCCTCGCCGAGGACGTCGATCGTGGCCAGCTTGCCCTGCGCGTTGGCCGTCTTGACCACGCGGCAGGCATCCGAGAGCGTCGGCCCGGCGATGTAGCGCTGCGCCAGCATTTGCACGAGCGGCTTCGGCACCGCCGGCAGCATTCGCGCGATCGTGCGATCCAGGATCACGAGCGGGGCGGATTGTAGTTGGAGGGCTTGGCGAGACGCCGCTCGTCGTCGGGGCGCGATGGTCGTTCCGAGGCAAGGACGCAGAGAGCGTTCGTAGCTGAAAGCTACGGGCGCGACTGCGATACCAGGGCGGAGCCGGTGGCGAGCAGCGCGTTCCGGCGGCACAGACTGCGTTTCGCCAAGGCCTCCTGAACACGCGCGGGGCCTACGATCCACGCATGGACGTTTGCCGCGTCGAGGATCCCGGCGCCTTCCTCGAGGCGGCTTCGGCGCTGTTGCTCGAGGACGAGGCGCGCCACAACCTCATTCTTGGGATCGCCGGGACGCTCCGAGACCACCCTTTGCACTACCCGGACTATGGGCTATGGCTGGCCGAGGACGGCTCGGACACGGTCGGCGCCGCGCTCAGGACGCCGCCGCACAACCTCGTCTTGGCTCGCCCGCGCGACGATTCGGTGCTCGAGGCACTCGCGGCCGCTATCGACGATGAGCTTCCCGGCGTGGTCGCGGCGCTGCCGGAAGCGCAGGCGTTCGCCGCATCCTGGGCGGCGAGAACAGGTGCCACGCCCCGCACGAACCGAGCCCAAGGCGTCTTCTCGCTCGGGCGCGTCGAGCCGCCGGCCGCAAACTCCGGCCGGTTGCGTGACGCCGGAGCTCACGACCGTCCCTTGCTCCTCGACTGGTTTCGGGCCTTCGCGGAGGAGGCGCTCGGCGAGTCCCCCGACGACAAGTCTGTCGCCCACGCCGTCGACCATCGCCTGCAGGCCGGAGAAGCCGGGATCTCTCTCTGGGAAGACGGTCGCACGGTCTCGCTCGCGGCATTCGGAAACCCGACTCCGAACGGGATCCGGATCGGGCCCGTCTACACACCGCCCGAGTACAGGCGGCACGGCTATGCCTCGGCCCTGGTCGCCGAGCTCTCTGAGCGCCTGCTCGCCAAGCGGCGCTTCTGCTTCCTCTTCACAGACCTCGCGAACCCGACCGCGAACAGGATCTACGAGCAGATCGGTTACCGCCGAGTTTGCGAGGCGGCCGAGATCACGTTCGAGCAGGGCTAGATTGATTGATTCGCGCCGACGGGGTAACTCCGCGCTCGTGGCCGCAGTCGAAGCCGCTCCTCTCGAACGGCTGGGGGAAGCTGGCCTTCAACGGGCTCGCGGGGCCATTCGCGGGGCTTGCGACCGCCGTCGGGCTCGGCTGGCTCGCCGTCCTGCTGTACGTCGACGCGGCCGTCTCTCCCGGCGGGACGGGCCTGATCTACGTCGCCTCGAGCTCACGCCTGTCTTACGCCCTCAGCCGCGAGGGCTATGTCTGGTCACCGCTGCACTGGCTGAACTCTAAGCGGGTGCCGATCGTCGGCATCGTCCTCACCTTCGTCGTCGGCGTCATCCTCTTCCTCCCCTTTCCCGGCTGGCAGAAGTTCGTCGGCTTCATCACCTCGGCGACGGTGCTCTCGTACGCGCTCGTGCCGCCTGCGCTCATCGGCATGGCGGTCATCTCCTGGCTCGGCCAGTACGACGGCCGGGACACCATCCCGTTCTGGTGGGGACATCGTCGTCGTCGCCTTGTTCAGCCTCGCGGTGTACGCGTTGGCGCTTTCAGTTCGGCTCGCGCCCGAGCGAACACAGGAGCTTATCGGCGATCTGACCGCTGAAGCCGAGGAGGAACAGCGGGAGCTAGGCGCGGCGCCCGCGCACTAACCCTCGCGCATGAAGCCCTGGCGCGCGGCGCTTACAAGCGCGACCGCCTCGGGAAAGAGCACGCGCATCGCGTCGCGGAGTGCGATCGCCTGCTCGTCGGGCCCGCCCTGGGCGGACACCTGCTGGAGCGCCGCCGCCGTCAGCTCGACCGCGGTGTTCAGCGTCAAGGTCGCGAACTGCTCCCGCTGCGCCTCCTGCACGGTCTCGGCCTGCTGCTCGGCGAACTCGCGCAGGCTGCGCATCAAGTCCTCCGGATCACCGCCGAAGGGAAAACCGGGACCGCTGCCTTCCACCACCTCACTGTAGCCCGCGCATTCAGTTCAGCGGAACCTTGTACGCAGCCTCCACGTCGCGGCTCAGCTTCTCGACCGTCGCCGTCGCCTGCTTCATGGCAACGGCGAACGGTGAGCCCTGTCCGCCGAGGGCGCGTTCGAGCCTGAGGGTCGCAGCGCCGATCTCATCGAGCCGCGCCGGCGTCGCAACACGGGGCGCCGCGCCGATTACCGCCTCGAGAGCGAGCCCGGCTTCCTCCGCCTCCTCGATTCCTGCCGGGTTCTCCGTGAGGCGCAGTGCGACGAGCTGGGAACGGAGCTCGTCCAGGTCGCCGCCACCGGCCGTTTCCTCGGCGAGCTCGACGAGGGCGGCGATCGAAACGACCTCCCGTATGCGCGCGCGATCCTGAACCGCGTTCCCGTCCTCCTCGAGCACGAGCCAGCTCGTTTCGCCACCCTCGCCGCTGTAGGCGCAGAGGTAGGACCGCGCCCCCGAGGAAGGCTCGGTCGGGACGATGCCGACGACCTCTTCGCCCGGCTGCGCGTAGCGAACCGCAGCTTCGGCGATCCGCCGCAGATCCTGAGTCAGCGCCACGCGGCGAGAATAGACTCGAACTGTGGCCGAGTCCGCCTCCGCCCGGACGCGCCGCGCGCTCGAGCTGTTCGCACCGCTCGGCCCCACGTACGAGCGCTACGCGCGGCTGCTCTCACTCGGACAGGACCCCCGCTGGCGGAGATTCCTCGTCTCTCGAATCGAGGCAGGCCCCGGCGAAAAAGTGCTGGACGTCGCCACCGGTACGGGCGCGGTCGCAGAAGAGCTGCTCCGCCAGAAGGGCTGCACCGTCGTCGGTGTCGACCAGAGCCCGGAGATGCTCGCGGTTGCGCGCGAGCGTCTGCCCGCGGACGTCGAGCTCGTCGAGGCGGGCGCCGAAGACCTCCCGTTCGACGACGCCTCCTTCGACGCGCTCACCTTCACGTACCTCCTTCGTTATGTCGACGACCCGGCGGCGACCCTCAGTGAGCTCGCCCGCGTCGTCCGCGCGGGCGGCATGGTCGCGAGCCTCGAGTTCGCCGTCCCGGCCGGGCTCTGGCGGCCACTCTGGCGAGCTTACGTCAGCGCCGTGCTTCCGGCGGCGGGACGAATCGTCTCGCCCGGGTGGCACGAGGTCGGCCGCTTCCTCGGAGGCAGCATCCGCGGGTTCTGGCGCGGCTACCCACTCGAACGCCAGCTCGCGCTGTGGCGCGCGGCCGGCATCGACGAAGTGCGACATCGGCGCTTGAGCCTCGGCGGCGGGATCGTGATCTGGGGCCGGCGGGCGTGAACAGCGAGGCGCGTCCGGCTTTCTACGCCCTCGCCCCCGGCGGCTGGCGCGACTACGTGACGCTCCTGCACCTGCCCTATACGGCGTGGCACCTGAGCTATGTCGTCATCGGTGCGTGTCTTGCTCCGCACGTCCCGGCTGGGCGGCTCGCGCTCACCGTCACGGCCTTCGGCCTCGGCCTCGGCATCGGGGCGCATGCCCTCGACGAGCTGAACGGCCGCCCTCTTCAGACGCGGATTCCGACCGAGGTCCTCGTCGCGCTCGCGGCCCTCTCCCTTGCCGGTGCATCTGCGATCGGAATTGCGGTTGCCGTCACGCACGACCTCTGGCTATTCGTATTCGTCGCCTTCGGCGCCTTCATCGCTTGCGCTTACAACCTCGAGCTGTTCGGCGGTTTCTTCCACAACGGCTTCTGGCTGGCGACCGGCTGGGGCGCGTTCCCGGTGCTGACGGCCTACTTCGCGATGGCCGACCGGGTCACGGGCGAAGCAGTGCTCACGGCCGTGTTCGCCGCGCTGCTGATCCGCGCCCAGCAAACGCTGTCTACTCCGGTCCGTGACGTTCGCCGCAGGACCGTCTCCGTCACGGGCACGATCGAGCGAACGGACGGGTCACGCATTCCGATCGCCCCTGAAACGCTGACCGGCCCGTCCGAGCGTGCGCTTCGCTTGATGGCGGCCGCGAGCATCTCATTGGCCGCCGCGTTGCTCGTGCTTCGATTCGGCTGATCTACGATCCAGCGTTGTGAGTACCGAGACCGCTGTGCAGATTGCCTTCGCCGCCGGAGTGGTGCTGGTCGCGGCCACGATTGCGGCGGCGCTCTCAGGACGGGGCTCCCGGCGCGAGGTCGTCGGAGTCGCCGGCCTCCTCGGACTCGCCACTGCAGCCGGTTGGGTTGTTTTCGCGCTCGACGTCGACCGGGGCACGGCTGTGGCAGCGGCCGGACTGACCGTCTGCTGTGCGGCGGCCCTCCTGACGCTGCCGCTCGGCGCCGGGCTGGCGCGGAGCCGGCGAATCCGCGCCGAGTTGGACGAGGCGGAGGCTGCGCTGGAAAAGCTCGTCGAACGCGAGACAGTGCGGCGGGGGGAGGAGCTCGAGCGCACGCTGGCGCGGGCGCGCGCCGATTCGGCCTCGCGGCTCGCCGAAGAGGAACGGAAGCTCGCCGAAGCACGGCGTA
>Ga0066710_100004213_pt1 | contig 12638 bp, 11 predicted proteins | sample GraSoiAngelo_159_FD_79666 | JGI IMG/M metagenome (GOLD analysis project Ga0066710, IMG submission 79666) | Grasslands soil microbial communities from the Angelo Coastal Reserve, California, USA - 14_1009_16_40cm | ecosystem: Environmental > Terrestrial > Soil > Grasslands | place: USA...
GAGCCCGTGCCAGAGGTAAATCTCACTTTGATGCCGCGAGAGGCATAGGCGGAAGCCAGAAACGCTTTGGACCAGGGAGTATCATCGCCGTCGCGAAAAGCCTGCTCCGTCCCATAAACCGAAAGTGTTTCCGCGTAAGTCGTCAACCCCAGCCAGGCCAGCTTGAGACTAAGAGCCTCTTCGACAGCACATTGCGTCAGGGCAGTCCCCCGTCCTGTCTGAGACCCGATCAAGAGAGCCATGGCATTGAACGGAGCATAGCGAGCCACTCCTACGGTGGTTTCTAATTCAGAAAATCCCCTTTCTACGGCTTCAGCGGCATCCGCCGCCAATAACGACGGATTCTCCTTTTTGTTGGTCACATGCGCCTGGTTCGAGGGAGTCTTGCGGGCGCGCATCTTCTGGAGTGCCATCATCATTTCAACCACGTTGAGGCAGTTGACGACCTCCATGATTTTGGCAGGAGTTAAACCACTGACGATTCTTACCACTCTTTGGCGGGAGGCCTGGAAATCCGCCAGCATACGCGCCAGGGAGTGGGAATCCATCGCCATGCTTTCCGCGGCTACCGACAAGTCAACGGCATAACGGGCGATGAAGCGGTCAATGAGATCAAATTCCGCCTCAGACTTGCCGTCCAATTCGGTAATTCGCCCTTGATCGATCTTGATCTGAGGTTTGGGATCACCGGGACTATTGAAGAGGATCAAACCAGTTTCTGGCCATTCCCAAATGAAACTGTCCTGGTTGATTTCTCGGCCCGCGCGAGATTGGAAACGTTTTGAGAGACTCATAAATTGTAAAACTTTAAATCAATTCCGCGACGTAGCTTTGTGATATAAATAATCTGGCCCGTGTGAAAAGAGAAATGCTCCACCACATGAAAGATGGCTTGGAGGACGGTTCTCCGAAATCCCTGGATAGTCCGTTGTTCCAGCAAGTGACGCGGAGATAGCGAAGACAGAACTTGATCCGCCTGGGCAACAGTTTCTTCCAATTTCAAAAGCAAGTCTTTTTTTGGAATGGCATTTCGCTCGGAGAATTCCTTAGATCGTTCCCGCAGGTCCGGCGCCCCACCAATCCCCGAGACAATCCACTGTCGTACATTGCCGTTAAGGTGTAGGATCAAGTTTCCCACGCTATTATTATTCTCGTGGGCCCTCCACCAAAGATCCCCTTCCTCCAGCACTTCGACGCATCGGCGAATCTTCGGCAAAAAATCCTCCTTCAAATGATCCCTGGCTTGCTGGATGAATGCTTTTCCCATGTCATGAAGCTCTTCCATACAGGTCCTCTCTGAAAATCCCCTATCAAGGGGGCGTAGGGGGGTGTCCTTCGCCTTTCCAGTGCCATGTTCCACAGGACATCCCCCTGCACCCCCGCAGGTGTGAAAAAATCTGAGCAGCCCCCTCACCCCCAGCCCCTCTCCCAATGGGAGAGGGTGGCTGAAGGCCGGGTGAGGGTCCGTGGCCGATAGAACCGTACTCCTCGGCGGTGAGGTTGCTCGCTAGCTCAAGGTTCGTCAACACACATAACGGAGAACGATCCCTTCTTCATCTCCCAGAGCCAATGCCGAACTTGACCTGACAACCTTTCAGCATTACCTTTGAGCTCGTATGGCGAACTCAATAATAATATCAAAAACGTCAACTCTATTCATCCCACTTACGCCGGAGGAACATTATGAACTCTTTTAATGTCTTGACTGTTAGGTTCGCAGGGATGTTACTGCTATTAGAATTAGGGCTCTTGCCTGGTTGGGCCGCAGAGCAGAAGCAGGAAATCTCCAAAACGAGCCAGACCACACGGTCGGAGGACACCGTGGCGAGCTCACCACAGGAAGGAAAACCAGACTTAGCTGTTCTCCAGGCTCTGAAAGCGCAAATCGACGCATTAAAAGCCGACTATGAAAAGCGCATCAAAGATCTGGAAGCCCAGGTAGAACAACTCCAGACCCAAATGCTGCAAGTGACCCCAGAGCCGGAAGCTGCGATCCCCTCAGCTCAGCCAGCCACCGGAAGGACCGTTCAATCTATACCCGGAGCATTGAATCCGGCTATCTCTGTGATAGGCAATTTTCTGGGACGCGCCGACAGCATGAAAGTCTTTAACGAAGACCTCGATCGAGTCGACAACAAACTCAGTTTGCGCGAGGCCGAGATCGACATGAGGGTGCCGATTGACCCCTATGCCGACGGAGTCGTGATCACCTCACTGGAAGCAGAAACACCTGGCAGGTTTTCTGTGGATGTAGAAGAAGGCTATGTAAACATCAAAAAGCTGCCCTTCCTGGATCGTCCTCCCCTGGGGCTTAAAATCAAGGTGGGACGATTTCGACCTTCGTTTGGAAAAATCAATATTCTCCATCGGCACGATCTTCCCCAGAGTTTTCGGTCATTACCTATTCAGGAATTCCTGGGTGATGACGGCTTCATTCAAAACGGTATCTCCGGCAATTTTTTTATTCCCACGCCCTGGGACCCCAACTCCAGTCTGGATGCCACCGTGGAGGTCCTAAATGGGGGAGACATTGCGATATCACCCGTGGCGCGAACCCGGGTTTCTTATTTGGGGCATCTGCGATGGTTCCGGACATTGAAGGAGGCACATAATCTCGAGCTAGGATGGTCGAGTTACTATCATCCCTCAGGAAACCAGGTGGCATCGGCTAAATTTCATGGCGTCGATTTCATGTATCGTTGGAAGCCCTTGCGCCTGGGAGAATGGAAGTCTTATATCCTCGGCGGCGAGTTGATGTTTGCTCGACGCGCTTTCCCGGAGGCCTCGGAACCCGTGGAAGTGGCCCGCGCCCTCGAAGGACTGCAACCTGGCACTGGTAAGCCTAAAGGCTATTCCATTTTTAACCAGTGGCAGTTTGACCGCAGAAAATACGCAGGGGTTCGCTGGGATCAGACGGATACTTTGTTTAATCCGGGGCTGAAACGGCACAGTCTCACAACCTACCTTTCCTACTACTTCAGCGAATTCCTCCGTTTCCGCATCAACTACGAGCACCGCTGGAGCGATTTGTTCACCGAAGACAAACGCAATTCGGTTTTCCTGGAACTCAACTGGGTATTTGGATCCCACCCGCCGGAACCGTTCTGGGTAAATAAATAAAGGAGGCCACCCATTCTGTGTCAACGGCCATCCAATCTATGGTGGAAGCCAAGACGAATTGGCTATTCGAATTCGTCCTGGGCTTGAGCTGCTAGTGGCGGCAACCAGAAAAATGCCACGGAGACACGGAGAGAAAATCTTTAGAACGCAGACCCACGCAGAGTGCATGCAGATGTTAGTCATACTACCGCAATACCAGTGGTGCATAATTTCGGTATTACAAGGAGTCTGTAATGAGATCGCATAAGGCATGGCTTATTCTGATGCAGACGGGGTTCATCCTGACGCTCGGGTCCCTGGTGCTGGTCTCCCCAGCAACGGGAGCAGAAAAGAAAGTGCGCGTGGTCTGCACTCTTCCCACGTTCAAGGCGCTAACTGAAGAAGTGGGAGGCAATCGGGTTGAAGTGATTGCTCTCGCCAAGGGAGACCAGGACCCTCACTTTGTCACGCCCACACCCGTCCTGATGAAGAAGACCCGGGAAGCGGATCTTTTTATCGAAAATGGTTTTTCATTGGAACTCTGGGCCGACGAGGTGGCTAACGGATCCGGAAATTCCAGGATATTTCGCGGCACCCCGGGACGCATCGTAGCAGGCAACGGGATCTCTGCCCTGGAAATCCCCTCGGTCATTTCTCGTGAATTGGGAGACATCCACCCACAAGGCAATCCGCACGTTTGGCTGGATCCTCTGCTGGCCAAAGTGGAAGCAGGCAATATCTGTGAGGCCCTGAAATCGGCGGATCCGGGAGGAGCTGCTTATTATGAATCCCGCAAGACTGATTTTTTCAACCGCATTGACAATGCCTTGTTCGGACCTGAATTGCTAAAACTGGTGGGAATTCAAAAATTGACGCGCCTGGCCTGGAGTGGCCAGTTGCACAGTTTTCTGGATAACAACAAGCTGGCCGGCCAGCCCTTGTCTGCCAAAGCCGGTGGCTGGCTAAAAGCGGCTGAGCCTCTGCGGGGCAAGAAAGCTTTTGAATTTCATAAAGTCTGGGTATACTTCTCCCGCGTATTCGGAATTCAGTTGATGGGAACCATCGAAGAACGGCCCGGCATTCCACCGGGCCCGCAACATGTCAGACAAGTCACGGAAAGGATCAAGGCTGAAGGGATTCCTCTGATATTGGTGGATAATTTCTACGATCCTTCCCTGCCCAATAATATTGCCCGACAAACAGGTTCAACCGTGGTGTTGCTCCCTAACCAGGTAGAAGGCGAGCCTGATGTCAAAACCTATTTCAACCTGATCGATCGGTTGATTCAAAAAATGACGGCTGCTTTGAAAAGCAAAACGTGATGCGTGATACATGATGCGTGACCGGTGATGGTAAACCTAAAAGAAAGGCAATTGCTAAGCAGAACATGTAGTGCAAAGCATTCAGCTTAACTTGGGGGGAATCACGTATCACGTTTTACGTATCACGTTTCACGAATCACGCATCACGTCTCACGTTTCACGCATCCTGTTTGATGCTTTCAGGAATTATCAAAGAGTCTAGTAATCGGATCTTTCCATGCCCGCCCTGCTCGAACTAAAGTGGATGCTGATTCCTTTCCTTGCCTGTCTGGTGCTCTCCATAAACCACGTCTATCTCGGAATTCACGTCATCGCCCGCAAGGTCATTTTTGTGGATCTGGCGCTGGCGCAGATTGCCGCTCTGGGTGCTACCTATGCCCTCACCCTGGGCTACGATCCCTATGGCGATTCTTTTAAAGTGTCTCTCTTTTCCCTGGCCTTCACTTTCGTCGGCGCGGCCTCCTTTGCCATCGCCCGCATGCGGAAGGAAAGAGTTCCTCAAGAAGCCTTCATCGGAATTATTTATGCGGCGGCTTCGGCGGCAGCTATCTTGATCCTGTCGAAATCGGCGACCGGCGGGGAGGAACTCAAACACATGCTGGTGGGCGACCTGTTGCTGGTTTCGTTGTCCGCTGTGATTCAGATGGCCGTCCTTTATGGAAGCATCGCCATCTTTCATGTCATCTTTCGCAACAAATTCTTGACCATCTCCCTCGATCCCGAAGCCGCGGAAGCTTCAGGCATGAATGTGCGATTTTGGGACATCTTGTTTTACATGTCTTTTGGCGTCGTCATCACCAAGTCGGTGGCCATCGTCGGAGTGCTGCTGGTCTTCTCGTATCTGGTCGTGCCCGCCGTCATTGCGCAGATGTGGAGCAATACGGTCCGGGGCAAGCTTCTGCTGGGATGGCTCATGGCGATCTTAGCCAGCACGCTCGGGATTGTCTGGTCTTTCTATTCCGACTATCCTACCGGTCCAGCGGTCGTCGTCATGCTCAGCTTGTTTTTGATTGCATCCAGTATTGTCTATTACCTCCAGCATGCAGCCGCCAGAGCACGAGCCCTGGTCAATACTCTGGCCATGGTGGGATTTGCCGTTCTTTTTTTTGTTGTCCTTTCACAATTCAAGAAAGCTGAGCCGACAGACACTCTCTCCAGGTTGAGCCCAGTAGACCTGTTGCTTAATGAAATCAAACAGAACGATGAGGCACACCAGCTCGATGGTGTGACCCATCTGGGCGAGATGCACGATCCTAGAATCGTTCCAGCATTAACTGACTTATTGTCTCGCACCCAATCTGAGCAGGTGATAGAAGCGACCGTGGAAGCATTGGGCAAGCAACGAGATCCACGGGCCATTCCGGCCCTGCGACATGCCGCCCGAGGCAACTACGATGATTTTTTGAAACTGTCCATCACCAAAGCTCAACTGGCCCTGGGCGATCCTGAAGGTTTTGTCACTCTGATCAAGATCCTTAAGAATGATGAAGCTGGTTTTGCCCGACAGCAGGCCAATGATTTGTTGGAGTCAAAAACCGGGAGGAAGTTTGGGTACAACCCTGACCAACCCGTTGCCCATGATCGAGCCGCCATCCAAAAGATTGAGGAGTGGTGGAAGAAAGAAGGAGGCCGGTTGAAGTGGGACCCCCGGACAGCCAAGTTTCAATGAGCTATGGCAGCGACGAAGGTTTCCTTCGTCATAACCCTCACCTTCGTTCTTCAGCCGCTGAGGGAAGTCAAGGCATGGCTGGGAGAGCCCGCTTCGTCGTCCGATTTTCATGTGATCCGATTTTCATTGAAGGGATTCCCTGCTTCGACTATAATGTTGTTAATTATATGGTTATCAGCAAAGCGAGGTTTTTCAGGGACCCTGGGTGGCTCGTATGAAAGTTCGCATCCCGCAGAACGCTACTGATGCTGTCGCCCGTGGACTAACTGCAGCAAACAAGAAGCTTGGCCGGCGCTGGAGCCCCACTCATGATTCCAGCAGGCTGAGGTTGTCCATTATCCTTGCATTTATCACCTTCTGCCTTCTTCTCGGGGCCTTCGGTGCACAGGCTAGCCCTGTTTTCTTTCCTGCCGGACAAGTTCCGAGTGCAGATTTTCGAACATTGGGTCTTCCCCCGATTCAAAAGGCATCCGGCCACGGGAGCTCCTTGGCCTTTGGCCAGTGGCTGTTAGGCATCATCTGGGGGGGTAGAGATCCGTCTCTAGAAGCCACGGTGAAGCTCGTCATGGTCGACATAGACCGTGACGGAGATCCTGACTTGGTTGCCATCACCAGTCTGCCTCGTTTACTGGTTTGGCTCAATGACGGTCGAGGACACTTCAGTTCATGGCATGCCCGTTCCCTCAGTTTCCTGCGCAAAGGTTTCTTAGACCCTGAGTCCAACGAGGAAGACGCTCCATTGTTGCGGCTGGAGCCGCGTCAGCTCGCAGCTCAGTTGAAACCCGTTGCTTCAACCCAGATTGATCGCAAATCCTCCAAAAAATCCTTTGAATGCTGCTCCCTGCGCTCTCCGCGCGCCCCGCCCTCCCTTTTATTTTGACTTTCACAACCTGCATTTTCAGCTCAACTTGGCACATCAAACCTTGTTGTCCGGCCATTCCGGCAGGAAGTCCATGAGAGTGAAAACACGAACAAGAAAAATTCTGGCCTAGAACCTGGCCTCAGTGGAGAGTGTTTATGCGCATCGTATTAGCCGATTTGAAGGCAACCGAAGGCGTGGTTGGCAAAGATACTGTTGCGGGTGGGTATGGGTCGAGGCTTGTCCCATTGTCACGCACTACCGAAGTTTACTGCTTCTTCAAGAAGAACTTTCATGATCATCCCAGTGTGCAGATGGCTTATATTGCTGCGATTTGCGCGCGGCTGGGGCACGAAGTCGCCTGGACGCGCGACGAGCTTCTCGAGGGAGATGTGGCGGTCATCCTTTCATCGCTGGTCGATTACCGGCGCGAGACGGCCTGGGCGGATGCCGCGCGCGAAAGCGGCCTGCGAGTCGGATTCGTCGGGTTGGCGGCCTCCAAGATGCCGGACCTTTTCGCCGGCCACGCGGATTTCCTCATTGATGGCGAGCCCGAATCCGCCATCCAGAGACTAGCGGGCGGCGAGTCGCTGTCCGGTGTGTGCCAAAGCGAAGCGATCTCTGATCTGGATTCACTGCCCTTTCCTCGCTGGGATCTGTTGCAGAGTCGCAAACTCCTGCGCCGGATCAGCGCGGTCAGCCGACCCTTCGGTGGCGGATTTCCACTTCTGTCTAGCCGAAGCTGCCCCGAATTTTGTACCTATTGCCCGCACCGCATCTTGACCAGCTACCGAGCTCGGTCGGTTAATAACATTGTTGAGGAGCTCGAACAGCTCTGCGACCGGTACCCGCGACCCTACGTGGTTTTTCGCGATCCGCTGTTCACCGAGCAACGAGATCGCTGTTTGGCCCTGTGCGACGAAGTCCTGGTGCGGGGCCTCAACTTCCGCTTTGAGTGTGAAACACGCCTCGATCACTTGGATGAACACCTGCTGGATCGCATGCGCGCGGCAGGATTACGGGTCATTACTTTTGGAGTGGAAGCGGTTTCGGACGAAACGCTCCGCAAGGTGGCGCGACGCCCGACTCCGGAAGCGCACCAGCGTGCTATCATTGAAGTGTGTAGCCGGCGTGGCATCCTGACGACGGCCTATTACGTCTTCGGCTTTCTGCCAGACAATTGGAACTCCATCGCCGCCACCATTGATTATTCGATCGCCTTAGGATCCACGTTTGCCCAATTCAAGATTCTTACGCCTTATCCGGGCACACCCCTGTGGAAACAGATGAAGCCACTGATTTACGAGCACGACTGGCAAAAATTTGATGGATACACTCCGACCTTCAAGCACCCTCACCTAAACGCTGAGGAACTCCGGTTTTTGCTGGGTGCGGCCTATGCCCGTTTCTATACCCGGCCTTCCTGGCTGGCCAACTACTTGCGGATACGGAGAGGCCCGGTGCGGCAGTGGGTGCACCGCATGGACACGAAAGCCTTCGAAGCCCACACCCGCAAGGAAATAGAACTGATGTCGAGGCCTGTCACGTGTTAACTGCCATCTCGCGTTACGGCGCCCGCGTCTTGCCGAATACCCAGCAGATTATTGCCGAATGCCAGAGACGCGGAGAGTTGGTGCGCGGCCCCAAGATTAAGGAATTCGAAGAGACTTTTGCGCGACGTTTGGGCCGTGGGCGGGCTATCTCAGCCTCGTTTGGCCGCATGGCCTTCTATTATATTCTCAAGGCGCTCGGACTGCCGCCGGGCTCTGAGGTCATCCTGCCGGCACTTACGTTCTGGGTCGTACCAGAGCTGGCGCGTGTCGCAGGTCTCAAGCCGGTGTTTGCCGACGTCGATCCAGCCACCTTCAACCTCGATCCGGAAGCGCTCGAGCGGGCCATCACCCCCAAGACGCGGGCCGTTGTGCCGACGCACCTTTTCGGCCTCCCCTGCGACCTGGACGAAATCCTTTCCATGGCGCACCGCCACAGCCTCTTTGTGATTGAAGACTGTGCCCACACACTGGGTGCAACCTACCGAGGGCGTCCCGTGGGTACCTTCGGGGACGCCGCGTTCTTCAGCTTTCAGACACTAAAACCGTTGAATACTTACGGAGGGGGGATGGCCTTGGTCCAAGATTCTGGGCTGGCCCAAAGAGTCGCTGACCTGGCGGCCGCCGAACCCTGGCCCGACGAAAAACGGATACTGGGGCGTCTGCGAGTGGGCCGGCTGCAGAGAATCTTCACACGCCCCGGAGTTTTTACTGTCTCCGCATTTCCCATCTTATGGATCGCCTCCTGGTTTAAGTCGAGGCCAGACGTATATCTGTGGGAGTCGATCCGTCCTTTGAGCCCTCTTCCGGAAGAATATGCAGAGAAGTATAGCAACGTTCAGGCCGCACTCGGCCTTGCCGGATTGGATTCACTCCATCAATGGACCGAACTCACGCGGGCGCATGCCCGCTTGATGAATGAAACATTACGGGATCTACCCGGAGTGCGCATTCCCGAGGTGCCGCCGGATCGATCTCACGTCTACTATCAATATTGTGTCTATGTCCCTGATCGTGACGACCTGGTTCGACGCTGCATCCGCAAAGGCATCGACATCGAGACGCTGCACGTCGACGTCTGCACTCGACTGCCTTTGTTCGGAGAAGCCTGCCACGAGTCGCCCGGCGCTGAGATGGCAGCCACCGTTGTCCAGGTTCCAGTTTACGCAGGGCTTTCAGACCCGCAAGTGGCGCAGATTGCCAACCGGGTGCGGTCCGTGCTCACCCGCGCGGCCCAGCGTTCCATCAGCGTTCCAAGAGCTTCACACCAATGAACCCAGCCACCTGGCCGGGACACCTCGCCTATCTGGCCGTGTTTATCGCTGCAGCCGTTGAGGGAGAAGTGGTTTTCGTGACCGCCAGTGTCCTGGTCAGCCTGGGCCGGCTTGACCCACTGGCGGTCTTTCTGGCAGCGATGCTCGGAGGCTCTACCGGGGATCAATTCTTCTTTTACGTCTTGCGCGGCCGGCTTCATCCCTGGCTCAGTCGTTTCCCTAGACTGGCCCAGCGGCAGGAGCAAGTGGTGACGCGTGTGCGGCGCCATGGAACGATGATGGTTCTTGCCTGTCGCTTTCTGCCGGGCCTGCGGATTGCCATCCCGGCGGCTTGTGCCTATGCCGGGATCCCGGCAATTCGATTCACGACTCTTAATCTGATTGGCAGCGCGGCCTGGGCCGCTGCTATTTTATTCACGGTCACTCGTCTAGGTCCGGCGTCATTTGCCCGTTTCGGTCTCAATGCCTGGTGGACTCCCATTGTTCCTGCTCTGCTGATTATCTTATTTTTCCACTGGCTGGGCCGCGGTTCGAGCGCCTCGAAGGCTTGAGGGATATGGTCAAGTGCTGTCTTTTAAATTTAGCGACACCCTGGTTATTGTCGTCATCCCGTCACCCGGCCTGCGGGCACCAGTCGAGGATGAGGATCGAAGATCGCACGATCGAAGACTGCTGTCAATCCTCGATTCTCTAACCTCAATCCTCAGCTTCTTCATTCTCGGCGGCTCCGCGTCTGTGCGCGAGAATTGTCATGGCTCTCGGGTGCCATAATGGTGAAATGGCCGTGAAAGTTGACAGCAGGGGAAGGCTCTGCTAATTTAGCGCTTGGTTGACAGGAGGATTTTTCAGCTTGAAACGTCTGTTCTTCTTTCTGATACTCTATTTGCTGGCGCTGCAGGGCTCCCTCAATATCAAGGCAGCCACGACCTCAGGTTTCTCTCCCTTCCTTTCCCAACAGAATAAGTTCTGGGTCCACAATCACACCTCGGTCCTTTCGGATCTTGATGGCGACAGCAGATCAGACCTGGCGATTAGCCAATTCGACGGACGTACCTATCATATTGAAATTCAGCTCAGCACTGAGCCAGAGAAGAGATCCCTCAACTCCGGTACAAGTGAATTCGGGGTTCATCTGGTGGCCTGCGATGTTGACCGGGACAATGATCGGGATCTCATTCTTGTAAGTTTTACTTCCGTGCTCCCCGTGACTGTCTGGCTGAATGACGGGAAGGGACATTTTGAAGAAGGCAGCCGCTGGTTATGGCTAAACCTCATTAGCAGCGATAATCCATCGACGGTTAATCATGAGAGTCCTTCAGTCTTAGCGGTTTCCACTACCCAGAATTACCGGATGCCCGTCGATCGATCCGTGGCGGGTTTTCTAGCAGCGAAATTCCAATTCCAAAGCTCCCCTATCCACAAATCCCCGGCCTTTCGCCTATCATTCTCTTCTGATCACCTTCGCCTCCGCGGTCCTCCACGCTACTCCTAAATCAGTCCATCAGTGATGTCCTTACCTGTAGGGCAAGCGCGACTTAACCGTGCTTACCTGGTTAGGACTTACCCAGGTCTAAGCAAGGGATCTGGCCCTTGATATTCCGGCACATCGTGCTCGTCGTCGTCCTCATAACTCGTCCTCGATCCAAAAGGCCGAGCACGACGACGAGAACGAGAACAACGACGATTCCATAAACGAGAACAAAATTCCCGTTTCGATCCACATAACGGGCTAAGCAAAATCTTTTGCAAAGCATTGTACACATCCTGAATAAATTTGAAATGGAGAGAGTCAGTTTGGGTAGTTTCATTCAAGGGCTATTAGCTCCTTTGTTCGCTTTTCTACTGGTTCCAGCACTTGGCGTGAGGGGTATGGCCCAAACGTTAGAGGGAACGAAGACAGAACCTGTCAGCCAGGCAGAGTCCAGGTTGACGATGGATCAAGCGATCGAAGAGGCCATTCAGAACAACCTTAATCTGCTGGCGGAGCGGTTGAATCTCAGCATCGCTGACGCCCGGCTGATTACCGCAAAACTCAAACCTAATCCCGTCTTCAGCTTCAGCGGTGACCATCTCGACCTGGCGGGCACCGGGTTTAATGAGATCAATGGGGGCGGACCTCCTGAAATCAGCTGGCGTGTCGATGTGCCTATCGAGCGGGGCAGAAAGAGAGACCTGCGCATTGCGACGGCCAATTATGAACGCGAGATTGCCGGGGCTCGTCTGGTCGATTCTCTCCGTAAACTCAAGCTGGATGTGACCCTTGGCTGCATTGAGGTGATCCAGGCCAAAGCCAATCTGGCGCTGGCCCGAGACAACCTGAGGACTTTCGAGGAACTGGTGCAAACCAATGCTGTCAGGGTTAAGGCCGGATCCATTGCACCGCTCGATCTGACGCGCTCTCAAGTGGCGATGCTCCAGTTCCGACGAAATGTCAGACAGGCCGAGCTCTCCCTGCTAACAACCAAAACCAAGCTGCAGAACCTACTGGGACGTAAAGTGCTCTTGGATGATTTCGATCTGCTCGACGAACTAAAAGCGCCGCTGCACCTGGCTGAGCTGCAATTAGGGTTCTTACAGGAACTCGCTCTGGAGAGGCGGCCTGACCTTCATGTTCTCGAGCTCACCCAGGCGCGGTCGCAATCGGAATTAAGGCTGGAGCTGGCCCTCGGCAAAGTCGATTACACCTGGGGGGCCGAGTATCGACGCCAGCAAGGGATTAATGGGAAATCAAATTCTCTGGGTTTTTTCTTTAGTGTGCCGTTGCCATTTTATAACCGGAATCAAGGTGAAATTGCCCGGGTGCGCGCCGAGCAAGATCAAATTCAACGTCAAATGCAAGCGCTCAAGGCCCAGATGCAAATGGAA
>Ga0066710_100004214_pt1 | contig 12636 bp, 14 predicted proteins | sample GraSoiAngelo_159_FD_79666 | JGI IMG/M metagenome (GOLD analysis project Ga0066710, IMG submission 79666) | Grasslands soil microbial communities from the Angelo Coastal Reserve, California, USA - 14_1009_16_40cm | ecosystem: Environmental > Terrestrial > Soil > Grasslands | place: USA...
CTGATCGGCGCGGGCCTCCTCACGATGGCCGTGGCCGACACGGAGTACCTGTACCGAGTCGCGACCGACACCTACGTGGTCGGCACGCCCCTCGACGCCGCGTGGCCCGGCGGAATGGTGCTGCTCTCGTATGCCGCCTGGCAGGCACCCCCGTCCGCGGCGCCCGTCCGGGTCGGCGGCTGGCGCACGCTGTTCTTTCCCCTCCTGTTCTCGATCGGCGCGCTGGCGCTGCTCGTCTACGGGAACGTCGCCCACCTGCCGACGCCCGCACTCGTGCTGGCGGCCGCCACGGTCGTGGCGGCGGTGGTCCGCACCGCCCTCGCCTTCAGGGAGGTCCACGCGCTCACCGAGCTCCGCCGCCTTGCGCTGACTGACGACCTCACCGATCTCCCGAACCGCCGTTTTCTGTACGAGCATCTCGGGGAGGCCATCGCGTCCGCGGAGCCGGGTGGCCGGATCGCCCTCCTGATCGTGGGCCTCGATCGATTCAAGGACGTGAACGAGACCCTCGGCCACCGGGCGGGAGACACGCTCATCCGGAAGGTCGGGCCTCGCCTTCAGTCGGCCGTCGAACGCGCGCACGTTCTGGGGCGGATCGGAGGCGACGAGTTCGGAGTCGTGGTAGGGGACCTTCGGACGCTCGAGGAGGCGGTGACCATCGCCGCGCGCCTGCGCAGCTCCCTCGACCGGCCGTTCGTGGTGGACGGACTGGGGGTGCACGTCGAGGCGAGCGTGGGAGTGGCCGTGCTCCCGGAGCATGGCGCGACGGCGGACGAGCTCTTCCAGCGCGCGGACGTCGCCCTGAATCACGCCAAGTCGATCGGCGGCGGCGGCGGCCAGCTCTACGCGCCCGAGCGCGACCCGCACAGCCGCGAGCAGGTGGAGCTGCTGGGCGAGCTGCGCGGGGCGATCGAAGACGGCCAGATCGTCCTGCACTACCAGCCGCAGGCCGAGTCCGAGACGGGACGAGTCGTCGGCGTCGAGGCGCTCGCGCGCTGGCAGCACCCGGAGCGCGGGCTGCTCGGTCCCCACGAGTTCCTTCCGGTCGCCGAGCGAACGGCGATCATGCGGCCGCTGACGCTCGCGGTCCTCGACCAGGCGCTTGCCCAGGCGAGCCAGTGGCAGGCGTCGGGGCTGGACCTCGCCATGTCGGTGAACCTCGCGGCGCCGAACCTGGTCGATACGGACCTCTGCCCGGCGGTCGAGAAGCTGCTCGAGCGCTGGGACGTCGAGCCTGGACAGCTCCGCCTGGAGATCACTGAGAACACGGCAATGCTCGACCCGGCTCGGGCCATGGAAGTGCTCGCCGCGCTCAAGGAGCTGGGGTGCGAGATCGCGCTCGACGACTTCGGCACGGGCCGGGCCTCGCTCGCGTATTTGAAGGAGCTCCCCGTGGACGAGCTCAAGATCGACCGCTCCTTCGTGATGGCGATGGCCTCGCGCCGCGACGACGCCGCCATCGTGCGCTCGCCCGTCGACCTCGGCCGGCGGCTGGGCCTGCGGGTCGTGGCCGAAGGCGTCGAGAGCGCGGCGGACTGGGACGAGCTGCGTGTCGTCGGCTGCCATCTCATCCAGGGGTTCCACCTCGCCCGGCCGATGCCCGCGGACGAGCTGACCGCATGGCTCGCCGCGCGGGAGACGGCTCCCACCGGCGAGATCGCCGCCTGACCTCCGAATCCGGGCACCAGGAGACCCCGGGCCTGCGGTGGAAGCGTCTGGCCCGGAGCTCCTAGTGAGCTCTGTGATCGATCAGCGAGACAGGGAGCGGCTCACCGAGCGCACCGAGCTCCTCGGGCTTCCTGCCCGTTTCCGGCGACAGGCTGCGCTCGGCTGCCGCCAGGCTTTACGAGTCCCCGAGCCCACCGACTCCCGGAGGGACTAAGCCTGAACATGGTGGGCACCTCGCTCCTTCCATCGGAGGCGAGGGCCCGCTAGAGCGGTTGCGAAGGAAGGCCTCACGCTTCGGGGTCTCCGGACGAATCCCCCAGCGGGTCCTCTCGAATTCTCGTCGCGCGCACGGATCCCCAGCGGGTGCCCGTGCTCGCACCGCCGGTTATACCACTTCAGCCCGGCGGGTGACCTGGATCGGTCAGCGACCCGCCGCGGCTGCGGCGGATCAGGTAGACGATTCCGGTCGCGAACGCCACGGACAGCACGATCCCGCCGTAGCCGCGGCCGAACAGGAGCCAGGAGAAGATTCCGGCGAGGAACGAGCCCGCGATCCCGATCAGGATCGTCGTCGAGATGCTCATCGGGTCCGGCCCCGGCAGCGCGAGCCTGCCCAGCGCGCCGACGAACAGCCCACCGAGCAGCAGCGCGAAGAGGTAGACGATCAGTGCCATTCAGAGCCGGAGGTCGGACTCGAACCGACGGCCTGACCCTTACAAGGGGTCCGCTCTACCACCTGAGCTACTCCGGCGCCGTTCCGAGTTTAGGCCGCACTGACGGCGGCCTCGATGTTGCCGTGGCCGTTCGAGGATGTCGGGATCGGCGGCGGCTTCTCCTCGCGGCCGGCGCTCAGCCGCTCCTCGAGCGCGCCGAGCACGAGTCCGAACACGAGGTGACGCCACGTCGACTGCGCCAGCACCCGGAGGTTTCCATGGAACGGCTCGAGCTCCTCGCGCGCGGGGTGAAAGCGGTCCACCAGGCGCCCGAGCGGCCAGAACGCGAAGTTCTCCGCCATCGCCGCGACCACGGCGCGGGCGAGCGGCGGACCGGGCAGGAACGGCTTCGCCTGGACGTAGCCGGCGCCGAAGAGCGCCCCGTTCTGGAGGTGGAGTGCCAGCCCGGCGACGGGCCAGTCGGCACCGCGCGTGACGAGCTTGCCGAGCAGCTCGACGTCGTCGTAGTCGCTGCGGAAGAGGCGCTTGTCGAGGGGCTGCTGCGCCGCCCAGACCGCCGCCGCCGCGGCGCCGGCGGCCGCTCCGGCCATCGTCCGCTCGAGGTTCACCGCGACCCAGCGTAACGCCGGGCCCCAAGGCGGGTAGTGCCAATGTGCCCCGCGACGGGAAAATCCCCGCAAATCCCGAAGAAATGGCGATGTCGGAGCCCGAGCTCTCCCGCCACCACGAGCGCATCCGGGCCCGCGGCGTCAACCGAGTCGTGTACTGGATCGTCCGCGGCGTGCTCCAGCCGCTGATGCGCATCTACTTCCGCCTCGACCGTCTGGGCCGCGAGCACATCCCGAAGGAGGGCCCCGTGATCCTCGCGGCGAACCACCGCAGCTTCCTCGATCCCTGGGTCGTCGGCATCTGCCTCCGCCGCCCGATCTACTTCGTCGCCAAGAAGGAGCTGTTCGACAAGCGCTGGCAGGCGTGGTTGCTGCGCTCGCTGGGCGCCTTCCCGATCAGGCGCGGCGAGTCCGACGAGGAGTCGATGGCCACCTCGCGCGCACTGCTCGAGCGCGGCGAGGCGCTCGTGATCTTCCCCGAGGGCACTCGCATCCGCTCGGGCGGCCTCGGCAAGCCAAAGCGCGGCGTCGGCCGGCTGGCGCTCGAGACCGGCGCGCCGGTCGTGCCCGTCGCCGTATCCGGCACCGACCGCGCGCGGCGCGGCCTCGTGATCCGGCCCGTCAAGGTCCCGGTTCGGTGCGGGCCGGCGGTCGCGTTCCCGCGCGTGGACGAGCCCTCCCCCGAACACGCCGGCGAGGTCACGGCGCGGCTGTGGGCCTGCGTCGAGCTCCAGTGGGGCTGGCTCGGCGGTCAGCTCGAGCAGCGGCCGGCGCGTTCGCCACGCCGGCCGAGCCTCGTGCGGGCGTAGCGACCCGGGGTAGGCTCCGTGCGTGGCAGAGACCGTCGACAAGGTACGTCTCGACCAGGACTTCACCGAGCTGTACCGGACGCACCTGCGCGACGTCTACAGCTACGCGTACTACCGGATCGGCAACCACCACGACGCCGAGGACCTCACCGAGCAGACCTTCCTCCAGGCGTACCGACACTTCGAGCGGGCGCAGCGCGAGTCGGAGGGGCGGCCGCTGCGGCCCTGGCTCATCCGGATCGCCCACAACCTGGCGGCGAACTACTACCGCGACCGCTCGCGCCGTCCGCAGACCAACCTCGAGGACGCCGCCAGCGTGTCCGCGCTGCACGGGACGGAGGACATCGCCGAGGGCCGGGAGGAGCTGGGGCAGGTGCTCGCCGGGGTGGCTACGCTGCCGGACGACCGCCGCGAGGCCCTGATCATGCGCTTCGCGCTCGGCATGGACAACAGGGAGATCGCGCGCGCCCTCGGCCGCTCGGAGGGCGCGACCAAGGTGCTGATCCATCGGGCCATACGGCAGCTCGAGGGGAAGCTGAAGGAGGACGACGAGGATGACTGAGATGAGCGACGTCGAGAGGCTGCTCCGCTCCGCGCTCGTCCCGATCGAGCCCTCGGAGGCGCTCAGCGACCGGCTCGAGCGGAGCCTCACCGAGATCACGGAGGCCGCGGCCGACGAGCTCGCCGACTGGGAGCTCGGTGCGATGCGCGACCCGCGTAACTGGGCGCGCCCGATCGCCGCGGCCGCGGTGGTCGGCGTCGCCGGCGGCGCGCTGGTCGTCGTCCGCGCTCGCCAGCAGCAGCGCAAGCGCCAGGCGCGCGGGCTCGACGCGTTCGAGCGCGGCCTGCACGACGTCGTGCAGCAGGTCCGCCGGCGGATCGACCGTAGTTAGGCGGCCGCCGGCGGCGGAGCGGTCGTCGGCGCCGGCTGGGCGGGAGTCGCGAGGCCCGCGGCGATGCCGGAGATGCCGATCAGCAGGTGCAGCACGTTGTCCTCGGTGTTCACCGGGACGATGCTGAGGATCTGGTCGCCGTCGCCGACGATGAAGCCCCAGATGGCGACCACGATGTACACGGCGCCAAGACCGAACGCGTAGGTGCGCGCGTATCCGTAGGAGCCGATCACGGCGAGGCCGAGCAGCCCGGTCACGATGTGCACGACGTTGTGCCAGCCGTTCACGTCGAGGATGCCGAGCACCGCGTCGACGTCGCCGGGCGAGTCGAAGTCCGCGGAATAGAAGAAGCCGACGATTCCTGCGCCGACGAGGACGACCCCGAACACCAGCGCGTAGAGCTGGGCGGGGGATCGCTGCTGCATCGTGCTACCTCCTTCGAGTGATCCGGAATCCCGGATTTCGCGTAGAAAGCCGAGGCCATGGTATCCCGGGAACTCGACCGCCTGGCCGACGAGGAGCTGATGCAACTCGTCCAGCAGGGCGACCCGCGCGCGTTCGAGCTGCTGTACGACCGGCACGGCGGCGCTGCCTTCTCGCTCGCCTACCGCATGGTCGGCGACCGCGCCGCTGCCGAGGACATCGTCCAGGAGGCTCTGCTCTCGATGTGGCGCAGCCGGGTGCGCTACGAGCCCGCCCGCGGGAGCGTGCGGACGTGGGTGCTCGGCATCGTGCACCACCGGGCGATCGACGGGCTGCGACGCAACCTCGTGCACCAGCGCCGCCGGGCCAGCGCGGAGGGGATCGAGGAGGTCCACGAGGCCGCCGAGCGCACCGATGTGGAGGCGGCGCGCCGTGAGGAGGCGCGCAGCGTGCGCGCCGCGATGGACGAGCTGCCGGGCGAGCAGCTACAGGTGATCGAGCTCGCCTACTTCGGTGGGTTCACGCACACGCAGATTGCGGAGATGCTCGAGATGCCGGTCGGGACCGTGAAGGGCAGGATGAGGCTGGGCCTCGAGAAGCTGAGGCGCCAGCTCGGAGAGGTGGTGGGGGTGTGAGCGAGCAGGGACACGAGTCTTATCGGGAGGAGATCGGCGCCTATCTGCTGGGCGCCCTGTCCGAGTCCGAGGTCGAGGTGTTCGAGCGGCACCTGTCGGGCTGCGAGCGCTGCTCGGAGGAGGTGGCGCGGCTGCAGGTGGCGGCGGACGCGATCCCGCGTTCGGTCACGCCGCTCGCACCGCCGCCGCGGTTGAAGAAGTCACTGATGAAGGCCGTCACGGGCGAGTCGCCCGGCCGAGCCCCTCGGCGGTTCAGGCTGCCGGCGTTCCCGCGCCTCAGCCCGGCGCTCGCGGCCGCGCTGGTGGCGGTCGGCGTGCTTGCCGGCGTGGGCGTCTCGCTGCTCGCCTCCGGCGACGAGGGCAAGACGGTTGCCGCCCGGGTGGACCGCGCGCGCCTGCCCCAGGCGAGCGCCAGCCTCGTCGAGCCGGCCGGCTCGGGCAAGGGGGCGCTGCTCCGTGTCCAGGGGATGCCGACGCCCGGGCCGGGCCGCGTCTACCAGGTGTGGCTGCGGCGCGATGGCGAGATCGTCCCCGGGACCGTGTTCAGCGTGCGCTCGGACGGGACCGGCGCGGCCGCCATCCCGCAGGGCGTGAAGGGAGTCCGCCAGGTGATGGTCACCCGCGAGCGGGTGGGCGGCGCACGGGCGCCGAGCGAGAAGCCGTAGCTGACGGTCCGCACCAGCTAGCGTCCTTCAAATGGAGGTCTGCTACCGCCATCCCTCGCGGGAGACGGGCGTCGCCTGCTCCAACTGCGGCCGCCCGATCTGCCCGGAGTGCATGACGCCGACCCCGGTCGGCATGCGCTGCCCCGAATGCTCGCGCCAGAAGACGAAGGTCCGGACCGCGCGCACGATGACCGGCGACCCGGTGCTGACCTACGCGCTGATCGGCGTCAACGTGCTGGTGCAGCTCGCCTCGCTCGTGACCGGCGCGAGCGCCGCGGGCGGCAGCTTCGGCGGCAGCTCGCTGCTCGAGCACGGCGCGCTGTCGCGCCCGACCGTCGCCGACGGCGAGGTCTGGCGAATCGTGACGGCCGGCTGCCTCCACGCCGGCTTCTTCCACCTGTTCTTCAACATGTTCGCCCTCTACATCCTCGGCGGCATGCTCGAGCCGGCGGTCGGGCGCCTGCGGTTCGGGCTTATCTACTTCGTCGCGCTGCTGGCGGGCTCGTTCGGGGCGCTCGTGGCCGAGCCGACCGCGCCCACGGTCGGAGCCTCTGGCGCGATCTTCGGCTTGATGGGAGCGGCGGTCGTGGTCATGCGCAACCGTGGCATCAACCCGATGGAGAGCGGCCTCGGCTTCTGGATCCTGCTGAACCTCCTGATCACCTTCACCGTGCCGCACATCTCGATCGGCGGGCACGTGGGGGGCCTGATCGGCGGCGGCCTGGCCGCGGCGGTCCTGTACGACCTGAGGGATCGCGTGCGCGTGTCCGAGCTCGTGTCGACCGTGCTGGTCGTGGCCCTGGGCGCGGCGGCCGTCGCGGGCTCGATCGCGGTCTCGGCGAGCGCCTAGCCGACGAGCCCGTCGTAGATGGCTTGGACCTCGGCGAGCATGCGATCGAGGGCGAAGCGCTCCCGCACATCGGCAGCCGCGGCTTCGCCGAGGCGGCGAGCCAAAGAGGGATCGTCCGCGAGCCTCCTAAGTGCCCGCGCGAGCGGGAGCGAGCGCGGCTCGACCAGCAGCCCGGTCTCGCCGTCGCGCAGGATCTCGGGCAGGCCGCCGCTCGGCGAGGCCACGACCGGCAGCCCCGCCGCCGCCGCCTCGAGCGCCGAGTTCGGCAGCGGATCGGGTCGCTTCGAGGGGACAGCGACCGCGTCGGCGGCGCCGAGCACTGTGTCGATGTCATCGCGGAAGCCCAGCAGCCGGAGCCGTTGTCCGGACAGGGCGTGCCGGGTATCCCCGTACGGATCGCCGGCCACCAACCCGATCGCCCCGATCTCCGCCAGCGGTGGCTCCTCGAGTGCGGCCGCCAGCACGTCCTGACCCTTCCAGTCGCTGATCCGGCCGATGACCGCGACCACGAAACGATCGAGCGGCAGCCCGAGCACGCGGCGTGCCTCCTCCCGGGGGGCAGGTCGCGGCACACGCGCCAGCCCGTCGTAGATGACCTGCGCGTCATCGAACTGCGCGGCCACGGCGCGCGAGACGCACACCAGCGCATCCGCGCGCGACAGCCGCCGCCGCAGGAGCGCCCACAGCGGCCGCGGGCCGACCCCCTCATAGATCTCGCGTACATGAACCACACAGGGGATTCCCAGCGACTGCGCACCCAGTACAACCGAGGTATTCGCATGGACCAGATCGGCACCGAGCCGGCCGAGGGCGCGTCGATCGGCCACGAATCTGGCGGCGGTCGCCGCCAGCCCCCGCGGCCCCATCAAGCCGCGCCGCAATACCGCGAGCGGCCTGGCTATCGTCTGCACCCCGGCTTCCTCGAGCGCGGATGAGAGCTCACCCCGCTCCGGAAGCACAACAACTGGGTTGTAACGCTCCGGGTCGAGCCCGGCGGCCAGCGCCAGCAGCTGGTTGTCGGCGCCATAGCGGCCCGCCGAGGAGTGGAGGAACAGGACCGTCCGCGCCAAATCGAGGAGTTTGACGGCTGGTGGAGCTGACTAGGAGAGAGCTGGTGGCGCGCGGCGCGCTCGCCGCGGGGGCGGTCGCGCTCGAGAGCACGGTCCCCGCCTGGGCGACCCACCGCCGGGGCAAGCCTCGCTCCATCCACTGCCTGCCGCTGGGCGACCGCTTCAGCCCCGCCTACGGCCTGCCCGGCGCGTCCTTCGCCGTGTACTCGCCCGAGGGCCTGCGCCTCGCATGCAACACCGCCCAGGGGATCGAGATCCGCCCACGTGGCGGCGGCGCCGGCGGGGTGATCGCGCCGGCCGGCTTCCACATCGGCGCCCAGTGCTGGCATCCCGACGGCCGCACCGTTCTGGCCACGGGACCCGGCCCGGGGGGCGTCCCCGCCCAGGCCCTGTACGCCGTCCGCACCGACGGATCGGGTCGCACGCGCCTGCTCACGAACCTGCCGGGGCCGGCGCGCGCGGGGTCGTTCTCGCCCGACGGCCTCAAGGTCTCGTTCACCTACGTCGACGGCTTCGTGCACCGGATCGTGTTGGGCGACTGGCTGGACAACCCGCCCCGGGTCGCGAACCCACGCGTGCTGATCCCCTTCGACCCGAGGACCGAGCCCGACGCCACGCGCATGGTCCACGGCCTCGGCTGGTACGAGACCCGCGGCTTCAGCCCGAACGGACGCCTGCTCCTGTTCTGCTCGGACCGCAACAACGGGATGTGCAACGGCAACTCGTACGCGATGGACCTCGCGACGGGCTCGACCAACCACATCACCCGCAGCGACGGCTTCACCGAGGGAACCCTGATCGGCACCGGCGGCAAGGTCCTCTTCTACGGCAGCACTCGCGCGCGCGAGCCGAGCTTCATGACGCTGATCACGGCGCCGGAGGTGCCGCCCTTCCCCGGCTTCGCGGGGGTGCCGCTGCTGCACGACCGCATCGCGTCGCTCGCACTCGCGCCGATCGGCAACGGCGACGTGATCGCGGTCGATTCGGTCACCGGGCTGAAGGCGCGCCTGATCGCCAAGCGCGAGGCGATCGTCGAGCTCGCGGGCACCGGGCTCGGCCAGAGCGACCACCGGATCGTCGTCTGCTCGATGTCCGGGGACGGGCGCGACCTCGCCGTGGGCGCGGTGCATCGCGACGGGGCCGGCGTTGCGGTGATCCGCCGCCGCAAGTCCTCGGTGCCGAAGCCGGCGAGGATCGCGCAGACCCCGGTGCCGCCCGTCGCCGAGCCGCTCCAGCACCTCCTCCAGAGCAACGAGACCTTCCGGCGCGAGGTCCGCGGCCGCTTCGGCGGGAAGGTGGACCTGACGTTCAGTGGCAACCTGTCGGAGGGTGTGTTCGAGGCCGACTTCACGTCGTTCTCCGACGAGGGCCCGCTCGGCTTCCAGGGCCCGATCCGCTTCGAGATCGCGAACGGCGGCTACACGCACACGGCCGCCCTGCGCCGCGTTCGGAACGAGCAGGACGAGGAGCGCGGCTACTACACCGCGGACGTCCGCGTGGCCCACCCCGACACGGCCGGGGCGATCGAGACACGCACCTCGCGCTTCGGGACGCTGCGTGCCGAGGTGGTCGCGGGCCGCTTCACGGGCGAGCGCCGGCTCACCATGTCGCGCGAGAGGGCGAACGGCGTGCGCGGCGTCAAGCGCTGCCCGAAGGCGCCCAAGAAGAAGAAGACGAAGAAAAAGAAGCGCGGCTAGCCGGACTTACCGGCCAGCGCCTCGACGCGGTTCTTCAGGTCCTCCATCGAGCGCCGCATCACCTGCTCGTTCAGGACCTTCTGGATCGGGCCGGGGACCCACACCCCCGGATCGATGTGGAGCGTGTAGGTCGCGAGCGTGGTCCCGTCGCCGCGGTCCTCGAACACGTACTCGCCGTCGATCGCCTTGACGTCGCCCTCCAGGTAGTCCCATGTGATCAGGTGGGGCTCCTCGTAGTGGTAGCGGAGCCGGTAGCGCACGGTCTTGACCTTCGCGTCGACCTCGAACTCGACCTCCTTGCCGCGGCCGTCCTCGTAGCGCGAGAGGACCTCGCACGACTTCACGGCGTCCTGCCACTCGGTGAAGGTGTCGTAGTCCGTCAGGGCGTCGAAGCACTGCTGCGGATCCCCGTCGATCACGATCTGCTGCTCTGCCCGCTTGCGCGCCACCGCGCTAAGCGTATTCCGCCTAGACGGGCGCGGCCAGGTCCACCGGCAGCACCTGCGCGTCCGGCGGCGGGTCCACGCGGTCCGGATGGAGCACGTGCGCGAGCAGCTCGAGCCCGTCGACCAAGCGCGGGCCGGGGCGGGAGAAGTACGCGGCGGCGTCGACCGCGACGATGCGCCCAGCGCCCAGCCGAGCGAGGTGCCCGCGCGCGGCGAGCGCCTCCTCGACGGCGCGCTCTGCGTAGAAACCGCACGGCATCGACAAGACGACCTCCGGCTGCGCCCGCTCGATCTCCTCCCAGCTCGCCGTCCGCGAGCGCTCGCCCGGCCGCCCGAGCGGGTCCTCCCCGCCGGCGAGCTCGATCATCTGCGGCACCCAGTGGCCGCCCACGAAGGGCGGGTCGAGCCACTCGAGCGCGGCCACTCGGGGCGCCGCCGCGTCCGCGACGAGAGCCTTCACACGACCGATCCGGTGGGCCGCCTCGGTGACGAGCTCGTCGCCCGCGACCGGGACCCCGGCCGCCTCGGCGACCCGCCGGACGTCGGCGAGCACCTCCCCGAGCGTCGTGGGGTCGAGCGAGATCACGCTCGGATGCGAGGGCAGCGTCGCGGCGACCGCCCGCACGTCGTCGAGCGACACCGCACAGACCTCGCACAGCGCCTGGGTGACGATCAGGTCGGGTTCGAGCTGTCGCAGCACGTCCCCGTCGAGCTCGTAGAGCGCCTCGCCGCGCTCCGTCCGCTCGCGAACGGCCCGGTCGATCTCCGCCGCCGAGAGGCCGTCGGGGATCACGGTCCGCGTCAGGTGTGGCAGCTGCGCGGCGGCTGGCGGATAATCGCACTCGTGGGTGACCGCGACCACGCGGTCGCCGAGGCCGAGCGCGAACAGCGTCTCGGTCGCTGACGGGACGAGGCTTGCGATCCGCACGGGGGTGAGGATGCCAGTTCTTAGCGACGACGAGATCGAGGCACGGCTGGGCGAGCTCGACGGGTGGGAGCGCGCCGGGGACGCGATCAAGAAGGAGTTCAAGCTCGACGACTTCGTCGGGTCCGTGGACTTCGTGAACCGGCTCACGCCGCTCGCGGAGGAGATGAACCACCACCCCGACCTCGAGATCTCCTGGAACAAGGTGACGGTCTCGCTCTCGACGCACTCGGAGGGCGGCCTGACCGGGAACGACTTCGAGCTTGCGTCGAAGATCGACTCGGTGGCTTAGCGCCGCGCTCGTGCTGGTGGGCTTGCTGGCCCCGCCAGCGGCGCAAGCACGACACGTGCGCGTCTTCGCCATGGGGCCGAAGCTCGACGTCGCCTGGATGCAGAGCCGGGCGACCTACCACGACAAGATGTTCGCGCTGGCCGACAGGCGGCTGCGCGGCGCGGGGCGGCCGCTGATCCAGGACGGGGCGGACGACTTCGCCTCCCACCTGACCGGCCGCGACCTCGTCCTCTGGCCCGAGGACATAGGGCTGTTCGCCGCCCTCACCGGACAGCGCGCGGCGCCCGCGCGCAACTCGGGCTCGCTCGAGGGCTCGGTCGCGACGCTCCTCGGGCTGTACGCGCCGCAGAGCTCGTACTACGCGGAGCGCTACCCGCAGCTGTCCTCGCGCGCGCCGCAGGTGCGCCTGCTCGCGCTCGCGCTGACGGACACCTTCGGGCGGGTCGCTATCGAGACCTTCTCCGAGATGGCCGCGCGCTACCACGTTTGGCTCGAGGCCGGCGTGAACATGGCGCAGGACTGGCACGTGGTGTGCGACGACAAGGCGACCATGCCCCGCCTCCCGGGGGGCGTCCGCTGCGACGAGGAGAACCCGCAAAAGGTGGACGAGCTCGGCGACCCGTTCGAGCCGCAGCGCAGCTACGTATACGAGGCGACGACGCCGAAGGCGTCGAACATGGCGCTCCTGTTCGACCCGAGCGGGAAGCTCGTCTCGAAGCAGGTCAAGACCTACCTCACGCCGATCGAGTTGAACGGACAGCTCGACCTCGTTCCCGGCGAGGTGAGCGACGGGCTGTCCGCCGTGCGGACACCGGTCGGGACGCTCGGCTTCGTGACGAGCAAGGACGCCTGGATGCCGGACGTGCTCGACAAGCTCGACCAGCGCCACGTGGACTTGCTCGTCCAGCCCGAGTTCTTCGTCAACGACCTGATCGACGACTCGACCATGTGGGCGCCCGACACCCTGCGCGCCTCCGGCTA
>Ga0066710_100004216_pt1 | contig 12635 bp, 12 predicted proteins | sample GraSoiAngelo_159_FD_79666 | JGI IMG/M metagenome (GOLD analysis project Ga0066710, IMG submission 79666) | Grasslands soil microbial communities from the Angelo Coastal Reserve, California, USA - 14_1009_16_40cm | ecosystem: Environmental > Terrestrial > Soil > Grasslands | place: USA...
ATCATGGATCAGCAGCACTTTGTGCTCTGGTTGAACGATTTTCTGCCGCCGGTATATTCCGCCGCTTTCAAGCCATTGACTGTGCCGCCGGATGTAAGCGGCATCAAGAAGGACGACCTTCAGGGAGGAAAGTCGCACTTGATCGGGCTCGGTTTTGCCCGCGCCGAGGCCATGTTACGTATCGCCAACGCTCTGCCTGCCAACGATCCACGTATACCGGTCCTTCGGCGGCTCGCGGCCATCAACGCAAGAAGCGGCTTCCAAGGCATTGCGGATGCCGGCTACATGGGGTCGCATTGGTTTGGAACGTACGCCCTTCTTTACTTGCACGCGCTGGCATCGGAACCCAGCCCGGCCGTCGCAAAAGCGCCCGAGAAAGCGCCGGCTACCGGCCAGGGTCAATTACACTAACGCCGAACCCGATTAAACCAGGCGCCCGGCGCCGTCGGCTCGTAGAAATCGAATGCCGCAGGCGGCCGCCAGCGCCTCGTCCCGCGCGGAGTCCCCGATCATCAGCGAACGCCCCAGATCAATGTCCCATTTCTCGCGGGCTTGGAGCACCAGTCCCGGCCTCGGTTTCCTGCAATTGCAGGTGTCTTCTTCGTGAGGGCAGAGAAAGATATCGTCGATTCGAGCGCCCCGCTCCGATAACTCCCGGACCATCTTGCTGTGAAGTTCGTCAGCGTCGGCCTGTGACACCATTCCGCGCGCTATGCCGCGCTGGTTCGTTACAACTATGACAAGATAACCGAGCGCGTTGAATATCCGGATCCAATCCGAGACATTGGGCAGAAACCGAAATTCTTTCCAATTACGTATATATTCACCAGGCGGAGCCTTTTCGTTGATTACGCCATCGCGATCCAGGAACACGCAAGGACGGCTCACTCGCGGTTGCTCCCCACGTGGACGATCTTACTGCCTTCGGGGTCTAGCGAAAATTTAAGCTCGCGTAATTCCGATAGCTCCGCGCGCAGCCGGTCCTGGTTGTGAGGCTCGCAGAAGAAGAGCAGAAACCCTCCGCCGCCCGCGCCAAGCAGCTTGCCTCCCAGCGCGCCGGCACTAAGCCCGCGCTCGTAGAGTTCGTCGATTTTGAAATTGCTGATCGAGTCCGTGAGCGACCGCTTCGCCTGCCAAGCCTCGTGCAGCAGCTTGCCAAAAACATTGAGGTCCCGGCCGGACGTCAACACTTCCCGCAACTCGCGGGCGATCACACACATTTGCCTCAGCACCGGGAGCTTCTCTTCGGTGCCTGCCTGTTGCTTTGCGAGCACTTCCCGGGCATCGCGAGTGTCACCGGTGAAGAACATGAGCAGGCGGCGGCTCAATTCACTACGGGTTTCAGGGGAGATCACCACCGGATCGACGAAAACCGTCCCGCCCGGATGGAACTGAATGAACTGCAAACCGCCGTACGCGGCGATATATTGATCCTGCTTCCCGATGGGCTCGTTCAAGTGATCGATCTCGATCCGGCATGCCTCGCGCGCCAGCCGCTCTGGACTGACAACGCGGTGGAGCAAAGCGTATAGCGCGTGCAGCAGGCCGACAGTGAAACTGCTGGAAGAACCGAGACCGGTCCGGGCCGGAAGGTCGCCCATCGAGACAATTTCAAGTCCGCTTCGAAAGCCGAGCTGTTGCAGGCATTCTCGCACAATCGGGTGGTTGATCTGTTCAACCGAGTCCACAATTTCGGTGCGTGAATAGCTGACGCGAAAAGTTTGCTCGAAGTGCTCTTTGACCGCGATGTACATGTATTTGTCGATCGCGGTGGTAAGGACGGCGCCGGGTTCCTGCGAGTAATAAGCGGCCAGATCGGAGCCGCCTCCGGCGAAACTCACCCGGAACGGGGTTCTAGTGATGATCATGCGCGAGCACTGTTTCGATTACCGCCAATCTCTCCATCGTTCCAATATCATAAAACCTTTGATGTGTGACCAGGCCGGCCAATCGATGCGCCCGTATAAGTTTGGGGAAGACATCTTTTTCTAAAGAACAGGTCCCCTCGGATGGCATGCAACCGATGACGGAGCGCCGGAACGCAAGCACGCCGGCTTCGACATAGGACAGCCGTTCCGGCGAATCCTTCTCATACCGAATGACGAACCCGTTTTGGTCGAGGTCGATGTTGTTCCTCACGCTGGTATCCTCGAGTCTGTTGTCATACACGACCGCCACGCCTTCGGCCCCCGTTGCGATCAGTCTTTCGTATGCGTCTTTGTATTCGATCGGCAAATAAGAATCGCCGTAAATGAGAACGAAAGCTTCGCTCAGTAGTTCGCGGGCTTCGCGCAGGGCTCCGCCTGTCCCCATCGGAACTCGCTCCCGCGAGTAAGTGAGGTTCAGTCCGAGGCGCGTCCCCTGGCCGAAGCAGCTCTCGATCTGCTCGCCGAGATATCCGGTGAGAAGCAGCACGTCACGAATGTCCTGGCGGGCAAGCAGGCGAAGCTGGTGCTCCAGATACGGCACGCCCGCCACGGGGACCATCGGCTTTGGAACGACTTCGGTGAGCGGCAGGAGGCGCGTGCCCAAACCGCCCGCGAGAATTACTGCCTGCATGCTTCTTTCGCCGGAGGCTTCGAGTTCATCTGTGCAAGTATACTTTGAATCGCGATCTTGACCGCCGCGGCCGAGGTGTGCCGGGATTTCCAGGATAATTGGTTCAACTTGGTTACGTCGAGCCGGAAGCGCGGCACATCGCCGGGCCAGCCTCCGGCTCCGCCGGTAAACTCGTATTTGACCCCGGCTAGTCCCATCGCTTCAACGACGAAGTCGGCGATGCGGACCACCTCCAGCCAGTCATCACAGCCCAGGTTAAAGATGTTAAGGGGCTCTCGCGCATGATCGACCACAAACAGCATCGCGTCAACACATTCCTCGCTTAGAAGATATGATTTCGCCTGTTTTCCATCACCCAGAATCAGCAGCCGGTGCGGGTTCTCCTGAAGCCGGGCGATAAAGTCGCCGATCACCGTCCGTCCTTTCTTACGGACTTTCCGGCCCACAATGTTCGCGAATCGGAAGATCCAGCACCGAAAATCGAAGAGGTTCTGAAAAGCCGAGATGAGGGACTCGCACGAGAGCTTCGTCGCTCCGTAGAGCGAGATCGGCTGCGGAAAGAAAGCATTTTCGGGAATCGGCTGAACCGGCGAGATGCCGTAAACCGCCGACGTGGAGGCGAAAGCCAGGCGGCGCACGCCGGACCTGCGCATGGCCTCGAGGACATTGTACGTGCAGATCGTGTTTTGCCTCAGGTCCTTGTCGGTCGGATCGTTTGCCGAGAATTTCACGTCGGGATTCGCCGCGAGGTGATAAACGATATCGACGTCCCTTACGGCCGACGCAATGACATCCGCATCTTCCAGGTCACCCTCGATGAAGGTGAAATTCGGGCTGCTCCGCAGCGGCGCGATATGCTCGAGTTTCCCACTGCTGAGGTTATCGACCACGGCCACGTTATCGCCGCGCGAAAGCAAGGCTTCCGCAAGATCGGAGCCGATGCAGCCAGCGCCGCCCGTTACGAGCGCTTTCATTCGCCATCCACCATCAGAACGAATATAGCGCGGTTGCCTGATGCTCCGGGGATTTCATTAAACTGGTTCTTGCATACTCCTCGCGTTGCATGCCTGATTGCACAGCACCCCGCGATTAATCACGCGGTGATTCTTCGCGAAGTGCGCTATCTTCGCGCGGCTTTGGACATTTACACGGCTTCGATGCGCGGGCCGGACCGCCCTCCGGATCAATTGTCGCCCGAAGAGCGCGACGAAGCCGGGCGGACCTACTATATCAAGCCCCAGGGAGCGCTCGCGGCCGCAGTCGCGTTGGCGCGTACGCTTGGCTCCCACCCGGCGCGGTTCACAACCGGTCTTTTGTACGCAGCGAAACTCGGCGGTTTCGCGCCAAAACAACTCTTGCTCCATCTGGCCTATTTCGCGGAGGCCGTGATGGTAGGCCGGTGGATGCGCGAAAACGGGCTTACGCATTTACATACTCATTACTCGTCAACCGTGGCGTTATTGGTCCATGAGATCTTCGGCTTGGACATCTCCATTTCATTTCATGGCCCTGATGAATTCGAGAACCCGTCGGGTTTTTTCATCCGCGAAAAGGTGGCCGCCTCCACGTTCGTCCGGGCGATAAGCCAGTATGCACGCAGCCAGTTAATGAAGTCTTCCGCCGCTTCGGATTGGGGGAGAATACACGTCGTCTACATGGGAGTTGATCCGGATGCGTTCGCGCCGCGCCCGTTCCGCCGCCATCCTTCACCGCTCGAAATCATCTGTGTCGGCCGGCTTGCCCGAGCCAAGGCGCAACATATTCTGATCGCGGCGGTGCAGAACTTGCTGGATAGCGGGAGGGATGTGCTGTTGCGGCTTGTGGGCGGGGGTCCGGACCACAAGAGCCTCGAAGAGGACGTCGCCCGCCGCGGAATCAAGAGTCAGGTGGTGATCCATGGTTTCACACCGCAGGCCGAACTCGAGGCCCTCTATCAACAGGCCGACATCTTCGCGTTGCCAAGCTTCGCGGAAGGCGTGCCGGGCGTACTCATGGAGGCCATGGCCATGGAAATACCGTGCGTTTCGACCTGGATTACCGGGATACCGGAGCTGATTCGAAATGGCCAGGACGGTCTGCTGGTGGCTCCTTCGGATGTCGAGGGGTTTTCGGAAGCCCTCCGAACACTTGTTGATGATCCGGAGCTACGCCTGCGCATCGGCCAGGCTGGGCGTCAGAGAGTTCTCGAAAGATTTGATCTGCGAAGAAACTCGAATGAACTTGCGGATCTACTCAACGGCTCGTGTCAGGACGCCGCTTGCTCACGCGCGGCTGCCGGACCGCGACCGTAAACGACTCTCGCGTCAGATTCTGTCAGGATCAAGGTCGAACTTATCAACCATGTATTCGTAATAGCGCCCATCAGAGAGAAACACCATGTAAACTTCGTGGACAAGGTGGATGAACTTGCGAGCGCCGTACTCATAATCCCGATCCTCGACGGTCAGCGTGAGGGAAACGTCGCCGCCCCGGTTACTCGAACGCACGCGGGCCTTGCGCCTGTCGATCCGCCGGTGCTCGGGCAGTTTTTCAGAGTGGCGCGATTCAATGAATTCCTTGAATTCCTGGTACATCGAGGAGCCACGCGGCACCTCGGGCAACACCACCGGGAAGCGCATCGTGTTCCTTCGCACGTCCAGGATCAGTTCAAAGGACCGATCCCTGTGCCACAGCATGGTGAAGATCGCTTTCGCGCCGCGCAGCTGGCCTCCGCTAAATCCCCGAAAGACACCACGGTTGGCATACTCCTCGAGAATACGGGCCACCTGATCGACAGGTGAAGGAGCGATCTTAGATAACGAACGGCTCAGTGGGCAAAGGCTCCCACACCCGGTTCCGGAGGTAATGCAATTCCAGGCGGATAATCTTTCCCGGAAGTGAATTCTTTGAGCGCCTGGACGTTGATAAGCGTTGAGGCGCTCTCTTTGGTGGCGGCCTGGTAGCTGCGTTTGAGGGCTTCGCGCAACTCCTCGGGAGTCTGGACGTACTCGCCCCGGGCGCCGAGGCCTTCCGCCATCTTGTCGTAGCGCAGGTTCTCCTGAAACAGGTACATGTGCATGGAACGCGCGGAGCCCACCGCGCTCGGCCACATGCCCCATGAGTTGTTGTTGTAGATCACGGCGACGACCGGTATCTTGTATTTGGCCGCCGTGTCCAGTTCGAACAGGCTGTAGGCGATTCCGGCGTCGCTTGATACGACGAAAACCGGCGCGCCTTTATAGGGAGCTTGCGGCCCTACGCCCCGCTGCACCGCCGCCCCTGCTCCAATCATCATGGCCAGGTCTGGACCAATAGCCCCGTACTGGTAGGCGCAGACGACCCCTTGCCCGGCACGGAAGGCCCGCAGCCAGCGGCCCGCGAAAAGCCCGCTGGTCCAGCCGCCCGATCCTGTCACGGTCTGCCTGGGGTCGATGTCTCCGCGGTACAGGAAGTCGTGAACCTCCTTCGCCATCACCGCCGGATGGATATGATTTGTCGCCCGGCTATGTTTCAGGCCGAGTTCATAATGGTCAAGATTTGTTTTCTCGGACGCCTGCCGCGCCGCGGCCAACTCGTTGACCCAGGCATCGCGCTTCTTCCTGGGCAGATCGGTGGCGACCATCTCGAGGAAGACTTTTTCGTCGCCGACGATTCCCAGCTCGAGGGGCCAGTTCCGGCCCAAGTCCTCGGCAACCGGGTGAACCCGTATCACTTTCACGTCCGGGTTGAAGCGATACTCCCCCGGGCTGGGCATGCAGTACTGGCCCACGAAGACGACCAGATCGGCGCTCATCAAGGCGTCTGGCGAAAGACTCGCTGACAAGCGATGGTCGTCGGGGAAGTGGCCCCGAATTGGGCCGGAGGTGACCACGGCAAACTCATGCTTCTCGGCCGCCTCTTTGAGGGCATCCCAAGCCTTACGTTGGAACACGCCCTGCCCGGCCACGAAGATCGGTCGTTCGGCCCTGTTGATCAGGTCCATCGCTTTTTCCACTTCCTTGCGGGAAGGATGCGGGCGGGAGTCGCTGCGATATTTCGATTTGTCGTAGAAATCGGTCAGCTTGGAAGAATCGGTGAAGCGAGCTCTAGCCACTTCGCCGGGGAAATCCAGGTGTACGGGGCCCGGCACGCCCGATTTTAGATTGCGAAACGCGTAGGCTCCATACTCCCAGACGCGATTCGGCGCTGTCAGACGCTTCCCGTATTTCTTCATACCGGTGGTGATCGGCTGCTGGTAACCGGTCTGAATGAATGCTTCGCGGTCATCGCCGGCGATCTGCATGTTGCTGGCGAGCACTAAGAGAGGAGTGCGAGCCGCGTGAGCGGAAGCAATGTTCATGATCATGTGCGTAAATCCCGGGCCTTCGGTACCCGAGCAAGCCGTGACCTCGCCGGTGACGCGCGAAAATCCGTCAGCGGCCGCGCACATCGCCCCCTCCGTCCGCCCGCCGTAGCTGGGTACGCCGGCCGCCGCGATGGCGTTGATGACGGTGTAGTTTCCGGGGCAGCAGAACAGCGCGGCCAGGTCTTCTTCCTTGCATAGCTTGGCGAACACCTCGGCGCCACTCATACCCTTCCCGTCGAATGACCCTGCTTTGGGCTCTTCGCCCAACGTCCCAGCAACCTCTTTAGGAATCCGAATGGACGGTATCGACGCGGTGGCGGCAAATAGTTTGCCGTGCTTAACCATCGCTGCGGCTGCGGCGCCGGCCCCGATCGGAGCCAGAAAATTCCTGCGGGACGGTATATTCTTGTCAAACTTGGTCTTATCGTTCATGCTTATTTTTCCTGTAGGGGCGGCCTCTTCGATTCCGGCCACAAGCTGTGAATGTAGTTTACAAGATGCCACAGATCTTCTTCCTGTCGGATCTGCGATTTGAAGGCCGGCATACTGGCGCCGGCTCCATCGCGAATGCTCCGGAAGATTTCGCCGTCAGTCGTCCCGTTCCGCCAGACGCTCGGATCCGTAAGATCGGTGGCATCCGCGACCACGTCCACCGTGGCTTTGCCATCCTGGCCGTGACACCCGGTGCAATAACGCGCGAAGTTGCCCCGGCCCTGGGCGATCGACTTTTTGGTGTACGGAACCGGATTCTTGAGCTTCCTGGCGTCGGCCGCGCTGAGCGGCGCGTCCTGCTGGTCCGATTGAACTCCGGCGGCTACTCTTCCAATGATCAACAGAAGCACGATGCAAGGCTTCTCCAGTGCCACCGGCGATAACTCCTCTCAATGACCAGGCGTCATTTTAAACTGACCGAGCCTATCAAGCAGTGCGTCGGATTGTCAACCGGCGACAAATGCCGCATTGCAGCTTGCACGCCCCCGCGCGGGCGAACGTCATCCCTTAGTGTGGCCTTGCGGCGGGGCATCGTGTCCTTAAAGCTAAGCGCTGACATATGAGAGAGTTGAATGGCTGAGTGGACGCTTAAATACGCCGATTCCCGGGGCGAAATTCATCAGCAGGTGGCCGAGGCCACCTCCGAACGTGAACTGCGCGACCGCTTCAGCCAGCAGGGATTCCTGGTCTACTCGGTCAAGGCTCGCTTCGAAACCGGCATCGCCGCCGGCCTGAGACCCCGCGGCAAGAAGCTCAACCTCGAGAAATTCCTCATCTTTAACCAGCAATTCGTCACCCTGATCCGCGCCGGGCTGCCGATCCTTAAGTCGCTGGATCTTCTGGCCGAACGCCTGACTGACGCCAAGCTGTCGCAATACATCAAAGGCGTGTGGGAAGAGGTGCGCAACGGCGCGCTGTTGTCCGATGCCTTCGCGCGCCAGGGCGTCTTCCCGCCCATCTACGTCACGAGCGTCCTGGCCGGTGAACGAAGCGGTTCGCTTCCGGAGGTCCTCGAGCGCTTCATTACCTATCAGAAGCTTTCCCTTTCCGTGCGCAAAAAGCTGTTGGTTTCGCTCCTTTATCCAGCCGTCCTGATCTTCCTGGTCATCTGTTTGATCGTTTTCTTGGTTACCTACGTTGTGCCGAACTTCGCCGAGCTCTATCGCAGTATGCAGGCGCAACTGCCGTTGCCAACGCAGATCCTGATCGCGGTCGGCACCACGGCGCGCAACTACGTATTGCTGGCGTTCGGAGGCCTGGTGCTGGCGATTCTCGGTTTCCGCTATTGGTCCCGAACTCCCTCGGGCAGCGAACGGATCGATCGTTTTCTGATGCGGGTGCCATTTGCAGGCGCCGTCTGGCTGAAGTATCAGGTCGCGCAGTTTTCGCGTGTGCTCGGAACGCTGCTGGTGGGCGGCATCCCGCTGATGCAGGCGCTCGACACGTCGGCGGATTCGCTCGGCACGCAGGTTCTGAGGAAAGTGCTGCAGAAGGCCGCCAAGCTGGTCCGGGAGGGGCAGGCACTCTCGCAATCTCTGCGCATTACCAAAGTTTTTCCTGGCCTCTCGATCGACATGATCGAAGTCGGCGAGTCCACCGGCGCGTTGCCGCAGATGCTTGCGAGCGTCGCCGAATTCTACGAGGACGACGTCTCCACCAGCGTGACCGCCGCGCTCAGCCTGATCGAGCCGGCCATTATGATCTGCATGGGCATCTTCGTGGCGTTTGTGCTTATTTCTCTGTATCTGCCGATTTTTTCGCTGGCAGACTCGATCCGGTCGTAGGTGCTTATGGGAACAGCTGATCGATTCATCCCCCAAGATCCGGCGCAGGAGATCGCGCGCGCCCGCGCGGTGGCCCAGCGCTACTATCACGAGTTCGTCGACCTGCGCGAAGTGCGCATCGATCACGATCTGTTCCATTCGATCCCGGTCGACCTCATGTTCCGGTACAATTTTGTGCCGATCGAGGCCCACAACGGCTCGCTCGAGATCGCGCTGGCTGATCCGCGCAACCTCAACCTGATCGACGAGCTGGCGGTACTCCTGGGAAAGAAGCTTCGGGTCAAGGTCGCCACTCTCTCACAGATCTCGGACCTGCTCAAGAAGACCGAGCAATCCCAGCGAGTGCTCGAGGAGGTGACCGAAGGCTTTACCCTGGACGTGGTCGCCGACGAGGAAAACGCCGAGGAGACGCTCTCGATCGATAAGCTCAGCTCGGCCGACTCGGACATTGCGCCGGTGATCAAGCTGGTGGACACCACCATCTTCAACGCGCTCGAGCGGCGCGCGAGCGATATCCACATCGAAACGCGCGACCAGGAAGTGGCCATCAAGTACCGCATCGACGGCGTGCTGCACTATGCCATGCCGCCGATCGCCAAGGACTGGCACTCGACCATCATTTCGCGCATCAAGGTGATGAGCGAACTCGACATCGCCGAACGGCGAATCCCGCAGGACGGACGTTTCCGCGTGCGGTACAAGAACCGCCTCATCGACTTCCGCGTATCGATCATGCCCACCATCCACGGCGAGGACGCCGTGCTCCGCGTGCTCGATAAAGAATCGATGAGCGAGAAGTTCGCCAAACTGTCTCTCGACGTGGTCGGGTTCTCGGACACCGACCTGGTCAAATTCCGGCGCTACATCAAAGAGCCTTACGGGATGGTGCTGGTGACCGGGCCCACCGGCTCCGGGAAAACCACTACGCTCTATGCCGCCGTTAGCGAGATTAAGAGCGACGAAGACAAGATCGTCACCATCGAGGACCCGGTCGAGTATCAGATCAAAGGCATTACCCAGATCCCCGTCAACGAGAAAAAGGGTCTGACTTTCGCCCGCGGCTTGCGCTCCATTCTCCGCCACGATCCCGACAAGATCATGGTCGGCGAAATCCGCGACCAGGAAACGGCGCAGATTGCCATCAACGCCGCGCTCACCGGCCACCTGGTTTTTACCACGGTCCACGCCAACAACGTGCTGGACGTGCTCGGCCGCTTTCTCAATATGGGCGTTGAACCTTACAATTTCGTGTCCGCGCTCAACTGCATCCTGGCGCAGCGGCTGGTCCGCGTGGTCTGCTCTTACTGTAAGAAGCCCGTGCAATACCCCGACGAGTACCTGATCGAGAGCGGCTTGAACCCGGAGCAGTGGCGCGACGTGACGTTTTACGAAGGCGCGGGGTGCTTCGAATGCGGCGGCACCGGCTTCCGGGGCCGCACCGCCATTCACGAACTGCTGGATCTGAGCGAGCGCATTCGCGAAATGATTCTCAACAAGCGGCCCGGTTCCGAGATTCGCCGCCAGGCTCGTGACGAAGACATGACGTTTCTGCGCGAGTCCGCGCTGGCAAAAGCGCGCTCGGGAGTCACGACTTTGAAGGAGATCAACAAGGTTACGTTCATTGAAGGATAGATGTCGTTCTTAACCTCCATTACGCACCTGGTGAGGGATAGGCCTCCGAACCATCTCTTCGAACTCTCCGAAGCCGGGATCGCGTTCGCTCACAGCCGCCAGACCGGATTCCAGCCGTTCGAGCGGGGAACGCTTGTGGTTTCCCCGGTAGAGGATAACCTGAAGCGAGCGGACCTGGCTGCCGCGCTGATGGAGCGGATCGCACCCATCAACGGTTCGAAAAAGCGCCGGCCCGCCGGGGTGATTCTGCCGGACTACGCAGCGCGAGTCACGGTGCTCGACTTCTACTCCTTTCCCTCGCCGCCCGAGGAACAGCTCTCCCTGGTGCGCTTTCGCGTAAAGAACACGATCCCGTTCGATGTCGATTCAGCCGCCGTCAGCTATTACGTGCAACCGTCATCGGGCAACAAGAGGGTCGAAGTGCTGGCCGTGACCGTCGCCGTGGAGATCATCGCCCGCTACGAAGCCCTGTTCCGCAACGCCGGTTTCCATCCCGGCGATGTGACGACGTCCACACTCGCGGCGTTGAATCTCTACCGCGGAGATGGAGTGGCCGTGTTGGCCAAACTTGCCGGCCAGGCCCTCACTGTCGCGGTGCTTTCCGGAAGCGCCATCAAGCTTTTCCGTTGCGTGACGCTTGAGGAAGCGAGCGATGAGGAGATCCTGGCTATTCTCCACCCAACTTTCTCCTACGTGGAAGACGAGCTCGGGTCACCCGCGCGCAAGCTGATTCTGTGCGGATTCGACCGCAGTATCGCCGCGCATCTCGGGTATGAAACGGAATCTCTGCGCAGCCGCTTCGGCACGCCCGGACCGTTTAACGCCGGCTTGCTCGGCTATCTGGAGGCCGTGGAGGGCTGAGATGCGCGTTCCAATCAACCTCTCGAGTGAACCGTTCCGGCGCGACCGCCCGATGCTGGTGGCTTCCGGCCTGTGCGCTGTGGCGCTCGCCGGCCTGCTGGGTGTGCTTGTTTTTCTGATTGTCTCCGATCGCGGCCGCCTGAAGCAGACGCGCGAGGCGGTGGGCCGGCTGGACGAACAGCTCCACACGATCGCCTCCGAACAGGCGAAGCTCGATTCGACGCTGCGCCAGCCCGCCAACGCCCAGGTGCTTCAGCGAGCCCTTTTGCTGAACGCGCTGATCGAGCGTAAATCGATCAGTTGGACGGAGATTTTTGCCGATCTCGAAAGTGTGCTGCCGCACAACGTGCGGGTGATTCAGGTGCGATTGCCACAGGTCAATTCGAGAAACGAAGTGCTGCTGGATATGGTGGTGGGCGCCAAGGAGCCCGTGCCGGTGATCGAATTCCTGAAGCGTCTGGAGGCGTCCCCGCTCTTCGGTCCGACAACGCTGCATAGCTCGCTGCCGCCATCCCAGAATGAGCCCCTTTACAGATATCGCGTGAGTGTGAACTATGGCCAGAAGCTTTAAAATCAGGGTCCGGGCGCCAGGGGTCCGGGGCCAGTGGCGCGACCCGAAGTACGCTCTCCGGGTTGTATTGGGCGTACTGGTGGCAATGAACCTGATTGCAGCGGCGCTGGTGCTTTTCCCCATCGGGGGGTCCGCCGAAGACCTGGAGCGCCAGCTCACGAATCTGCGGGCGCAGCTGCAGGCGAAACAAGCGTTGCTCGAAAGGACCCGGCAGCACGCCTCCGCTGTTGAAAAGGGGCGCACCGAAGGCGATCGCTTCTTGACGGATTATTTTCTGTCGACACGCACCGCCTATTCGACGCTGCTTTCCGAGCTGGTGGCGGCGGCCGATAAAGCGAAAATCACCCCCGGCGAGCATGCCTACGCGACGGAGCCCATCGAAGGGTCCGATTCGCTCAGCATGATGACCATC
>Ga0066710_100004217_pt1 | contig 12634 bp, 15 predicted proteins | sample GraSoiAngelo_159_FD_79666 | JGI IMG/M metagenome (GOLD analysis project Ga0066710, IMG submission 79666) | Grasslands soil microbial communities from the Angelo Coastal Reserve, California, USA - 14_1009_16_40cm | ecosystem: Environmental > Terrestrial > Soil > Grasslands | place: USA...
CGCTGAATGCGCATCACCATCACCGCGCGCCACACGGAGATCGATAACGATCTGCGCGCGCACACCAGGGAGCTCGTCGAGAAGGTCGCGAAGCTCGTCCGGCGCCCGCATCACGCGCAGGTGATCTTCACCGAGGAGCATGACGAGGCAGGTGTCGAGATCGCGGTGCATGTGCCGCGCGGCCGGGTCCATGTCGCGAAATCGCAGGCGGCCGATCACCGCTCGGCGCTCGACGCCGCCATCGCGCGCGTCAAGCGCCAGCTGCTCGACGAGAAAGAGACGCCGCGTGCCCGTCGCACGGCGCGACGCTCCAGGGTGCCCGGGGCACGGTGAACGCACCGGCGACGACCCCCCGGCTCAAGGTCGGCGATCTCCTCGCCCGCAAGGGCGATCCCCTGCAGCTCGAGCTGCTGACGGCCGAAGTGGGTCTCGACCGCGAGATTCGTTCGCCCGAGGCGTCGAGCCCCGGCCTCGTGTTGGCCGGGTACACGGCACGCTTTGTCGGCACCGACCGGATTCACATTCTCGGCGAGACCGAAATCACCTATCTCGCATCCCTCGATGCGAAGGCACGCCACAAGGCGATTCAGACGTTTCTGTCCTACGAGCTGCCGTGCGTGATCATCACCAAGGGACAGGACGCGCCGGAGGAGCTGCTGGTAGCGGCGCGCGACAAGGGCATCCCCGTGATCCGCACGCGGCTCAAGACGGCGGAGTTCTACCGGCGGCTCAAGCCATTTCTCGACGACGCGTTCGCGCCCCGGACGACCGTCCACGGCTCGCTCGCCGATGTGTTCGGCGTGGGCCTCTTGTTCCGTGGGCGCTCGGGGATCGGCAAGAGCGAGTGCGTGCTCGATCTCGTGGAGCGCGGCCACCGTCTGGTGGCGGACGACGTCGTGCACGTCACGCGCCGCGGCAACGACGTGCTGATCGGTCGGGGACACGAGATCTCCAGGCATTACATGGAAATCCGCGGCGTCGGCTTGATCGACATCAACGCGCTGTTCGGCATCCGGTCCGTGCGGCAGCAAAAACGCATCGAGGTCGTGGTGCAGCTCGAGGACTGGGACAACACGCGCGAGTACGACCGCACCGGTCTCGATCAGCAGCGCACCGAGCTGCTCGACATCGAGCTCCCGCTCGTGACCGTCCCGCTCAATCCCGGCAAGAACCTCACGGTCATTTGTGAAGTCGTCGCCATGAACCACCTGTTGCGCTACAGCGGAGTGGACTCGGCCACCGCGTTCAACGAACGGTTGATTCGCCGCATGCGCGAGAAGGGCGGGGTCCAGCAGTACCTGGAGGAGGACTATGAGTGACCTCCGGGGCGTCATCGTGTCGCACGCCGCGGTGGCGCAGGCCCTCGTCTCCGCGGTTACGGCGATCACGGGTATCGAGGGGGTGCTCACCGCCGTCTCGAATGAGGGATGCGGCACCGAAGCGCTCGGCCAGCGGTTGCGCGAGGCGGTCGGCGGCGGGCCCGCCGTGCTGTTCGTGGATTTGCCGGGAGGCTCGTGCTTCACCAGCTCCGCCCGCTACGCGAAGCAGGGAGGCGCAGATATCGCCGTCGTGACCGGGGTCAACCTCGCCATGCTGCTCGATTTCGTCTTCCATCGCGACATCGCGCCGGCGGAAGCCGCGCGCCGAGCCGTCGACGCCGGCGCCAAAGCCATCCGCGTCACTGCTTCATGACGCTCGCGCTGTACCGCATCGATGACCGCCTGATCCACGGCCAGGTGGTCGTGGGCTGGGGGCAGCCGCTCGACGTCGCCTTCATCGTCCTGGTGGATGACGAGGTGAGCAGCAGCGACTGGGAGCAGGACCTCTATCGGATGGGCGTGCCGCCGCAGATCGAGGTGGTCTTCGCGTCGGTGGAGCAGGCGGCAGCCCTGCTGCCCGCCTGGGAGGCGGATCCGCGCGTCGGGATCCTGCTCGTAGGCGATGTCGACACGGCCGTGGCGCTCGCCGCCCGGGTGCCCCAGGTGAAGCGATTCAACGTGGGCGGCGTCCACCACCGCGCCGGCCGCACCGAGCGTCTGCGCTTCGTGTACCTGACGGACGACGAGGCGGCGAAACTGCGCCAGCTCGCGGCGCGCGGGGTCGACGTGACCGCCCAGGACGTACCGACGGCGCGCGCGGTCCCGGTCGGGGAGTTCACATGATCCTGCCCATCGAGCTCCTGCTCGCGCTCCTCGTCTGGGGCACGCTCGTCGGCGTGGACCTGGTCAGCCTGCCGCAGATGATGATCGCGCGCCCGCTCGTGGCCGGCACCGTCGCCGGCGCGATCCTCGGCGACATCCCGACGGGAATCAAGCTCGGCGTCGTCTTCGAGCTGCTGCAGTACGACATCCTGCCGGTGGGCGCCGTGCGCTATCCGGAGTACGGGCCGGCGACCGTCGCCGCGGTCGCCACGGCGCACGCGTCGGCGGGTGTCCTGGGACTCGGTCTCGGTGCGCTGGTGGGGCTCGTTACCGGGTTGCTGGGCGGCGTGACGATCAATCTGCTGCGGCGCGTGAACTCGCGGATCATCCACGCCGCCGCGGCGCGGCTCGAATCGGGAGATCCCGGCGCGCTGGTGCGCGTACACGTCGGCGGACTGCTGCGCGACGCCTTGCGCGCCGCGTTGGTGACCGCGGTCGGCCTGGTGTTGGCCTGGTTGGCGCGGCCGCTGCTCGGTGGCGCCCTCTCGGTGCGAGGCGCGGTGTTGCTCGCCGTGGCGGCCGTGGCGACGGCCCTGGCAGCGGGCGCCGCCGGGACCCTGCGGCTCGTCGGACGCGGGCCGAATCTCGCGTGGTTCGCCGCCGGTCTCGGCGGCGGGATTGTGGCGACCGTATGGCTGCGGTGAACGGCGCTCTCGCTCGCGCGCTCCTGCGACTGTTCGCCGTGCAGGGCTCGTACAACTACGAGCGCATGCTCGGCGTGGGCGTCGGCGTCGCCGAAGAGCCATTGCTCCGCGATCTCGGCGACAGTAAGTACCGCCCCGCCGTCGCGCGCGGCGCGCATTTCTTCAACGCGCATCCCTATCTCGTCGGCCTCGCGGTCGGCGCGGCTGCCCGCGCCGAGCACGATGGCGCCGCCCCGGATCAGATCGAGCGGCTGCGCGAGGCGTTGTGTGGCCCGCTCGGTTCGCTGGGCGATCGACTCGTCTGGGCGGGATGGCTGCCGTTCCTGTCCGGCTTGGCGCTGGCGGGTGTCGCACTCGGCGCCGGCTGGATCGCCGTCGGCGTGTTTCTCCTCGTGTACAACATCGGCCACGTGGGGCTGCGCTGGTGGGCGCTAAAAGCGGGATGGACCCACGGGACGCGCGTGAGCGTGGCTCTGCATAATCCCGTGCTGCAGAAGGCCGGCGCAGTGCTCGGCCCGGCGATGGCATTCGCCGTCGGCGCCGCACTGCCGCTGACGGCCGCCTATCTGTCGGGGCCGTTCGATTCCTGGGCCCGCGTCGCACTCGCCGTCGTGGCGGCGCTCAGTTTCGTGGCGCTGCGGCTGCGCGGCGACCGCCTCAATGGGCTGCGGCTCTCGCTCGGGCTGGCCGCCGTCGCCCTCGTCGTGGCGGTGCTATGGCAATGATCGAGCGGGACGCGAAGATCGTGAATCCGCTCGGCATGCACGTCCGGCCCGGCGCGGAGTTCGTCAAGGTGGCGAACAAGTTCAAAGCGGCCGTCGAGGTGCACAAAGACGGCGCCGTCGTCAACGGCAAGAGCATCCTCGGCATGATGACGCTGGCAGCCGAGTGCGGCTCGTCGATTCGGATCCGGACGGACGGTGAGGACGCGGAGCAGGCCATGGCCGCGCTGCTCGAGCTCGTGGCCGCGGGCTTCCATGAGATGCATTTGAAGCCCCAGGCCAAGGAACCGGAGGATGCATGAGTCCTCCTGATCGCCTGCTCAAGGGCATCGGCGTCTCGCCCGGTATCGCGATGGGACCGACCGTCACCGTGCGCTGGGCTCTGCCGGAGGTCCCGCATCGCGTCGTGCCGCGCACCCAGGTCGAAAAGGAGGTGCGCCGCCTGCGCGCCGCGCTGAAGGACGTGCGGGGTCAGCTCTCGGAGCTGCGCGCCCGGGCCGAGGACCGCGCCGGGGTGGACGAAGCCCGCATTTTCGACGCGCAGCTGCTGATGCTCGAGGACAAGGAGTTCATTGGCGGCGTCGCGGAGCTGATCCGCGAAAACCATTTCACCGCCGAGAAGGCGTTCGAGTTCAAGACGCTCGAGGTGCGCGATCTCTGGACCGCGGCCGGCAATCCGCTCCTCAAGGAGCGGCTGGCCGACCTCACCGGCGTGGCGATTCGCGTCATTCAACACCTCATGCACCGCCGGGGTGGCGCGGATGTGTGGGAGAGCCTGTCGGAGCCGTCGATCCTCGTCGCGCGGGAGCTGTCGCCCGGGCTCACGGTGCAGCTCGACCGCGCGCACGTCGTCGGCCTGATCAGCGAGGAAGGCACACGCACGTCGCACGCTGCGATCCTCGCCCACTCGATCGGCATCCCGGCGATTTTCGGCCTGCGCGGCGCCGTCGCGCGGATCCGGTCCGGCACCAAAGCCATCCTCGACGGCACGCGCGGGACCGTGCTGCTCGATCCGACGCCCGCGGAAATCGAGGAGGCGCAGGGGAGAGATACGCGGCGGCGGGAGCTGTCGACACGGCTCGAGGAAGCGGTCGCGCAGGAGTCCGTCACGCTCGACGGCGTGCACATCGCGCTGCGCGGCAACGTGGACCTGCCCGACGAGGTCGCCGCGGCCAAGGTGCACGGCGCCGAAGGTGTCGGCCTGCTGCGAACCGAGTTCCTGATCACGGGGCACAGCGAGCTGCCGAGCGAAGACGAGCAGGCGAAGTACTTCCAGCACGTCGGCGAGGCGTTCGCGGGGCATCCCGTCGTCATCCGGACCTATGACCTCGGCGGCGACAAGTTCCCGGCGCCATTCCGCGGTCCGCCCGAGGCGAATCCGTTCCTCGGCTGGCGCGCGATCCGCGTCTGCCTCGACGAGCCGGAGATGTTTCGGACGCAGATCCGCGCCGTGTTGCGGGCCGCAGTGACGGCGAATCTGCACCTCATGATTCCGCTGGTGACACGGCTCGACGAGGTCGAGCGCACGCGCGAAATGATGCAGGAGGAGGCGGCGCGGCTCGAGCAGGAGGGCATCGCGGCCGTCAAGTCGGTGCCGTTGGGCGTCATGGTCGAGACCCCGGCCGCCGCCGTGCTCGCGGACCGGCTCGTCGAGGTCAGCGACTTCCTGAGCGTCGGCACCAACGATCTCACCCAGTACACCCTGGTCGTGGATCGCGGCAATGCCCGTCTGGCGGACCGTTTCACCCCGCACGATCCGAGCGTGCTCCGCCTGCTCAAATTCGTTGCAGAAGCGGCACGCTCTGCTGGCAAACCGGCCAGCGTATGCGGTGAGATGGCATCGGAACCGCTCTCGGCATTCCTCTTGCTAGGTCTGGGATACGACACGCTCTCGGTGGCGCCGCCGGCATTGCCATTCATTAAGTGGCTGATCCGGCAGGTGACCACGGCGCAGGCGCGAGCCGCGGCGGACGCCGCCCTCGCCGCACGCTCGGCGGAGCTGGCGCTCGACATCTTGCGATTTGCACTCGCCGAGGCCGTGGATCTGACGCTGCTCGATCCCGATGCGCGGTTGCCCGCCGGACGGCGCTCCGGTAGCTTGAAACTCTAAGGACCCAAAAACATGCCAACTCATCGCCACGTCTTCACTTCCGAGTCGGTCACGGAAGGACATCCCGACAAGATCGCGGATCAGATCTCCGACGCGGTCCTCGACGCGATTCTGGTCGAGGATCCCAACGCCCGGGTGGCCTGCGAAACGCTGGTCACGACTGGAATGGCCGTCATCGCCGGGGAGATCACCACCTCGACCTATGTCCATATTCCGGACATTGTGCGCGGCACGATCACGTCCATCGGCTACACGGACGCGAACTTCGGCTTCGACGCCCAAACGTGCGCCGTCTTGACCACGATCGACCGCCAGTCCACCGACATCGCGCTGGGTGTGGACAAGGGGGGGGCAGGCGATCAGGGCATGATGTTCGGCTACGCGACGGACGAAACGCCCTCGCTGATGCCGCTGCCGATCGTGATCGCGCACCGGCTCGCCGAGCGGCTGGCCGCGGTGCGCAAGAGCGGCGAGCTGCCGTGGCTGCGGCCGGACGGGAAGACCCAGGTCAGCGTCTTGTACGAAGGCTCCAAGCCCGTCGGCATCGATACGGTGGTCGTTTCGGCGCAGCACTCCGACATGATCGACAACGCCCAGCTCCGGGCGGGGATCCTCGCACACGTGATCCGTCCAGTCGTGCGTGAAGCGGGCTTCGAGGTCAGCGACAAGAATGTCCTGGTGAACCCGACCGGTCGGTTCGTCGTCGGCGGGCCGCAGGGCGACGCGGGGCTGACGGGCCGCAAGATCATCGTCGACAGCTACGGGGGCATGGCACGGCACGGCGGCGGTGCGTTCAGCGGCAAGGACCCGTCCAAGGTCGATCGCTCTGCCACCTACGCGATGCGGTGGGTGGCGAAGAACATCGTCGCGGCGGGTTTGGCGAAGCGGTGCGAGGCACAGGTCGCGTACGCAATCGGCGTGGCGGAGCCCGTTTCGGTCATGGTAGACACGTTCGGCACTGGCACCATACCGCAGGACGCGCTCGAAGGGGCCGTCCGCGAGGTGTTCGATCTCACGCCGGCCGGCATCATCCAGGCGCTCAATCTGCGTAATCCGATTTATCGGCCCACAGCCGCCTACGGCCACTTCGGCCGCGCGCCCGAGAAGCGCCGCGTCGGGGCGGGCGAAAAAGGCGAGCGTGATGTGGAGCTATTCACCTGGGAGCACGTCGATCGCGCCGAAGAGTTGAAAGTCGCCGCGGAGCGGGCGTCCCGTACATCCCGGAAGGCCAATGTCTGAGACGGCGACCAAGGGCGGGGCAGGGGCGAAAGCCACCAACGACATCAAGGACATCCGGCTGGCCGACGAAGGGCGGCGGCGCACCGAATGGGCCGAACGCTCGATGCCGGTGTTGCGGCAGATCCGCGAGCGCTTTACGCGCGAGCGGCCCCTGACCGGCCGGCGCCTCGCGGCGTGTCTGCACGTCACCACCGAGACGGCGAACCTCGCCGTCACGCTCCAGGCCGGGGGCGCCGATGTGGCGCTGTGTGCGTCGAACCCGCTGTCCACCCAGGACGACGTCGCCGCGCACCTCGTCAAGGACCACGGCATCAAGGTGTTTGCGATCAAAGGCGAAGATCACGCGACGTACTACGAGCACATTCGTGCCGCCCTGGCGCATCGCGCCGATATCACGATGGATGACGGCGCCGATCTCGTCGGCGCGCTGCACATGATCGCCCTGAATCGCCTCGACGACCTGGCGCCTCCCGTTCGCAAGTGGATCGAGACGCTCTCCGCGGCCGACCGCAAGGCGCTGGTGGGAGGCGTGATCGGGTCCACCGAAGAGACGACGACGGGTGTGATTCGCCTCAAGGCGATGGCGAAAGACGGCGTGCTCCAGTTTCCCGTCATCGCGGTCAACGATTCGCTGACCAAGCATTTATTCGACAACCGGTACGGCACCGGCCAGTCCACGCTGGACGGGATCATCCGGGCCACCAACCTCTTGATCGCCGGGAGCACGGTGGTAGTCGCCGGGTATGGATGGTGTGGTCGCGGCTTCGCGATGCGCGCGCGCGGCGCTGGCGCCAACGTCCTCGTCACCGAGATCGACCCGATGAAGGCGCTCGAGGCACAGATGGACGGCTACCGGGTCCTGCGGATGGAAGACGCGGCACCGGTGGGCGATTTGTTCGTGACGCTGACCGGCAATGTCGAGGTCATCCGGGTGGAGCACATGCGGGCCATGAAGGACGGAGCCATTCTGGCGAACTCGGGACACTTCAACGTGGAAATCGATCTCGAGGGCTTGAAGAAAACCGCCGAGGGGCCGAAACGGGTGCGCGAGTTCGTGGAGGAATGGCGCATCGGCGGGAAGCGGCTCTTCGTGCTCGCGGACGGCCGTTTGATCAACCTGGCCGCCGCTGAAGGCCATCCCGCGAGCGTGATGGACATGTCCTTCGCGAATCAAGCGCTCGCGGCCGAGTACGTCGTCGACAAGGCCAAGAAACTGACGAAAGATGTGCACCGCATCCCTGTGGAGCTCGATCAGGAGATCGCGCGCCTCAAGCTGCAGGCGACGGGCGTGGCGATCGACACTCTCACTCCGGCGCAGCGGAAGTATCTCGCCTCCTGGGATATGGGTACCTGATGGCGACCCCGGGGGGAGCCATGCTGCAGGTTCGGGTAGCTCACCTCGGGCTGGATCGCACGACGAACACGCCGGTCGTGATTCTGCAGGAAAACGACGGCCAGCGGGTCTTGCCGATCTGGATCGGACCTGCCGAAGCCAGCGCCATTGCGATGGAGCTGGCGGGCGTGAAGTTCTCGCGCCCGCTGACGCATGACCTTCTCAAACAGGTGATCGTCGGTTTGGGCGCCGAGCTGCGCAAAGTCATCATCACGCAAGTGAAGGACAACACCTACTTCGCCGAGCTGCACATCTATCGGGGCGACACGGTCATCCAGATCGACGCGCGGCCGTCCGACTCGATCGCGCTGGCGCTGCGCCTCAAGGCGCCGATCCTGACGAGCGAGACGCTGCTCGAGCTGACCTCCGTCGACACGAGCGACGGCACCATCCAACCGGGCGGCACGGGCGCGGGAGGCTCTCCGCTCGATGCCGACACGCTGAAGTCGTACCTCCAAAATCTCGATCCTGAAGATTTCGGGAAGTTTACGCCGTAGCGGCCTGATCTGGTCGCTCGGCGCCTGCACGACGCTGGCCGCGCAGCAACCGCACCCGGTCAGCGTGAGCGGCCGCGTGCTGCTGGGCCGCGGACGCGACACGGTTCCCCTGGCGAGTGCGACCGTCGTCTTGCACCACGTGACCCGCGAGAATGCGGGGCCGGTCGATTCGACGCGCAGCGACGCGCGCGGCCGCTATCGCATCGAGCTGCGGAATCCCGACAGCACCGGCGCCTACCTCGTCAGCGTCTGGCACGACAGCCTCGCGTACGTCTCCTCGCCGATCATCGGGATCGGTGGTCGCCCGCTCGTGCATGTCGATGACATCATCACCTTTGCGACGACGGTCGATGAGCCGCCCATTCACCTGGCCCGGCGGCTCGCGACGGTCGCGCGCGCGAGCGACGCGGGGACGCGCGAAGTGCTGGAGATTCTGGAGCTCCAAAACCTTGGGGGCACGACACGGGTCACCCGGGACACGCTGCGGCCGACGTGGGCCGGGCGCGTCCCCGCCCACACGGGACAGTTCCGCGGGGGGGAGGGCGATATCTCGGCCGAAGCCATGCGTTTCCGGAATGACAGCGTCGTGGTGTTCGCCCCGATCGGCCCCGGCCAGCCGAAGCAGCTCAGCTACGCCTACTCGGTCGCGGCCGGCACGCGCACCTTCGTCATTCCGATCGATCAGCCCACCGCCGAGGTCAACCTGCTCGTCGAGGATACCGCGGCAACGGTTCGGGCACCGAAGCTGGAGTCGCGCGGCATCCAGGCGATCGAGCAGCGACAGTTCGCCGCCTACAGCGCCGGTCCGCTCGCCGCGGGTGATCGGGTGGAGATTCAGTTGCCGGCGGGAAAACTCCACGCGCAGGCGTTGTTGCCGTATGTCATCGCGCTGCTCGCGGGCGGGATGGTGGTCGCCTTGGTGTGGGCATTGCGTCGCAGACCGCCAGCGCCTAGACTGAGCCAGTAGTTTCTTCGCGAACGGGGATACGGAAGCCGGTGCGAATCCGGCGCGGCCCCGCCACTGTAACGGGCATGCTGTGATCGGCTCAATGCCACTGGGGTAACCCGGGAAGGCGAGCTGGATCGCCCGGAGCCAGGAGACGTCTCCGTTCGCGCCACCAGTCGGTTCCCTCGCGGGAGGGATGGTGCTGCGAAGACTTCTATTCGTCGTCTTAGTTCTTGCCAGCTGTAGGCCGTCCGGCCGTCCGGCCGTCGGGCCGCCACGACGCATCGTCTCCCTCCTCCCCTCGTTCACCGAGATCCTGTTCGCCATCGGCGCGGGTGATCGCGTCGTCGGCCGCACGAAATGGTGCGACTATCCCCCCGCCGCGCTCGCGGTGCCGAGTGTGGGAGAGGGACTGCCGCCGAACGTCGAGGCCGTCGCGGCCCGGCACCCCGACCTGGTCGTGCTGTACAACGCCGGGCCCAACGTCACCGCCGCAGAGCAGCTCGAGCGGATCGGCATCCGCACCGTGCTCATCGATCTCAACCGCCTCGAAGATCTGGGCCCGGCGACGCGGACGCTGGGTCGCCTGACTGGGTTCGCAGCGCGTGCGGAGTCACTGGCTGCTTTCCTCGACAGCCTGTCTCACCAACCTCCACCGTCCTCCACAACCTCCACAACCCTCGCATTTGTCGTCTGGGACAATCCGCCCATCATCATCGGGCACGGCAGCTATCTGGATGAGCTGGCCACCGCGGCGGGAGCGCGCAATGTCTTCAGCGACATCCCCGCGCCCTCGGCCCAGGTGTCGCTCGAGACGATCGCCGCCCGGAATCCGCAATGGATCGCCGTGCTCTCCGACTCCGGGATGCCTTCGCTGCCCGGGTTCGCGAAGCGCCGCGAATGGCGCGCGGTGCGGGCGGTGCGCGACGGTCATTTCCTGATGCTGCCGGGCTCGTTGTTCGGCCGGCCCGGGCCCCGCTCCGGCGAGGCGATCCGGCAGCTCCGGGCGTTACTCGCGCGATGAGGTGGACGCTGCTGGTGGTCGTGGCCGTGCTCGCGCTGGTCGCTAGCGTGGCCCTGGGTCCTGCCGCCGTGCCGCTGCCCGAGCTGCTGCACTCCGACATCGTGTGGAACCTGCGCGCGCCGCGCGCGCTGCTCGCCTTTCTCGTCGGCGGGTCGCTGGGCGTCGCCGGAGCTGGCCTGCAAGCGCTCGTCCGCAATCCACTCGCAGACCCATTTCTCCTGGGCCTCTCCGGTGGGGCAGGGTTGGGCGCGGTGCTCGCGATCGCGCTGCATCTCTCAGGACCGTGGGCGCTGCCGATCGCGGCGTTCGTCGGTGCGCTCGCGGCGCTCGGGCTCGTGTACCGGCTGGGGCTAATCGGCGGCACGGGGAGGGGGGGGGCGCTCGATCCGCGCATTCTGTTGCTGGGCGGCGTCGCGATCGGCGCCTTTGCCGCCGCAATCACTACGGCGATCGTCGCGCTCGCCGACGCGGCGGAGCTGCGCAACGCGTTCCTGTGGCTGTGGGGCGGGCTCTCCGGGGCATCATGGGATTCGGTGCTGCTGGTCGTGCTGTACGTGCCGATTCCGCTGGCGGTCCTGCTCGCCGCCTCGCGCCCGCTCGACCTGCTGGCATTGGGTGAAGAGTCCGCCGGCTACCTCGGCGCCGATGTCGAGGCGGTAAAGCGGCGCGTCTATCTCGCGGCGTCGTTGCTCACGGCCGTGGCCGTGGCGGTCTCCGGAGTGATCGGGTTCGTCGGTCTCGTCGTTCCGCACCTGGTGCGAATCACGTGGGGCCATCGCCACCGAGCCCTGCTGCCCGCCGCCTTCCTCGGCGGGGGTGCGCTGCTGGCGTTTGCCGACACGTTGGCGCGGACCGTCGTGGCGCCGCGCGAGCTGCCGGTCGGCGTCGTCACCGCGCTGATCGGCGTCCCGGTGTTCGCGCTGCTGCTGCGGCGCTGGACGATCGCGTGAAAACCGTGCGTCGTGCCTGATGCTCCGCCTCGCGGGGGTGAGTTATCGCTATCCCGGCGCATCGCGAGACGCGCTGAGCGCAGTGTCGCTGTCGGTCGGCCCGCGCGAATTCCATGCGGTCCTGGGCCCGAACGGCAGCGGCAAGACCACGCTCGTGCGGATTGCCCTCGGCGCCTTGCAGCCTCTCGTGGGACGTGCCGACGTTGATGGCCGTTCTGCATCGAGTTGGCCGCGTCACGATCTCGCCCGCTTGGTCGGCGTCGTGCCGCAACGCGAAGACAACCTCTTTCCGCAGCGCGTGCGCGAGACCGTGCTCCTGGGCCGCTATCCGCACCTCACGCTCTGGGGCCGCGAGCGCGCCGAGGATCACGCCGCCGTGGATCGCGCGCTCGCGTCCTGCGATGCCCAGCATCTCGCCGACCGCTGGCTCTGGACGCTGTCGGGCGGTGAGTACCAGCGCGTCCGCGTCGCCCGCGCCCTCGCCCAGGAGCCCAAACTCCTCGTGCTCGACGAGCCCGGCATGTCGCTCGATCTCCGGCACGAAATGGGCCTTTTCGAGCTGGTGCGTGGCCTCGTGGAAATGAACGGCCTGGGCGTCCTGATGATCACGCATGACCTGAACCTCGCTGCCCGTTTTGCCGACTCCCTGCTGCTCCTCGAAGGCGGACGCCCGGTCGCCGCCGGCGCGCCCGCCGAGGTCCTGACACAAGCGACCGTCGAGACGGTCTTCTCCTGGCCCGTCGCGATGCAGACCGTCGATGGCCGCCCCCAGATGATCCCGCTCCGCCAACCGAAGGAGTCCCGCCCATGACTGTCGCGCTGCTCGTGCTCGCCCTAACCACCCGGCAACCCCAGGACACTGTCGTCCTACAGCCGATCGTGGTGACGGCCACTCGCGTCCCGGTGAC
>Ga0066710_100004218_pt1 | contig 12634 bp, 12 predicted proteins | sample GraSoiAngelo_159_FD_79666 | JGI IMG/M metagenome (GOLD analysis project Ga0066710, IMG submission 79666) | Grasslands soil microbial communities from the Angelo Coastal Reserve, California, USA - 14_1009_16_40cm | ecosystem: Environmental > Terrestrial > Soil > Grasslands | place: USA...
CCAATGGCAACATCGGCCAACTCGCGGATTTTCTGAACCGCAGCACGAGTGTGACCGGAAAGGGCGGCGGTTTCGTCAGGAACAGCGGATTGTTCCCGGAGAACTTCTTCGTGCTCAATCCTCAGTTCCTGACCGCGACACTGCATTCGAATCCGGGAAGCTCGACCTACCATTCGATGCAGATCCAGATCACGAAGCGTTTGTCGCACGGATTCACGAATTCAACATCGTACAACTGGAGCCGCGCTTTGGGCGAGAATGATGGGGACCTCGCCGTCGATTATCGCGATCCGAAGAACCAGCGGTTGAACAAAGCTGTACTTGGTTTCCATCGCACGCAAATGCTCATCAGCAACGGCACCTTCGAGCTGCCTTTCGGGCCGGGCCGGCCTTTGCTCAGCAACGCACCGGGATGGATCCAGCGGTTCGTCGAACGTTGGCAGCTTGGTGGAATCTTCAATCTGTCTTCCGGGCAGCCCTTCAACGTCACCGCTTCGGTCTCCACGATTACACAGGCCACAAGCGTCAGCACCCCGAATATCGTTGGAATTTTTCCGAAGAGCACGGGACAAGTTACCAAGCTGTCGAATGGCGTGACCTACTTCCCAGGCATCCAGCAGATCGCGGACCCGGCCAGAGGCGATGTGACGATGTTGAACGGGCTGCAGGGCACATTCAGCAACAAAGCGATCACTGATGCTGAGGGGAATCTCTTGCTCGTGAATCCGGTGCCGGGACAGATTGGTAACATGGCCTTGAAATGGCTCGAAGGGCCGGCGACAGTCGGGTTCGACGCGAACCTGATCAAGCGTGTGCGGATTTCGGAAACCAAAGAATTTGAACTTCGGCTGGATGCCGTGAATGTTTTGAACCGCCCCAATTTCGGCGTTCCCGCTGCGAACATCAATGGCAACGATTTCGGTCGTATCACAACCGCGGCCGGTGAACGGAGCTTCGTCATCAACACGCGTCTGAATTTTTAATCCAGCACGGCGAGGGCAGCACCGGCGTGCTGCCCTCGCTTGTGCGGTCAAAAGATGAGCTTCATCGCGAACTGGATGAAGCGATAATCGCCGGCCTGCAATCCGTTGCGTCACAATGCCAGGCGTTTTCGCCGGAAGTCTAGTTCCGTTACGCGAGCGCCTGCCTTGAGCGATCGCGCCACGATCAAGAGAACCGGCAGGGAGCTATTTTTTCGGAGGACCCTGAAGCTGCATGCTGTCCAGCATTTTTTTCGCTTCATCAAGATCTTTGCGTACGGCGGCTAATTGTTGTTGAACCTGGCCGAGCTGCGCCAAGGCACGCTCCTGGGTCGCGGGATCAGTCACGGGAGCGTAAACTTGATTGGTCACCTGATTTTGCTGAAGCACCAGCGCCATCTCCTGATCCTGAAGCGCTCGGATTTTGGTGCGAAGCTGATCGAGCTGGTTGCTCCAAACTTGAACAGGATCGACGGGTGGCGGTGTTTGCGGCTTGGGAAGGGCTTTAGAAGGTTCGGGCACTACTCCCTTGTTTTCAGCGGGCTTCGGCTGTTCAGCGGCAGCGGCTGGGGGCTTCGGTTCCTCAACTTTCGCTGATGCCGTAGAAGTAATGACGCGCGTGGGCCGAAGCTTCGCCTGCCGTTCTCTCTCCTTGCGAGCGGCATCTGCCAGCGATTGGGCGTGCGCCGATACCGCGATTAACAGCATCACGGCAAGAAACTTCATGGCTGCAGTTATACATTTCAAATGCCGGGCTTGCGATGGCGAACTGGCAATTCCGCTTTCACCGGCAGAGCATGCTTTGTGTCCGCACTGCCGTGCGGAACTTCCTCTGTTCATGAATGACTCCATTGCGAACCGAGCTACCGTCACAACCTGTGTATCGTGCGGCCATGACGCGTTCTATGTCCAGAAAGATTTCAATCGGAACGTCGGCATCGCGATTGTCGGCTTCGGTATTGCTTCGAGCATTTACTTCTTTGCGCGCAGTCAGCCGCTGTTGGCGATGGCAGCGTTAGCACTTACGGCATTGGTGGATCTTCTTGCCTATCATTTCGTGCGGGATGTCACCGTCTGCTACTCATGTCATGCGATCTACCGCGGCTTCAATCGCAACCCGGAACACGAGCCATTCGACCTGAAAAAGCTCGAGAAATATGGCGGCCGGGCGGCACGTCGAAGTCCATGACCTGCCTTGAAATACTGTATGCCTTTGGGTTATCGTCGGTTTGGGACACCAATGAAATCAAACACGCTGACGCGCGATGCCGCATCACCGGTAATCCTTCCGCCAGAAAAAACCCTCCTCGACATGCTCTACTACATGAAGCTCACTCGAGAGCTGGAATTCCGCATCGAGCGCAAATTGTACCGCCAGGGCAAGATCGTTGGGGGTGTGTATGTTGGCCGCGGCCAGGAAGCGATCGCCGTCGGCAGTTGCGTCGATCTGCGGCGGGATGATGTCGTATGCCCATCGCATCGGGATATGGGCGCATATCTGATTCGAGGAATGTCGCTTCGCACGATTCTGGCGCAATATATGGCGCGGAAAACCGGTGCAACGCGAGGCAAAGACGGCAACATGCACATGGGTGACCTGTCGAAGGGGCTCATCGCCTTCGTGAGTATGCTTGGCGACAACGTGCCCGTCGCAACCGGAATTGCCCTTTCCTTCAAGACGCGCGGGCAGGATCGCGTGACACTCTGCTTCTTCGGTGACGGAGCAACGAGCCGCGGCGACTGGCACGAAGGTATCAACATGGCATCCGTGTTCAAAGTGCCAGTGGTCTTCATCTGTAACAACAACCAATACGCTTACTCCACACCATTGGAACGGCAGATGGCGGTTGAAAACATTGCCGATCGCGCCGAAGCCTACGGATTGCCGGGTGAAATTGTCGATGGCAACGATATTCTGGCAGTCTGGGATGCCGCCACGCGCGCCATCCAGCGCGCACGCGCCGGAGGCGGCCCGACTTTAATTGAATGCAAAACATTCCGTATGACGGGACACTCCGCCCATGATGACGCCGGTTATGTGCCTCCGGAGCTCTTCGAATTTTGGGAAGAACGGGATCCCATCAGCCGGTTTGAGCGCTTTCTCATGGATCGCGGATTCATCGACAAGAGTGGAATCGACGAACTTCAGCGGCGGATCAATCATGAGATTGATGAAGCGATTCAGATTGCCGAAAAGGATCCATTCCCCGAACCCGAAGATTGTTTGAAAGACGTGTACTACTAAGCATGCCCCTCACAACGTACGTCGAAGCGATTCGCCAAGGTATCTGGGAGGAAATGGAAAAGGACGAACGTGTGTTCGTCCTTGGCGAAGACGTCGGCATTTATGGCGGCGCCTTCAAAGTCACCGCGGGTATGCTCGAACGATTTGGCGAGTGGCGTGTAATCGATACCCCGATTTCGGAATCCGGAATTGTTGGAACCGCGATCGGAGCCGCTCTGATGGGAATGCGGCCTGTAGCAGAGATGCAGTTCGCGGATTTCATTTCCTGCGCTTTCGACCAAATCACGAATTTCGCGGCGAAGTGCCGTTACCGTTGGGGCGCAGGCGTTCCGATCGTGGTACGAGGCCCCAGCGGCGGCGGTGTCCATGGTGGACCTTTCCACTCTCAAAATCCGGAAATGTACTTCGTCCACACTCCGGGACTGAAAGTGGTCTGTCCGGCGACCGCATATGACGCGAAGGGACTGATCAAAGCCGCAATCCGCGATCCCGACCCCGTGATTTATTTCGAGCACAAATTCTTGTATCGCCGCGTAAAGGAAGAACTCCCGTCCGATGACTTTGTCGTACCGATCGGCAAGGCTGCGATCCGCCGCAACGGCACTGATATCACCGTCATCACATATGGAGCGATGATCTATATCGCGCTTGAAGCAGCAAAGGAATTGGAAAAAGAAGGAATCGATCTTCACGTGCTCGATCTCCGGTCGCTTTTGCCGTTCGACAACGAAGCTGTCCTGGAGTCGGTAAAGAAAACAAACAAGGTGATTCTGCTTCACGAGGACACGCAGATTGGAGGCTTTGCGGGGGAATTGGCGGCTGTGATTTCGGAACAGGCTTTCGAATACCTCGATGGTCCAATTCGCCGCATTACTGCGCCCAACACTCCGGTGCCGTACAGCCCGCCGCTCGAGGAATTCTTCCTTCCCAAAGTCTCGGATGTCGTCCGCGTGGCTCGCGAACTGTACGCCTATTAAAGGGAAAACAATGGCGGAAACGAAAGTCATCATGCCCCAGATGGGCGAAAGTATCTTTGAAGGGACCCTCACAAAATGGCTCAAGAAGAAAGGTGAACGGGTCGAGCGTGATGAGCCTCTGTTCGAGATTTCGACCGACAAGATCGATACGGAAATCCCCTCGCCTGCAGCCGGTGTCCTGCAGGATATCCTGGTAAACGAAGGCCAGACGGTGCAGATTAACACGGTCGTCGCGGTCATTGGCGACGGCTCGGCTAAAGCGGCGGCAGAAGAGGCAAAACAACCGGCGAAGCAAGAACCTCCAGCGAAGGAAGCTCCCAAAGAAACGCCGAAACAAGAACCGAAAGAGGTCAAGGGACCCGCTCCAGTAGCCGGCCCAACAGCGGAAACGGAGGAAGAAGAGCGCGAGCCGTCCGCACCTGAGGAGCGCATCAAGTCGGCCCCCCTGGTTCGACGCATGGCGAAGGAACATAATGCCGACCCTTCGGCTCTTACGGGGAAAGGGACCGGAATCGACGGACGCGTCACCAAGAGTGACATCCTCAGTTATATCGAGCAAAGCAAAGCCGCTCCGCGTCCCGCGCCGGCGGAAGCCGGCGCCTACAAAGGCCCAGAACCGCCGCGACCCAAGCCGTCGGCGCCCGCAGTACAGCCAGTGACATTCACCGGTGAGGTCGAACGTGTCCCGCTCACGCAAATGCGCAAGGCTATCGCCGAGCACATGGTAATGAGCCGGAAGACTTCGGCTCACGTCACGACATTCTTTGAAGTCGATTGCTCGCGGATTCTACACGCGAAGGAAAAGCTGCAACCCGACTTTGAGCGAAGCGGCGCTCGATTAACAGTCACAGCCTTTTTCGTCCAAGCTGCAGCGAATGCCTTGAAGAGATTTCCGATCGTGAACTCTTCGCTTGATGGCGACACGATCCTCTATAAGCGGGCGATCAATATCGGTCTTGCGGTCAATCTCGAGTGGGGCCTCATTGTGCCGGTCATCAAGAATGCGGATGAGAAAAACCTCCTCGGACTTGCGAAGGCTATTAACGATATCGGCGAGCGGGCCCGGAATAAGAAGCTCACACCGGACGACATCAAGGACGGAACGTTCACCATCACGAACCCGGGCCAATACGGCGCGGTGATCGGCACTCCGATCATCAATCAACCACAGGTTGCAATCATGGGCATGGGCGGCATCAAGAAGCGGGCCGTTGTCATCGATGATGCGATCGCGATCCGGCCGATGATCATGCTGTCCTTATCCTTCGACCATCGCGTGATCGATGGCGCCACGGCTGATCAATTCATGGCTGATGTCCAAAAACAACTCGAGAGCTGGGCGTCATAACTTCATGTACGAGCACCTCAAAAGACGGGATCAGGTCCGCGAGATCACGCGCGACCTGATACAAACATTCGGAGCGCTCCAGCCAAAGCTCGAACATTTCGCAACGACACCGCTGCCCGATAAAACTTCCGTCATCAAAATTCTAGATGATCTGCTCGAAGTGATTTACCCGGGCTATTTCGGCAGGAAGTATGTTGAGAGTTCAAACATTGAGTACTACGTTGGCGATCTGCTCGACTCCATCTACGCGCGGCTGACGCAGGAAATCTATCGGAGCGTCCGCACGGCGTGCCAGAACACGAGCGACGCGTGCGAGGATTGCTTCGGAATTGCCGAAGAACAGGCGCTGCTTTTCTTGCGCAAGCTGGTTGACTTACGAGGCCGCCTTTCTGAAGACGTGCAAGCCGGTTTTGACGGTGATCCGGCGGCCAAAAGCATTGACGAGGTGATCTTCGCGTACCCGGCAATATTTGCGATCACCGTATATCGGCTCGCTCACGAGTTGCACGTACAGGGAATCCCGCTCCTGCCGCGTATCATGACCGAACATGCGCACTCGATTACCGGCATCGACATTCATCCTGGCGCGACAATCGGCTCGGGATTTTTCATCGATCATGGAACTGGCGTCGTTATTGGCGAGACAACAAACATCGGCAACAGGGTCAAACTCTACCAGGGCGTGACGCTCGGCGCGCTGAGCTTCGCGATGGATGATGAAGGCCGCATGATCCGCGGAAAGAAGCGCCATCCGACTATTGAAGACGATGTCGTAATCTATGCTGGCGCGACGATCCTCGGCGGTTCAACCGTGATCGGCCGTGGGTCCGTAATCGGCGGGAATGTATGGCTCACGCGTTCTGTGCCGCCTTACACGCGTGTCGTTATCTCCGAACCCGAACTCGTGATCGATTCGAAATAGTTCTTACTTAATCTCCAGCCCAAAATACTTGTTGTTCTCGTTACAGATGTACTCCAGAAGCTCGCTGTCGGCTGCAAATGTGAGCGGGAGGGTCACGTTCCAGGGCTTCGTGTACGCCTTCGCATCATCAATGGTGATGTGAATATCCATATGGCCAAAGTCCTTACGGCGGAAGCGCTCCGTCACCTTCAGGGCTTCCGTTGCGGGCTTGCCGAAATTGTCCAGCCATCCTTTGTCATTGAAACCTGTGGTCTCAACCACAAAGTCATTTCCTTCCCAATGCCCGACGGAATAACCGAACCAGGTCGGGGTTGGATCTTCTGGAAACGGGCGGCCGTCCGTGAAAATCTGCCGATAGGAGTGAACCGCCTCATAGAGAATCACCACTTCATTCGGCAGCTGAAGAATCTTGAAAGGATAGGGCACTAGATCGGATCGCGGTACCCCGCCGACAATGCACTGCGCGGTCGGATCATCCTTGCTGTTGGTCTCGCGCCGCTGTTTGTACAAAGCTTCGGCCCACGGCTGGTACGGAACATCTTCAGGCTTCAAGTCCTTCGCGATGTTTCCCACGTATCCCGCGCCCGGCTGCCATAATCCGGATATGTCCGGCTTGCCGTCTGCGGTTTTTGGAGCCGGCGCGGACAAGTTCGGCTTGCCTTCGGGTGTCCGCGGAATCCCGGGTGTGGGGTACTTCAACCACTGCGGAGCAGGCAATCCGGCCATCACAAACGCTGCAATAAGTATGGCAAACGCATTCATGGCGACTCTCCTTTACCTCTGAAATCGCGTGCCACGATTATCCCTGTCGCCGAACGACATTTCAAATTAAACTCCGGGGGAGCTACAGTTCAAAGGAGGATCGATGAAGGTCTCGCTCTCATTGCTCGCGATCATGGCCGCCGCCTGGCTCGTCGCCGCGCAGCAACCGGCGCCCGATTTGGTTCTATCGAATGGAAAGATCATTACCGTAGACGAGCGGTTTTCCGTCGCCCAAGCAATTGCCATCAAAGGCGAGCGCATCGTGGCAGTTGGCGCAAATTCTGAGATTCTCCCTCTTGCCGGCTCAAATACGCGCCGCATTGACCTGCGTGGACGCGCGGTGATTCCCGGACTGATCGACAACCATATGCATCTGCTTCGTGCCGGCGCGACGTGGAAATGGGAGGTGCGGTGGGATGGCGTCGGATCCCGAAAAGCAGCGCTGGACATGCTCCGCGCTCGAGGGAAAACAATCCATCGCGGTGAATGGATTTATAACCTGGGTGGTTGGACCATCGATCAATTTGCCGATGATAAGCGGCCCTTCACGCGCGACGAGTTGGACGAGGTCGCACCCGAAAACCCCATATTGCTGCAGGCGTCGTATTACGAAACGTATCTGAACAGCCGGGCCCTGCAGATGCTGGGACTCGACGGCAAGACGTCGACAAGCGAATGGGTCGTCCGCGACGCCGGCGGCCAGCCGACGGGCAGGATTTTAGAAGCAGGTGTTCGCGAGGTTGCCGCCAAACTTCCTGTCGCGCCGCCGAACGACATCGAGGCCAGCACTCGCGCCATGCTGCAGGACCTGAATCGAGCCGGCCTGACCACGTTCGGCAGCGCCGGATGCGAGCAGGAGTTGCTGCCTGTGTATCGTCGATTGGCCGATGAAGGAAAACTTACGGTTCGAGTGTTTTGTATTACCGGTGTGGGCACCGGCACGTCCCCGGAGCAGGTCAATCGCGCGCTTCCGCAGATCGCTCAGATGAAGGTGTTTCAAGGAACCAACTACATCGATCACATATTCTTTGGAGAGAGCGTGTATGGTCCACTTCACGACCCGATGTTCTTGGTGAAATCGGATCCCACACCCGACCAGCTCGCGCTGTGGCGCAGGATCATCACGGAAATCGCAAAGGCTCGCCTGCCTCTGCATGTACACGCTGAACTCGAGGATACGATCGATGCGTTCCTTGACCAGATCGAAGCCGTGAACAAGGAGTACCCGATCAAAAATCTCCGATGGGTGCTCGCGCACGTGAATCGGCTGCAGCCGCGGCATTTGGCGCGAATGCGAGAGTTGGGCATGTACGCCGCAGTGAATCCATGGGCCGTGATCAATGGAGGAATCAACCATCGGGTTTTTGGAGAGAGCGCATACGACATGGCGCCGCTAAGCACCATCCAGAACAGCGGCATCACCTGGGGTTTTGGTAGCGATGGAAGCAGGGCGAATCAGATCCTTCCCTTTACGACTCTATGGTGGGCTGTCACTGGCAAAATGGTTGGAGGAACGAAAGTCCTCCGGCAGACCATCAGCCGAGAAGATGCGTTGATCGCCCATACACGGAAAAACGCGTACCTGGTATTCCAGGAAAACAATCTCGGTTCGATTCAGGCCGGCAAGTTGGCGGATTTTTTGGTCCTCGATCGCGATTACCTGACGATTCCCGCCGATCAGATCAAAGACATTCAACCCGTCATGACGATCGTCGGCGGCAAGATTGCGTACGACGCCGAGGCGAGGTGAAGCACCGCGTTTATCGTGCAGAACGTACGCCCAAAATGTTCAATCTCCGTGCACCCCTCCAGGGTGCTTCACGTAGATGTCCGCGCCCGCTTTCAGGAATTCCACGCTTTTCTGATCCATCGCTTGCTTCACTTCTTCGGTGATTTTCATGGAGCAGAACTGCGGTCCGCACATGCTGCAGAAATGCGCGAGCTTCGCGCCGTCTTGAGGGAGCGTCTCGTCGTGGAAATCTTTAGCGGTAGTGGGATCAAGGCTCAGATTGAATTGATCTTCCCAGCGGAATTCGAATCGCGCTTTGCTGAGCGCATTGTCCCGCTCTTGAGCGCCGGGATGACCCTTGGCGAGATCGGCCGCATGGGCGGCAATCTTGTATGCGATGACGCCATCTTTGACATCCTTCTGATTCGGGAGGCCCAGGTGTTCTTTTGGGGTGACGTAGCACAGCATTGCCGTGCCGTACCAGCCGATCATGGCGGCGCCGATCGCGCTGGTAATGTGATCGTAGCCGGGCGCGATGTCCGTCGTCAGCGGGCCCAGCGTATAGAACGGAGCTTCGTGCGTGAGCTTCAATTGAAGCTCCATGTTTTCCTTGATTAAATGCATTGGAACATGACCGGGACCTTCGATCATGACTTGACAGTCCTGCTTCCAGGCGATCTTGGTTAGCTCACCCAATGTCGCAAGCTCACCCAACTGCGCCTCATCATTTGCATCCGCGATCGAGCCCGGCCGCAAACCATCGCCAAGACTGAATGAGATATCGTAGGCGCGCATGATCTCGCAGATCTCTTCGAAGTGGGTGTACAGGAAACTTTCTTGATGGTGCGCGAGACACCATTTGGCCATGATTGATCCGCCGCGGCTGACGATTCCGGTACGCCGATTTACCGTCCACGGAATGTAGCGCAGGAGAACGCCGGCATGGATCGTGAAGTAGTCCACGCCCTGCTCGGCCTGTTCGATCAGCGTGTCCCGATACATCTCCCAGGTGAGTTCTTCCGGCCGGCCGCCTGCTTTTTCGAGCGCCTGATAAATGGGAACTGTCCCGATCGGCACCGGCGAATTTCGCAAGATCCATTCGCGAGTTTCGTGAATGTTGCGGCCGGTGGACAGATCCATCACCGTATCTGCTCCCCAGGTGATGCTCCAGCGCATTTTCTCGACTTCATCTTCGATGGAACTCGAGATCGCGCTGTTGCCGATGTTGGAGTTGATCTTCACCAGGAAGTTGCGGCCGATGATCATCGGTTCGGATTCGGGGTGATTGATATTTGCGGGAATGATGGCTCGACCGCGCGCGACCTCGTCGCGAACAAATTCCGGCGTGATGTATTTCGGAATGCTCGCCCCGAAAGACTCGCCGGAATGCTGGAAACAAAGACTCGACCGGTCGTCGGAAGCGGATTGAAATGCCTGCTCTCGACCGAGATTTTCGCGGATTGCCACGAATTCCATTTCCGGAGTGATGATGCCCCGGCGCGCATAACCCAGCTGCGTCACTGCGCCACGATTCGCGGCTTTCCTGGGCTTCCGCTTCAGACCTGCGAATGCCTGAAGCCGCACGCGGCCCTGACTCTTCTCAGCGTGTTTGAAGCTGAGATACCCATTGTCTTCCGGACGAACTTCACGGCCTTCGTATTCCAAGGTGTCGCCGCGTTCCACAATCCACTGCAAACGTAATGACGGCAATCCTTGCTCTACATTGCACACCTGCTGGGAATCGCCCCACGGACCTCTCGTGTCGTAGACTCGCAGCCGCGCGCCGTCCCTGGTCAAGATCTCGCGCAAAGGTACGCGGACCGAAGGATGCAGCTTGCCTTGGATGTAGATGCGTTCGCTGGCGGGAAACGCAGTGTCGAGGTAGGCAGAATCCTTAAATTCGAGTTTCGAAGTGCTCATTTCATACTCCCTTCGTCGGCATTATCCGAATCAGGTTCTAGGGGTCGATCCCTTTTGGGACCCTCTCAGCAATGAAGCTCCCCCGGAAGAGAAAATGTTGAATGGTCCATGGACCATTTATAGTTTCTACACGCTAAATGAACTACCGCAGCCGCAAGATCCGGCGACATTCGGGTTATTGAACTTAAAACCGGCTCCATGCAAGCCTTCGATATAGTCGACCTCGGCGCCATCCATATAGAGGAGGCTCTGCTTATCGACAAAGACTTTCAAACCATCGAATTCGTAAATCTGATCGCTCTGGTCGTTGAAGTTTTTGTCAAACCCCATGCGATATTGAAAGCCGGAGCAACCACCGCCCACAACCTGGATGCGCAGACCGGCGTAAGGCTCCGGTTGTTCGGACAGGATTTTCTTGACCTTGTCTTCCGCCTTCTTCGTTAACATGATTGCCATATCACTTTTCTCCTATGCCCATCGCTTGAATCCGAATCGAACGCTCACGCGGTCCATCGAACTCGGCCATGATAATGCTTTGCCATTCACCGAGCACCACATCGCCATCCGCAACCGGCAAGGCCAGCGATGTCCCGAGGATCAGCGACCGCAGGTGTGAATCCGCATTGTGACGATCGCAGTCCGACCACGCCGGATCATTGTGCCGGTAGTACACGTCCTTGTTAATTGCCTGAGCGAAATAAGCTTTCACGTCGTGGATGAGAGCATCCTGCCATTCGTTGATGAAAACACCGCTAGTCGTATGCAGGGAAGATACAATGACGGACCCCGCTCGAATGCCAGACGATTTGACGAAATCGCGAACGAGGCCGGTCAGGTTCTGGAGTTCCTCGCGGCCCTCGGTTTGGACTTTAATGAGAGTGCTGGCTACTCGATAAGTTCCGGTTGCTATCTCAACGGTAGGTTGGTCTAAAGCTCTCGGTGAAGCAGAAGACATCTTTTTTTGGACCCCTTTAGAGCAGAGTTATCGACTGGAATCTAGCCGTTGGTGCAAGCGCACATTATACACAAAAATTATAGCCTTGAACTCCTGCTCTTTACTGGTGAAAATCTATGATCGTGTTGATCTATCTGCTCCTCGCCGTGCCTGTTCTGATCATTGTCGGAATTGTTTTCGCCGTCCGCCGGCAGTCGACCATAACCCCATCGTATTCACAGCAAGCGCAGGAAGAAGACGCCAGGATCTACGCAGAATCGACTAGGGTAATGGAAGCGACCGTCGCCGATGCCCTCGCGGCCAAGGCACGGGACCCGCGCCTGGCCGAGATGTCGCAGGAAGACCTCGTCTATGAAGTGTTGAAGGAATGTTATGACCCTGAAATTCCGCTCAACGTGGTCGACCTCGGATTGATTTATGAGGTGAAAGCCGACACCGATGGAGTCCATGTCAAAATGTCAGTCACTTCGCCAGCCTGCCCTTCAGGCTCTGTAATCGCTGACGACATCAAGACGAAATTGGCCGACGCAGGATTCCCCAACCCGAAAGTGCAGATTGTGATGGAACCGGCTTGGACGCCGCAGCGGATTTCCGAAGCAGGGCGCAAAACGCTGGGAATTTAATAGCCAAAAGGCACAAAATTCACAAAAAGGAAATACCTTTTGTGATTTTGTGCCTTTTGTGGCTACTTCCTACCGTCTGTGGGTTAGCTCAATCTTCACCAGTTCCGTTTTTTCATTGGCGCCGAGATTTTTCCCGAACGTCAGTTCCTGCATCATCTGCTTCATCTTCTCAG
>Ga0066710_100004219_pt1 | contig 12630 bp, 9 predicted proteins | sample GraSoiAngelo_159_FD_79666 | JGI IMG/M metagenome (GOLD analysis project Ga0066710, IMG submission 79666) | Grasslands soil microbial communities from the Angelo Coastal Reserve, California, USA - 14_1009_16_40cm | ecosystem: Environmental > Terrestrial > Soil > Grasslands | place: USA...
CTTCGACGAGGTGGCGCGGGCGGGGGCTCGAGGCGTCGCGCGGGCCGGGTCGGGCGTCGACTGGGGCGGCGACTGTGGCTACCCGGTGGGCGCCGGGTTTCCGCCCCACTGGGGCGAGTACAGCTGTCAGATCAGGCTGGGCGACGGAACGGTGCTCCAGCCGGGGATGGTGTTCCACCAGCCCATCGCCCTTCGCATACTCGGGAAGCTCGGCGTCGCCTTCAGCGAGACGGTGCTGATCACCGAGACCGGCTCGGAAGCGCTGACGCGCGTCGAGCGTCAGCTGGTCGTTCGCTGAGACGGTCCGATGGCGACCCTTCCGCGCTCGGCCGACGTCGTCATCATCGGGGGCGGTGTCCACGGCGTGAGCCTCGCCTACCACCTCGCGCGCAAGCGCGCGGGACGCGTCCTCCTCGTGGAGCGAAAGTTCCTCGCCTCCGGTCCGACCGGGCGCTCCACTGCGATGGTCCGCCGCTTCTACGGCATGGACTTCTTCACGCGCACGGCCAGCGCCGCGGCCGACATCTTCCAGCACTGGCGGGATGTCATCGGCGGTGGCGATCCCGGCTTCCAGCAGGTCGGATACCTCGTGCTCGTCGGCCAACGCGAGGCGGGGAACCTCGCGCGCAACGTCTCGCGCGCGCGGGCCATCGGGGCGCGCGTGACGCTCATCTCGCCGACCGATGTGAAGGCCCTCGTGCCCGCGATCACCGTCGAGGACATCGCGGCGGCGTCGTATGAGGCCGAGTCCGGGTACGCCGACCCATCCTCCACGACGAACGCGCTCGCGGACCGAGCGCGCGAGCTGGGCGCCACCATCGTGCCCTATGAGTCCGTCCGGGCCATCCTCACGACCGGCCAGCGGGTCGTGGGCGTTCGCGCCGCCGGCGGTGACGTCAGCGCGCCGGCCGTGGTGACCTGCGCAGGACTCGGAGCGCCGCACCTTCTGGCGCCCCTCGGCATCGAGATCACGATCCGGCCGGAGCGTCACCAGATGTGCTTCTTCCGGCGCCCGTCGGGGTTCGGCCCCCATCCGGGCATCGTCGACCGGCCGCATGGCACGTACATGCGGCCAGAGCACGGGGACCTGACCATTCACGGCATCGGCTCCTATGCCGAGGTCGTCGACCCCGAGGAGTACAACGAGGGGGCGGATGCCGACCAGATCCTCCGCAACGCCGAGCTCGTCGCCCGGCGGTTCCCGGTCATGGAACACGGGCTGTCCATGGGCGGCTACGCCGGTGTCTACGACACGACGCCGGACGCGCAGCCCGTCCTGGGCGCCATTCCCGAGTACGAGGGGCTCTACGCCGACTTCGGATGGAGCGGCCATGGGTTCAAGCACGCCCCGGTGATCGGAGACATCCTCTCCGACCTCGTGCTCACGGGCCGCTCCGGCGCGCACGATCTGACCCCGTTTCGCTGGTCGCGGTTCCGGGAGGGAGACCTCGTGCCCCCCGCGTCGACGACGGCGCCCACGCCCGCAGCCAGGGTCACCTAGGCGGACCCTTCCGGCTCGGGCACCGCCGCCAGCAGCCGGCGAGTGTATTCGGCCCCCGGCGCTTCGAAGAGCTGCTCGGTCGGGGCATGCTCCTGCACGCGACCACCCTGCAGGACGTAGACGTACTGCGCGATGGACCGCACCGCGGCGAGATCGTGCGAGATGAAGAGCAGCGTCGTCTCGTGCTCTCGCTGCAGGGTCCGCACCAGTTCGAGGATCGTGGCCTGGACCGACACGTCCTGGCCGGAGATGATCTCGTCGCAGATCACCAAACGGGGGCGAGCGACGAACGCCCGGGCCATCGCGACTCGCTGCTTCTGGCCGCCCGACAGCTGATGGGGATAGCGAGACATGAGGGTGGGGTCGAGCTGAACCTCGCGCAAGGCCTCGGCAATCACGTCGGCCCCGGCCGAGCCCGACACGTCGTCGCGGAAGAGGGCGACCGCGCGCCCGATCAAGTGCCCCACGGTGTGACGCGGGTTGAGCGAGGAGTCCGGGTTCTGGAAGATGATCTGGATCTCCCGGTACTGCGCCGGCGTCCGTCGCCCCCTCGCCGGAAGCTCCTGACCCCGCCACCGGATCGTCCCGGAGCGCGGGATCAGCAGCCCGGTGATCGCCCGGCCGATGGTCGACTTGCCGCTCCCGCTCTCCCCCACGAGCCCGACCACCTCCCGCTCGCGCACCACCAGTGACACGTCGTCGACCGCCACGATCCGGCCGGCCCCCTGGCCGTACTCGCACACGAGGCGGTCCACCTCGAGGATCGGCGCCCCCTGCCGCGCTCGAACCGGCTCGAGGATCGATGCCGCCTCCGAGGGCAGGACGCCGAGCTCGCCCGCCCGCACGCACCGGACGCGCCGGTCCGGGTCGAGCGCCACGAGCGCCGGCTGCTCCCGGGAGCAGCGAGCATCCGCGTGCGAACACCGGGAAGCAAAGCCGCACCGATCGGAGACCACGCGACCGGGCGGCAATCCGGGGATCCCTCGAGGACGGAGCGCCCGCCGAGTCGAGGGCAAGGCATCCAGGAGCGCGCGCGTGTACGGGTGCCGGGGCGTCCGGAGCAGCTCCCGGGTCGGACCGCTCTCCACCACCTCTCCGGCGTAGAACACCACGAGCTCGTCGGAGATGGCCGCCAGAAGCGCGAGATCGTGGCTGATATAGATGGCCGCGAGTCCTCGTTCGCGGATGAGCCCGCCGAGCATCGCGATGACCTCGGCGGCGGTGGTGACGTCGAGGCCCGTGGTCGGCTCGTCGAAGATGATGAGCCGGGGATCCGGCGCGAGCGCCATCGCGATGGCAATACGCTGGAGCTGGCCTCCCGAGAGCTCGTGCGGGTAGCGCCGACGCGCCCGCGCCGCATCGGGGAGTCGAACCGCCTCCAGGAGTTCCGCCGTGCGAAGGCGCGCGGCCGCCCGCGGCAGCCCGCGGTTGACGGTCAGGATCTCCTCGAGCTGCGAGCCGATCCGCCGGGCCGGGTTGAGGGCCGCGCCGGCATCCTGCGCCACGTAGCTGATCTTCGAGGCCCACAGCCGCCGAAGGGCGACCCGGTCCAGGTCGAGGATCGACTGCCCGTCCAGCAGCGCCTCGCCACCCAACCGGCGGGCGCCCGCCGGGAGGTACGCGATCGCGCTCAAGGCCGCCGTCGTCTTGCCGCTCCCCGATTCGCCGGCGAGGCCCGTGATCAGGCCCGGCCGCACCCGGACGCTGACGCCCCCGACCACGGGAGTGTGCCCGCTGTCGCTCGCGTAGGCGACCGCCAGGTCCCGGATCTCGAACTCGCCGCGTGATCCCCGGCCGGCGCCGAGGGCCACGCGCCCGGCGCGCGGCCCGTCAGAGCCGGGAGGAGGTCTGGACATTGCGGGCCAGAAACACCGCGATCTGGTCGCTGACGAGGTTCACGCCGATCGCCAGGGCGCCGATCATCACGGCCGGCATGATCGAGATGAGCGGACGATGACCCAAGAAGGCACGCCCCTCACTCACCATCAGCCCCCAGTCCGAGGACGGAGGCTGGACCCCCAAGCCCAAGAAGTTCAGCGTGGTAATGAAAATGATCGCGTAGTTGAGGCGAAGGGCCAGCTCCGCCAGCAAGGTCCCCGTGATGTTCGGGGTCACCTCGTTCCACAGGATGCTGGCCGTCGACTCGCCGCGCACCCGGGCGGCGAGCACATAGTCCTTGGTACAGACGGATGCCGTCGCCGCGCGGACGATGCGCACGATCCTCGGCGTGAACCAGATCCCGGTCGTCGCGATGAGCACCACGTCGGATGTGCCGAGGGCGATCACCAGCACCATGACCAGGAGCAGCGGGGGAATCGACATGAGGATGTCCGCCGCTCGGGTCACGAGCTGATCGAGTCGCCCGCCCCGATAGCCCACCAGCAGTCCCAGGGCGCCGCCGAGGGCGAACGCGAGCGTGACGGCACAGGCGGGCAGGATGATCACGGACCGCCCCCCGTACAGGATGCGCGACAACACGTCACGACCCAACTGGTCCGTCCCGAGCACATGCGTGGGAGACGGCCCCTGGAGAATCGGCCCCGCCAGCGTCGTGTACCCGTAGGGGGCCAGGAAGGGGCCGACGACCGCCACCGCCAGGGCCCCGACCGCGAGTCCGAGGCCCACGCGGCCGGGAATGCCGCCGACAACGATCGAGACCCAGCGAGCGACCGCGCGCCCCACGACCGACGGTCCCTCAGCGAGGCCCGCTCGCGACCTGCGTCCGGAGCCGTGGGTCGAGGAACAAGACGAGGCTGTCCGCGAGGAGGTTGATGACCACGAGCAGCGTGGTCGTCACCACCGCCACCGCTTCGATCTTCGGAAAATCGTTGGCGTTGAGCGCCTGGACGAGGAGCTGGCCGAGCCCCGGATAGCCGAAGACGTTCTCGACGACGATGACCCCCGACAGGAGCGTGATCGCGTTGAGCGCGACGGCATTCACCACGACGACGGCCGCATTCGGCATGACATGAAACCAGAGAATCCGCGCGGGGGAGAAGCCGTTCAGCACGGCCGTCCGGACGTAGGGCGCGCTCATGGTCTCGATGACGCTCACCCGGGCGTGCCGGAACACGTAAGCGGCCGCACCGAGCGTGAGGGTGAGGACGGGCAGCACGAGGGCCGTCAGGTCGCCCTCGGCAATCCCATTGCTGCTCACGGGGAAGAGCCGGAGATTCGAGACGAAGATGACCACCACCCCGATCGCCACCACGAACTCCGGAAGAGCGCTCACCGCGATCGCGAACGCCGACACGGCCACGTCGAGGATTCGGCCCGCTCGCCTGGCCGAGAGCACGGCCAGCGGCAGCGCCAGCAGAACGGAGAGCAGAAGCGAGGCGAGGCCCAGCACACCGGTGAAGACAGACCGCTGGGCCAGCTCCGGAGCGATCGGGTTCCGGGACACCACCGAGACCCCGAAGTCCCCCTCGAGCATCCCATGGGCCCACCGGAGATAGCGGGGAACCGGCGGCACGTCCAGGTTCATCAGCCGCCGGTACGCGGCCCGCATCTCGGGGGTCGCTTCGGGGCCGAGGGCAGCGGTGGTCGGGTCGGCAGGGAGGATGTTGAGTGCGCTGAACACGCCCAGGGAAACGATCCAGACGGTCAGGGCAGCGAGCGCCGTCCGTCGCAGGACGGCCCCGCCGATCGAGATCCACGGGACGCTCATGCCGCCAGCCTGGATCGTCGCAAACGGCTCGATCGCGTGGACCGGGGGCCGCCCCGTGGGGGGCGGCCCCCTGCCTGCTCGATCAGCCGAGGGTCGCGCCGGAAAAGTCGAGGAAGCTCACGAAGTTCGGCCGCACCCCCTGGAGCTTCGTCGACTTGGCGTGGAGCCGCGGGGAATAGGCGGGCACGATGTAGCCGTCCTGCTCGGCCGTGATCCGGATGACCTTGGCGTACTGGGCCTTCTGCTCATTGAAGGTGGTGGTCGCCGCGGCCGCGTCGAGGGCCGCCTGCAGCTCCGCGTTCTTGAACTTGGTCATGTTTTCCGTCGAGGTGAGGAGCCCATAGATCTCGAACGGATGCCGGCGGTTCCAGTCCGGGATGATGAACGGATCCTTCAGGTAAGCGGTGTCCCAGAAGGTCGGCCCCCCCTGCCGGATCTTGAAGCGGATCCCGATCTCCGCGAGCTGCTCCTTGGCCACTTGAGCGACGTTCCCGACGCCGAGGCTCGCGACGGTGACCAGGTCGAACGGCAGGTCGATCCCGTTCGGGTAGCCCGCCTCCTTCAGGAGGCTCTTGGCGGCGGCGACGTCACGGGTCACCGGCTTCAGGTCCGCCGGAAAGAAGGGGTCGCTTCCCGGGACCGGGCCATCGAACCCCATGGTCGCCAAACCGGCGAAGGCCGTGTCGATGAACTGCTGCCGGTCGACGCCGAGCTTCATCACCTTGATCACCTGGGGCTTGTTGAACGGCTCGACCGTGAGGTTGCAGCACATGCCGTTCCACGCCGCCTCCTTGAACGGGAACGGCTCGTGCGCCGAGTCGCCCTTGAGCTGGGCCGTCAACGCGAAATCGGTGTAGGCGACGAGGTCCGCCTGGTTCGCCTGGAGGGCCTGGAGCTTCGACGCCTCCTCGGGGATGTTGGTCATGCGGATCTCGTCCACGTAGGGCTTGCCCTCGTCCCAGTAGCCGGGATTCCGGGTGGCCGAGAAGGACTGGCCGGCGGTGAAGCCCTTGAACATGAAGGGACCCGTGCCCACCGGCTTCTTCGTCAAGAGATCGTTGTCGGTGGTCCCCTCCTTGAAGACGATCGAGTAGCGGAGGCCGAGGACGTTCGCCACAAACACGAACTTCTTCTCGAGATCGAGCCGCAGTGTCGAGCTGTCCATCGCCCGGATCTTGTCGGGGTCCAGGTACGGCCGGAGCAGGCTTCCCGTGTACGTCGACGCGTCTTTGCGCATCACGAACTTCAGGGAGTAGGCGACGTCCTTCGCCGTCATTGGACTCCCGTCATGGAACTTCACGCCCTTCCGGAGATGGAAGGTCCACGTCTTGGCGTCGTTGGAGCTCTCCCAGCTCTCCGCGAGTCCCGGCCGGGGCTGGAACCCGTTGTCGAGCCGAGTGATGGGATCGTACATGGTCAGGAACATGACCGGGGTCCACGTGTTGGGCATCTTGGTCGCGAGTAGGCTGTCGCCCGAGTTGCCGTCCGAGAAGACGGTGCGAATGACTCCGCCCTTCTTGGGCTGGGCCTCGATCCGAGTGCGCGCGGCCAGCGTGGCCGCGCCCACCGAGAGGCCCGCCGTCTGCAGGAAGGCACGACGCGAGAACAACCGCTCCGGCGTGATGTCGACGCTGTGGTGACTCATGAGGCACGACCTCCTCTGCGGCGGTTGTGGTTCGACAAGCTCCCGGACGCGGTCCGGCCATTCACGTGGGGATGCTTCGCAGCGGCCAGGGAGCGACGGAGATCACTTCGGGTCCCTCCGCCGATACAACAACGTCGTGCTCGACGTGAAACATGCCGAACTCCGTGGCCACGCCGGGCTCGATCGTGATGACCATGCCGGCCTCCAGCACCGTGGGGTCCTGCTCGCTGACGTGAGGCGGCTCGGTGGTGTCGAGCCCCAGGCCATGCCCGACACGACCCGCGAGCCCACTCACGCTGGACGTCAGCGGCAGGCCGAGCGTCGCGACCCGGTGGTTCAGGTGAGCCGCGATGTCCCGCACCGGGACGCCGGGTCGGGCCATGCGGACGCCTTCCATGGTGATCTCCCAGATCTGCCGCTGGGCATCGGTCTGGTCGCCGTTCGGACCCCCGATCACGCCGGCTCGGCCGAAGTCGGAGCGGAATCCTTCCACCGTACAGCCCGCGTCCATCCAAACCATGTCGCCGGGCTCCAGGACCTGGCCGTGTCCGACGCCGGTCGCCAGGTCGTAGTTGCCGCGGCCCGCCGCGATGGCGACCCAGGGATCGCTCGCCCCGGCACCGGTCATGTGGCCCTGCACGGCGATCGCCGCCGCCCGGTCCGTGGTGCCGGCGAGGGCGGCGAGGATCGTTCGCTCCAGCGCCTCGGCCGTGATCCGGCACGCCGCTCGGAGCGCAGCCAGGTCCGCAGGCGACTTGATCATCCGGAGCCGCCACAAGAGCGGACTGGCATCCTCGAAGCGGGCAGAGGCCAGGTCGGCTCGAATGCGCTCGAATTCCCCGAAAGGGATGCCGATCCGCTGATCGAATCCGAGCTCACACCCGATCCGGCCCCGCCGGAGGCCGAGATCGGCAAAGGCACGGCCGAGCTCGGCCAAGGGGGCCACGGACAACTCGCGGTAGGTCCGCACGTCCTCGATCCAGCCGTACTTCCGGGCCTCGGCGGCGCGGCCCTCGTGCACCAGGAACGCCGGCCTCCCGTGGCGAGGCACGACCAGGTAATGCGGCCGGGCCAGGGTGCGCTCGACCGCCGGATAGCCGGACAGGTACACGAGATTCGTGGAGTTGAGGAGCAGGAGCGCGTCCAGTCCTGTTTGAGCCATCGCGGCCCGCGCCCGATCAAGACGCGCCTGCGCGTCACGAGGCATCCGGGATCACCTCGGGCCCCGCGGCTCCGCTCGCTCCGCCATGACGCCGTTGCCCTCCACTTCGCCTGGCACGCCCCTCGGACGGGAGCGCGCCGCGCCCCGGAGAGGCCGTGGTCGCGCGCGCCGTCGTCCGCCTCCGCGCCACCGTAGCTTCGCCCGAGGAAGCCAGTCGAAGACGGAGGTGACGAGAAGTGGTACGACAACTGATGTGTGCTAACCTACCATTCTCACCGGAGCTCCGGCAAGTGGGGAGCACGAGGGGGAATACCCATGAGCCAACACTCCGACCCGTCGGGCTTGGCCCGCGAGCCCCGGTTCCGGATCCTCTGCGAGGCGTGCGGCGGCGCGGTCAGGCACGACGTCCCGATCCGCCGTTGCCCGGCCTGTGCCGGGAAGCTCACCTTCACGTACACGCTGGACGGTCTCGTGTGGCCGACCCCCGGCGCCGGGATGTGGGCCTACCGGGATCTCCTCCCGCTCGCGGACCCCGCCCACGTGGTGACGCTGGGCGAGGGCGACACCCCCCTCGTGTCCGCGCGCGGCGACTGGGGGTGTCGTGTCTTCTGGAAGAACGAGGGTCAGAACCCCACGGGGTCCCACAAGGACCGCGCTCTGGCCCTCGCCATCTCGCGCGCTCGTGAGGTGAAGGCCTCGCGCGTCGTCATTGCCTCCACGGGGAGTGCGGGCCTCGCCGCGGCCGCCTACTGCGCGCGGGCCGGCCTCCCCTGCTTGGTCTTCGTTCCTCGGGGAACCCCCCGCGAGCGGCTGTCTCCCGTCGCGATTCTGGGCGCCCGGCTGGTCGAGCTGCAGGGGACGTTCGTCGAGATCGAGCGCCTGCTCGACACGCTCCAGGACGATCCGACGTGGTACGACGCCACGACGAAGCGCGCGGCCAATCCCTTCCAGGCGGAAGCTCCGAAGACGATCGCCTACGAGATCGTCGCGCGGCTCGGCGACGTGCCCGACTGGGTCGTGGTCCCGGTGGGAGGGGGCGCCACCCTCTTCGGGATCTGGCGAGGGTTCCAGGACCTGGCCCGGGCCGGGCGCATTGGCCGGCTGCCGCGCCTGGCCGCTGTCCAGCCCGCCCGGTTCAACACCTTGGAGGTTGCGCTCGCTCGGGGCCTCCAGACGTCGGCCGAGCTGGCCGCGATCGCCATGGACGAGGACGTCGAGACCGTGCTGCGGAACCTCAAGCACGGGATTCCCCCGGACGCGCCAGATGCCCTCCGCGCCCTCCGGGAGTCGGGGGGGCTCGCCAGCTCGGTGTCCGACGAGGCGGCTCGCCTTGCCCAGACGCGGCTCGGCCGCGAGGAAGGGTTCTTTTGCGAGCCCTCGGCGGCCGCCGGGGTGGCGGCGATCGAAGCCTTCACCCGGGCGGGTCGACTCGGCCCTGCCGAGACCGTCGTCTGCCTCCTGACCGGGTCAGGGTTCCGCGAGGTCGGCGGGCTTCCGCGTGTGACTCCGGTGCCGCTCGCCCCCGACGCCGGCCCGGACGCCCTGGCCCGCGTGCTCTCCCCTTGATCCTCGGCCCTGGCCCCGCTCGCATCACGCTTCCATGCGCAGCTCTTCGAGATCGAGCTCGCGCTCGATACTGCGGAGGACGTCGTCGTCGATGGCGCCGCGGTCGCGCATCAGCAGCACCGCCTCGCGCTGCGCGTCTATCACCGAACGCCGGATCTGCCGGTGCTCGACCAGCTCCTGCTCGGCGGCGCTGCCCGGCGCCTGATCGAGCGGCTCGAGGTGCTCCGCCCGGTGGCGGTACGCCGCACGCATCTGGTCGAGCAGCGGCCGATGCCCTGGCCACTGCGCATACAGCGCGTCGATCCGTCGAATCGCCTCCTCCACGAGGGCCAGGCGGGCCTGCTGCTCCTCGGCGCGCGCGTCGTCGTCCCCGCCGAGGTGGACCGCTCGGATGATCAGCGGCAGGCTCACGCTGTGGCCGAGCAGCGTCACGAGAATGACCGTGACCGTGATCACGATCACGGCCTCTCGCGCGGGCAGCGGCGAGCCGCTCGGCAGCGCGAGCGGCACCGCGAGCGCGGCGGCCAGCGAGACCACGCCGCGCATCCCCGACCATGACAGCACGACCGCTTCGGCGGGGCCGAGCGGCGACTCCACCCGCGAGACGAACCGCTGCCAGCCGGCGAGACCGAAGATCCACAGTCCGCGCACCGCGATCAGCGCGACGCTGACCGCGAGCCCCGCCCCGACGAGCCCGAGCAGCGTCGACCGGTCCAGCGCGCGCACGAGGCCCGAGATCTGAAGACCGATGAGGAGGAACACGATCCCGTTCAAGAGGAAGATGAGCATCTCCCACACCGCGCGGCCGGCCAGCCGGACGTCGGAGCCCATGATGCGCGAGGCCCGCCGCCCCAGGTACAGGCCCGCCGTCACCGCCGCGAGCACGCCGGAGACGCCGACCAGCTCCGCCGGCAAATAGGCGGCGTACGGGGTCAGGAGCGACACCGTGATCTCGACCGGCAGGTCGGCCAGGCGCGCCCGCACGTGGGCGATGAGCCATCCGACCGCCAGGCCGATCGCGATCCCTCCGGCGCCGACGACCACGAAGTTCCCGATGGGCGCGAGGCTCAGGACGGAGGTCCCCGCGACGGCGGTGCCCAGCGCGACGCGATAGACGGTCAGCGCGGTGGCGTCGTTGAGCAGGCTCTCCCCCTGCAGGAGCCCGATCAGGCGCCGAGGCACCGCCAGGCGCTCCATGACGGCCATCGCGGCGACCTCGTCCGGTGGCGCCACGATGGCGCCGAGCGCGATGGCGATCGGCCCCGTCATGCCGGGTACGAGGGCCAGCGCCACGCCCGCGACGGCCGCCGTGCTGGCGAGCACCAGCCCGATCGCCAGGGACGCGATGTGCCCCAGGTCCGCGCGGAAGCTCCGGATCGGGGTGAAGAACGCGGCGACATAGACGATGGGCGGGAGCACGAGCAGGAGCACCGAGTCGGGCGCGACCTCCAGACGCGGGACGCCGGGAATCGCGCCGAGAGCCAGTCCACCGAGCAGGAGGAGCACGGGGTACGGGGTGCGCAGGCGCCGCGCGAGCGTCACGAGCGCGGCGACCGCGAGGAGAAGCGCGAGCAGGAGCTCGGCCGTCTGCACCGGGCGGCCCTAGGCGCGCGTCATGTCGGCCGTTCGCGTCACGACACGCACGCGTCAGCCGAGCTCATGCCGGAAGGTCACCCACGCCACATACCTGAGCACGGGGGAACGGTCGCTCGATGAGGTGAAAGTGGTTTCACGCCAGGTCGAAGACCAGGACCTCGGCCGCCTGTTGCCCGATGAAGGCCAGGCGATCCTCGCCACTGACCGCCGCCCCGTCGCCCTCGTCGAACTCGGTCCCGTTCATCGAGACCGACCCCCGGGCGACGTGGATCCACGCATGGCGCGATGGGCGCAGCCGGAGCTCCCGACGCTCTCCCCCACCGATAGAGGCGACCCAGAGGTCCACGTCCTGGTGGATCTGGAGGCTTCCGTCCCGCCCCTCCTTCGAGGCGAGGAGCACGAACACCCGGCTGGCCATGTCCCGATCGAAGGCCTGCTGCCCGTAAGCCGGCTTCAGACCGCGCGCGTCCGGCACGATCCAGATCTGGAGGAAGTGCACGGGGTCGACCGTCGAGTGGTTGGACTCGCTGTGGGTGACACCCGTGCCCGCCCGCATCAGCTGGATCTCCCCCGGGCGGATCACGCCACCCCCGCCGGAGCTGTCCTGGTGCTCGAGCACGCCCTCGAGCACGTAGGACAGGATCTCCATGTCTCGGTGGCCGTGGCGGCCGAACGCGGCGCCGGGCTTCACGCGATCATCATTGATCACCCGCAAGGTTCGGAACCCCATGTGCGCCGGGTCGTGGTACTCGCCGAACGAGAAGGTGTGCCGGCTGTCGAGCCAGCCCCAGTCCGTGCGGCCGCGCGCCTCGGCGGATCGAAGCTCGATCATCGGCTCATCTCCCTCGCTACTGCGGCCGCTCTCGTGCCACGTCGGCGTCGGTTTTGGATGATCATTTGCCATGAGGGGTGGCACCACCCCGAGAGCGTACGATGGGCGGCTGTCCGGAGGGCTCGTCTACGCGATCCGGTACCAGGATTCTGCAACCAGCCTGCTCGGTCCGGACGGGAACTCTTCTGGCCTACGTTCCGTCGGCCAGCATAGCCTGCGCCGCATTGTGACCGGGCGCACCCGTGACTTCGCCTCCGGGATGAACGCCCGCCCCGCAAAGGTAGAGACCCTTGATCGGTGTGCGGTAGTGTGCCCACCCGGGCATCGGACGGTTGGCAAGAAACTGGCTCGGGACAATGTCGAGATGCCGGATATTCCCGTCGGTCAATCCTAGGCGCCGCTCCATATCGAAGGGAGTAAAAAGCTCCCAATCGATGAGGCAATCACGAAAGTCCGGCACGTAATCGGCCAGCGCATCGATCAACATCTCGCCGATTTCCTCGCGCCTGTTGTCCCACGTTCCTTTCTTCAAGCGAGCGGGGGCGTAGGTCGCCCATACGGACATGCTGTGCTTCCCCGCTGGAGCCATCGTGGGGTCATAGCCCGACGGTATTTGGATGTGCAAGACAGGTCTCTTGGCCGGCTCACCACGCTTTGCGTC
>Ga0066710_100004221_pt1 | contig 12630 bp, 14 predicted proteins | sample GraSoiAngelo_159_FD_79666 | JGI IMG/M metagenome (GOLD analysis project Ga0066710, IMG submission 79666) | Grasslands soil microbial communities from the Angelo Coastal Reserve, California, USA - 14_1009_16_40cm | ecosystem: Environmental > Terrestrial > Soil > Grasslands | place: USA...
CGCAGACATCCTGATCAGCGACGCTTATCCGGGGGTTCTGGTGGGAGTCGTCACTCTGGAAGGGTTGCGCCTCGCCGTCGATCCCGGAACCGGACGGCTCGTCGACGCAAAACTTCTCTTGCTGTAGCAATGCCCACTTACCGGGTCTACTACGCCGAACGTGAGCCAGTTGAGGCGACGGCGACGCCCAGCGAGCGCCTGGCCCGCCTGGGGCGCACGGACAAGGCGGAACTCAAGGAGACGGAGTGGGAGGACGAGGTTGAGGGCGATAGCCAGGTGGAGGCGCTGGACGCCTTCTTTCGCAATCATGTGCCGGACCGGACGCGCGTCCAATGGGTGGATGACGAAGGCCGCGGCCATTCGCTCGGCGGTACCGAGGACTTCGACCCGGACAAAACATATGTCTGGGTTGAGAACGACCGGCCGATGGAGTTCCAGGGCATCGACGAGGCCACCCCCGGAATGGTGACCTGCCCCCTCTGCAACGGCCACGGCGAGGTGGAGGAGGCGCTGGCCGCCGAGTTTCACGAGGTTTGGGACGAGGAAGAGTCGGAGGACGAAGAGGGGGAAGACGACGAGAGCCGGGCCGACGTGCAGGGTTAGCCCGCGGTGCCTACCTATCGCGTCTACTACGCCGAGCGGCAGCCGACAGATCGTGGCGTGAGATTGGGCGTTCCCGAGGTTAACCCTCTTAAGGAAAGCGAGTGGGAAGATGAGATTGAAGCGCCGGATATGCAACGTGCGCTCGATCAGTTCTTCACGGAGCACGTCCAAGATAACAGCGAGCTCGCTTGGGTGGACGATGAAGGCCAAGCGCGTGCCGTAACCGGCCTAGACTACGACCCGGGCAAAACCTACATCTGGATTGAAAGTTCAAGCGAGACCGGAGACCGGATGATGGAGTTCCAGGGCGTCGACGAAGCTACCCCTGGTATGGTCAGATGTCCGCTCTGCAGCGGCCATACGGAGATCGACAAAGACATGGCAAGCCGCTTCCAGGAGGCGTGGGACAGGCAAGCGGAAGAAGACGAGGACGACGGTGAATTCGCTAGTGCGAGCCAGGAAACCCAGAGTGGCGCTGATATCCGCGGCTAGACCATGATCGCGCTCCTCGCCCCATACGACAAAACTGGCCTGAAGGAGCTGGCGCTGGGCCTTGCCGAGCTGGGCTTCGATATCTACTCCACCAGCGGCACGCAGCGCTACTTGATGGAGGCCGGGCTGACCGCACATTCTGTCTCCACCCTCACCGGCTTTCCGGAGATCCTGGACGGGCGGGTGAAGACCCTGCATCCGGCGGTGCACGGCGGCATCCTGGCCCGCCGGGATAAGCCGGAGCACCTGGCGGAACTCCAGTCGAACGCACTGCGACCGATCGACGTCGTCTGCGTGAACCTCTATCCGTTTCGCGAGACGGTCGCTCGGCCGGATGTCAGCATCGAAGAAGCGCTGGAGAACATCGATATCGGCGGGCCAACGATGCTGCGGGCCGCGGCGAAAAACCATCCTTCCGTGACCGTCCTGGTGGATCCGGCCGACTACCAGGAAGCGGTGGAGCGGCTTGGGGCTTCGAGGGACGGTTCGAACTCGGTAGAGTATCGGCGCAAGCTGGCTGCCAAAGCGTTCCAGCACGTCGCGAGCTACGACACAGCAATCGCGCGATATCTGCGCATCGACGAGGCGTTCCCGGAGCAGTTGACAATCGGTCTCGAGAAGACCGCTTCCCTGCGCTACGGCGAGAACCCGCACCAGCCGGCGGCGCTCTACCGACTCGACGAACCGGGCCCACTTCGTGGTCTCCCCGCCGCTGAGCAGTTGCACGGCCTAGATATGTCTTACCTCAACTACCTCGACGCCGACGCGGCCTGGCGGGCGGGAGGTGAGTTCGACGAGCCGACGGTGGTGATCGTCAAGCACGCGACGCCATGCGGGATCGCCTCACATGCCGATGTGGCCGTCGCCTATCAGCGGGCCTATGACTGCGACCCGATCTCGCCGTTCGGAGGGATCATTGCCGTTAACCGCGCGGTCACCTGGGACATGACGGAGGCGATGCGTGGGAAGCGCTACGACGTAATCGTGGCGCCGGGGTACGAGGAGGGGGCGCTGGAGCGGCTGAGGAAGCGGCGGGACCTGAGGATTCTGCAGGTGGAGTTGGAAGACGAAAGATGGAAGACGGAAGACGAAATGCAGCTCGAGTATCGCTCGATCGGAGGCGGCATACTGGCGCAAGAGCCGGACCGGCGGCGGGCCGGCGACCTGGAGATTCGCGTCTCAACCAGGCGTGCTCCCACCTCGGAGGAACTAGAAGACTTGCGGTTTGCCTGGACAGCGCTAAAGCACGTGAAGTCGAACGCCATCGTCGTAGCCAAAGGCCGGGCGACAGTGGGCATCGGTTGCGGTCAGCCGAACAGGCTCTGGGCAACACAGTACGCGCTGGAGCACGCCGGCGAGCGGGCGCGCGGCGCAGTCCTGGCCTCCGATGCCTTCTTCCCCTTCGCCCGCGGTGATGCGGTGGAGGCGGTCTGCCGGGCGGGCGTTACCGCGATCATCCAGCCCGGCGGCGGCGCAAAAGACGAAGAGGCCGTCGAGGTCTGCGACGAGTACGGGGTGGCGATGGTCTTTACGGGCACGCGTGCCTTCAAGCACTAGTCGCGCCCTGACGGTCCGTCCGCAAGGCTTCGCCCGAATCCAGCCCCCGGCGAACCAATCTCCCAGGCGGGGGACAAGGCTGCCATGTCGGTACGTCAGACGTTCGGCAGAGAGATCGGACGGGGTGTTATACCAGCCAATCCCCGACGACGGACAAGCCTGAAGCAATGCCCGTACGGGCACGCGCGGGCGCTTGACTTTAAGAGCGGGCAGGACTAGATTGCGATTGCAACAGACTTCACAAAGTCGGATCGGAGTGCTGGAGGCCGGACATGGTACCGCTCGACATACTGTTCCGGCAGGTCCCTGAGGGGTTCGAGTTCCTCGCCGTACTGTTCACCATCCTCGGCTCCCTGGCGATTATGGTCGCGCTCGGCGCCTGGTGGTCCCGCTAGGAAGCGCGGCCGATGGCAGTCACCGAAGAGCCGGGAAAACCACGGAACTGGTCGGAGCGCATAGGCGTCCTCCAGGACCGCATCTACGATAAGGTCTTCCACAACTACGTCTGGCAGTCCATCTTCCGCTCCGGCTACCCAAACACTCCCCGCAACCAGATGCTGGTCGTGGCCACCAACGTCTTCCTGCACCTGCACCCAACTCGCATCCACCGCACGCACGTAAAGATCACGCACACGTACTGCCTGGGCGGGCTTACGTTCTTCATGTTCCTGATCCTGACAGTCACCGGCGTCCTGCTCATGTTCTACTACGTGCCTGACGTGAACCGCGCCTATCAGGACATCGCAGCGCTCGAGACGAATGTGAAGTTCGGGCTGCTCATGCGCAACATCCACCGCTGGACGGCACATGCCATGGTGATCCTGGTGTTCCTGCACATGATGCGAGTCTTCTACACAGGCGCCTACAAGCCGCCACGGGAGTTTAACTGGGTTGTGGGTGTAATCCTGCTGGTCCTGACGCTGGTGTTGAGTTTCACGGGGTACCTGCTGCCCTGGGATCAACTGGCGCTCTGGGCGGTCACGGTGGGCCACGGAATCGGCGGTTCGGCTCCGTACTTTGGCGATGAGACTCAGCTGGTGGTGTTCGGCGGCTACGAGGTTGGCCCCAACACGCTCATCCGCTTCTACACACTCCACGTCATCGCCCTTCCGCTCCTGGCCGCCATCTTTATGGCCGTGCACTTCTGGCGGATCCGTCGCGACGGCGGCATGGCGAGGCCGCTCTAGGAGCGATACGAATGGCCGTCGAGGCACAAAGAGCCGCCGGCCCCGCCGCGCCCGCGCGTCCCCGCCCCAAACGCGAGCGGGAAGAAGAGGTCCTGGTCTGGCCGGACCTTGTCTTCGTCGAGTTCATCGCCGCCGTACTGTTCACGATCACTTTCACCATTCTCTCAGTTTTTATCAACGCGCCGCTCCTCAACCGAGCGAACCCGGTTGTCACGCCGAATCCGTCGAAGGCGCCCTGGTACTTCCTGAACCTGCAGGAGCTGCTGCTGCACATGGACAAGGCCTGGGCGGGCGTGCTTCTGCCCACGATTGCACTGGGCTTCTTCGCCGTTATCCCATACCTGGACCGTAGCCGGGAGGCGCAGGGCATCTGGTTCGGCACGAAGTACTCGGTGCGGCTAACTGTCATCGCCGCCATCTATGCAGTCGTCGTGAGCTTCGGACTGGTGGTGTTCGATGCTGGCGACCGGAACCTCACGCCTGAATTTATGCCCACCGTACGCACGGAAATGCTAACGCGCTGGATTCCCTCCTGCCCGGAGGGGACCGATCACGTGGGGTTTCCCTGCCTGAAAGATGAGGCCGGCTCCCCCCACCTCGGGATAACGAACACGAAGGACATCTCAAAGCGGTTGGAGTTCAGCGTGCCCTTCCCCAAGGTATTCGGCAATCCAACATCCGACGGCGAGCTAGATTGGCCTCGCGACCTGGGCCATATCCCCGTACCGTTCAACAATGTGGACTGCTGCTACGGCAGCTTGCACCTGTGGAAAGGGATGTATCTTAACATCCCGGATATCATCGCCAACCAGGTGATACCGTTGGTTACCATCGTTTTCCTTGCGCTGCTCATCATTTATATCCTCTTTCGGCTTGGATGGGTTCGCACCAAGCGGGACATCTTCATCATTATGTTCACAGCCGTCCTGGCCTCCTACCTCACGTTATCGCTGGTGGGCAGCTTCTTCCGCGGCCAAGGACAAGCGCTGATACCGCCATGGGAAATCAAGGTGGACGAAGGCGCGGGCGAATTACACCCGCCGTGATGCAGGAAGGATAATCTTGGAAGCAGAGACCACAGGCGCAAATCCAGCTGCCGCCGGCGGTCCGGTGCCGGCGACTCCAATCGCCGCGCCGGCGCGCTCGCTGGCCGTTGATACCCCGATTGCCAAGCCGGTACCAAAGCGGCGCGTGCTTACGCGCCGTGTATTCATCCTGGGCGGCTTCTGGTCCGGCCTAATGCTCGCAATCGTCGGGCTCCTGGGCTCGCCGCTCGACTTCATGTGGCTGCGCAAGACCGGCGGCTTCGGCGGGCCGGTGGCTGTCACTCCCGACAGGGTACCGGCGGAGGGTACTGACCCCGTGGTGATCAACGAGGGCCGGTTCTTCCTGCTGAACCTGCAGCCGGGCGTCACCGCGCATGGCGAGAAAACACCGGGAGGCTTGCTCGCGCTGTGGCGGAAGTGCCCGCACCTGGGCTGCACGGTGCCTTGGCGGCCGGACTTCGTCTTCCAGGGCGTGCAGGGCTGGTTCCGCTGCCCCTGCCACGGCTCGACCTACACCAAAGAGGGTGGGATCATCGTGGCCGGGCCGGCGCCGCGTCCGTTGGACGTCTTCCCGCTGGAGGTGAAGGACGACAAGAGCATCGTTGTCCAGACCGGGCGGCAGTACGAGTTCACTGGAAGCACGAAGAACCCCAGCCGCTCTGCACCTTACCAGCCGGGAAGCAAGACCCCGCCGTTGTAGGAAAGTGCGTAACACCGGCGAATGAACACCAGCAAGCAGGTCAACGTGATGGTAGGCCTGCTCATGCTCGGTGCCGTCGCGACCCTTCTTTACTTCCTCTGGGACAACGTCCGTGCTGAGGACGCCACGGACCGGCAGGTGACCGCCAATGCGGAGCGGGGCGGCGTTATCTTCGCGGTGCAGTGCCGCTCCTGTCACGGCATGACAGGCAAGTCCGTACAGGAGAACCCCAAGCTTCCCGGCGCTATCCTCAACATCGAGTCTAACCGCTTAACAGACACCGGCAAGCTGAAGACGCAGCAGGACCGCCTCGGAGATACGATTCACTGCGGCCGCGTCGGCACTCTGATGCCCTCATGGTCGGACGCGCAGGGCGGGCCGCTGAACGACTTTCAGATTCAACAGTTGGTAACGATGATCACCGGCTCTTTCCCCGGGGAAGACGTATCTGATAATCCGGATGCGGTCAGCGAGGCGGGCTGGGACAAGGCGATCGAGCAGGCGAACGTGGCCGACGAGTATACGCCGGCCAAGCACCTGGACGGGAATATTAGCGCTACTGACACGACGCTAGTACTGGATAACCCACGCGGTCTACATATCGACGGGCTCCTTCGTATCGACGAAGACCCCACGCGGTCTGACCCGAAGTCCACGTACGAAGTCGTCAAGATCGTGGATACGCCGGCCGGGACGATATTGAACGCGAAGGCCGCCACTTCGGACACAGATCTGACTGTACAGGAGGCAGCGATATTCAAGGCGGGCGACGTGATAACGGTGGACGACGAGACGATGCAGGTGACGGGTGCCCCATCGCTCACTAAGCTCCAGGAAGATATTTCCAAAGACGCGACGACCCTGACAGTCGCGGACGCGACGGGGCTGGCCGCAAACGACAGCGTCAAAGTGGACGCGGAGAAGATGAAAATCACGGGGATCTCCGGCAACACTCTCACCGTACAGCGAGCAACAGAAGAGACGACGGCTGCACCGCACACGGCCGGCGCAACGGTGACCGAAACCGGCAACATAATTCAGGTCCGCAGGGCCCAAATGGGCACACCGGCCGCGGAGCACGACGTCAAGGTTGGGGTTTTCGAGGTTGGGAATAAGGTGGAGGTGGAACGTGGCAGCGCCGGCACTAAGGCGACCGCGCACCCGAAAGGTACCGAGCTCTTCAACGGCCCCATCGCACCGGGGACGACGATTACCGGCGCGTCCGGCACGCCCCCCTGCGGCCAGAAACAGGCGCAGACACCTTCCGCCTCGGGCACGGCCGCGGCCGCGATCACGCTGACCGGCTCCGAGGAGATCACGATGGGCGACAACTTCTTCAGCCTTAACGGCCAGAACAACCCCATCTTGGGCGTGGCCGCCGGCTCGTCGCTGAAGATCAAGCTGAAAAATAACGGCAGCGCCATCCACGATATGCGCCTCGCCGGCAAGGACGGTGAGTTCGATACAAGCGACGATGTTGTCTCGGTACCTCCGGCCATCCCGGGCGGTGCTGAAGGGACGATCGCAATCGCCTTCGATACGGCAGGGACGTCCAAGTATCGGTGCGACTTCCACCCGGCGGACATGAACGGGGAGATAACGGTCCAGTAGCGGCCCGCCGCTTCCGGCAACATGCGGGCCGAGGTGATAATCGCCCCCAAGGTAATCGCGTGATCCCGCCCGCACGCTCCACTCTTACAGCAGTCGCCCTGCTTGTCGTGACGGCGACGCTTTTCCTCGTCTCCTGCGGCAGCAGCGATGACAACAGTAACCCGGCGACGACGCAGGCCGCCTCCCCGGGCGCGCCTTCCCCATCGATAGTCCTGAAGCAGCCGGATCCCGTCCAGCCCCTGGACGAGGACGCTACGCGGGCCGAAGGCAACGTTATCGGCATCAGCGTCCGGGATGCGAAGTATATTGGCAATAAGCTGCTCGTACCCTTGGGGGACGTCGTAACAGTGCGCGTGACAAACAACGATCAGCAGCCGCATAACCTGCGCATCGCGGGGTTCGATGGCGAATACAACACAGACGACGATATCGTCACCGAGCCGGAGACGATCGGCGGCGGCCAAACCGGCGAGGTGAGCTTTGCGCCGGCGGTGGCGGGCGCCTACACCTTCCACTGCGACTTCCACCCGGGCTCAATGGGTGGGCAGATCATCGTACAGTAGCCCCGGCGCGCTGCGGGGGGATGTCTGTTCGGTTGACTCGCTCCTGGCGCTGCGCTATATTGCGCGCTGTAAGGGTCGGTTGGCCCCGAAATTTCTCTTTTGGGGAAGGGTGACGTATTAGTGGCGAACCAGGTAGGCAAGCGCTACCAGTGCACAGTGTGCGGCACAGAGATGATCGTGACGAAAGGCGGCGACGGCGCGCTGGGCTGCTGCGGGGAGCCGATGCAGCAGAAGCAGTAGGCGGAGGGAACGTTGGCGAACCAGTTGGGCAAGCGGTTTCAGTGCGAGGTCTGTAACACAGAGGTCCTCTGCATCAAGGCCGGCGACGGCGCCATTGAGTGCTGCGGCAAGCCGATGGAGCTGATGCAACCCAAGGTGCTGCCGAGCGCAGACTAACCACCCGTATCCTGTATGACCGCCGCCTTCAGGGGCGGCTGCTTGTGTTTATAAGAGCCGTAGGGCACCGGCCGCCGCATCTTTGCGTTCGCGAGACGCTGTGCCGACCGGGTTCCCCACCCTCCGCCTCCTCCCGTGGAAAAGGTGCCCGCCCGCCCACCCGTATACTCCTCGCCTGCGGCTCGGGGCACGGGAGGTCCCGTGGCCACACGTGCGACCCCGCCGTTCGCGCTGAGCGCGGAGCAGTCGAAGGGTGAGCTTGCGAAGACCCCTGTTCGCTCGCTGTCTTCGGCCCGCCCTTGGTCTTCGCGATGCGCTCCGCGCCTTCCTCCTCTTCCGGAAAGAGCGTCTCGCCCAGCGGGACCACCTCGCCCAGCGTGCTCGCGCCGAAGTCTCCCGTCTCCTGGTGTGGACCCCTCCCGTTCCCCCTGAGCGCGCAGAGTCGAAGGGTGAGCTTACGAAGAACGGGCTTAGACCGGCGTCTTCGGCCCGCGCTTGCTCTTGGCGATGCGCTCGGCTCCCTCCTCCTCTTCCGGAAAGAGCGTCTCGCCCAGCGGGGCCACCTCCCCCAACGTGCTGGCCCCGAAATCGCCTGTTTCCTGGTATGAGCGAAGATACTCTTCGCTTACGAAAAACATTCAGATACAGAACCCGTCCCGCGCGATGTCCTCGTGGTGGCGCTCGCAGGGGCAGATCTTCTTGCGATCCTCATCAGGATCGCCGGATAAGGTCATTCAGGGGCAGAAGAGCCTCCCGTGGTTGACCAGGTTCTTGGCGAGGCCCCGCTGCACCTCATCGACGATTTCCGGCAGCGGGAAGAACTCGTAGGGCCCCTTCTCCACGTACCGCTCGGACATACGCCTGGCGCGTTCTAGCGCCTCCTCGAAGGTAACCTCTTTTGGCATCTCTTTCGCTCCTTGCGCCAACCTCGATGAGGGCGATCGACCTCCTGCCGCCGGGCCTCTGTGCCAAGTCTAGGCTACGTTACGAGGGCCGGGCAGACAAGCCCGCGGAGCGCCGCGCCCGGCATCTCTCGTTAACCCACAAACGTCCATGCTATGATTTGCCCACGCTGAACGCCACGTGGAGGTGCGGAGATGGAAATCGGACGCCTGCTCACAGCCATGGTCACGCCCTTCGACGATGAGGGGCAGCTAGACTACCGCCGTGCAGCGGAACTGGCGCTCGCCCTGCTGGACTCGGGCAGCGAGGGCATCGTCCTCGCCGGGACCACCGGCGAGGCGCCGACACTCTCGAACGAGGAGAAGCTGCGGCTGTTTGCCGAGGTAAAGCGCGCCGTCGGCGGGCGGGGAGCTGTCATCGCCGGGACGGGCAACTACAACACGGCCGAAAGCGTGGAGCTCTCGCGGGAAGCAGAGCGTACGGGCGTGGACGCGCTTCTCCTCACCACGCCTTACTACAGCAAGCCGCCTCAGGAGGGCATCTACCGTCACTTCGAGACAATCGCGCGGGCGACATCCTTGCCTTGCATCCTCTACAACATTCCCGGCCGCACGGCGGTGAACGTGAGTGCAGAGACGATGCTGCGGCTGGCCAGGATACCGAACATCACCGGCGTCAAGGAAGCCTCCGGCGATCTCGAGCAAATAGCACGAGTGATCGAGGATGCCCCGGAGCACTTCCGGGTCTGGAGCGGCGACGACTCGCTGACACTCCCGATACTTGCAATCGGTGGCTACGGGGTGATCTCCGTGTGCGCCCACCTGGTCGGCGGCCTGATGCGGGAGATGATCGACTGTGTTGTGGCGGGCGATTCGGCCAAAGCGGCGCACATCCACCGCAGGCTGCTACCCCTGATGACGATGCTGCTTACCGCCAGTAGCAACCCGGCGCCGGTCAAGCACGCCCTCAACGCCAGCGGATTCCCCGTCGGCGGCGTGCGGCTCCCGCTCGTCATGCCGGACGACGCGACCGGCGAACGGATCATGACCGAGGTGCGCCGGCACCGAGTGGACCTCGCGGTGCGGGTGTAACACCGTGGAATACAAGAATCTCGGCCGCTCCGGGCTCCAGGTCTCTGCCGTCGGACTGGGATGCAACAACTTCGGGATGCGGTGCGATAAAGAGCAGAGCGCGGCCGTCGTGCAGAAGGCACTGGAACTGGGCGTCACATTCTTCGATACGGCCAACATCTACGGCGGCACGCGGTCCGAGGAGTTCCTCGGCGCCGCTCTCGGCCCTCGCCGCAAAGAAGTGGTGCTGGCGACGAAGTTCGCCGGGCCGGTAGGGGGCGGCGTGCTCAACAAGGGGACCTCGCGACGGCACCTGATTCAGGCGGCGGAGGACTCGCTTGGTCGCCTAGGCACCGATTGGATCGACCTCTACCAGATACACTTCCCGGACCCGGCCACACCGATCGAGGAGACGCTACCAGCGATGGATGACCTGGTGCGCTCGGGCAAGGTGCGCTACATCGGCTGTTCCAACTTCAGCGGCTGGCAGATCGCCGACGCGCAGTGGACGGCCCGCGTGAATCACCTCTCGCCGCTCGTCTCCGCGCAGAACGAATACAACCTGCTGGACCGGCGTGTAGAGCGCGAAGTGGTGCCCGCCTGCAATGCCTACGGGCTGGGAGTGCTGCCATACTTCCCGCTGGCAAGCGGCTTCTTGACCGGTAAGTACCGCCAGGGCGAGCCGCCCCCGGAGGATACGCGTCTGGCCGCCTGGGGCGCGCGCGGGCAGCAAGTCCTCTCCGAGCGGAACTTCCACATACTCGGCAAACTCCAGGATGTTGCGGACTCGTTGGGCAAGAGTATGCTGGCCCTGGCGATCGGCTGGCTCGCCAGCCAGCCGTATGTTTCCAGCGTAATCGCCGGGGCGACCAAGCCGGAGCAGGTAGAGCAGAACGTGGCAGCGGGCAACCGGCTGACGCCGGACGAGCTGGCGCAGGTGGATGCGGCCACGCGGCGGGAAGCGGCGTAGCGGTGCGATTCGCAATTCGCATGGACCCGGTTTGGCGCCCGTTCCTGCTGGCGGGCGGCGCGACGAGCCGGAATTCGTACGTCGAGCTGGCGGAACGCGGCCTCCGCTTTCGCTTCGGGCTACTATTTGACCGCACGATACCGTACGAGGAGATCCAATCAGCCTTCCCGCGGAGCTGGCCGCTGCTCTACGGTATCGGCTGGCGTAGCAACCTGCGAGGCGTGATCGGTCTGGTCGGCTCCTTCGACGGGGTGGTGGAGGTACGGCTGAAGAAGCGTTCGCGCGCCTGGCTGGTCTTCCCCTGTGACCGCATCTGCGTCTCGCTAGAGCAGCCGGGCGAATTCGTGGCAGCGCTTGAGGAGCGGGCGGGCCTACGGCAGCCGGCAGCACCGGTGGCGGCGTCCAAGCGTCCCCGACGCCGGAGCACGGGGACCCGCCGCGCCGGCCATAAGTAGTCGCTGCCGTCTTCATTTTGTCATCCTGCCGGACGGCCCGTCGGGAGGAACAAGGGATCCGCCGATGTGGGCGCCGCATGCAGTTGTCCGCGTCCCGTTCGAGGGCCTCGCGTCTTCCCCGGTCCAGCCTCGTTTTGACCACCCGCTGCGCCGCTCGCTATCATCTGTCTGTCCCCCACGGAACGCATAACTGAAGGAGAAGACGTGTGGAGATCAAGGTAGAAGCGGGCGATATCGTTCAGCACCCGGCCAAGGCGATCATCATCAACCTCTTCGAGGGCGTTACCAGCCCCGGCGGGGCGACCGGTGCGGTAGACCGGGCGCTGGGGAACGGCATTAGCCAGCTCATCTCCGAGGGGGAGATCAAGGGGAAGACGGGTGAGATGACGCTGGTCCACACGCTCGGACGCGTTCCCGCACCACGCGTGCTGGTCGCGGGACTGGGCAAGCAAGAGAACTTCAACCTGAACGTAATCCGTGACCTAATGGGCGCCGCCGTGCGCCGCGCGCGGTCAACTGGAGCTAAGAGCGTGGCGACGATAGTGCACGGCGCGGGGATCGCCGGGCTGGACCCGGAAGCGTGCGCACAGGCCATTACCGAAGGCGCGATTATGGGCGGCTACCGCTTCCGCCGTTACAAGCAGAACGGCGACAACGACACCGGCGACATCGAGACGCTGCACATCATTGAGAACGATCAGTCGAAGCTCGACGCGGTGCGCCGTGGAGTGGAGCGGGGCAGGATCATGGCGGAGGCGGCCAACCACACACGGGATATGGCGAACGAGCCCGCGAACGCGTTGCCACCAGCCGGGCTGGCAGAGCGGGCACAGGTGCTGGCCGGCGAAGCCGGGTTGGAGTGCGAGGTCCTGCACGAAGGCCAGATTAAAGAGCTGGGGATGGGCGCCTTGATCGGAGTGGCCCTTGGCTCCACCCAGCCGCCGCGCTTCATCATCATCAAGTACCGCGGCAAGCCGGACAGCGACTCGATCCTGGGTCTTCTGGGCAAAGGGATCACTTTTGACTCCGGTGGCATCTCCATCAAGCCGGCGGCGGGCATGGAGTCGATGAAGGGCG
>Ga0066710_100004223_pt1 | contig 12627 bp, 15 predicted proteins | sample GraSoiAngelo_159_FD_79666 | JGI IMG/M metagenome (GOLD analysis project Ga0066710, IMG submission 79666) | Grasslands soil microbial communities from the Angelo Coastal Reserve, California, USA - 14_1009_16_40cm | ecosystem: Environmental > Terrestrial > Soil > Grasslands | place: USA...
AAGCCCAGTTCTCCCCTCGGACCCTCCACCGTGTGGTAGACCTCACCCACGGGGGGCTTGATTCGCTTGGGGACCTTGGCCATGACCCCGCCGGCCGGGAGATGGTCGAGCGCCTGCTGAAGGATTCGGAGGCTCTGGCGCATCTCCTCCATCCGCACCAAGTACCGATCGTAGGTGTCGCAGTTCTCTCCGGTGGGGATATCGAACAGGAAACGGTCATAGACCGAGTAGGGATGGGCGCGGCGGATGTCGTAGTCGACGCCCGACGCCCGCAGGCAGGGCCCGGTGACGCCGAAATCGATGGCATCCTCTGACTTCAAGATCCCGACCCCCTTGGTGCGCCCCAGCCAAATCCGATTCTTCGTGAGCAGCGTCTCATACTCCTTCTGGCGCCCGGGAAAGATCTTCACGAAGTGCCGCACCCGGTCGATCCAGCCGGGCGGGATGTCCCACGGAAGTCCTCCGATCCGGTAGGCGTTGTAAGTGAGCCGGGCGCCGCAGAACGCCTCGAAGAGGTCGAGGATGATTTCCCGCTCCCGGAAGCAATAGAAAAAGACGGTCATCGCGCCGATGTCCAGCGCGTGGGTTCCCAGCCAGACGAGGTGGCTGGCGATGCGCTGCAGCTCGGCAGTGAGAACCCGGATGTACTCCGCCCGCTCGGGGACCGTGATGCCCATGAGCTTTTCCACGGTTTCCACGTAGCCCAGGTTCTCGTACATGGCCGCCACGTAGTCGAGGCGGTCGGTGTAGGGCTCAATCATGTGGTAGTTCTTCGTCTCGCAGAGCTTTTCCACTCCGCGGTGGAGATAGCCGATGAGCACATCGGTGTCGTTCACCGTCTCGCCGTCCAGGACCAGCTTGAGGCGCAGCACCCCGTGGGTGCTGGGGTGTTGCGGGCCCATGTTGATGTCCATCATCTCGGTGCGAAACATACCGGGCCTCTCAGCGAAGCTTCAGGTGGTCCCGATCGTACCCCTTGGTGGGGTATTCCTTTCTCAACGGATGTCCCTGCCACTCGTCGGTGAGCAGAATGCGCCGCAGGTCCGGGTGCCCTTCGAAGGGAATCCCCAGAAGATCGAAGGCCTCCCGCTCATGCCAGTTGGCAGTGCGCCAGACCTGGGTAACGCTGGGGGCCGGCTCCAGATCCGCGACCCGAATCTTCAAGTTGATGCGATGGCGATGAGAGATGGAGAAGAGGTGGTAAACCACCTCGAAGCGCTTCTCCCGGTCGGGGTAGTCCACCCCGCACAGATTGGACAGGTAATTCATCCTGAGGGACGGCTCGTCCTTCAGAAACCGGCAGACCTCGAGCAGGCTCTCTTTGTCCAGGAGTACCGTCACCTCGCCGGCGTGATACGAGACCGCCTGGATCGCCTGGGAAAATTTTCCTTTGAGCGCGTCGAGAACCGGCGATTGCACGACCGCCGATAAATCCACCTTGGGGGGGGCCGCAGGCCTGGTCGGGGCTGCCGGTGGCGGAGCCGGTGCCGGGGGAGTCGCGGAGCTCTGCTCCGGGGGAGAGGAGCCGCCGGGAGGGGTGGATGATGGCTTGATCTCGTCGCTCATGTTGGCGCTCCAGCAGTCTCACGGCAGCGCACCGGTCAGGGCCAGGCTTGCCTCGGTCGCCTTCGCCGGAATGCCCGTTCTCGGTCCGGCGGCGCGCCGGCTCCGGGAGACTCAGGCGGATTTCTTGGCGATGGTCATCTGGTCGATTTTGTCCTGCAGCTTGAGGATGCCGTAGAGCAGCGCTTCGGGCCGCGGCGGGCAGCCCGGGATGTAAACATCCACCGGAACAATCTTGTCCACGCCCTGAACCGTGCTGTACGTGTCGAACGGACCCCCGCACGTTGAGCAGGCACCCATGGAAATCACCCACTTGGGATCGGGCATCTGGTCGTAGAGGCGCTTTACGATGGGGGCCATCTTTTCCACCACCGTTCCGGCCACGATCATCAGATCGCTCTGGCGGGGAGTCGCCCGGTAAACGCCGGCGCCGAACCTGTCGATGTCATAGCGCGAGGCCACGGTGGCCATCATCTCGATGGCGCAGCAGGCCAGACCAAAGCTCATGGGCCAGAGTGCCGATTTCCTCGCCCAATTGAAGACCTTGTCCAGGCTGGTGATAAAGACGTTGGCTTCGAAGCGATTCTCGATCAGACCCATTCCAGGGCTCCCTTCTTCCAGGCGTAGAGATAGCCGATGACCAGAATCGCCAGAAAAACCAGCATTTCCACGAAGCCGAACAGTCCCAGGGCCCGGTATTTCACCGCCCAGGGGAAAAGAAAAATCGTCTCCACGTCGAACACGACGAAAAGCACGGCAATGACGTAATAGTGGATGGAGTAGCGTTGTCGCGGCTCCCCTTGGGTCTCGACGCCGCACTCGTAGGGATCCATCTTGGCCCGGCTGTAGTTGGACGGGCGCACCACGCGGGCCAACAGGAGACTTACGACCGGAAAGAGGATAGCGACTGCCAAGAAGATGAGGATAGGAAGGTAGGATACACCACTTACGGGCATGGCGCCTCCGTCGCTCGCGGCACGCACAATTCTTTTCGGGCGCGCAATTTAGCACAGGGCTTTCGGGCGTGTCAAACCGCTGGAGGGCCGAAAGATCCCGGCTCTCGCGGATCAGAGGTGGGCGGCTTCACCTGGCTCCGAGGGGCGCCGCACTGGGGCGGGCATGGAAAACAACCCGGCAGGCCGTCGGAAGAGCAATCGGAGATTGAAAAGCAAACGGCCGGAGCTTGAAGCTCCGGCCATGGGAAGGGGTGAATCGTCGCTAAGCCGCTATTCAGTTCCGCTCGGTGAGGGCGGACAGGACGCGCTCCGGGTAGTCCATCGGGAGAGTCGCCTGAATGGCCTGCAGGGCCGCGATGCGGTTGGGTCCCTGGTTGTAGGCGGCCAGTGCCACTTCCATGTTGTCGAACCGGGTCAGCAGGGTCCGAAGGTAGTAGGTCCCCATTTCGATGTTGGTCATGGGATCCCACAGAATCCGGTCATCGGTCCACTGAATGTTCATCTGAGCGGCCACTTCCCGCGCGGTGGACGGGAGAAGCTGCATCAGTCCCACGGCTCCCCGATCCGAGCGGGCCATGGGGTCGAAGGAGCTCTCCGCCCGAATCACAGCGTAGATCATCTCCGGGCCGACTCCATATTTGTGGCTCACCTGCTCCACGCGGGAAGCCATACCCTCTACGTTGGAACGCGACAGATAGATGCGGTTGTCCGCCAGGATTTCGCGCAAGCGGACCACCGAGGCCAGGTGTTCGTTGACTGCGCTGAGCTCCGAAATCTTGTTCTTCTGGACCGCCGTGAGGGTGTGGAGTCCCTCCACATTATCCAGGACTCTTTGATATCGCGCCCCCACCAGGAAGCCCAGCACCAGAACCAGAACCAGCGTCAGGGTATGGGTGACATACCTCATTGGAACCCACCTCCTCTGCATTTGGATGTGGGAATTATGCTTTCATGAGCGGAGATGTCAAGGACAAAACAGGACCGTCGTGTGTCCATTTCCTAGGCAGGCGGCGGACAATGTGCTGATTCACGAAGAGTTGACCAGTTCGTGGAGAGCAGCATGCGGGAGTGGAAAAATTCGGGCCTCCGGGGTGCATGACGAGAATCTGTACAGAATTTCGCGGCGTCTCCGCAGTTTTTTCCAGCTCGATCCCCTCGATGCGCACTTTGCTACCCACGCGAAGCCCTGATTTCTTCGCCATCCCCGATCCGATTTCCAGGACGTAGCGTGCCTTGCTCATGGGCGGATAGCCTTGACAGGGATCCTTACGGCAGGGAGGGACTTTCTGCTCCAGATGGACCACCACCAGTTCGTCGGAGAGCCACAGAATGTCGAGGGAGACCAGGCAATTCTTCATCCAGAACGAATGGAAGTCGCTCTCCGGGAAGATAAAGAGCATTCCCTCCTCGGGTCCGACACGGCTGCGATACATGTAGCCTCTGGCCCTCTCCTCCGGAGTATTCGCTATTTCCAGCCTGAAATCGTGCCCGTTGGGCGCAATGGCCTTAGGCCCGCCCCGCCCTTCCGAGAAGGAGGGCGCTGAGGAGATGGCCCAAAGCAGCAGAATCACTGCGAAGGTCGACCACCATTCCGTAGGGAAGGATGAAGTTTCCGGCGCGCTTGAAGCCAATATCGTTCGCTCCCGTTCGAGGCCTCATCCTAACCCCGCCCAGCGTTCCGGACAAGCCAGGCGGCGCGTTGACTTGGATTTCCGGCGTCATCTATACTTCGGCTCCCGACCCCTCAGCCAATCCCCTCAGGAGGAAGAGTTTGTCCGTGCGGATCGGCATCAACGGCCTGGGCCGGATAGGGCGCACTCTCTTTCGACTGGCCTGGAACAGTCCCAGTATCCAGGTGGTGGCCGTCAACGACGTAGCCCCACCCAGGACCCTGGCGCACCTGTTGCGACACGACTCCGTCTCCGGGCACTGGAGCGTGCCCGTGGGAGGACAGGAATCGGAGCTGGCGGCGGAAGGACGCAGGGTCCCCTGCGTCTGCTATCCGGCGCCGGCACAGATCCCGTGGCACGATTGGGGTGCGGAAATTGTCGTCGAGGCTACCGGGCATTTTCGGGACCGGGCCGCCGCCGCCGGGCATCTTCGGCAAGGCGTCCGGAACGTCATCATCTCGGCTCCCGCGTCGGACGCCGACTACACGGTCGCCCTCGGGGTGAACGAGTCGGGAATCGATCCCTCGCGGCACCGGGTGCTGAGCAACGCATCTTGCACCGCCCAGGGTGCCGCTCCCCTGGTCCATCTTGCGGAGAAGGAGTGGGGCGTGGAGGCCTGTTCCATGACCACCATCCACTGCTACACCAACGATCAACCGTTGATGGACGCGCCCCATCGGGACCTTCGCCGCTCCCGGGCGGCGGGGATGTCGATCATTCCTACCAGCACCAGCGCCTCGCAGGCCCTCGAAACGATATTCCCCAAGCTGAGCGGCAAGCTCACCTGCCTGGCGGTTCGCGTCCCCACCCCCTTCGTGTCGGCCCTGGACCTGGTGATCAGCTTGAAACGGGAGGCTGACCTGGGCCGCGCGAGGGAAGTTTTCCGGAGCGCGGCTGCGGGTCCCCTCAAGGGGATCGTGGGCTACACGGAGGACGAGCTGGTTTCGGTGGATTACCGCTCGGACTCGCGTTCGGCCGTCGTCGACGGATCGCTGCTCGCGCTCCCTTCACAGAAGCTGCTGAAAATCTTCGCTTGGTACGATAACGAGAGCGGTTATGCCCATCGACTGGTGGATCTCATCCGCCACCTTTCGGAGCCCGCGCGAGGTGCCGCGTGAATGGAGCGACGAGCAAGAAGGTTTCGGTCCGAGACCTGGACCTTTCTGGAAAACGAGTCTTCGTTCGGGTGGATTTCAACGTTCCTGTAGAGGCCGGGAGAGTGGCGGACGACCTGCGGATTCGCGCCTCCCTTCCAACCGTGGGCCTCATCTTGAACCGGGGGGGACGCCCGGTGCTGGCCTCCCACCTGGGTCGTCCCAGGGCGACCCCGAACAAGGACTTCAGTCTTCTCCCCGTGGCGCAGCGGCTCGGCTCCCTCCTGGAGCTCCCGGTTCGCTTCGCCCCGGATTGCGTGGGGCCGGATGCGGAAAAGGCCTCCGGCGCGCTGGCCTCGGGTGAGGTGCTCCTTCTGGAAAACCTACGCTTCCATCCCGGGGAGGAAAAGAACGATCCGCATTTCGCCGCGCAACTTGCTCGTCTCGCGGACGCTTACGTCAACGACGCCTTCGGCAGCGCGCACCGCGCCCACGCCTCGGTGGCGGCCCTGTGCTCGCACTTCCGTCCGGCCGCCGCCGGACTGCTATTGGAAAGGGAGATCGACTGCCTGGGCGCCCTGCTCGGAAATCCGGCCCGACCTTACCTGGCCATCCTGGGAGGAGCCAAGGTGGCGGACAAGGTGGGACTGATCCGGAACCTGCTCCCTCGGGTGGATGCCTTCCTCATCGGAGGCGCCATGGCGTACACCTTCCTGGCAGCCGGGAAGGTACCGGTGGGATCGTCCAAGGTGGAGCAAGCGAATGTCCCGGTGGCGGCGGAAATCCTGGAATCCGCTGCCAGGGCCGGGGTGAAAATCCTCCTTCCGGTGGATCATCGTGTCGCTCCTTCGGTGGAAAAACCGGGCGAGGGAGAGCTGGTTTCCGGCAGGTCTATTCCGGAAGGACTCATGGGATTGGACATCGGGCCGGAAACGGCCGCGGCTTTTGCCCGAGAGATCGCTCCCGCAGGGACCGTTCTTTGGAACGGTCCCATGGGAGTCTTCGAAAGACCTCCCTTTGATGCGGGTTCCAGGTCCGTCGCCGAAGCCATCGTGGCCGGTCGCGCGCTGAGCGTGGCCGGAGGCGGAGACACCGCGGCCGCTTTGGGCCGTTTCGGCCTTGCGGAAAGGTTCAGTCATGTCTCCACGGGAGGCGGGGCGTCCCTGGAATTCCTCTCGGGACTCATCCTGCCGGGTGTCGCAGCCCTCACCGACAGGAGTTGAGAAGGTGCGCACCCCCTTCATCGCCGGAAACTGGAAGATGAATACCACACCCACCGAGGCTGCGGGGCTGGCGCGAGAGATCGTCTCCGCGCTGGAGGGCGTGTACAACCTGGAGGTCGCCGTCGCGCCGCCATTCACTTCCCTGGCTGCCGTGGGTCCGGTCATCCGCGGGACGTCGATCCGGCTTGCTGCCCAGGACCTCCATTGGGAGGACCATGGCCCCTTCACCGGGGGCATCTCCCATTCCATGCTGGAGGCGCTGGGGTGCGTCTACGTCCTGGTAGGACACTCGGAACGCCGGATCTACTTCGGGGAGACGGACCATCTGGTGAATCGGAAGATCAAGGCGGCGTTGCGGGGAGGACTGCGCCCGATCCTGTGCGTGGGGGAGGAGGAGGCGGAGAGGAAGGGAGGCAGGCTTCGCGAGGTGCTCGTGCGACAGGTGGACCGCTGTCTTGAGGATGTTTCCGCGGGCGCGGCCGGAAGACTGGCAGTGGCCTACGAGCCGGTCTGGGCTATCGGGACAGGGAGGGCAGCGACTCTCGAGGATGCTGTCGAGGCACACCAGATCATCCGCCACCAACTCGAGCTGCTCTTCGGGACTCAAGCCGCCGCACCCGTGAGAATCCTCTATGGCGGCAGCGTCTCGCCCGGCAACGCTGCAGGATTCGCCTCCCAACCGGAAGTGGATGGCGTCCTCGTGGGTGGCGCATCCTTGAAGGTCGCTGAATTCGCCGCTATCGTCCGGGCGGGATGGTGAGGCGCGCGGGGAAGGTCTTTACGTTCCCCGGCCGCTGTGCTAGATTGACCGTCTTCCAGGACGAATCGGAAAGGGTCATCCCTTGAGCCGGTCGGAGGTAGGATGTACCTTGCATTAATCATTCTTCACGTTTTTGTCTGCCTTCTCTTGATTCTGGTGGTGCTCCTCCAGACCGGTAAAGGCGCCGATCTGGCAGGGGCTTTCGGTGGCGGCGGGAGCCAGACCGCCCTCGGAAGCCGAGGGGCTGCAACGGTCCTGTCCAAGGCCACCACGGTGGCGGCCATCCTTTTCATGTTCACCTCTCTGGCCCTGGCCATCCTCTCGTCGCGCCGCACCTCGGCAGTGATGCAAAACGCTCCCGTCGCGCTCCCGCCAGCCCCCGCAGGTACGGCGACGCCGCCGACAGCCCAGCCTCCCGGCGCCGTTCCGACTCCGTCGGGACCGCAGGCCCCGAAGCCTGAAGGAAAGCAGCCAGCGGGAGGGCAGACCCCTCCGGAGCAGCCCTCATCGCCCGGGCAGAAGAAGTAGCGAACGATTATTGGTCCGAGCTATTGCCGAAGTGGCGGAACTGGCAGACACACCATCTTGATGGGGCGGCGGGTAACACCGTGCGGGTTCGAATCCCGCCTTCGGCACCAACCTTCCCGCCTGGGCCTTTCCCAGCCTACCTTTCGTGGGGGAGTTCGATTCCCATGCCGCCGCGCATGCTGCGCCGGAACGCAGCCGGGACTTCCTTGACCCAGCGCACGACGCCTTGGACTCGGCGGTGCCCCTCGGGCAGATCCAACTCCAGGTTCAGCACCGCACCTGGGGGAAAGAGCTTGTTCCCCTGAAGGAATAATCCGTTGTTCCCCAGGTCGGCAGTGTACCCGAGGAATTCGGCCGCATTCTCGCCATAGCGGACGGATATGCGCCGGCGACCGCGGTCGATCCGCCTTCTGTCCTGCCTGGCGAGACGAGGCGCCATCCCTTCCCCTCTTTCGGCCTCACTCCTGAAGACCGGAGCTAGTTCTGGCTCCCCTGGGGCCACTGAAAGAACTGGCCGTTGGCAAAGACGATGTCGCAATTGAAGGAATTGGTCATGCCTCCGGTCCAGGATCCCTGAATCCCATCCTTCCCGAGACTGACCAGGCTGTACTCGTTGCCCCCGGCGTCGGTGACCACCGCCCAGGTGTGCGCCCACCCGTCGCCGCTCGGCGGATCACGGATGAAGAAGGGAGAAATGAGAGGCTGCATAGTGGCCCAATCCGAGATGCCGGCAGGGTAACTCGCGTGATCGACGTGGTACGACTCGGTGGCCTCGGCGATGGAGTGAAGATCCATCATAGTGCGCTTCTGCTTCCCCTTGTCGAGCGCGTTGGTCAGCGCCCCGATGGTCAGCGCCGAGATGATCCCAAGGATCGCCACCACCACCAACAACTCGATGAGCGTGAAACCCTTTGGCGAGCGCATCTCAGGTCCTCACTGGAAGTGTCGATCCCCGTGTCGAGCAACGGAGATGCCAGTTCCGGGAGCACCGGCCGTTCGACTGGACTAATCCCTTGATTTCCGGTGCACTTAGTTCCCCTTCCAACGGCATGCGCCCGGCGGGCAGAAGCCGATTAGCCTGGCGATCCGCACTTTCCATGTCGATAGGTTGTCAGGCAGGGCTGACAATTATCGTCAAAGGTCGCAGGGCACCGAGGATTCGTTGCCGCTTTCGTCACTGCGGGCGGGCGCATGGGGGCCGGGAAAAAGCTCCAGCTGAATCCATGCCGTTTCCTCCTTGCGACCCGGCCGATAGATTCCCATGGAGCGAGCGCGCTCCAGAATCTCGAGATAGAACCTCTTGAATCCTGGCCCATGATCGAAGTGGCGGAGGTGGGCCAGCTCGTGGCAGAGCGTGTTGATGAGGCTGGAATACTTGAGGGGATTGCCCGTCTTCACGTGCCGGAGGCGAACCGCAATCCGCCCGTCGGCGGTGCAGACACCATAGCGACGCTTCACGCGGCGATTCTCGGGAACAATTTCGCGGTAAGTGAGACGGAAGAAAGCCGCGAGGAGACCGGCGTCTCGGCGCAGGCGCGCCATGAGCTCGGAGTCCAGGATGTCAGTCGCGGAGGCAGACCGCCGCCTCAGACGCCTCACGTGCCGCCGTAGCCGATCGTGACCCTCTCCCCTTCCACGATGACCGGTACGCGGCGCTGCCCTCCGCTTTTTGCGAGCATCCTGGGTAGAAGGCCAGGATCCGCCTTCACATCCAGGTATTCTACCGGTGCCCCCTGCGCGGCGTAGGCCTCACGGGCCGCGGTGGTGTAGGGTCATCCGGCCTTCCCAAAAATGATCACCTTATCCGCCATCGATCACTCCCTATCCCTTGGTGGGGCGGACCTTGCCGGCTCTCGGCCCTTTGGGCGACTGCTCCACTTCGAAGTCGACTTCCTGCCCCTCGGCGAGGGATTCGAAGGCAATTCCCTCCAACGAGCTGCGGTGGAAGAAGATTTCCTGACCGTCATTTCCCCGGATAAAACCGAACCCGCGGTCCTTCATGAGTCGCTTGATCTTGCCGGTGGGCATCGCCGCTCTCCTCTCACTCCGGATTGCGCCCTCCCCCCGCCCGGGGAGACTTGCTGGCAAACTGTCGAAGTGATGCGCTTTCCCCTCTGGTGGCGGAACCACTCATTACGTTGAAGTTGCGGGCATGATAGACGACGCTCTGCGGGATGTCAACGCCGCGGGATCCGCTGCGAAGATTGGGACTGCCATCACCGCCGGGCGGGCCTCCGATGGAAAAAACTCAGCAGCTCCTTGAGTGAGAGGGTGTTCAGAACATCGTCCTTGGTGAGCCCACCCTTTCGAGCAATGCCCACCCCGTAGCGCATGTCCCCGAGACCCACCGGGTGATGGGCGTCGGGATTGATGCTGATCCGGATGCCCGCTTCCTTTGCAGAGGGAATCGCCCTCCAGTCCAGGTCCAGACGATGAGGATTCGCATTGAGCTCGATGCAGACTCCATGTTCCGCCGCCGCGCCAATGACCGCCTTCAGGTCCACGGGGTAGGGCTCCCGGGCGAGTAGGAGCCGTCCCGTCGGGTGTCCCAGAATCCGGACGTAGGGGTTCTCGATGGCGCGCACGATTCGGCGGGTCATCGCCGCCTCGGAAAGGCTGAAGCGGGAGTGCACCGAAGCCACCACGAAATCGAACCGCGACAGAACATCGTCGGTGAAATCCAGGTTCCCGTCCGGCAAGATGTCCACCTCGATGCCCTTGAGTACCGTAATCCCTTTCTGGCTCCGATTCAGGCGGTCGATTGCGAGGTGTTGTTCCGACACCCGCTTCACGTCGAGGCCTCCCGCGTACTGGGCCGCTTGGCTGTGATCGCAAATACCCAGATACGTCATCCCCAGGCTTGTCGCGGCCTGTGCCAACTCTTCCAGGGAAGCCGAGCCATCGCTGGCATTGGTATGGACGTGGAGGGCCCCTTGCAAATCCTCCCATTCCACCAGGCGGGGAAGCTCCCCTCGCTCCGCCGCTTCGATCTCGCCCCGGTCCTCCCTGAGCTCCGGGGGAATGAAGGCTAGGCCCAGCCGGGAATAGATGGCTGCCTCGTCCTTGCAGACGAGGAGTTCTTCTCCACGAAACAGGCCATATTCATTCAGCTTGAGGCCCATGCGTTGGGCCCGTGCGCGCAGGGCCACATGGTGTTCCTTGCTCCCGGTGAAGTGGTGCAGCGCATAAGGAAACTCCCTGTCGCCTATCACGCGCAGGTCCGCCGCTATGCCCGAAGCCAGCCGTACACTGCTCTTGGTCTCGCCCCGGGCCACGATCTCGCCGATCCCTGGAAGGGAGATGAAGGTTTCCATGAGGGCTTTCGGCTCCTTCGAGCTGGCCACCAAGTCCACATCTTTGGAGGTCTCGCAGCGCCTGCGGACGCTGCCCGCCAGGCTGATGCGTAGGACAGCGGGATGGCCTCGCAGGCGCTCGAGAAGCGCTTCCGCTTCCTCCAGCGCCACATTGCAGAGAAAGCGATCCCGGTGCTGCTTCAGAATCTGGATGCCCTGGAGGATTTTTCCCTGGGACTTGGCCCCAAAGCCCGGGAGTCCTGCCACGCGGTTCTCATGACATGCATATTCCAGCTCCCCCAGCGTGGAGACGCCCAGCTTTTCCCAAAGGAGGCGGACCTTCTTGGGGCCGAGCCCCGGGATGCGGACGATCTCGAAAATGCCGGAGGGAAACTGTGAGCGAAGATCGTCGTAGTACGGGAGGCGGCCGGTGCTCACCAGCGTTGCGATTTTCTCCTTGAGCGCCTCCCCGACGCCCGGGAGTTCGCCGAGCCTCCCCGAGGCTACCAGATCCCCGAGCTCGACCGGTGTTCCTTCCAATACCCGAGCGGCGGTGGTGTAGGCGCGGACCTTGAACGGGTTCTCCCCTTTCAACTCGAGCAGGAGCGCGATCTCCTCGAGGATCCGGACGACCTCTCGTTTGTCCAACGTCCTTCTCCCGGCGAGTTCTTTCGGTTATTCTTCCCGGGTCCGCCGGGGTTCCGCGCCGAGGTTGGCGCGGGACGGTGGCGCGGGCAAGGAGCGGCCATGGCTACGCTGGTACTTTCCGCCGTTTTCACCTTGCTTCTGGCAGCGCTGGTCGGAGGAGCTCTGCGGCTCACGATGCACCGGGATCGCAGGACATCCGCCTTGAATGAGGAAGCGGATCGCGGACCCGAATCTGATGGTGATCCCGATCCTCAACCCAAGAGCTGATGCCGATCGGCTCTTGCCTCTGCTTCGGTCACCCCGCCGTTCACCCTTCGACGCCATCAAGGGTTTCTGTCATCCGGCCGTCCCCCCGGGGGAAAGCTCGGTAACTCTCCCCAGGGCCTGGGGGGCTTGTCAGGCGTGCCGAAAGGGGTATACGATGGAATCGCTATGAAAAGGCCGTTCCTGCCGCTCGTTGCCCTGCTCTTCACCTTCAGCGGACCCTTGCTCGCCAAGCCCCTTGACATGGATACCGTCTTGGACTTGCTCAATTCCGGCGTCTCCGAAGTATCGATCCAGCGTTTTGTCCAGCGGAACCATTTCACCTTCCACCTGACGGCGGATGACCTGAAAGATCTTAAGAAGGCCGGCGCCTCCGACCAGTTCATCGAGTTCCTTCAGGATCGGGAGGGAGAGTCTTCGGCCTCCGGCCAAGCAGAATCCGAGAGCTGGTCAAGGGAGTACGAAGCGGAGGGGGCGGATTATGACGTCGGTTATGCGTCACCCGATGTTTACCTCGGGTTTGGCTTTGGCTATCCCTATTACTATCCCGCCTACTACTACCCTGGCTATGCCTTCTATTATCCTTATCCCTGCCACTACGATGGCGGCGGGTATCACGTCATCACCG